>Ga0065165_1002366_pt1 | contig 16298 bp, 18 predicted proteins | sample AraplaMF_Cvi_mMF_FD_63813 | JGI IMG/M metagenome (GOLD analysis project Ga0065165, IMG submission 63813) | Arabidopsis root microbial communities from the University of North Carolina, USA - plate scrape MF_Cvi_mMF (version 2) (version 3) | ecosystem: Host-associated > Plants > Roots >...
AGTTCGAGCATCTTGGGATCGATCATGATCATCCGGCACTGGTCCGGAGTCAGCCGGTAGAGCAGCGACAGGATCATCGCGTTGAGCCCGACCGACTTGCCCGAGCCGGTGGTGCCGGCAACGAGCAGATGCGGCATCGGTGCGAGATCGCCGATCACCGGATCGCCAGCGATGTTCTTGCCGAGCACCAGCGGCAGCGTCGCGCCCTGTGCCTCGAACGCCTCGCTGCCGATCAGCTCGTGCAGATTGACCGATTCGCGCTTCACGTTGGGAAGCTCGATGCCGATGACGCTGCGCCCCGGGATCGTCGCGACGCGTGCGGAGATCGCACTCATGTTGCGAGCGATGTCGTCGGCGAGCTGGATGACGCGGCTGGCCTTGATGCCCGATGCCGGCTCGAGCTCGTACATCGTCACCACCGGGCCCGGCTTAACCTCGACGATCTGGCCTTTCACATGGAAATCGTCGAGAACGCTCTCGAGCAGCCGCGCGTTGCGTTCGAGCGCCAGCTTGTCGATCCCCGGATTCTGGTTGGGCGGCGCGGCCTTGAGCAGGTCGAGCGGCGGCAATTTGTAGGTATCCTTGAAGTCGAGGCTGCTCTGCACCGGCGGCTTGGGCTTGGCGGGGGAGGGCGCGATGCTCGGCTCGGCGATCACCGGGCCGGGGCGGTTGTCGGGCACCACCAGTTTCCGGGGCTCGCGGGCTTCGCGAGGCTCGCGTGCGGGCTCTCGAACCAAGTCGCGGTCCTGCGGCTCGGGGCCCCGCAGCAACGCTGTCTTGGGCGGGCCGAACAGGCGCGGCATGCCGATGCTGACGCGTTCGGGCAGCGTGAAATCCAGGCTGCGCCACCAGATCCACAGTCCGGCAAGCGCAAAGACCAGCCCCAGCCCGCGTCCCATCCAGAAGATGATCACCGGATCGCCGATGAAGCCGATCATCCAGCTGAACAGTCCGGCGATCGACAGCCCGACCACGCCGCCCCAGCCGCCGACCAGCCACAGCACCGAATCGCTCGAGAAGAAGGACAGAGCGGTCGCCATCAGCACCACGCCGATCACCACCCCGCGCAGCATCCGCTTCCAGTCGCCCAAGGGGCGATCGAGCCACAGTCGATTGGTGACGATCAGCCCTGCCGGCGCGATCAGCGCCACCGGGAGGCCCAGCGTCGCGAGCAGCAGGTCCGCGATCCAGGCGCCGGGCAGCCCGAGCAGGTTGCGCGCCGGGCCGCCCGACGCGGTGTTGAGCGATGGATCCTGCGAATTGTAGGTCAGCAGCGCGAGCACGACGCCCACCGTTACGAGGAACAGCAAGGTGCCGGCGATCAGCGCGCCGCTGCGGCGGACGCCCGCCTTCATCGTGTCGCGCAACAGCGACGGTTGTGCCCGGGACGCCATCGCCCAGTCTCCGCAAATGTCAGGGGGTGCGCCGGAATCATCGCCTACCGCGAGTCTGACGTCAAGATGGACCTGTTTTGTACCCGCCGCACGGACTGGCACCGTCTCCCAAAACCTCTTAGGGCAGGCCAATGGACAGCGCAGACGTTCTCATCCTCGGCGGCGGGCTGGTCGGCAGCGCGCTGGCGACCGCGCTCGACGCGCACGGCCTGACCGCGATCGTCGTCGACCCCGCCGACCCCACGACGATCCTCGCCGCCGCCTATGACGGCCGTGCGTCGGCGATCGCGAGCGCGCCGATGCGGATGTTCGAGGCGATCGGCGTCGCGCCGCGGCTGGCGGGCAAGGGCTGTCCGATCGAGGGCATCCGCGTCTCGGACGGCCTCGCGCCCGGCAAGCTCGATTTCGCGCCCGATCCCGACGGCGGTGCGCTCGGCCACATGTTCGAGAATCGGATCCTGCGGAATGCATTGTTCGAATCCGCGCAGGCGGCGCCGGGCGTCGACCTGCGCATGCGGACCCGGGCGGTCTCGGTCGATCGCGGCGAGTTCGGTGTCACTGCCACGCTCGATTCGGGCGCAGTCGTCCGCGCGCCGTTGCTGATCGCCGCCGAGGGCCGCAACTCGCCGACCCGCGACGCCGCCGGGCTCAAGACCGCGCGGTGGAGCTACGATCACGCGGCGATGGTCGCGACCTTCGGGCACGAGCGCAGCCACGAGAATATCGCCTTCGAGATCTTCTATCCCGAGGGCCCCTTCGCGATCCTGCCCCTGCTCGACGACGAACAGGGCCATCGCTCGGCGATCGTCTGGACCGTCAGCGCGCGCGACGCCGCGGGAATGAACAAGATTTCCGACCGCGCCTATCTCGCCGAGGCCGAGAAGCGCATGGGCGGCTTCCTCGGGCGGCTCGGTCCGCTGTCGGGGCGTTTCAGCCACCCGCTCGGCTTTCATCATGCCGCATGGATCACGTCGAACCGGCTCGCGCTTGTCGGCGACGCCGCGCACGGCATCCATCCGATCGCCGGCCAGGGCGTCAATGTCGGCTTCCGCGACGTCGCGACGCTGGTCGAGGTGCTGGTCGACGGGAAGCGCCTCGGCATGGATCTCGGCGACCCGCAATTGCTCGCGCGGTACCAGCGCTGGCGCGGGCTCGACACCTTCATGGTCGCCGCCGCCACCGATGGCCTCACCCGGCTGTTCGGCATCCCCGGCAGGACCGCGAGCGCCGTCCGCCGCTTCGGGCTCTCGGCGGTCGACAAGCTGCCGCCGCTCAAGGACTGGTTCATGGCGGAGGCGCGCGGCGAGAGCGGCGATGTGCCCAAGCTGCTGCAGGGGTTGACGGTCTGATGACGATAGTCGCGGCGATCCTGCTGGCGGTGCCGGTGCCGGCCCAGCCTGCCGACCCCTTGGCAAATGCCTGGCTCGTGCAAGTGAAACCCGGGGCCAAGCTCCTGTTCTTTGACCCGGTCGAAGGATCCGCACCCAAGCCGAGCCGGGCCTATGTCGTTGCCGGCGACGTGCTTGTCGCCGACGGTACGCACGGCGCCTACACCGCGGTCACCTTCGTCACGCCGGCCGGGAAAACCCGCAGCGGCTGGCTGCAGAGCGCAGGCCTGACGCGGGCCGCGGCCGGGACCGACTGGCGCGGCGTGTGGAAGGCATGGGAGTCGCGTATCGCGATCACGACGGGCAGCCACGGCGCGCTCCATGTCGATGGCTCCGCGCTATGGGGCTCGCACGATCCCGAGCGAGTCGCGAGCGGCGGGGTCCATGTCGGCGAATTCACCGTCGATGTGCAGGGCAAAGGCGACCGCATCGCCTTTTCGGTCGACGAGACGGGAAGCGGGATGACGGCGCGACCGTTCGATGACGCGCCCGAGGAGGAGTTTCGCTGCCGCGTGCAGTTGCGCCTGCTCGGTCCGTATCTGCTCGCCCACGACAATGGCGCGTGCGGCGGGGCGAACGTCACGTTCACCGGCACCTATCGGCTGAGCGGGCGGCGCTAGCGGACCTGTCGCGCCGCCTCGGCGATCAATACCGGCACGCCATCGCGGATCGGATAGGCCAGTCCGGCCTCGTCGGAGACCAGTTCGGCCGCGACCGGATCATGGCGCAAGGGCGTGCGCGTCACCGGACATACCAGCCGTTCGAGCAGCCACGGATCGATCGCCCTGTCGCTCATTGCAGCGTCACCCCGCCTTCTTCGCCATGGCGACCGAAGAACTGCATCAGCTGGACGATCAGGTCGGCGCGTGCGGACAGGCCGTCGGCTTCGAGCAAGGCCTGTTTCGATGCCGTGTCGAACGGCGCGATCTGGGCGATACCGTTGACCAGCGATTCGTCGTCGAGGCGCGTGACGGCTTCCCAGTCGACGGCATAGCCGAGCCCGTCGGCGAAGCGGCGCGACTCCATTTCGAGCGACGCGCGCTCAGCCATTGCGAGGATTTCGATGTCGCCGGTCCGTTCGAGCTCGGCCTCGACCTGGCGAAACGGCGTCGTGACGTCGAGCTCGCGCAGCACCGCGAACCGCGCCAGGCCTTCGAGCACGATGTCGTAGCGCCCGTCGGGCAGCGCCTCGACTTCGGCGATCCGGCCCACGCACCCCACGTCGAACAAGGCGGGCGGATCGCTCGCATCGCGCGGCTGGATCATCCCGATCCGCCGGTCGCGCGCCAGCGCGTCGGAGATCATCGCCCGGTAGCGCGGCTCGAAGACGTGAAGCGGCAGGTGCATCCGCGGGAACAGCAGAGCCCCCGCCAGCGGGAACACCGAGAGCCGCGTCACGGTCATCCGAACAGGATCGCGGAGAGCTTTCGACGCTGTGCCGATACCCAGGGATCTTCGAGCCCCACTGCCTCGAACAGCTTGAGCAGGCGCGATCGTGCCGCGCCCTCGTTCCAGTCGCGATCCTCGCGGATCATCTCAAGCAGGGTTTCGGCGGCAGCGTCGCGGTCGCTCGCCATCAGCGCGCCGGCGAGCTCGTAGCGTGCTTCCATGTCGCCGCTCGCGGCACGATCGCGCAGCCCGCCGAGATCGTCGACCGGCGTCGCCTCCTGCGCGAGTGCCAGCGCGGCGCGGGCCTGTTCGATCTCGGCACCCTTGGCGACATCCTCGGGGAGCGCGGCCAGCACTGCCTCGGCCTCCTCGGCGCGGCCCAATGCGATCAGCGCACGCGCGCGTCCGGCGGCGACCTGCGGATGATCCGGCGCCATCTCGGCGATCTGCTCGAAGATCGCGAGCGCGCGCTCGGCGTCGCCTTCGGCCAGCACCTGCTCGCCCATCGCGATCAGCGGCTCGAGTTCGGCTTCGGCCTGGGCCTCCTCGCTCTGCACCGGCAACTGGCGGAGGATCTGGTCGAGCATCGTGCGCAGCTGGCTCTCGGTGCGCGCGCTGGTCAGGTCGGCGACCAGCTGGCCCTGGAACATCGCATAGACCGTCGGGATCGACCGCACCTGGAATTGCGCGGCGATGAACTGGTTCGCGTCGACGTCGATCTTGGCGAGGGTGACGCCCTTGCCCGCATAATCGGCGGTCACTTTCTCCAGAATCGGCGTCAGCGCCTTGCACGGGCCGCACCATTCCGCCCAGAAATCGATGATCACGAGGCTCGACATCGAAGGCTCGACGACGTCGCGGCGGAAAGCGTCGACGGCTTCCTTCTCTTGCGGGGACAGTCCAAGCGTGGCCAACGGGATGCTCCTGGCGTTGATGTCGCGGTTGCGCCGCTATGTGGGCTTTCGCAGCTTCGTCGCCAAGCCTTTTCCCAAATCGCTGCAAAGGGGTTGCGCTCCCCGAAACCCGCTGCTAGTGGCCGCGCCTCACCCGCCCCGAAGCGCTTGTCGCACGGGGCAGAACGCCAGAGCGGGCGTAGCTCAGGGGTAGAGCACGACCTTGCCAAGGTCGGGGTCGAGGGTTCGAATCCCTTCGCCCGCTCCAGCGTTGCCGGCACCCAGTGCGTGCCTGGCAGCGCGGCATCGCCGCCTTCCAAACGTTTCGTTTCCAAAACGGCGGCTTGTGCGGCACATCTGCGATTTCCAGATTCGGTGTCGTTCACCGGAGAGCCATCGTCGGTGTTCGAGAGGGTCTGTGATGAAGTCTTTCGTTTGCAAAATGCTGGCAGTCGCGCTCGTCGCCTTGCCCGTCTCCGCTCCCGCTTTGGCCGACGAGCCCCCCGCGCCGCCGATCGCGACCGAGTGGCGCAATCCGAGCAACAGCGTGCACGTCCGCATCGACAAATGCGACGGCCAGCTGTGCGGCACCGTGACCTGGGCGAGCGCCAAGGCACAGGCCGATGCGCGCAAGGGCGGCACCGAGAATCTGATCGGCACCCGGCTGTTCCGCGATCTCCAGCCTGCCGGAGCCGGCAAATGGCGCGGCAAGGTGTTCGTCCCCGACATTCGAAAGACCTTTTCGGGGACGATCAGCTTCGTCGATTCGCAGACGATGGTCGGCAAGGGCTGCGTGCTGTTCGGCGTGATCTGCAAGTCGCAGACCTGGCGGCGGCTGCCCTGAGTTTCGGCGCAGCTTCCGGGACTGACCGAGCGGAGTTTCTCGGCTAGACCCGCGGCATGGCAAGAGCACCCATCCGAATCGGCATCGGCGGCTGGACCTTCGAGCCGTGGCGCGGGACCTTCTATCCAGACGGCCTCGCGCAGAAGAAGGAACTCGAATACGCCTCGCGCCAGCTGAGCGCGATCGAGATCAACGGCACCTATTATTCGACCTTCAAGCCCGCGACGTTCGAGGGCTGGGCGAAGACGGTGCCCGACGGCTTCGTCTTCGCGGTGAAGGGCTCGCGCTTCTGCACCAATCGGAAAGTGCTCGCCGAGGCGGGCGAATCGGTGGCGCGCTTCGTCGGGCAGGGGATCGTCGAATTGGGCGACCGGCTGGGGCCGCTGATGTGGCAATTCATGGCGACCAAGAAGTTCGATGCGGCGGATTTCGGCGCGTTCCTTGCGCTGCTTCCCCGCGCGGAGGCGGGCGTGAAGCTCCACCACGCGGTGCAGGTGCGGCACGAGAGCTTCCAGGTTCCCGAATTCGTCGACATGTGCCGCAAGGCCGGGGTCGCGATCGTCTATGCCGATTCGCCGCAATATCCGGCGATCGCCGACATCACCGGCGACTTCGTCTACGCCCGGCTCGAGGCGGGCGAGGACGACAACCCGCATTGCTATCCCGATTCGGATTTCCCGCGCTGGACCGAGGCGGCGAAGAGCTGGGCGGCGGGAGGGCGTCCGCAAGGGCTGCCCTATGTGACCGAGGATCTTCCGCCAGCTACGCCGCGCGAGACGTTCATATTCTTCATTCACGGCGGCAAGGTCCGTGCGCCGGCTGCGGCGCAGGAACTGATGCGGCGCGTCGGCTAAGGTCGCTTGGGGCTCGCCCGGTCCGACACCATCCGCTCGCCGTCGATCACGATCGGACTCGCCAGCCCCGGCAGCCCGTCGCGCTCGATCCGCATGCCGCGCGCCTGCACCTGCGGGTCGGCGAACACCTCGTCCACTGCGTTGATCGGTCCGGCAGGCACGCCGGCGGTCTCGAGCGCCTCGTAGAGGTCGGCCTTGGCCCAGCCGCGGATCGCGGTCTCGAGCAACGGCAGCAGCACCGCGCGGTTGGTCACCCGCGCCGGATTGGTCGCAAAGCGCGCGTCCTCGCCCAGCGCCAGCCCGAGCACGGCGCACAGTTTGCGGAACTGCGAATCGTTGCCCACCGCGACGATCAGCGCGCCGTCGCGGGTCTCGAAGGCCTGATAGGGCACGAGGTTGGCATGGCCGTTGCCCATCCGGTGCGGCACCTTGGCGGGATTGGCCATCCAGTTGAGCGCCTGGTTGGCGAGCACCCCGACCTGGGTGTCGAGCAGCGCCATGTCGATATGAGCACCCGCGCCGCTGGCGTCACGGCGTCGCAGCGCGGCGAGGATCGCCACCGCCGAATAGACCCCGGTGAAGATGTCGGCATAGGCGACGCCGGCCTTTTGCGGTTCGCCGTCGGGTTCGCCGGTGAGCGACATGATTCCGCCCATGCCCTGGATGATGAAGTCGTAGCCGGCGCGGTGCGCATAGGGCCCGTCCTGCCCGAAGCCGGTGATCGAGCAGACCACCAGCCGTGGGAACGCGGCGCGCAGGCTCGCGGGATCGAGCCCATATTTGACCAGCCCGCCGACCTTGTAGTTCTCGATCACCACGTCGGCGTCGGCGATCAACGCGCGGACCTCGTTTTGGCCTTCCGGGCTGGCGATATCGATGGCGCGCGCGGTCTTGCCGCGGTTGCAGGCGTGGAAATAGGCGGCGTCGCGATCGTGACCATCGGCATCGTGGAGGAAGGGCGGACCCCAGTGGCGGGTGTCGTCGCCCTCGCCCGGGCGCTCGACCTTGACCACCTCGGCGCCGAGATCGGCGAGCAATTGCCCGCACCATGGCCCGGCGAGGATCCGGGCGAGCTCGACGACCTTGATCCCGGCAAGCGGCTTCACGGCCTGCGGATCTCGTAGATCACGTGCGGTTTCATCTCGCCGGCCATTAGCCGCAGCTCGGTGCCGGGGCGCAGCACGCCGCCGATCTTCTCCATCGCCTTGCGCGAACGCACATTGCCCTCGCCGACGGTGAACACCGCGGTGCGCAAGAAGCGGTGGATATGGTCAAGCATCAGCCGCTTGATCTCGCGGTTGTAGCTGCCGCCCCAATAAGCGCGCGCGAGATACGTCCAGCCGATCTCGATCTCGTCGGCGTCCGGCTTCCAATTGTCGAAGCGCGACGATCCGATCACCGCGCCGCTGGCCTTGTCGACGATCGTCAGCGCGCCGCCGCTGGCGATCCCGGCGTCGAAATAGGCGCGGAACACCGGTTCCTGCCAGCGATCGTGCGCGGGATGGACCTCCCAGATCAGCGGATCGGAGACGACGGCGAATAGCGCGTCCCAATCGTCCGGCGTGCTCGGCCGCAGCAGCACCCGCTCGCCGGTCAGGGTCGGTTGCCGATCGGGAATCGTCTCGCTCATTTCCCTCCACTCATTCCGTCGTGCTGAACTTGTCCGACAAGCTTAGCCCGAACGGCTGTGCTTAAAACGCCGCGATCCCGGTGATCGCCCGGCCGAGGATCAGCCCGTGCACGTCATGCGTGCCCTCATAGGTGTTGACCGTCTCGAGGTTGATCGCGTGGCGCATCACGTGGAACTCGGCCGAGATGCCGTTGCCGCCGTGCATGTCGCGTGCGACGCGGGCGATATCGAGTGCCTTGCCGCAATTGTTGCGCTTGATGATGCTGATCGCCTCGGGGCTTAGCGTGCCTTCGTCGAACATCCGACCGCAGCGCAGCGCCGCCTGCAGGCCCAGCGCGATCTCGGTCTCCATATTGGCGAGCTTGAGCTGGACCAGCTGGTTCGCGGCGAGCGGCTTGCCGAACTGCGCCCGGTCGAGCGTGTATTGCCGCGCCGCGTGCATGCACGCCTCGGCGGCACCCATCGTGCCCCAGGCGATGCCGTAGCGCGCGCGGTTGAGGCAGCCGAACGGGCCCTTGAGCCCCTGCACCTCGGGTAGCAGGGCCTCTTCGCCGACTTCGACACCGTCCATGACGATCTCGCCGGTGATGCTGGCGCGCAGCGAGAGCTTGCCTTCGATCTTGGGGGTGGTGAGCCCCTTCATCCCGCGCTCGAGCACGAAGCCCTTGATCCCGCCGCCATGCGCATCGGACTTGGCCCAGACGACCATCACGTCGGCGATCGGCGAGTTGGTGATCCACATCTTAGTGCCGGTGATGCGATAGCCGCCGTCGGTCTTCTCGGCGCGGGTGCGCATGCCGCCGGGGTCGGAGCCGGCGTCGGGCTCGGTCAGGCCGAAGCAGCCGATCCATTCGCCGGTCGCGAGCTTGGGCAGGTACTTCCGCTTCTGGTCCTCGGTCCCATAGGCGAAGATCGGGTGCATCACGAGGCTGCTCTGGACGCTCATCGCCGAGCGATACCCCGAATCGACGCGCTCCACTTCGCGTGCGACCAGGCCATAAGCGACATAACCGAGCCCGGCGCCGCCATAGGTCTCGGGGATCGTCGGCCCGAGCAGCCCGAGCGCGCCCATTTCCGCCATGATCTCGCGGTCGAAACGCTCCTCGAGAAAGGCGCTCGTGACGCGTGGCAGCAATTCGCCCTGCGCATAGTCGCGCGCGGCGCCCTGCACCATCTGCTCCTCGTCGGTCAGCTGCGCGTCGAGCGCGAACGGATCCTGCCAGTCGAACCGGCCCATCTCTGCCATATCTCTTTCCTTCAGGTCGCTGCCGGACGCGCGACGGGTCCCGTGGCCGGCGGCACAGGGGCCGGCGCCTCGAGCGCGGCCCGTTCGATCTCGAGCAGGCCCTGCCGGGCCGCGATGTAGCGCCGCGCCGCGACGGTCCAGCTCTCCGCGCTGGCGACGCCCGGCATGTGCACCACTTCGGCGAGCGCCGCTTCGACATCGCCATGGTCCAGCGCCAGCCGTGCGCGGCGCAGCCGATCGGCGGTGCGCGGGCTCGGCGAGGCGGCCTGGCGCAGCACGACCAGGTCGCCGAGCAACCGGCGGACGCTCATCCACATGCTGTCGCCGCTGCCGCTGGCCAGCCGCGGCGCGATCGTCTCGAGCGCCAGGCGCAAATCGCCCAGGGTCACCGGCTCGGCCGAGGCGCGCACGATCGTGCCCACTGCCTCGCCATGGGTCTCCGCGAACCGCTGGCGCAATTGCGCTTCGAGCTGGCCGAGCGGCTGTCCGCGTTCGATCGAACGGCGTACCGCGGCGGCGATCATCAGCCGTTCGGCGCGACTGGCATAAGAAGAGGCGTTGCGCGCGCTGCCGGTGATGTCGCGGAGCCGCAGCTCGAGCTGGTCGAGCTTGCCGGCAAGTTCCTGCTCGCGGGCGCCGAGCGTCGCGATGTCGGTACCGGGCGGCAGCGGCGCCGCAGGATTTTGCTGGGGCTGCGGAGCCTCGGTCGGTGCGGGGACCGGCTCGGGGCTCGGCGCGCCGATTCCGCCGGCAAGCTGGAATGCCGCCGCAGTCACGGCGATCCCGCCGACAAAGGCAAGGCCGCCAATGAGATAGGTGGACCGCGTTTCGGAGCCGCGGGTCGGCTCCGGCGCGAGGGGCTCGTCGCTCATGCCCCCTTATTCGCGCTGCGGTCCGCGCGGTCAATCGGCGAGCGCGATTGCCGCCTCGATCAGTGCCTCGCTGGTCATCGCCGCAGGTGTCACGACGCGTTCCCAGCCCGGTCCTGCCGCCATCGCTGCGGCCGCGCTCACCGCCACCAGGGCGATGCCGCTTCGCCCGATACCGTGGCTGTCGACGAGTTCGCCCAGCCAGCTGCCGCTGCGCGCCGATTGCACCAGCGCGATCCCGCCGGCGAGGCGGGCGATGTCGGGCGGGGTCCGACGCGTGCTGGCATAGACGGTGACCACGGCGGCGACCGGGCCGCCTGCCGCGATCGTCCGTTCGCGGCCGGCGAGGTGGAGCGCCTGCCGCACGCCCGCTGCCGCCACATCGGCCAGCAGCCTTTCGGCGCCTTCGGTGCCGACGAGCCGGACCTCGAAACCGCTGCGACGCGCCGCATCGGCCGTTGCCGCGCCGACCGCATAGACCGGCAACGCGTGGAGCGCCGCCAGCCCCGCGCCGCCGTGGCGCAGCGCATTGGCGCTGGTCAGGATCAGGGCATCGAAGTCCTGCGCATCGGGCACTTCCCATGCCACCGGCGCCACCTCGAACAGCGGCAGCCGTATCGCGATACGGCCGCGCGCCTCGATAGCCGCCGCGGTGACGCGGTTGCCCGGCTCGGGCCGCAGCACCGCGATCGCGCGGCTCATCCGCCGAACAGCCGGCGGATTTCTTCGGGCGCGCCGATCAGCAGGTCGCGCGCCACCGCGATCGGCAGCACCGGGTCGGTCGGCGCGCCCGCCTCCTGGGCAGCGACGTGCGCGCTGCCGTCCTCGGAGAGCAATTCGGCGCGCAGGGTCATGATCGCGCCTTCGATCGTCGCCAGCGCCGCGACCGGCGAGTGGCAATCGGCCTTGAGCGCGGCGAGCAACGCACGCTCGGCGCGCAGGCAGGCATGCGTTTCGGGATGATCGATCTTGGCGAGCAGCGCGCGGGCATGCGCGTCGTCGGCACGGCATTCGATCCCTACTGCGCCCTGCGCCGGCGCCGGCAGCAGCACGTTGAGCGGGATCGCGATTCCGACGTCATGGCGTCCGAGCCGCTCGAGCCCGGCGGCGGCCAGCAGGGTCGCGTCGGCCTCGCCCGCGGCGAGCTTGGCCAGCCGCGTGTCGACATTGCCGCGGAACAGCACGATCTCCAGATCGGGACGCAGCCGGCGCATCTGCGCGGCGCGGCGCGGCGAGCTCGTCCCGACAACCGCACCCTGGCGCAGCGCCTCGATCGAATCCGCACCCACGAGTCGGTCGCGCACGTCGGCGCGCGGCAGCACGGCGGCGATGGCGATCTCCGCCGGGCGGACCGTCTCGACATCCTTCATCGAATGTACCGCGGCGTGGATCTCGCCGTCGAGCAGCGCCCGGTCGAGCTCCTTGGTCCACAATGCCTTGCCCCCGATCTCGGCGAGCGCGCGGTCCTGCACCTTGTCGCCGGTGGTGCGGATCGGGACGATCTCGATGCGCTCGGCGGGAAGCGCATGCGTGGCGATCAGTGCATCGCGCACCATATGGGCTTGAGTGAGGGCGAGCGGCGAGCCGCGGGTGCCGAGACGAAAGATGGGCATGCTTGCGCTAATGCCCCCTTGGACTAATTGGATGCAATGGCACTCATTCTGGGTCTCGAATCGAGTTGCGACGAAACCGCCGCCGCGCTGGTGACCAGCGATCGCCGCATCCTCGCGCATAAATTGGCGGGCCAGGAAGCGGCGCACCGGCCTTATGGCGGGGTCGTCCCCGAGATCGCCGCGCGCGCGCATGTCGAAGTGATGGCGCCGCTGGTCGCGGCGGCACTCTCCGAAGCGGGCGTCAGCCTTGGCGATGTCGACGCGATCGCCGCCACTGCCGGCCCTGGCCTGATCGGCGGCGTGATGGTCGGCCTCGTTACTGGCAAGGCGCTGGCGCTGGCGAGCGGCAAGCCGCTGGTCGCCGTCAACCACCTCGAAGGCCACGGCCTTTCGCCGCGGCTTGCCGATCCCGATCTCGCTTTCCCCTATCTCCTGTTGCTCGTCTCGGGCGGCCATTGCCAGCTGCTGCTGGTCGAGGGCGTCGGCGCCTATCGCCGGCTCGCGACCACGATCGACGACGCGGCGGGCGAGGCGTTCGACAAGACCGCCAAGCTGCTCGGCCTCGGCTTTCCCGGCGGCCCCGCGGTCGAGAAGGCCGCCGCCGAGGGCGATCCGCATGCGGTGCCGCTGCCGCGGCCGCTGGTCGGCTCGGGCGAGCCGCATTTCTCCTTTGCGGGCCTGAAGAGCGACGTCGCGCGCAAGGCAGGCAAGTTTCCCGTCGCCGATCTCGCCGCGTCGTTCCAGCAGGCAGTGGTCGATTGCCTGGTCGATCGCACTCGGATCGCGTTGCGGAGCGTCCGGCCGACCGCCTTGGTCGTTGCCGGCGGCGTCGCAGCGAACCAGGCGGTGCGCGGTGCGCTCGAGGCGCTCGCCGCCGAGCACGGCCTGCGCTTCGTCGCGCCGCCTTTGTGGCTGTGCACCGACAATGCCGCGATGATCGCCTGGGCCGGCGCCGAGCGCTTCGCCGCGGGCCTGACCGATCCGCTCGATTTCCCGGCGCGGCCACGCTGGCCGCTCGATCCGGGCGCGGAGAAGGTGCGTGGCGCAGGAGTGAAGGCATGAGGATCGCAGTCATCGGCGGCGGCGCCTGGGGCACGGCGCTGGCGCAGGTCGCGGCCCGCGGCGGGCAGGATGTCACGCTCTGGGCGCGCGAACCCGAGGTGGTCGACAGCATCAATTCCGTGCACGAGAATCGCAGCTTCCTCGCGGGCGTGCCGCTGGCCGAGTCGATCCGCGCGACCGGCGACCTCGCAGACCTCGTCGGGCACGACGCACTGCTCGTCGTCGCCCCCGCGCAGCATGTTCGCGCGGTGCTGTCGGCGGTGCCGGTCGGCGCTACGCCGCTGGTGCTGTGCGCCAAGGGCATCGAGGCCGGCAGCCGGTTGCTGGTCGGCGAAGTCGCGCATCAGGCCGCGCCCGACGCGCCGATCGCAGTGCTTTCGGGCCCGACCTTCGCGCACGAAGTCGCCGCGGGGAAGCCGACCGCGGTCACCCTGGCTTGCGAGGACGAGGCGCTGCGGACACGGCTTGCGGAGCGGCTGGCCGGCCCCGCGTTCCGCACCTATGGCTCGGCCGACGTGATCGGCGCCGAGATCGGGGGCGCGGTCAAGAATGTCCTCGCGATCGCCTGCGGCGTGGTCGAGGGCGCCGGGCTCGGACTCAATGCCCGTGCCGCGCTGATCGCGCGCGGCTTCGCCGAGATGACGCGGTTCGGGCTCGCACGCGGCGGCCAGGCCGAGACGCTGACCGGATTGTCGGGGCTCGGCGACCTGGTCCTCACCTGCAGCTCGACCAATTCGCGCAACTTCTCGCTCGGCGTCGGGCTCGGCCAGGGCAGGCGTGCGGCCGAATTGCTCGCCGACCGCAAGACCGTCGCCGAAGGCGCGCATACCGCCCCAGTGCTCCAGCAGGCCGCTGCCGAGGCCGAAGTCGACATGCCGGTATGCGAGGCGGTGTGTGCATTGCTGTCCGGTGCACCGGTCACGCAGGTCGTCGAGGCGCTGCTCAGCCGGCCGTTGCGCGAGGAAGCGCAATGAAGTGGGCGGCGATGCTGCGCGGGATCAATCTCGGCAAGCGCCAGCTCAAATCGGCCGAACTGAAGGCCGTGGTCGAGGGAATGGGATTTACTGAGGTCAAGACGATCCTCGCTTCGGGCAATGTCGTGTTCGAGGCCGGCGATGCCGAGCCCGAGGCGCTCGAGCGCGATCTCCACGCAGCGCTCGAAAAGGGGGCCGGGCTCAAGTCCGAGGTCTTCGTGCGCAACCGCGAGGAGCTGGCGAAGCTGATCGATGCCAATCCCTTTGCCGAAGAAGCGCGTGAGCGGCCGAGCTTCCTCGTCGTCAGCTTCCATCGCGATCCGGTCGACAAGGCCGCGATCGACAGGCTTGCCGCGAGTTATGACGGTCCCGAGCGCATGGTGGTGGTCGGACGCGAGCTGTTCACCGATTTTCCCGACGGCCAGGGGCGCTCGAACCTGATCCCGGCGATGGCCAAGGCGAAACTCTCGCAGGCCAATACCGGGCGCAACTGGAACACGGTGCAGAAGCTGTTCGCCGCGCTGGGCGACTAGCCCTTGCCGTCATCCCCGCCCTCGCCGGGATGACGAGAATGTATCAGAAGTCGATTGCGACGCCCTTGCGTTCCCAATCGCCGTAGCGCGTCGGGTCGAGCGGGTCCTTCGCCGGCGTCGCGGCAGCCGGCTTGGGCACCGGCGGGCTCTTCGAAAGATGGCTCGGGGGCTTCACATGGCTCGGGCGCTGGCCCATGGCACTGGCTCCAATGAACAAGCCTCCCCATCGTCCCCGCCGCACGGGCGGTCAAGAGCCCGACGCGCCGGGTGTCCCCGCGCGGCGCGCCGCGCTCAAATTGCTCGACGCGGTGCTCCGCCGTGGCCTCGCGCTCGAACAGGCGCTCGATTCGGCCGCGCAGGGGCTCGCGCCCAACGACCGCGGCCTCGCCCATGCGATCGCCGCCGAGGCGCTGCGCCGGCTCCCCGATCTCGACGCGCTGATCGATTCGGCAACCCAGCGCGACTTGCCGGAGGACGCCAAGGCACGCTTCGCCCTGCGAGTCGCCCTCGTTCAGGCGCTCGCGCTCGGCACGCCCGGCCATGCCGCGATCTCGACCGTGCTGCCGCTGGTCGATGGCGGGCCTCGGAAACTGGTGCACGGCGTGTTCGGCGCACTGAGCCGGCAGGGTGCGACGCTGCCCGAGCCGCCGACGCTTCCCGATCCGGTGGCCTTGCGCTGGCATGCAGCCTGGGGCGACCAGATGATCGAGGATGCCGAGCGCGCGATCGCCGTGCCGCCGCCGCTCGACCTCACCTTGCGCGATCCGGACCGGGCGCCCGATCTGCCGGGCCAGCGCCTGCTCCCCGGCCATCTTCGCCTCGACGAGCGCGCCTCGGTGCCGGGGATCGAAGGCTATGGCGAAGGCGAATGGTGGGTGCAGGACCTCGCCGCGTCGCTGCCCGCGCGGCTGCTGGGCAAGGGCGCCGGCGCCGCGCTCGATCTGTGCGCCGCGCCCGGCGGCAAGACGCTCCAGCTCGCTGCGGCGGGATGGGATGTCACCGCCGTCGACGTGTCGGAAAGTCGTCTGGCGCGACTTGCCGAGAATCTCGAGCGCACCGGGCTGGCCGCGAGGGTGGTCACGGCCGACCTGCTGCAATGGCAGCCCGCCGCGCCGGCCGACGCGGTGCTGCTCGACGCGCCGTGCAGCGCCACCGGCATCTTCCGGCGGCATCCCGACGTGCTCCACCGCGTCCGACCCTCGCTGATCGCCGAGATGGCCGCACTGCAGACGCGCCTGCTCGCGCGCGCGGCCGAATGGGTGAAGCCGGGCGGGACGCTGGTCTTCTCGACCTGCTCGCTCGAGCCGCAGGAAGGCGAGGCCCAGCTCGATGCCTTCCTCGCCGCGCATCCTGGCTTCGCCGTCGATCCGGTACGCGCCGACGAACTGCCCGCGGAGATCGCGCCGCGCGACGACGGCACCCTCCGCCTCCTCCCCGGCATGCTCGCCGAACAAGGCGGGCTCGACGGCTTCTTCATCGCCCGGCTGCGACGCACCACCTGATCGCGGCCAGTTTCGGCACGCTGGTCCTGTCCCGCGCGGTTGCGCCCGAGTCGCGGCATGCCTAAGGATTCGTGCATGTCCGCCGTCCGCATCGCGCCTTCGATCCT
>Ga0065165_1002367_pt1 | contig 16296 bp, 13 predicted proteins | sample AraplaMF_Cvi_mMF_FD_63813 | JGI IMG/M metagenome (GOLD analysis project Ga0065165, IMG submission 63813) | Arabidopsis root microbial communities from the University of North Carolina, USA - plate scrape MF_Cvi_mMF (version 2) (version 3) | ecosystem: Host-associated > Plants > Roots >...
TCGTAGTCTGATGCTCTATCCAGCTGAGCTACGGGCGCGCATTGGAGGGGTGCCTTTAGAAGCGCTTTTCCAATAGCGCAACCCCGTTGCGTGCGGTTTTCCACAAGCTTAAGCAGCCGGTCATGTGCAGCCCCCTTCCCGCCGCCCTTTCCCTCGCCCTTGTGATGCTCGCGGGGTGTACCCAGAGCGCCGACGTCTATCCGTCGCTGCTGCCGCGGCCGGTCGAATCGCAGAGCCTCGACGAGCCCGAGCGGCCGGCGGTGGTGGCGACCGCCGATCCCGCGCTCGACGCGCGAATCGCCAAGGTCACCGCAACCCTCGAGGCAGGCAACCAGCGCTTCACGGCGGCGGCGCAGGCGGCGGAGGCCAAGGTCGCGGTGGCACGCGGCGTGCGCGAGGGCTCGGACGCCTGGCTCGACGCGCAGACCGCGCTGAGCAATGTGGAATCGCTACGGGCGCCGACGCTCACGGCGCTTGCCGAGCTCGAGCAGCTCGCGCTCGAACGCGGTACCGCGGGCAAGCCGGCCTATCCGGCGCTCGATTCGGCCGTCGCCGCTGCCGATGCGATGGCGACGGCGCAGGGTGACCGCATCGGCGCGCTCGAGGCCGCGCTCGCCGGCGCCTAATCGTCCGCCAGGTCCGGATTGAACGCGCGCATCACCGGCACCACCGAGGCATAATCGTCGGTCCAGGCCGTGAAGCCCGGCTTGGGCATCAGCGGCTGCCAGCGCGGCCCGTTGCGGGTCAGCCGGTTTAGCGTCGCGGCGTCGGGCGACAATGCGATCCAATCGGACGCATTGGCCTCGTCGAGCTTCTCCAGTGCCGAGGGCTCGTAGACCAGCCGTGCGGCGTGCCATCCCCCCTGCGCCGCGGCGCCGGCCACCACCGGCGACAGCGCGAGGAAGCGGTTCGAGATATGGACGAGCAGCAGCCCGTTCGGCGCCAGCACCCGGCGCCACGCGGCGAACGCCTCGACCGTCATCAGATGCATCGGCACCGCGTCCGACGAGAAGGCGTCGAGCACGAGCAGGTCGAGGCTGGCGGGCGCCGCCTGGGCGATCCGCAGCCGCGCATCGCCGAGTATGACCTGTGCCTGCGGGGCACATTGCCGCAGGAAGGTGAACCGCCCGGAGCCGGCCGACAGCGCGGCGACTATGGGGTCGATTTCGTAAAAGCGCCATTGCTGGCCCGGCTGGGCATAGCAGGCCAGCGTCCCGGTCCCCAGGCCGACCACGCCGATCCGCGCCGCGGGGCCGTATAGCGCGGGTGCGGCGCGCATCGCCTGCCCTACGCCCGATCCGGCGACATAATAGCTGGTCGGCAGGCGCGAGCGCGCGCCGGCGAGCTGGACGCCGTGCAGCGTCGTGCCGTGCGCCAGCCGGCGCTCGTCGGGCAGGTCGCTCACGGTGTAGACGCCGAAATAGCTGCGGGTATGGTCGCCGCTCAGCGACAGGTCGATCGCGCGATAGCCGCCGAACAGGAACAGCCCGCCGGCGAGCGCGACGAGGTAGACCGCCGGCCGCCCGATCGCGATCACTCCGATCGCCGCGACGCCGACAAAGGCGATCTGCTCGTGCATCTCGCCGAGCGCATTGCCGGGATTGGCGATGCCGAGATAGACCAGCGCCAGCACGGCTGCCGCCGCGGCGACGCTCTTGGCCCTGCGCGCGCCGCGCCACAGCGCCGCGGTCCAGCGGAACAGGAAGAGCTGCGGCATCAGCGCCCCCGCGGCGAGGATCAGCAGCGGATATTCGTAGGTCCAGTCGAACAGCACCGGCGCGATCAGCGCGGCGAACACGCCGCCGAGCGCGCCGCCGACCGCCATCGCCAGATAGAAGCCGGTCAGCCGATCGGGCGCCGGCCGCAGCTGGTAGAGCCGCGCATGTAGTCCCGCCGCGACGAGAAACAGCAGCACCAGCCCGATCAGCGTATTGAGATAGGCATAGTCCTGGTGGCCGGCGATCAGCGTCGCGCCGAACAGCAGCAATACCACCGGCATCACCATCGCGAGGATTTCGGGCCCGGTCTCGCCCTCGCGGAAGGCCAGCGAGAAGCTCAGCAGATAGAGTCCGAGTGGCAGCACCCACAGCATCGGCATCGCGACGATGTCGGTGGTCAGGAAGGTCGTCGTCGCGAGCATCAGCCCGGAGGGGACGAAGGCGAGCAGGATCCAGTGGAGCACGCGCCGCACACCCGGCGCCGGGCTGTGGTGGGCGATATGCGGCTCTTCGGGCACGCGGCGCGGCAGCAGCGTCGCGCAGGCCGCGATCAGCGCGAATACCAACGCATAGCCGAGCGTCCACAGCCAGGATTGCGCGCGCAGCGCCAGACTCGGCTCGACGAGCAGCGGATAGGCAATAAGCCCGCCGAAGCTGCCGATGTTCGAGGCGGCATAGAGCGCATAGGGATCGCGTCCGCCGCTCGCGACGCTGTACCAGCGCTGGAGCAGGGGTGCCTGCGCCGAGACCGCGAAGAACAGGGGCCCGATCGAGGCGACGAGCAGCCACGGCACCCAGAGCGCCGGTTCGGCATCGGCGGGAAGCTCCATCGCGGTCAGCCCGATCGGCAGCCACAGCGCCGCGATCGCGAGCAGGGCCAAATGGATGCCGGCCTGCATCCTCACCGGCACCCGGCCGAGCCAATGCGCATAGGCATAGCCGCCGAGCAGCAGCGCCTGATAGACCAGCATCGCGCTGTTCCACACGGCGGGCGCGCCGCCGAGCCGCGGCAGCGCCATCCGGGCGACCATCGGCTGGACGAGGAACAGCAGGAACGAGCCGGTGAGGATCGCCACCACGAACAACCAATGGAAACGGGCGCGGATGCCGTCCGCTTGCGGTTCGATGTCGGTCACGCGCACGTCCCGGCCGCGGAGGGACGCGCGACGCGATAGGTGACGTGGCGACGCAGCCGCTCGATCGCCTTGGGATGATCGAAATCATCTTCCGGCGCGCGGACCATCCCCAGTCGCTCCATCAATCCCCAGCTGCGGAAATTGTCGACATTGGTGATCGCGGCGATGCTGGGCACGTCGAGATGCGCCCAGCCCCAGTCAAGGCTGGCCTGCGCCGCCTCGCGGGCATAGCCCTGCCCCCAATATTCGTGCGCGAGGCGCCAGCCGATCTCGATCTCGCCTTCGATCGGGGTTTCCTCGGCGCCCGGCTTCAGGCCGCAAAAGCCCAGGAACGCGCCGTCGTCGCGGCGCTCGATCGCCCAGAAGGTGTGGCCGTGCGTATCGAGGATGCGCTGCATGCGGTCGATCATCGCATCGGTCTCGTCGCGCCACAGCAGCGGGCCGAGCGTCGCCATCACCCGCTCGTCCTGCCCCATCGCGTGGAACGGCGTGCGGTCGGAATCGCGCCAGCCGCGCAGGATCAGGCGTTCGGTGTCGATCATGCCGGCCGGTCGATCGCATAGACGATCATCGCGCCACAAGGGTCGGCGGGCGCGTAATCGGGGTGGCGGAAGTCGAGATCGGCGCGGCGGCGCATCCCCAGACGCTCCATCAGGCCCCACGAACGCGCGTTGCCGATCACCGTCCAGGCGGCGATACGCGGGCGCGCCGTGTTCGCCCAGCCCCAGGCCAGGCTCGCCTCGGCCGCCTCGCGCGCGATGCCCTGCCCCCAATGACGCTCGCCGATCCGCCAGCCGATCTCGAGCTCCTCGGGCACCGGCGTATCGGGATGGCCGCCGATCCGCAGGCCGCAGACGCCGGCAAGTTCGCCCGAGCCACGCAGCTCCACTGCCCACATGCAATGCCCGAAGCGTGCCTGCTGCTCGATCTGCCGATCGATGATCCGATCGTGCTTCGCTTGGGCCACCGGGCCGCCGAAATGCACCATCATCGCCGGCGTGTTGACCAACGCGTGGAAGCCCGGCTTGTCGGCCGATCGCCATGGGCGCAGGCAGAGCCGCGCGGTCTCGATCATGCCGGCCGGTCGATCGCGAAGGTGACCGTCGGGCGCAGTTCGTGTCCTGGCGGAAAGGTCGCGCTGAGGAAAACGTCATCGGCGAGCCGCTGCATGCCCAGCCGCGTCATCAGCCCCTGGCTCGGCAGATTGACCGCCGAGGTGATCGCGTAGATCCGGTCCTCGGCGATCGCGTGCCACGCGTCTGCCAGCACCGCCTGCATCGCCTCGCGGGCATAGCCGTGGCGCCACCAGGGCAGGTCGACGATCCAGCCCGCCTCGATCTTGCCGTGGATCGGCAGATGCGGCTCGCCGCGCTTGAGCCCGCAGAAACCGACCACCACCCCGTCCTCGCGCCGCGCGACGACCTGGAAGCCGAGGCCCTCGCCGCGCAGCCGGTCGTGCTTGGCGATCACCGCGTCGGCGGCGGCTTCGTCCATCCCCGGATAGAGTTGCGCCATCACCTGCGGGTTGGTGAACATGCCCACCAGGGCATCGCGGTCGCCCGCCGCCGGCGCGCGCAGGATCAGACGCTCGGTCTCGATCAAGTCACGCGCCCAGCAGCCGAGCGGCGAGCGGCGCGTGATAGCTCAGCACGCCCGAGCAGCCGGCGCGCTTGAACGCCATCAGCGTCTCCATCACCAGCGCCTCGCGATCTCCCGCCCCGGCCGCCGCGGCGGCTTCGATCATCGCATATTCGCCCGAGACCTGATACGCGAACACTGGCACTTCGAAGGCGTTCTTCACACGCACTATGATGTCGAGATACGGCAGGCCGGGCTTGACCATCACGCTGTCGGCCCCCTCGGCGATATCGAGCGCGACCTCGCGGAGGGCTTCCTCCGCATTGGCCGGGTCCATCTGATAGGTCTTCTTGTCGCCCTTCAGGAGCCCGCGGCTGCCGACCGCATCGCGGAACGGCCCGTAAAAGGCGCTGGCGTACTTCGCGGCATAGGCCATGATCTGGACGTTGACATGGCCATTGGCCTCTAGCGCCGCGCGGATCAGCCCGACGCGGCCGTCCATCATGTCCGACGGCGCGACGATGTCCGCGCCCGCCTCGGCCTGGACCAGCGCCTGGTCGGTGAGCACATTCGCAGTCTCGTCGTTGAGGACATAGCCGGCGGCATCGACGATCCCGTCATGGCCGTGGCTGGTATAGGGATCGAGCGCGACATCGGTCAGCACGCCGAGATCCGGAACCGCATCCTTGATCGCGCGGATCGCGCGGCACATCAGATTGTCGGAATTGAGCGCCTCGCGCCCGTCGTCGCTGCGCAGGTTTGCCGGGGTGTTGGGAAACAGGGCGACGCAGGGGATGCCGAGCGCCGCCGCTTCCTTGGCGCGCTCGGCCACCGCCTGCACCGACCAGCGCGACACGCCGGGCAGCGAGACGATCGGCTCCTCGGCAGCGCCTTCGGTGACGAACAGCGGCCAGATCAGATCGGCGGGGGTAAGCACGGTCTCGGCATGCATCCGGCGGCTCCAGCCGGCGGCACGGGTGCGACGAAGGCGGAGCGCGGGATACTGACTCATGCCGCGCTGATGCGCGTTCAGCCGCCGGGTTGCAAGCGCCCGGCGGGCTCGCCGCCGGCCAGCGCTTCCTCCTCGGCCTGCTCGGGTGCGATCGGCGCCATCGCGCCCTTCTTCCAGCCGCCGCCGCGATAATAGACGCTCGCCAGCGCCAGCGCGACCATCGAGCCGACCGGGAAGCTCCACCACAGCGCATCGGCGCCCATCACCGGCTGCAGCGCCAGCGCGAAGCCGATGCGGACCGGATAGAGCGCGAGGCCGAGGATCGCGAGCGGCGCCCATACCGCGCCGTTGGCGCGCACGGTGGCGAACAGCACCATGGTCAGCCCGAACAGCATGAAGTTCCAGCTCGAGATCAGCTGGATGTGTCGCGCGATCGGCAGCGCCGGGCTGTCGCCGCCGAGGAACAGCGCCATCACCGGCCGGTCGAAGACCAAAACCGCGGCGATCATCGTGCCGGTGAGCAATACGGTATAGACGATGCCGGCCCGGGTGATCCCGCCCACCCGCTCCCACGCGCCCGCGCCGATATTCTGCGCCGCCATCGCGCTCACTGCCGCGCCCACCGCCATCGCCGGCATCTGGATATAGGTCCACAGCTGCTGCGACACGCCATAGGCCGCGGCGGTCTCGACCCCGAGCCGGTTGACCAGCCCGACCATGGTCAGCCCGGCGAACGACAATACGAACATCTGCGCGCCCATCGGCAGCCCCTTGGCGACGATCGTCTGCATCAGCGCGCGCGCCGGGACCAGATAGCCGAGCTCGCGGCCGCGCAGGCGCACCGGCAAGTCGCGCAAATAGACGATCGCGATCAGTCCGATCATCGTGGCGTAATTGGCGATCACCGTCGCGGTGGCCGCTCCGGCGATGCCCATTCGCGGCGCGCCGCCGAGGCCGAGGATGAACACCGGGTTGAGCCCGGCGTCGAGCACGACATTGACGATCATGAACCAGAGTGGCGTCATGGCGTCGCCCACGCCGCGCAGTCCCATCATGATCAGCGTCATCAGCATGCCGGCGGGCGCGGCGGCGAAGATCACCCGCATATAGGCGAGCGCCAGCGGCATCGCCCCGGCCGGCGTGGCGAGCAGGCGGAGGATGTCCGGCGCGAAGATCCAGCCCAGGCCCGCGACCAGCACCGCGCCGATCGCAACCAGCCCGATCGCGGAGCCGAAGGCACGACGCGCGCTGTCGACATCGCCGCGCCCCATCGCCTGCCCGACCAGCACCGTCGCCGCCATGCCGAAGCCGAACACGATGCCGAAGAGCAGGAACATGATGATGTTGGCGTTGGAGGTCGCGGCGAGCGCATCTTCGCCGAGGAAGCGCCCGACCCAGACCGCATTGATCGATCCGTTGAGCGACTGGAGGATGTTCGACCCGAGCGTCGGCAGCGCGAACAACAGGAGGGTGCGGCCGATATGGCCCTGGGTTAGGTCGCGGCGGGGGGCAGGTCGGGCCATGAAATCCCTTTGGTTCCCCTCCCTGCAACGGAGGGGTTAGGGGTGGGTTACCGTCGCTCCAATGCCGCGGACGTGGAAAGGCTCCCTTTCGTCGCCACCCCCAACCCCTCCCTTGCAGGGAGGGGCGTGATCAGCCCAGCCGCGCCAGCGCCGCGCTCAGCCGCTCCGCTTCGGCGGCCTTCTCGGCGTGATCGGCGCGGGCCTTGTCGACTGCCTCAGGCTTGGCGCGCTCGACGAAGCTCGGGTTGCCCAGGCGTCCGGCCAGACCGTCGCGTTCCTTCTCGGCGGCGGCGATCGCCTTGGCCAGGCGCGTGCGTTCGGATTCGAGATCGACCACCCCGCCGATCGGCAGGACGAAGGTGGCCTCGTCGACGACGATCTGGAGCGAACCGCCCTCGGGCGCGTCGCCCGCCGCCTGATCGACGCGCGCGAGCCGCGCCAGCGCCGCCGCCTGGCGCTCGAGCCGTGCGCCCGTCTCGCCCGAGGCGTCCCGGACGTGGAGCGCCAGCCGCGCGCCTGGCGGCACGTTGAGCTCGGTCCGCGCCGCGCGGATCTCGCTGACCAGCCGGATCAACCAGTCGACTTCCTTCGCCGCCTCGGGATCGAGCGCGCGCGCATCGGCCATCGGCCACTGCGCCACGATCAGCTCGTGCTCGCGCGGTCCCATCTTCGACCACAATTCCTCGGTGATGAACGGCATGAACGGGTGGAGCATGACGAGGATCTGGTCGAGCACCCAGCCCGCCACCGCGCGGGTCTCGTCGGCGCCGGCGCTCTCAACCCGTTCGCCCTGAGCTTGTCGAAGGGCCGTTCTTTCTTCTCCCCCGTCGTCCGAAGAGGAAGACAGTGCTTCGACAGGCTCAACACGAACCGGAGAAGTGCCTTGGATCACCGGCTTGATCAGCTCGAGATACCAGTCGCAGAAGCGGCTCCAGGTGAACTGGTAGATCGTGTTCGCCGCCTCGTCGAAACGCAGGTCGGCGAGCGCGAGGTCGAGCGCCTGCACGGTCGCGACGGTCTCGGCGATGATCCAGCGATTGACCGCGAGGCTCGCCGCGGGCGGCTCGAGCGTCGTCGATGCGCCGATCCCGTTCGACTGGGCGAAGCGCGCGGCGTTCCACAGCTTGGTCGCGAAGTTGCGATAGCCTTCGATCCGCTTCTCATCCATCTTGATGTCGCGGCCCTGGCTCTCCATCGCCGCCATGAAGAAGCGCAAAGCATCGGCGCCATACTGGTCGATCAGCCCGAGCGGATTGACCACATTGCCCTTGGACTTGGACATTTTCTGCCCGTCCGCGGCGCGCACCAAACCGTGCAGATACAAGGTCTTGAACGGCACTTCCTTCATGAAGTGCAAACCCTGCATCATCATCCGCGCATCCCAGAAGAACAGGATGTCGAAGCCCGAGATCAGCACGTCGTTGGGATAGCGCCCGAGCGCCCGCACGTCGGTATCAGGCCAACCCATCGTCGCGAACGGCCACAAAGCCGAGGAGAACCAGGTGTCGAGCACGTCGCTGTCCTGGGTGAGCGCGACGCCGGCCCCGGCCTGTGCCTGCGCCTCGGCCTCGCTCTCGGCGACATAGATGCTGCCGTCCTCGGCGAACCACGCCGGGATGCGGTGCCCCCACCACAGCTGCCGGCTGACGCACCAGGGCTGGATGTTCTCCATCCAGTTGAAATAGGTCTTTTCCCAGCTCTTCGGCACGATCCTGGTCGCGCCCGAGCGGACCGCCTCGATCGCGGGCTTGGCCAAGGTCGCGGCGTCGACATACCATTGGTCGGTCAGCCACGGCTCGATCACCACCCCCGAACGGTCGCCATAAGGCGTCTGGATCGTGCGCGGCTCGGAATCGTGCGCTTCGCCGTCCTTGTCGACATGCGGCACGAGGAAGCCCTCGGCCTTGAGCCGCTCGACCACGGCCTTGCGCGCCGCGAACCGCTCCATGCCGAGCAGCTCGTCCGGGATCAGCTCGTCGCTGGTCTGGGTGATGTTCGCTTTCGCATCGAGCATGTTGAGCATCTCGCCGGCCTTGAAGCCCGCGCGCTTGCCCACCTCGAAATCGTTGAAATCGTGTCCCGGGGTGATCTTGACCGCACCCGAGCCCAGCTCGGGATCGGCATGCTCGTCGGTGATGATCGGGATCAGCCGCCCGGTGATCGGCAGCCGCACCTTCTTGCCGACCATCGCCGTGTAGCGCGCATCCTCGGGATGCACCGCCACCGCCATGTCGGCGAGCATCGTCTCGGGCCGCGTCGTCGCGACCTCGATGAAGCCGCTGCCGTCCTCGAGCGGATAATTGATGTGCCAGAAGCCGCCCTTGACCTCGACGGTCTCGACCTCGAGGTCAGAGATCGCGGTGCCGAGGCCCGGATCCCAGTTCACCAGCCGCTTGTCGCGATAGAGCAGCCCTTGCTTGTGCAGCTCGACGAACACTTTCAGCACGGCCTTCGAGAAGCCCTCGTCCATCGTGAAGCGCTCATTGGCCCAGTCCATCGAGCAGCCGAGCCGGCGGAGCTGCTGGGTGATCTCGCCGCCGCTCTCTTCCTTCCACTCCCACACCTTCGCGACGAATTCCTCGCGGGTGAAATCGGTGCGCTTCTGCTGCTTGGCGTTGAGCTGGCGCTCGACCACCATCTGGGTGGCGATGCCGGCGTGATCGGTGCCGACTACCCAACGCGCATCCTTGCCCTTCAAGCGCGCGTGGCGGACGAGGACGTCCTGCAGCGTGTTGTCGAGCGCATGGCCGATATGCAGGCTGCCGGTAACGTTGGGCGGCGGATTGACCAGGGTCCAGGGATCGGCGCCGAGGCGCTCGGGGGCGAACAGGCCGTTGGCTTCCCAATGGCCATACCAGCGGGATTCGATTTCGGCGGGGTCGAAGGTCTTCGGGAGCTCGGTCATGCGGCGGCTTTAGCCAGAGCGTTTCCTCCCGTCACCCCTCCCGTGCTCCTGCGAAAGCAGGAGCCCAGGATCGCGGGCGGCGCGGCTTGTGGCTCTGGGCTCCTGCTTTCGCAGGAGCACCGCTTACTTGGCGCCGGTATACTTCCCCAGCCAGCCCAGCACTTCGCCATACCATTGCATGCTGTTCTTCGGCTTGAGCACCCAATGGTTCTCGTCGGGGAATACCAGCAGCTTCGACTCGATCTCGCGCCGCTGGAGCGCCGTGAACGCAGCTAGACCCTGGGTGTAGGGAATGCGGAAATCCTTTTCCGAGGTGATCACCAGCTGCGGGGTCTTCCACGCCGTGACATGGTTGACCGGGTTCCATTTCTCGAACGCCGCGGGGTCCTCGAAATAGGCCTTGCCGCCATGTTCCCACTCGTCGAACCACAATTCCTCGGTCTCGTAGGCCATCGCGCGCGCGTCAAACACGCCGTCATGCTGGACGATGCACTTGAAGCGATCGGGCCACTGTCCCTCGATCCAGTTCATCATATAGCCGCCATAGGACGCGCCGAGCGCGCAGGCATTGTCGGCGTCGAGATAGGCGAACTTGTCGGTCGCCGCCTTGAGACCCTTCTGCAGATCCTCGAGCGGCCAGCCGCCCCAATTGTTGCGGATCGCGTCGGTGAAGGCCTGGCCGTAGCCGGTCGAGCCGTGGAAATCGACCGCGACCACCGCATAGCCCGCGCCCGCAAACACCGCGGGGTTCCAGCGATACGACCAGCCATTGTTGCTCGATCCCTGCGGCCCGCCATGGACGATGAATGCGATCGGCGCCTTGCCGCCCTCGGCGAGACTGGCGGGACGCACCGTATAGCCCCACACCTTGTCGTTGTTCGCCCCGGCGAAGCTGAACCGCTCGACCTTGGGCAAGTCGATGCCAGCGAGCTTGGCCGCGTTGACCGAGGTCAGCCGCATGCTCTTCCTGCCGGCAAGCTGATAGAAGTCGTCGGGCGCGGTGAGGCTGTTCATCGCATAGACCACACCGGTCTTGGTCGGCACCACTGCCGAGACGACGCCCTCCTGCGTCAGCCGGGTCACCTTGCCGCTCTTCGCATCCACTCTGAAGATCGGCTCTTCCTGGATGTCCTGCGCCGTGACGTAGAGCGACTTGTTGTCGGGCGCCCAGGCGATCGACGCGACCGAGCGGTCCCAATCCTGAGTCAGCGCGCGGACCTGGCCGGTGGAAAGATCACGCAGCATCAGCACCTGGCGGTCGGCCTCATAGGTCGCCCGCGCCATCGCGAAATAGGCCAGCCACTTGCCGTCGGGCGACACGGTCGGGAGATTGTCCATCCCGTCATTGTCGGCGGTGAGGTTGGTCGGCGCCGCCGAACCATCGGCGGGTGCCGAGAAGATGTCGAGATTGGTCGAATTGGGCTCGGTTCGGCCCGCCTCGCGCAGCGCGAAATAGACCGTCTTGCCGTCGGGCGACCAGTTCAGCTCCTCGCCGCCGCCGAACGGCTTGGACGGCGTGTCGCCGACCAGTGCGCCGGTGATCCCGACACCCTGGAGCGCCAGCCCCCCGTCCTTGGCGACCGGGACCACGAAAAGCTGCGATCGCCGCCCGTCCGACCAGCTGTCCCAGTGACGCACGAACAGCTTGTCATAAACGCGGCCCGAGCCGTTCTCACCTCCCGGCACACGCAAGAGCGAAGGATCGTTCAGGTTGCGCGCGCCCGGGTCGCGATCGGTCCAGACGAGCAAGCGGCTGCCATCCGGCGACAGCTTGAACCCGCTGATTCCGCCCGGAATGACCGTGCGCGTGATCGGCTGGCCGCCCTCGATCGCGACGGTCCGGACCTGATCCGAACCTCCCTCGTCGGACTGGAACCACACGGTCTTGCCGTCGGCGGAGATTTGCGGGCTGGTCTCATTCGCTTTGGCATCCGCCACCAGCTTTTCGGGCACGGCGCCCTTCTTGCTCAAATCGAGCCGCCACAGGTCATAGCGCCCCTTATTGGCGGCGAGATCGGTCTCGCGCTGCTGCCAGACGAGCCATCGGCCGTCGGGTGACACTGCGGGCCCGCTTACGCGCGCGAGGCCGACGACATCCTGGATGGTGAGATCGCGCGCCTGGACCGGCACGGCAGCGAAAGCGAGCGCGACGCCCGCGAGCAGGAGATGCTTCATGGGCCAAGATAAGCAGATGGTTGCGAGCGATACAATCGCTGCCCGTCATTTCCTCCCCCACTTCGCGAGGGAGGAAAAAGTCAGTTCCGTCCGGTGATCCGGGTGATCTCGCGCGCGACCATCGCCTCGACGATCTGGGGCAGGTTCGCGTCGAGCCAGTCGCGCAGCATCGGCTTGAGCATTTCGCGCACCAGCCCTTCGAGCGTGTCCGAACCGGCCACCTCGGGCTTGACCACCATCCGCGACAGGGCCTCAAGCGGCCCGCGCGTCGCCTCGACCGCGCGCTCGGACAGGATCGGCTCGGCGCGTGCCGGCTTCGCCTGCGGCTTCTCGGCGAGGGGCTGGTCCTGCGGTTCCTCGACCGGCTCGCGCAGTTCGAGCACCGCTTCGTCCTCGGGATCCTCGTCCTCGATCCGCGGCGCCCGGGCAGAAGCCGTGGTCGCCGTGCCCGAACGGCCGCGGCGGGTACGCGAGGCCACCGCCGCATCGCCTTCCTCGGCGATGATGCGTTTGATCGAGGAGAGGATCTCCTCCATCGAAGGCTCGGTACTGATGTCCCCCATAGCCGACACGTCTCCTCGTGGCTGACCGTGGTTAATCAGGGATTTCGGGGCGTGGTGTCAACTGATCGCTGCAGCAAAGGATCCAGCTGGCCCTGCGGAACGATCGCGCCCTGGGCCGGCGTGCCCACCGTCGGGGTGCTCACCCCCACCGGCGCCGGGTCGTCGCCCCAGTCCGAGGCGCGGTTGCGTACGCGCTCGTAATTGGCCGCGGGATCGTAGAGCGGCCCACCGTCCAGCCCGAGATCCTTGGCCTCGGCCCGGCCCATCGCCGCCAGCAGGGTGAACCCCGCGACATAGGCGTCGCGCTCGGCAGTGACGTAGTTGACCTGGCTGTTGAGCAGTTCCTGCTCGGCGTTGAGGATGTCGAGGATCGTGCGGGTGCCAACGCTGTTCTCGGCGCGGACGCCTTCGAGGCTGAGCTGGTTGGCCGAGACCGCGACGCGCGACGATTCGATCACCCGCAGCGCGCCCTGATAGGTGGCGTAGGACGCCCGCGCCTGCGCGACCACGCCACGTTCGGTGAGCGTGACCTGCTCGATCGCCGCCGCCTGGCGCGCCTGTGCCTGGCGGATCTGCGCCGCCGGACGCCCGCCCTGGAACAGCGGCAGGGTCACCTGCGCGCCGATCGTGGTGGCAAAGCCGTCACCCTGCAGCCCCTGCGTACGCGCCTGCGACCCGACCGAGCCGAGATAATTGTAGTAATCGCCGCCGAGGCCGACACTCACCGTCGGCAGGCGGCCCGCCCTCGCGACGCTGACGTCGTAGCGCGACGCGTCACGGGCCAGCTTGGCGGCGTCGAGGAACGGATTGTTGCCGAGCGCGGTCTGCTCGGCGGTGGCGACGTCGTCGGGCAGGTTCGGCAGCGCCGGCGGCGCGGCGAGCACGCCCGGCGGAGTGCCGATCACGCGGATATAGTTCTCGCGGCTGCCGATCAGCCGTGCCTCGGCGGTGCGCAGCTGGCTCTGCGCCAGCGCGAGCCGCGCCTCGGACTGGGCGACGTCGGTGCGGGTGAGATCGCCGACCTCGAAGCGGTCGCGCGTCGCCTGGAGGTTGACCTCGAGCACGCGGGTGTTCTGCTGGTTGAGCCGGACGATCGCCTCGTCGCGCAGCACGTCGACATAGACCGTCACCGCCTGGGTGAAGATGTCCGATTCAGTGCCGCGCAGATTGGCCTGCCCCGCCTCGACCCGCGTCTCGGCCGCCTTGACCGAATTGCGCACCGCGCCGCCACTGAACACCGGTATCGACAAATCGAGCCCGGTCCGCGCGGTCCGCGTCGGCCCGAAGGTCGCGTCGGTGTCGTACAGGCTGTCGCTGATCGACCCCGTCGAATTGATGCCGGGCAGCCCGCGCGAGCGCGCGATCGGCACGTTCTCGTCATTGGCGCGCTGGCTGGCGCGCTCGCCGGCAAGGTCCGGATTGGTGTTGTATGCCTGGACCAGCGCCTCGCGCAGGTTGGTCGTCGGCTGCGCGGCGGGCGCCAGCGCCGGAGTCGCAGTGGCCGGCGGCGCCGTCTGGACCCGCACCGGAGTCGACGTGCCGGCGCGCGTCGTCGTGGTCTGCGCGGCGGCAGGCATGGCGAGCGCGGTCAGGCTCACGCCCAGCAGCAGAGAGGTCAGTCGCATTCAGTCTCTTCTTTATGTCAGAAAGTGAAGGTCCGTAGGCGTCGGAAACCAGGCAATTCGGCACATTCGATATCTTGAAAGTCGATCAGGCCGAAGCCCCCCTCGGTACGGCGCCCGGCCGCGAGCCGGGTAACGCCGCGGTCGATCACCCCGGTGAGCACCCGCCCGCCCGGCTTGACCTGCGCGATCAGCGCGTCGGGCAACTGCTCGGCCGCACCGTCGACGATGATCAGGTCGAACGGCGCGCCGTCGGGCCAGCCCGCATGCAGCGGCCCCTGCACCAATTCGACCTTCGATTCGCCCGCCAGCGCGTCGCGGGCGAGTGCAACCAGCGAATCCTCCGATTCGAGGGCGACCACTGATCCGGCGAGCTGCGCCAGCAAGGCGGCGGCATAGCCCCCGGCAGCACCGACCAGCAGCACGCGGTCGCTGGAGCGGACCTGCGCCTCGGTGAGCAGCCGCCCGGTCGCGAGCGGCGAATTGTGGCGACGGCCACCGGCGAGCGGCAGCAGCGTGTCGCGATAGGCGAGCCCGCGCTGGTCGGCGGGCAGATAGGCTTCGCGCGGCGTGCGGGCCATCGCCTCGACCACGCGCGAATCATTGACGGCGTTGGTCCTGAGCTGGCTCGCGACCATCGCGTGGCGCATCACTTCGAAGCGATTGGCTTCGACGGGCGCGGGATCGACCTGAAGGGTCATCATCACTCCGGCTTTGTCGCACAACCGTATTAGTTGCGCAATACACTTGTTGACGTTGCTGCGCTTCTATCGCGCTGCAGCGTCGCCGCCAAGCGAAGCCGGGATCATTTTGAAACTATGTTGACACTGCGCCGCCCCTCGCGCATTTCGCCGCCTCGCTTTCGGGGCCCGATGGCGGAGTGGTGACGCAGAGGACTGCAAATCCTTGCACCCGGGTTCGATTCCCGGTCGGGCCTCCAGCATTTCGGCGTCTCACGGACCCGGCGTCTTTCGAAACATTGCGAACCCCCGCGCCACTGCCTCTGCCTTGAGCGGCTCGATTCGATCCCCGGCAAAGGCGAGGATCGCGGGCAGGATCGCGACGATCGCAGCCATGTCCGGACGATGGTCCTGCTTGTCGAGCACGAGCAGCACCGATCCCATCGGCGCCGCGCCGAGCAGCTGCTGGCCCTGCGCCATCGACACGACATCGTCATAGCGCCCCTGTATCAGCACCGCGGGCCGCCGGAGCCGTGCAGCCGCCTGCAGATTGTCGAACCGGTCGCGCAGGAACGCGCGGGTGATCTTCGGCGCGACCGAGCGCAGGTCCGGGAAGGCGCCCAGCGTGATCACGCGATCGACCGCGCCCTCCGCCGCCAAGTGCAACGCCACCGCCGCGCCCAGCGAATGGCCGATCGCGTAGACCTCGGCGCCTGGCCGGCTGGCACGCGCGAAGGCCATGAAGGCGGCGCCGTCGCGCTGGAGCCCAGCCTCATCCGGTTTGCCCGGATTGCCGCCATAGCCGCGATACGAAGCGACCACGACGCCATAGCCCGCACGCGCAAGCGGCTCGACATAGCGCGCCGCATCGAACCGGTCGCCCGATCGCCCCTGAAAGAACACGAAGACCGGCAATTCGGCGCCCCCCGGCCAGTGCAGCCCCTTGAGCGCGAGCCCGTCGCTGGTCCGCACAGCAATCTCGGCAGGTGCGTCGCCCATCCAGGGCCGCGTCGGTTCCAGATGATCGCTGGGCCGATAGAGCTGTGCCTGCGCCGGCAGCGCAGCTAGAGCGACGATGAGGGCGAACCACCAGCGCATGTCGGCATTATGCCCCGCCATCGCCCGCAGACAAGCGAAAGGGCGCCCGCTTCGCAGCGGACGCCCTCCTGATTGGCTTCAGCGCCTCTTAGCGGCGACGGCCGCGGCAATCGCCGCCGTCGACTTCGCGGCCGAGCAAGGCGCCGGCACCCGCGCCGATGATCGTGCCGGTGGTGCTGCGACCCCGATACGAGCTGCCGCGGCCGATCTCACCGCCCAGCAGGCCGCCGGCGACTGCGCCGAGGATCGTGCCGGTGGTGCCGCTCGAGCAGCGACGATAATTGTCGCGATAGCGATAGCCGCGGTCGCGGCGATACTCGCGACGATAGTCCCCGCGATAGCCGCG
>Ga0065165_1002369_pt1 | contig 16289 bp, 16 predicted proteins | sample AraplaMF_Cvi_mMF_FD_63813 | JGI IMG/M metagenome (GOLD analysis project Ga0065165, IMG submission 63813) | Arabidopsis root microbial communities from the University of North Carolina, USA - plate scrape MF_Cvi_mMF (version 2) (version 3) | ecosystem: Host-associated > Plants > Roots >...
CTCACCGGACTTGCTGCAGTTGCTGTCTCGCTTCCGCGTGTTGCATGCCTGAGCTCCTGCCTTCTCCTGAAGTTCATCCAGAAGAACCCATTGCCCGTCACTGCCGGCATGGCAGCAACATGCGGAAGGGTGACGGACGGGCTCATTTCAGCGTGTTCCTGCCAGATGCCAAAGGGGAATTGAGCGTTGTTCGTTCCGGCGGGCTTGACACCGACGCCGTGAAATCCATCGGAGCGCAACACGTCGGGCCCGGTCTCAAAGGGCATGCCACGGCCACGGCATGCGTCATTCTCAACCGGGGTTTGAACATTCACCCTGACGGCGACCCACATCCTCGCCATGCCAACGTACTCAACTGGGATGAAGATGATTCCATGAATCGCCTTCATGCAAAGGCCATTGCAGACGCCACAGTGCTCAGTCAGTACTGATTGAATCTCGACGCTGCTTGTATAGCAGGACTGCGATTGGACTCGTTTGCCAAGTGATCAAGCGATCAGCAGGCCCTCGGACGTCCATTGCTGGACTACGCGGACCACCGCGACCGCATCGTCGGCGATCTCGCACAGCGCACTGAAATCCTCGCCCTGCATCACAGCCGCCAGCAGCTGCGCCTCGACCGCATCGGCCACCGAGCGCCAGCGCGTCTCCAGCGCCGGTCGCCAGACGATCAGCAGGTGTTCGCCCGCCTCGGGCTCCTCCAGCTCAGGCTCATCCTCGCCCTGCAGCGCGCGCCAGGCCGGCTCCACCTGCCAGTCGAGGGTCAGCACCTGCACGCTCGGGTGAAAGCGCAACACGCGCTGCGGCCAGCCATCGGCCGGCAACGCGGCCAGTTCCTGCGGCGTCATCGGCACCGCATCGGCCGCGTCGAAGGCCTCGCGCAGCGCCCACTCCATGCGCGCCAGGTCGACGAAGGCCGGGTGCGGCACCAGCGCCGGATGCGCGGCCATGAACTCCGCCAGCCGGTGCCCGAACCAGCGGATCGACGGATGCCGCGACGGGTGGGCCTGCAGGTAGGCTTCGGCCAGCGCGTCGAAGGCCTCGTCGCCCATCGCGCGCGGCAGCACGCCGTGGTTGTCGCGCAGCGCCGCGATCAACCGGGCGCGGTAGGCGTTCTGGTAGATGCGCAGCAGCGGCTCGCGCTGCGTGGGCTCGCGCAGCAGGCCAGGGCCGGCCGGTGCACCGAGCATCGCGGCGTGCAAGGCGCGCTGCTGGTCCGCCAGCGGCGTTGCGTCGGCATCGGCCCTCATGCGGCAACCGCTTCGTTCAGTGCTGCCGCTTCCACGGCCCGCGCCTGGTCCAGCTCGGCCACCAGCTCCGCCAGCGGCGGGATGTGGTCGTCGCGCTCGATCATCGCCGGCACGCGGCCCAGGCGCCGCACCGTGTAGCCATAGAGATCCCACACCGCTGCGCAGACCGGGTGGTCGTGCGTGTCGATCAGGTAATCGCCATGGTCCTCGTGCCCGGCCAGGTGAATCTGACGCACCCGCTCGCGCGGCATCGCGTCGATGAAGCGGCGTGCGTCGAAGCCATGGTTCACGCTGCTGACGTGCACGTTGTTGACGTCCAGCAGCAGCTCGCAATCGGCCCGCTGCAGCAGCTCGGCGATGAACTCCCATTCGCTCATCTCGTCGGCCGCGAAGCTCACATAGCTCGACACGTTCTCCAGCACCAGCCGCCGGCCGAGCAGGTCCTGCACCTGGCGCACGCGCGGCACCAGGTGGCGCAGCGCCGCCTCGGTGTACGGCATCGGCATCAGGTCGTGCAGGTTGTGGTGGTCGACGCCGGTCCAGCACAGGTGGTCGGACACCCACGCCGGCTCGATGCGCTGCGCCAGCGCCTTCAGGTCGCGCAGGTAGCCGGCGTTCAGCGGGTCGGCGCTGCCGATCGACAGCGACACGCCGTGCATCGCCATCGGGTGGTCGCGGCGGATGCGGTCGAGGTGGTGCAGCGGCTTGCCGCCGGGCACCATGTAGTTCTCGGAGATCACTTCCAGCCAGTCGACGCGCCGTCGCAACGACGCATCGCCGTCGCAGAAATCGCGGTAGTGCTCGGTGCGCAGACCGAGCCCGAAGCCGTGCAGCGAAGCGTTCATGGAGGTGGCCACCGAATGAAAAGAGGCCGGCACGGGAGCAGGGCCCGCCGTGCCGGAAGCGTTTTTACTTCAGCACGGTGCCGCCGGCGCTGGTGCACTCCGCGGCGGTCTTCTTGCCGACCCAGCCCTGGCCCTTGCAGCCGTTCTGGCCCTTGCATTCGCTCTTCGCGGTCTTGCAGTCGGACGTGCCCTTGCAGCTGTTGACGCCGGCGCACTTGACGCTGCCTTCGTCGGCGGCTTGGACGCTGGTGGCAACGGTGCCCAGCGAGAACAGAGCGGCAGCGGTGGTGGCCAGGGCGAGGCCGGACTTCAGGTTCAGCATGATCGATTCCTTCAGGTTGGTATGGGGGTGCAGCCGAGGGTGAATCCCACGCGCTGGCGGGACTCTGTCGGCGGCGGGCCGGAGTCCTTACACAACCTTGTTCGCAAGCCGTTCGTTTCTGTCCGTCTTGACGGACGGCATATGAACTTCGGATGGAGCCGGGCACGTCGATCCGGCGACTCAGGGGGCCTTCGGCAAATCCATTGCTACAGGAGTCCGCTGCATGCCAAACGACATCACTCCCATCAAAAACCGATCCGCCCTGAGCACCTTCGTTCAGGGCGTGTCGCGGGCGCCGATCTGCCTGCACTCCTGTTCCGTGTGAGCAGCCTCCGGTCATTGAAAACGCTCGCGAAAGAGCCAAACGCCAATCTCGTCACTGTTCACAACAATTTCATGAGGTCGTCCGGCAAGCAGTTGACCGACGACGAAGCATCGCAACTGAAGGATGCCTCTCTGGTCAGCCAGGTCATGTATGACCGCGTGGTGGACCGCCTCATCGCTACGAGCGGCTGGACGATCAGGGCCCGCAGGACTGGGTGAAGGTCTGACCGACCTGCCGCGCCGATGTCCCCGGATTGGCATCCTGGCTACTTCAGCACCTCGGCCATCGCCACCGCCGTCGCCTCGACGTTGCCCGAGTTCAACCCGGCCACGCACATGCGCCCCGAGCGCACCAGGTACACCGCGTGCTCCTCGCGCAGGCGGTCGCACTGCTCGGCGCTGAGCCCGGTGTAGCTGAACATCCCGCGCTGGCTCAGGAAGTAGCCGAAGTCGCGGCCCGGCAGCTTCGCGCTCAGCACCGCATGCAGCTTCTCGCGCATCGCCTTGATGCGCGCGCGCATCGCGTCGAGCTCGGCGGCCCACTGCGCGTACAGCGCCGGCGTCTGCAGCACCCGCGCGACGATCTGGCCGCCGTGCGTCGGCGGGCTGCTGTAGTTCTTGCGGATCGTCGCCTTCATCTGGCCGAGCACCAGCGCGGCCTCGGCCGCGTTCGGGCACACCACGCTCAGGCCGCCGCAGCGCTCGCCATACAGCGAGAAGCTCTTCGAGAACGAACTCGCGACGAAGAAGCTCAAGCCCGCATCGGCCAGCGCGCGGATCGCGAACGCGTCCTGCGCAATGCCGTCGCCGAAGCCCTGGTACGCGATGTCCACGTACGGGATCAGCTGGCGCCGCGCCAGCACCGGGATCAGCTCGGCCCATTGCGCCGCGCTCAGGTCGACGCCGGTCGGGTTGTGGCAGCAGGCGTGCAGCAGCACGATGCTCTTCTCCGGCAGCACCGACAACGCGGCCAGCATCTCGGGGAAGCGCACGCCGCCGGTGGCCGCGTCGTAGTACGGGTAGGTGCTGACGGCGAGTCCGGCACCTTCGAACATCGCGCGGTGGTTGTCCCAGGTCGGGTCGCTGACCCACACGTTGGAATTCGGGAAGTAGCGCTTCAGGAAATCGCCACCCACCTTCAGCCCGCCGGAGCCGCCGAGCGTCTGGATGGTCGCGACCCGGCCGCTGGTCACCGCCTCGTGCGTGGCGCCGAACAGCAGGTGCTGCACCGCCTGCCGGTAGTTGGCCGCGCCTTCCATCGGCTGGTAGGGGCGCGCGCCAATCGTCTGCAGCATCGCCGATTCGGCCTCGCGCACCGCGCGCATCACCGGCAGCCGGCCGTCGTCGTCGAAGTAGATGCCGATGCTCAGGTTGATCTTGTGCGGCCGGGGGTCGCGGCCGAAGGCCTCGTTGAGGGTCAGGATGGGATCGCCCGCGTAGGCGTCGACGTGCTCGAACATGATGCTGCCTTGGGTGGAGAAGTCGGTGTCGGATGCAAATTATCGGCGACGGCCTTCAGCCCCCGGCCGATGCGGCCGATATCCCTCGGGCGAGGCGCCGCCGATGTCCGGCCGGCGCCCGCGCCGTCCCGGCGCAGGACCAGACAAGCGAGTTCCCCCGAGTGACTGTCAGATCGATCCGCAACAAGGCGCACTGGGCCGCCTACCTCACCGTGGTGACGTTGGCGGCCGGCATCTTCGCGGTCGCCTGGTCGGCCCGCCAGGACCGGCTGTGGGGCGACATGCGGGACGCCGCGCACGAGGCGGCGCGCGAGGTCGGGTTGTCGACGCGCTCGGCGCGCAACAGCGTCTTCATGCTGCAGGGCGTCGCGAACGGCCTGTTCCAGCAGCAGGGGCTCGCGCTGTCGAAGGAGCACCAGGCGGCGCTCGCCGAACGACTGGACCTGCCGGGCACCACCGTGCTGCTGCCGACGACGCGCGCTGCGCACCACACCGCGCGCGCGTCCGTCAACAACCATTCCGATTCGCCGGCCTTCAGCATGGCCGGCCCGAAGGCGCTGCCGGACAGCGACGCGGGCCGCGAGAAGGGCCGCGAGATCGAGATCGCGCTGTCGCTCGGCCCGGCGCTGATCCAGGCCCGCAGCACGCAATCGGCGGCCGCCGCGGTCTACTACCTGTCGGGCCAGGGGTTCCACCTGATCTACCCGCCGGCCTCCGACGACCTGCAATTGTTCACGCCCGACATGCTGGCCCGCGACGCCTACCGCGACGGCCTGGTCGAGCGCAACCCCGGCCGTGCGCCGGTCTGGTCGGCCTCGTACGACGACCCGAAGGGCAACGGGCTGATCAGCACGCTGGCGATCCCGATCGACGACGCCGAAGGCCGGTACCGGGCGATCGCGGCGATGGATTTCCAGCTCGACAGCCTGTCGCAGTACGTGCGCCGGCCCGCGCTCGGCATCGCGACCGCCTTCATCCTCGACGACCGCGACCGCGTGATCGCGCACCCGACGATGGTCGGCGGCGCTTCCGACAAGGCGCCGACGCTGCAGCAGGTCGCGCAGCGCGCCGGGGCGGCGGGCGACTGGAGCGCGCTGCGCACCGCGCCGGCCAACAACCGGCAGGAACTGGCGGCCGACTGGGCGCTGGTCTACGACATCGAATCCACGCCGTGGCGCTACGCGATGGTGGTCGACCGCGCGCAGCTGCGCTGGGCCGCGCTGCGCACGATGCCGCTGGAGGCCGGCGCGCTCGCCGCGCTGCTGCTGTTGCTGGGCTATGCCGAGAAGCGCCGCCGCGAGGCGCTGGTGTCGCTGCGCCGCAAGGCCGCCGAAGACGTGCTGCAGGCCGCGCCGGCACCGGTCGCGGTGCTGCGCCAGGCCGACCTGTCGATCGTGATGGCCAACGCCGCGTTGCTGCGCCTGTTCGGCGACGACGGCACCACCGACGCCGCGAGCGCCCGCCAGAGCGCGCACGAGCAGCTGCACGACCTGATCAAGAGCCTGTCGTCGCAGGAGCAGATCGAGGCCGGCCGCGTCAGCGAGATGTGCCTGCAGCGCGGCGACAGCACGCCGTTCTGGGTGCTGGTGCGCTGCGTGCCGCTGGTGCATGAAGACGAGCCCGGCTGGCTGTGCAGCCTGACCGAGGTGACGGCGCTGAAGCAGGCGCAGGACCAGCTGGAGACGCTGGCCACCACCGACCCGCTGACCGGCGCGCTGAACCGCCGCGCGATCGCGGCGCGCGGCGGCGTCGAGCTGAAGCGCGTCGGCCGCACCGCGGCGAGCTTCTCGGTGCTGCTGCTCGACATCGATCATTTCAAGCGCGTCAACGACGAGCACGGCCACCCGGCCGGCGACCGCGTGCTGCAGGCGGTGTCGCGCGCCTGCCAGGGCGCGTTGCGCGAGCTCGACGTGTTCGGCCGCTGGGGCGGCGAGGAGTTCGTCGCGCTGCTGCCGGAGACCGGCCACGACGGCGCGGTGGCGGCCGCCGAGCGGCTGCGCGTCGCGATCGAGGCCTTGAGCGTCGACGACGACGCGGGCCGGCCGATCCGCCCGACGGTCAGCGTCGGCGTCGCGGTGATCCTGCCGGCGGGCGATTCGCTCGAGGCGCTGCTGTCGCGCGCCGACACCGCGCTCTACGTCGCGAAGGCGGCCGGCCGCAACCGCGTGTGCGTCGCGCCCGCGGGCAACGCGCCGGCCGAGCTGGTTCAGGCAGAGAGCGCCGCTTCGATGTCGGCCGACAACGATTCGGGCGTGTCGGTCGGCGCATAGCGCTTGATCACCTGGCCGTCCTTGCCGACCAGGAACTTCGTGAAGTTCCACTTGATCGCCTTGGTGCCGAGGATGCCCGGCGCTTCGGCGGTCAGCCATTTGTAGAGCGGGTGGGCGTCGCTGCCGTTCACATCGGTCTTGGCCATCATCGGGAAGCTGACGCCGTAGTTCAGCTGGCAGAACGACGAGATCTCGTCGTTGCTGCCCGGGTCTTGGTGGCCGAACTGGTTGCTCGGGAAGCCGACCACGACCAGGCCCTTGTCGGCGTACTTCTTCCACAGCGCCTCCAGCCCGGCGAACTGCGGCGTGAAGCCGCAGGCGCTCGCGGTGTTGACGATCAGCAGCACCTTGCCGCGTTGCGCGGCGAGCGGCGCCGGCTTGCCGTCGATGGTGGTGGCTTCGAAGTCGTAGGCGCTTGTCATGTTCTTCCCTTTCAGTTGGAGAAAGCGGCGATGCCCGTCTGGGCCCGGCCGAGGATCAGCGCATGCACATCGTGCGTGCCTTCGTAGGTGTTGACCACCTCCAGGTTCACCAGGTGCCGGGCGACGCCGAACTCGTCGCTGATGCCGTTGCCTCCCATCATGTCGCGCGCCAGCCGGGCGATGTCCAGGCTCTTGCCGCAGGAGTTGCGCTTCATGATCGACGTGATCTCGACCGCGGCCGTGCCCTCGTCCTTCATGCGGCCCAGCCGCAGGCAGCCCTGCAGGCCGAGCGTGATCTCGGTCTGCATGTCGGCCAGCTTCTTCTGCACCAGCTGGTTGGCCGCGAGCGGCCGGCCGAACTGCTTGCGGTCGAGCACGTACTGGCGCGCGCGGTGCCAGCAGTCCTCGGCGGCGCCGAGGGCGCCCCACGCGATGCCGTAGCGCGCGCTGTTCAGGCAGGTGAACGGGCCCTTCAGGCCGCGCACCTCGGGGAAGGCGTTCTCCTCGGGGCAGAACACGTTGTCCATCACGATCTCGCCGGTGATGCTGGCGCGCAGGCCGACCTTGCCGTGCACCGCGGGCGCGCTGAGCCCCTTCCAGCCCTTCTCGAGCACGAAGCCGCGGATCGCGCCGCCGTCGTCCTTGGCCCACACGACGAACACGTCGGCGATCGGGCTGTTGGTGATCCACATCTTCGCGCCGCTCAGGCTGTAGCCGCCATCGACCTTGCGCGCCCGCGTGACCATGCTGCCAGGGTCGGAGCCGTGGTCGGGCTCGGTCAGCCCGAAGCAGCCGATCGATTCGCCGCGCGCCAGCTTCGGCAGGTACTTCTGCTTCGTCGCCTCGTTGCCGAACTCGTGGATCGGCACCATCACCAGCGACGACTGCACGCTCATCATCGAGCGGTAGCCGGAATCGACGCGCTCGACCTCGCGCGCGACCAGCCCGTAGCAGACGTAGTTCAGGCCTGCGCCGCCGTAGGCCTCGGGGATCGTCGGGCCGAGCAGGCCCAGCTCGCCCATCTCGCGGAAGATCGCCGCATCGGTCCTCTCATGGCGGAAGGCCTCGAGCACGCGCGGCGCGAGCCGGCCCTGCGCGTAGTCGTGCGCGGCATCGCGCACCTGGCGCTCGTCGCTGGTGAGCTGCTGGTCGAGCAGCAACGGGTCGTCCCACTGGAAGGCGGCTTTGGCGGTGGACATGGGGGGATCTCCGGGGGTGTTGTCGGGGGGCAGTTCTCTGAGGCAATGCGGCAGGGTAGCGCGTTCTCAGGCGCCGCCGTCGGGCTGCCCTTCGTCGGCCAGCAGCGACAGCCCGAGCAGCGCGCGCCGCTTCAGCCACGGGCTCGGGCGGTAGCGCGGGTCGCCGCTGAAGGCGTGCATGCGTTCGAGGATCGCGAGCACCGTGCGCGCGCCGAGCCGATCGCCCCAGGCCAGCGGCGGCAGCGGGTAGTTGAGGCCGAGCTTGACGGCGAGGTCGATGTCGGCCGGCGTCGCGATGCGCTGCTGCGCGATGTCGCAGGCGATGTTGACGATGGTCGCGACGACCCGCTGCGCGACGAGGCCGGCGCTGTCGCGGATCACCGTGACCGGCACGCCGTCGGCCGCGAACAGCCCGTGCGCGGCGTCGCGCCATGCGGCGGCGGTGGCCGGCGTGGTCATCACGACGCGGCGGCGCGACAGGTCGAACAGCGTCTCGACCGCGACGCTGCGCCGCGCATCCAGCCCGAGGCGCTGCACGCAGGTGGTCGCGTCGTCGCCGACCGGCGCGACGACGCACAGGCTGCTGGCGCGCGGCGCGGCGCCGTCGTCGAGCGGCACGCCCAGCGTGGCCACCAGCGCGCGCAGCGTGGCGGGCGCATCGGGGGCGAGCCACACCGCCGCCGGCCGCGCATCGGGCGCCGGCGCTTCGGCGATCGCCTGCTTCTGCCCGCCGTCGTAGCGGTAGAACCCGCGCCCGGCCTTGCGCCCGACCAGCCCGGCCGCGAGCATCTGGCGCGTCAGCGGTTGCGGCCGGTAGCGCGGCTCGTCGTAGTACTGGCGGTAGATCGATTCCATCACCGGGTGCGACACGTCGAGCGCGGTGATGTCCATCAGCTCGAACGGTCCGACGACGAAGCCGGCCACGTCGCGCAGCACGCGGTCGACGTCGTGGAACTCGGCGACGCCCTCGGCCAGGATGCGCAGGCCTTCGGTGCCGAAGCCGCGGCCGGCGTGGTTGACGATGAAGCCCGGCGTGTCCTTCGCGCGCACCGCGGTGTGGCCCAGGCGCCGGCCGAGCGCCAGCAGGTTCAGCGTGACGGCCGGGTCGGTCAGCAGCCCGTCGACCGCCTCGACTACCTTCATCACCGGCACCGGGTTGAAGAAGTGGAAGCCGGCCACGCGCGCCGGCCGGCGCAGCGATGCGGCGATCGCGGTGACCGACAGCGACGAGGTGTTGCTCGCGAGCACGCAGTCGTCGCGCACCAGCGCCTCGAGCTGCGCGAACAGCGCCTGCTTGGCGCCGAGGTCTTCGACGATGGCCTCGATGACGACATCGCAATCGCGCAGCGCATCCAGCGTGGCGACCGGCGCGAAGCGCGCGCTGGCCGCGGCCGCCTGCGCGGCGCTCAGCTTGCCGCGCTCGTGCAGCGTGCGCAGCGTGGCGGCCAGCTTGTCGCAGCCCGCCGCCGCGCCGCCTTCGCGCGCATCGAAGACCCGCACCGCCAGCCCGGCCTGCGCCGCGATCTGCACGATGCCCATGCCCATCACGCCGGCGCCGACGACGCCGACGGTCAGCGGGTCGGTCGCGAAACGGGGTTGTTCATCGCGGGGATCGGTGGGCATGGCGGAACCACTTCGGCAGGCAGGAGACAGCCGCCGATTGTTCATGGTGCCGTCTTCGACTGTCAAACGCCTCGCGGCTGACACCTTGGCGACAGCGGGATTCACCGTGTTTACAAGCCCCGGCCGCGCTCCTAGCATCGCTGTCCCATGCCGCACGCCCACCTTGCCCACTGGCCCCCCGGCCTGCCGCACCACCTGACGCTGCCGCAGACCAACGTCTTCGACAACCTGCAGGTCTCGGCGCGGCGCTACCCGGACAAGGCGGCGGTCATCTTCTACGACAGCGTGATGACCTATGCGCAGCTGCTGGACGGCAGCGAGCGCCTCGCCGGCTGGCTGCAGCAGGCGGCCGGCGTGCAGGCCGGCGACCGCGTGCTGCTCTACCTGCAGAACAGCCCGCAGTGGGCGATGGCGTTCTACGGCATCCTGCGTGCCAACGCGGTCGTGGTGCCGGTCAACCCGATGAACCGCAGCGAGGAGCTGCGCCACTACGTGCGCGACAGCGGCGCCCGCGTCGCGATCGTGCCGCAGGACCTGCTGCCGCAGATGCAGCCCCTGCTGGACGACGTGGACGAGGTCGGCGACGCGGGGCTGCGGCACCTGCTCGTCGTCACCTATGCCGATGCGCTGACCACGCCCACCGACCTGCCGGTGCCCGGGGCCGTCTCGGCCGCGCCGCTTGCGCTGCACGGCCCGGGCCTCACCGCGTGGCGCGATGCCGTCGCGCCGTCGCACGACCTGCGCCCGGGCCCGCTGACCGCCGGCCCGCAGGACCTGTGCGTGATGCCCTACACCTCCGGCACCACCGGCCAGCCGAAGGGCTGCATGCACACCCACCGCAGCGTGATGAGCACGCTGGTCGGCGGCGTGCAGTGGTTCGGCCGCACGCAGGACGCGGTCTACCTGTCGGTGCTGCCGTTCTTCCACGTCACCGGCATGGCCGGCAGCCTGAACGGCCCGCTGTTCCTCGGCGCGACGATGGTGGTGCTGGCGCGCTGGGACCGCGACGCCGCCGCGCGGTGCATCCAGCGCCACCGCGTCACGGTGCTGCAGGCGATCTCGACGATGGTCGTCGACTTCCTGTCGAACCCGCGCATCGCCGACTTCGACCTGTCCAGCCTGCAGGGCATCCGCGGCGGCGGCGCGGCGATGCCGGCCGCGGTGGCCGCGCGGCTGCGCGAGCTGACCGGGCTCGACTACGTCGAGGGCTACGGCATGACCGAGGCGATGGCCGCGACCCACATCAACCCGCCGCACCGGCCGAAGCCGCAGTGCCTGGGCATCCCGGTGTTCGACGTCGACGCGCGGGTGGTCGATCCCGCGACGCTCGCCGAACTGCCGGCCGGCGAGACCGGCGAGGTGGTGGTGCACGGCCCGCAGGTGATGCGGGGCTACTGGAACGACGAGGCCGCGACCCGCGCCGCCTTCGTCGAGATCGACGGCCGCGCCTTCCTGCGCACCGGCGACCTGGCGCAGGTCGATGCCGACGGCTACTTCTTCATGGTCGACCGGCTGAAGCGGATGATCAACGCGTCCGGCTTCAAGGTCTGGCCGGCCGAGGTCGAATCGCTGATGTACCGCCACCCGGGCGTGCTCGAGGCCTGCGTGATCGCCGCGCACGACGAGCGCCGCGGCGAGACGGTGAAGGCGCTGGTCGTGCGGCGCGCCGGCCATGAGGCGTTGACCGCGCAGGCGCTGATCGCCTGGAGCCACGAGCACATGGCTGCGTACAAGAGCCCGCGCATCGTCGAGTTCGTCGACGCGCTGCCGAAGTCCGGCAGCGGCAAGGTGATGTGGCGCGAGCTGCAGGAGCGCGAACTCGCCGCGGCCTCATCAACGACACCCCGAGGAGACACCCGATGACCCACCTTCCCCTGCTGCGCCGGCGTTCGCTGATCGTCGCCGCCGGCGGCGCGGCCCTCGCGGCACCGCTGCGCGTGCTGCGTGCCGAAAGCTTCCCGAGCAAGCCCATCACGCTGATCGTGCCGTGGCCGGCCGGCGGCTCCACCGACCGCCACCTGCGCACGCTGGCCGACATCGCCGGCAAGCTGCTGGGCCAGAACATCATCGTGCAGAACCAGCCCGGCGCCGGCGGCACGCTCGGGCCGGGGATGATGGCCGGCACCGCCCGGCCCGACGGCTACACCATCGCGCAGTACCCGATGGGCATGCTGCGGCTGCCGCACATGCAGAAGGTGGCCTGGCACCCGATCAACGACTTCACCTTCATCATGGGCATCTCGGGCTACACCTTCGGCTTCACGGTGCGGGCCGATTCGCCGTTCAAGACCTTCAACGACTACATCGAGGCGGCGCGCCGCGAGCCCGGCAAGGTCGACTACGGCTCGACCGGCATCGGCACCTCGCCGCACCTGCTGATGGAAGAGCTGGCCGACAACGCGAAGGTCACGCTGAACCACGTTCCGTTCAAGGGCAATGCCGACCTGCAGCAGGCGCTGCTCGGCGGACACGTGATGGCGCAGAGCGACGCGACCGGCTGGGACAAGTTCGTCGACAACGGCCAGATGCGGCTGCTGGTGACCTTCGGCGACAAGCGCACGAAGCGCTGGCCGAACGTGCCGACCGCGAAGGACCTGGGCTACGGCGTGGTGTCCAGCTCGCCGTACGGGCTGGTCGGCCCGAAGGGCATGGACCCGGCGGTCGTGAAGACGCTGCACGATGCATTCAGGAAGGCGATGGACGACCCGCGGCACATCGAGCTGCTGGACCAGCTGAACCAGGAGGCCTGGTACCGCAGCGGTGACGACTACGCGAAGTGGGCGCGCGAGACCTTCGTGAAGGACAAGGCGCTGATCGAGCGCCTCGGCCTCGCGGCGAAAGCCTAGGCATGGCGACTGGGATGGGCGTGCTCGCGCTGCTGTCGCCGCTGCCGGTGGCGCCGTATGCCGACGCGCTGCGGCGCGCCGCACCCGGCCTCGACGTGTGGACCCGCGAGGACGACGCGCCGCCGGAGCGCGTCGAAGCGATCCTCGCGTGGCGGCTGCAACCCGGCCAGCTCGCGCGCTACCCGAAGCTGCGGCTGGTGTGCAGCATCGGCGCCGGCGTCGACAAGCTGATGCCGTCCGACCTGCCGGCCTCGGTGCCGCTGACGCGCGTCGTCGACGCGAACCAGGGCTGCGAGATCGCGCAGTACGTGCTGGCCTGCGTGCTGGGTTTCACGCGCGACCTCGGGCGCTATGCGCAGCAGCAGGCGGCGGCGCAGTGGCTGCGGCATCCGGTGCGCGCAGCGGCGCAGTGCCGTGTCGGCATCCTGGGCCTCGGTGCGGTCGGCCAGGCGGTGGCACGGGCCTTCCTGCCGCTCGGCTACCCGGTGGCAGGATGGAATCGGCGCGGCGAGCCGGTGCCGGGCGTCGAGGTGTTCAGCGGCGACGCCGGCCTGGCCGCGTTGCTCGCGCGCAGCGACGTGCTGGTCTGCACGCTGCCGCTGACGCCGGCCACGCGCGGGCTGCTGAACCGGACCAGGTTGTCGCAGTTGCCGCGCGGCGCCTTCGTCGTCAGCGTCGGGCGAGGCGAGCAGGTGGTCGAGGCCGACCTGCATGCGCTGCTCGACGACGGCCACCTGGCCGGTGCCGCGCTCGATGTGTTCGAACGCGAGCCGCCCGAGGCGTCGAACTGGGTCTGGCATCACCCGAAGGTGATCGCGACGCCGCACATCGCGGCGCAGGCCTCGTTCGACACCGTCGCGGCGCAATGCCTCGACGCGCTGCGCTGCGCGCGCGACGGCTTGCCGCTGCCGCATGCAGTCGATCGCGCGGCGGGTTACTGAGCCCGCCCACACTCACCGACCGCACCCCATGGACGACGACTTCCGCACGCTGGCCTCGCTGATCCGCACCCATGCGCAGGCGCGGCCGCAACAGCCCGCGCTGGTGCAGGGCGATGAGCGGCTGTCGTACGCCGCGCTCGATGCGCTGATGGACCGCATCGCCGCCGCGTTGCAGCGCGACGGCGTGCAGCCGGGCGACACGGTCGCGGTGTGTGCCGGCACGTCGACCCGATATGCCGCGCTGTTCCTCGCCGCGCTGCGGGCCGGCGCGGTCGTCGCGCCGCTCGCGCCGTCGTCCACCGCGGCGAGCCTGGCGGCGATGCTGGCCGATGCGCAGCCGCGCGCGCTGTTCGTCGATGCAGCGGCCGGTGCGCTGATCGCGCCGTCGGACGTGCCGCGCATCGCGCTCGACGACGATGCGGCCTTCGAGCGCTGGCTCGCGCCGGTCGGCAGCTCGTTCGCCGAGCCGCCGCTGCCGCCCGACGCGCCGTTCAACATCATCTATTCGTCCGGCACCACCGGCGTGCCGAAGGGCATCGTGCAGTCGCACGGCATGCGCTGGTCGCATGTGCAGCGCGGCCGGCAGTACGGCTACACGCCGCAAGGCGTCACGCTGCTCGCGACGCCGCTGTACTCGAACACCACGCTGGTGGTGTTCTTCCCGACGCTGGCTTCCGGCGGCTGCGTCGTGCTGATGCCGAAGTTCGATGCGGCCGGCTACCTGGCGCTGGCCGAGCGGCACCGCGCGACGCACACGATGCTGGTGCCGGTGCAGTACCAGCGGCTGATGGCGCTGCCCGGCTTCGAGCGGCACGACCTGCGCGCCTTCGTCCACAAGTTCTGCACCAGCGCGCCGTTCAATGCCGCGCTGAAGGCCGACGTGCTGGCGCGCTGGCCGGGCGGGCTGGTCGAGTTCTACGGCATGACCGAGGGCGGCGGCACCTGCATCCTCGCGGCGCACGAGCATCCGGACAAGCTGCACACGGTGGGCCGGCCGGCCGACGGCCACGACATCCGGCTGATCGACGACGACGGCCACGAACTGCCGCCCGGCGCCACCGGCGAGGTGGTCGGCCATTCGCCCGGGATGATGCTGGGCTACCACCGGCAGCCGCAGAAGACGCGCGAGGCCGAGTGGTTCGATGCGGCGGGCCGGCGCTTCATCCGCACCGGCGATGTCGGGCGCTTCGATGCGGACGGCTTCCTGGTGCTGCTCGACCGCAAGAAGGACCTGGTGATCAGCGGCGGCTTCAACATCTACCCGAGCGACCTGGAGGCGGTGCTGCGCGAGCACCCGGCGGTGGCCGATGCGGCGGTGGTCGGCGTGCCGTCCACCGAATGGGGCGAGACGCCGGTGGCCTTCGTCGTGCTGCGGGCCGATGCCGTTCCGGGCACGGATGCCGAGGGGCTGAGGCAGTGGCTGAACGCGCGCGTCGGCAAGACGCAGCGGCTGGCCGGCGTCACGCTGATCGACGAGTTGCCGCGCAGCGCGATCGGCAAGGTGCTGAAGCGCGAACTGCGCGAGCGCCACGCCGGCCGATGAGGCACTGGCGGCGGCCAAGCACAACGCGCAGGAAGTTTCTTGCAGGCGTGTGAAGGGCCGACGAGCCTCTCGGGTATCAGTCCTGTAACGGCAATGATCCAGGGTTTCTCCTAGCATGCGCCCCGCCGCGGTTTCCACTGCGGCCCGGCAGCAGACGAAGGCCGGTCCTTCCTGCACTACCTAGGAACCCCCATGAAGAAGATCATCCTCAGCGCTTTCATCGCAATCGCCGCCAGCGCCGGCGCGCACGCCGAAGGCATCTACGTCGGCGTGGCCGCCGGCGGAACCAACATCGACCTGGACTGCGAAGGTGCGCCCAGCTGCGACAAGAGCGACACCGGCTTCAAGCTGTTCGGCGGCTACAAGCTGACCGAGAACATCGCCGTCGAGGCGCACTACGCCGACTACGGCAAGGCCAAGCTGAGCGGCGGCGGCGTCTCCGCCGACGTGAAGATGTCGGGCTTCGGCCTGGGCGTCGCGTACCTCGGCGACTTCACGACCGACTGGAACGGCGTGGTCCGTGCCGGCGTTGCACGCAACAAGATCAAGGTCGACGGTTCGGCCCCCGGTTTCACGTCCTCCGACTCGGAGAACAAGACCAAGGCCTACGTCGGCGCCGGCGTCGGCTACAAGCTGACCAAGGAAGTCGCACTGACCGCCGCCATCGACTACACCGAAGGCGAGTTCCAGGGCGACAAGGCCAAGACCACGCTGTACACGATCGGCGTCAACTACAACTTCTGATCGGCTGACACCGCATGGCCGACCCCGCGCAGGCGGGGTCGGCTATTTTTTTGTCCGCTGCGCTTCGCCCCACAGGGCCTGGCACTGTTGTGCCAGCGGACCCGAGGCGGCCGACGCGGGCGCCACCGGCGTCTTCTTCAGGCGCTTCTGCTCGGCGGCATAGGCGCTGCTCTTGCGCAGCGCGGCCAGCTTGCCCAGCATCTTCTGGTCTTCCGGCACGTGGTACAGCCGCAGGTAGGCGACGTCGCGCTGGCCTTTCATCTCCGGGTACATCGCCTCGCAGCGCTGGTAGCTGGCGTCGTAGCGGGCGAGCTTCTTCGCATCGAGCGTCAGCGCCTGGGCGGAGCCGGCGAAGAGCATGAGGACGGCGAGGGCGGGCAGGAGGATGCGCATGGGGTGGGACTGCGAATGCGGAAGCCTGCAAGCATAGGCCACGGGCTGCGCCGGCGCGCATCCAGTTGCAACGGCGGCACGCTACGCCGCTTCCCGCCGATTGGATG
>Ga0065165_1002370_pt1 | contig 16287 bp, 18 predicted proteins | sample AraplaMF_Cvi_mMF_FD_63813 | JGI IMG/M metagenome (GOLD analysis project Ga0065165, IMG submission 63813) | Arabidopsis root microbial communities from the University of North Carolina, USA - plate scrape MF_Cvi_mMF (version 2) (version 3) | ecosystem: Host-associated > Plants > Roots >...
GCAGACGCCGGGAAATGTGTTCATCGCGGTCGGCGCCGGGCACCTTGCCGGGCGTGACAGCGTTCAGGCGTGGCTGGCGAAGCGCAAGCTCGTCGCCAAGCGCATCCGCTACTGATCGTTTCCGGGAGAATTGCATGTCCAAGGGTCCGCGTCCGCTGCTCGGCCTGATCGCGGGGGTCACTGCCGGCCTCGTCGCCTCCGCGGCGATGGCGGCGTTCCAGGCACAGGCGCAGAAGCTGGTCCCCGACAGCGACGAGGACCCGGCCACGGTCAAGGCAGCCGACGCGGCGAGCGCGGCCGTGATCGGTGACCCGGTGCCCGAGCCGTATCGCGAGACCGCCGGGCAGGCCGTGCATTACATCGCCGGCGCGGTGATCGGCGGGATCTACGGTGTGCTCACTGAATACAAGCCCGAGGCCAGCGCTGGCTTTGGCGGCGCCTATGGCGTCGCGACCGCCGCGCTGTTCGACGAAGCCGCGGTTCCCGCGCTGGGCCTGGGGCCGTCGCCCGAGGATACGCCGCTCGCCACCCACGCTTATGGCGCGGCGTCGCACCTGGTTTATGGCTGGGTGCTCGAAGGCGTCCGCGCGCTGATCGCCGGACGGCGCTAAGGTCACACTAGGGTCACACTATCGGCAGGTTTGCCGGAAGGTGAAATTCCGCGATAAGTCAAAGCGTTGCGACCCGGGGCCATTGGCGCAGCCAAGCAGGTGAAATCCTACATCGCAAGCCCTTTCGGGCCATGCCGGGCTTCGATGCGGACTAAAGCAGCAGATCCTGCGTCGCCGACTTCCGGCCGACGGAGCCGCCGCCGGTGCGCCGGATATGCTCCTGCTGCGCGGTGTGCCGCACATCGACGTCGCGATCGGTGAGGAAGCCGGCGAGCGATTCGTCGTCGATCTCGCTCCATTCCTTGCCGCGATCGGGGCCGTAGCGCACGCGCGGCAGCAATCCGGGCTCCTTCGACCAGGCGATCAATTGCTCGACGCTCGCTTCGTTGAGCATGTCGCGCAGATGAAAGGCCGTGACATAGGCATCGGGGAAGGCGCGGTGCGCGGGCAGCCCGCGCTCGTGGACCAGCCCGTCGGGCTTGCGCCAGTAGCGCAGCATCTGGTTGGAGAAGCCCGGCGAGCCCGGCCATAGCCGCATCGCGCACTTCCAGGTGCAGATCCAGTCGGCACCGCGAGTGAGCGACGCGGTGCAATATTGCTGCTCGAAATCGGCGCGGTGCGCGGCGAGGGCGATCCGGCGCGGCCACGGATCAAGCACCGGACGCGCGACATCGTGCCAATAAGGCGCGTCGGCGACGTCCTCGTCGCGAATATGGTGGACCGCCATGGTCAGCGGCGGGATCTGGCGCCCCGGATTGACCATCCGGTTGCCGCCTTCGCCATCGATCTCCCAGCGCCCGTCGGGCTGGAGCGCGACGTCCTGCCAGCCGATTTCGCACACGCCGTGGGTGGGCGGCGCCTGACCGGTGGTCTCGAGATCGATGACGCGGATGAGGGAGCGGGCGCGGGAGGCCATGCCGGCTAGGTGGGGCGTGACGTCATGAAATGCCAGCCGAATCTTGCGATCGCCGGATCAACGGCCGGATCAGGTGTTACTTTCGGCGCTCTCGCGCTCGGCGCCGGCGCGGTGGCGCTGCAACAGGTCCTCGGTGCGCTCCGCCATTTCCTGGGTCACGGCGATGCTGTCGCGCAGGCCGGCCTGCGCGTCTTCGATCTCCGCGATGTTGGTGTAGCTTTTGTCGGTCACGGCCCAATCCCACTCGGACGAAAGAACCCTTGATGCAGATCAGGGTTCCTCTCGCCCGAGCGGTTCGTCGGGATTAGTGCCCGGCCTGTGGCCCGCGCTCGAGCCCGCTCGCGGCGAGCTGCGCGTCGATCTGCGCCATCAGCCGGTCGAGCCCTTCCTGGCTTTTCGCCTCGGCACGGGCGACGAGCACGTCCTGGGTGTTCGACGCACGCAGCAGCCACCATCCGTCGGGCGTGTTGACGCGCGCGCCGTCGGTGCGGTTGACGTCGGCGCCTTCGGCCTCGAGCCGTTCGAGCACTTCGTCGATCACCGCGAACTTGCGCGTGTCCGAGACCTGGAAGCGCATCTCGGGGGTGTTGATCATCGGCGGCATTTCGTCCTTGAGCTGCGTCATCGACTTGCCGGTCGAATGCACCGCGCGGATCAGCTGGACCGCGGCGAACTGCGCGTCATCGAAGCCGTAATAATCGTAGAAGGTGTCGGCGAAGAAGATGTGGCCGCTCATCTCGCCGGCGAGCGGCGCATGGGTTTCCTTCATCTTGGTCTTGATCAGGCTGTGCCCGGTCTTCCACATCACCGGCTTGCCGCCCAATTCGGCGACGCGGTCGTAGAGCGCCTGGCTCGCCTTGACGTCGGCGATCACCGTCGCGCCGGGCTCGGCCTTGAGCAGAGGCTCGGCCAGAATGGAGAGAAGCTGGTCGCCCCAGACCACCCGGCCCTGCCCGTCGACGGCGCCCAGCCGGTCGCCGTCGCCGTCAAAGGCCAGTCCGAAATCGAGCTGCTTCTCGGCGACGAGACGCTTGAGATCGGCGAGGTTCTTCTCCTCGGTCGGATCGGGATGGTGGTTGGGGAAATTGCCGTCGACCTCGGTGAACAAGGTAAAATGCTCGCCGGGCAATTGCTGGACCAGCTTCTCGATCACCGGGCCGGCGGCGCCGTTGCCCGTATCCCATCCGATGCGATAGGCGCCGCCGGCATAGCCCGCCACCAGCCGGCCGACATAGGCATCCAGGATGTCGTAATCGGTGACCGTGCCCGGGGTTTCCGCGTCGTCCCAATCGCCTGCCTCGGCCATCTTGCCGAGCGTCTGGATGTCCTCGCCGAAGAACGGGCGATGCTGGAACACCATCTTGAAGCCGTTGTAATTGCCGGGATTGTGGCTGCCGGTGATCTGGATGCCGCCATCCACCTCCAGCGTCGCCTCGGCATAATAGAGCATCGGCGTCGGCCCCATGCCGGTGCGCACCACGTCGCAGCCGGAAGCGACGAGCCCCTCGACCAGGGCCGCCTCGAGCTCGGGCGACGAGACGCGGCCGTCGCGGCCGACCGCGACGCGCGTGCCGCCGGCGCGGCGGAGCAGGGTCGCGAAGCCGCGGCCGATCGCGCGCGCGTCGTCAGGGCCGAGCGCTTCCCCCACGATTCCGCGAATGTCGTATTCGCGCAGCGAAGTGGGGTCGAAACGATGCGTCATGATGCCTCCCGGAGAGATGTTGCGGGCCTAATTCGCAAGTGCGGCGAAAGTTCAATTACGCAGGTGCAACAAGACCGAAGCGGCGGTCCGTGGCGCCTATGCGCTACGGCGAAGCAACGTATCGCGCGCCGCGTTGATCCGCCGGGTCAGCTCTTCGGAGCCGCCTTTGTCGGGATGCACCGCATTGACCAGCCGGCGGTGGGCGCTGCGGATCGTTTCCTCGTCGGCATCGGCCCGCACGCCGAGGATCGCCCGCGCCTCGTCCTGCGGCATCCGCGGCGCCTGCGGCTTGGGCCGGGGCTTTAGGAACAGATAATAAAGCGCAGTGAGGATCAGCGCCGCGAGGATCGCCTTGGCCATCAGGCGAACAGCGGCATGGCGACTTCGGGGAGCGCGAGCCCGGCCATCATCTCGCGCAGTTCCTGCCGCGCTGCGACATGGCTGAGCCCCATCTCGCCGAACTCGCGGCTGTCGAGCATGGTCAGCCCCTGCGGGAAGAGCTCGCGATAGATCACGCGCTCGCTGAGCCCCGAGATCACCCGGAAGCCGACGCGCTTGGACAGCTGGTCGATCGCCTCCGAGACGCGGCGCATGTTGCGCGCCTCGATATGCTGCATGCGGTTGCGGAGCACGACCCAGTCGATCGTCTCGCCATCGGCCTTGGCGCGGCGTTTCCGGGATTCCCAGATCAGCTCGGAATAGAAGCTGGGGCGCGACACCTTGAAGGTCTCGGGATCGACATGGCCGATCAGATCGAAATCGACGAAGCTGTCGTTCATCGGCGTGACCAAAGTGTCGGCATTGGTGACCGCGATGCGCGCGAACCGGTCGTCGCGGCCGGGCGTGTCGATCACCAGGAAATCGGCATTGGCGCCGAGCCGCTCGAGCGTCTCGCCGAAGAAATCCATGCTCTCGCCGTCATGCGTCTCATAGACCGGGGTCGGCAGGTCGCGCCCCGTGCGCTTCACCGTGGCGAGGCGATTGTCGAGATAGCGCCCCATCGTGCGCTGGCGGTGATCCAGGTCGAAGCACGCCACCCGCGCGCCCTTGGTCGCGAGCGCGATCGCCGCATGGACCGCGGTGGTGGACTTGCCGGTGCCGCCCTTCTCGTTGGCAAAAACGAGCACGTGCAAGCGCTTAGCTCCGTCGGTCAACCGCACAACTTCCTTTATTGATCCTGCCGCCCGCGCCCCATAGAAGGCCGCGCTCCTGTTGTATCGAAAGTGTCCAAGCGTGCAAACCGTCCGTCAGCTCGTTGATCTTCGCGCGGGCGTCGCCGCCTGGCGGGCGGCGGGCGAACGCGTCGCCCTGGTGCCGACGATGGGCGCGCTGCACGACGGCCACATGGCGCTGGTCGAGGCCGCCAAGCGCGCCGCGCAGCGCGTGGTGGTGTCGATCTTCGTCAATCCGAAGCAGTTCGGCGCGAACGAGGACCTCGCCAAATATCCGCGCAAGGAGCTTGCCGACTCGCGCATGCTCGCTGCCGCGGGTGTCGACCTGCTGTGGCTGCCGCCGGTCGAGGTCATGTACCCCGAGGGCTTCGCGACCAACGTCTCGGTCAGCGGGATCAGCGACGTGCTCGACGGCGCGCACCGCCCCGGCCATTTCGACGGCGTCGCGACGGTGGTGACCAAGCTGTTCAACCAGGTCCGCCCCGATGTCGCCTTGTTCGGCGAGAAGGACTGGCAGCAGCTCGCGGTGATCCGCCGCCTCGCCGCCGACCTCGATCTCGACCTCGAAATCCAGGGCGTCCCCACCCAGCGCGAGGATGACGGCCTCGCGCTCTCCTCGCGCAACGCCTATCTGATTGCCGAGGAGCGCGCGCAGGCGGTGGCGCTGCCGCGCGCGCTGGGACTCGCCGAGCGCGCGATCGCCAAGGGCGGCGATCCCGAGGCGGCGCTGGCGCAGGCGCGCGAGACGCTCACCGCCGCCGGCTTCGAAATCGACTATGTCGTGCTCGCCGATGCCGAGACCCTGGGCGCGCCGGTCGAGGGCCGCCCGATGCGCCTGCTCGCCGCCGCGCGGATCGGCGGCACGCGATTGATCGACAATATCCCGCTGAATACGAACGATTACGGTTAACCTCGTTAACCTTTTGTTTCCCGCTTACCTGCCAATCCTTGCAACATTGAGGACAAGCAATCGGGTGAGCGGGTTATGGGCAACAGTCTCAAGAGCGCACGTTTTCTGATCGAGAGCCGCCTGCGCGATGCCGCGCGCGGCGATCACAAGGCCTGCTTCGATCTCGGCATCGTCTATTCGGCGGGTGCCGAGGGCGTCGACGTCGACCTCGTCGAGGCGCACAAGTGGTTCAACATCGCCGCCGTCTCGGGCAGCGAGCGCGCCGCCGAGTGCCGTGCCGAGATTTCCGAGGACATGACTGCGCGCGAGATCATCGACGCACAGAAGGCCGCCCGCGCATGGCTGCGCGGCCTCGAGGTTCGCGCCGCCTGAGCTTCGCGCCTAGCCGGGCCTGAACATGCGAACGGCGACGATCGCGGTCGGCACGCCGACTGCGCCGCCGACGAACAGCGCATAGGTCAGGAAGAACACCAGCGCCACGATCGGCATGCCCGGATCTAGATCGGGCCGTCCCGATCGTCCGGAAACCAACAAGGTGAACGCGGTCACGATCGCGAACAGCGCCACCGCAAGCAGCGGGAAGACCGCCGCGGCGCGGAATATTTGGCCTCCGAACGACGCCGCCGGCCAATGGCCCACCACGTAGCGCGCCGCCGCCAGCGTCACCAGCAGCGCCGCCAGCGCCGATCCCACCAGAAACGACATGTCAGCCGCAGGGCCTGACAGGCAGCGTCTTCCCCGCGCCATCGAGCGACTGCACGCTGAAGCGGCCGTCGGGATAGCGGACCGTCACGATGTCACGCGTGCGCAACGCGCCCCACAATTGCCGGAAGGCGGCGCCGGCGGCCGGCAGAGTCGCGCTGCCCTGGCGATCGGTCGCGAAGCGGAATTCGCGCGAGCCGGCGCGCGACGACACCGTCAGCCGCAAAACCGTGTTGGCGGGCGGCGCCTGGCCCTTGATCTGCGCCAGGATCGCGACTCGGCCGCCGGGCAGGCAGGAGAGGTTGAGCGCGCCCCCGGTGCTGCTGTCCCACTCGCCGGTCAGATATTGGGTGATGCCCTGGTGAAAGCCGCTCCGCCACGCGCTGCCCGACTGCTGGGCAGCGGCAGGGATCGCGGTGGCCAGGGCCGTGATCGCGAGGATGGGCCGGATCATCACAATCTCCCACTGACCGCATTGCGCGGCATTCGGGATAGCGCGCAGGAAGCCGTGGGGTTCCGAACGTCCGGGGCTCCTGCGAAAGCAGGAGCCAAAGGCGGCGAAGGTCATCGCTTGCGACTCTGGGCTCCTGCTTTCGCAGGAGCACCGGTCAGTCTTTCTTCGCCGCCGCTTTCTTCGGCGCTGCCTTCTTGGCCGGAGCCTTCTTGGCCGCCGCTTTCTTGGCCGGCTTCTTCTTGCCCTTGGCCGGCCCCGCCGCGGCGCGCGCGTCGATCAGCTGGGCGGCTTCCTCGAGCGTGAGCTGGTCCTTGTCGATCGACTTGGGCAAGGTCGCATTGGTCTCGCCATCGGTGACATAGGCGCCGTAGCGGCCCTCCATCAGCTTGATCTCGGCCTCGGTGCGCGGATGCTTGCCGAGGACCTTGAGCGGCTCGCGCGCGGCTCCGCGCGCCGGCCGGCCGCCATTGGCGGCGGCCTCGGCGAGCTTGACCACCGCGGCGTTCATGCCGGTCTCGAACACCTCGGCGGTCGACTGGAGCCGGGCATATTTGCCGTCATGCGCGAGATAGGGCCCATAGCGCCCGATCGACGCCGTGATCGGATTGCCGGTCTCCGGGTGGTTGCCGACCGTCCGCGGCAGCCTGAGCAGCTTCAACGCCCATTCGAGGTCGAGGTCGATGTCCTTGGGGATCGAGGCACGCGCCGCCTCCTTGCCCTCGCCGAGCTGGATGTACGGCCCGAAGCGTCCCGATTTCCGCTCGACGTTGAGCCCCGATTCGGGATCGACGCCCAGCACTTCGGGACCGGTGTCCTCGCTGCCTTCGCCGCCCGGCTGGCCGAAGCGCCGAGTGAACTTGCACTCGGGATAATTGGAGCAGGCGACGAACGCGCCGAACTTGCCGCCGCGCAGCGCGAGCTGGCCGGTGCCGCAATTCGGGCACAGCCGCGGGTCGCTGCCGTCGGCCTTGGCCGGGAACAGATAGGGCGCAAGGAACTGGTCGAGCGCGGCGGTGACCTCGCTCGGCTTCTGCTCCATCACTTCGGTCGTGCGCGGCTTGAAGTCCTTCCAGAAGTCTTCGAGCACCGCCTGCCATTCGGCGCGGCCGCCCGAGACGTCGTCCAACTCCTCCTCGAGCTCGGCAGTGAAATCATAGCCGACATATTTCTCGAAGAAGCGTTCGAGGAACGCCGTCACCAGCCGGCCGGACTCCTCGGCGAAGAAGCGGTTCTTCTCGATCCGCACATAGGCGCGGTCCTTGAGGGTCTGGATGATCGACGCATAGGTCGACGGGCGGCCGATGCCGAGCTCCTCGAGCCTTTTGACCAGCGACGCCTCGGAGAAGCGGGGCGGCGGCTGGGTGAAATGCTGCTCGGCGTTGACGGCCTTCTTGGCCGGCGCGTCGCCCGCGGACATGCGCGGCAGGCGGCGGCTGTCCTCGTCGCCTTCGTCGTCGCGGCCTTCCTCGTAGAGCGCGAGATAGCCCGGGAAGAGGACGACCTGGCCGGTGGCGCGCAGGCCGTGCTGGCCGGTGCCGTCCTCAAGGTCGATCGTGGTGCGTTCCATGCGCGCCGACGCCATCTGGCTGGCGAGCGCGCGCTTCCAGATCAGCTCGTAGAGCCGGCCATGGTCGCCGCTGCCGGCCTTGTCCTTGGAAAAGTCGGTCGGGCGGATCGCCTCGTGCGCTTCCTGGGCGTTCTTGGCCTTGGTCTGATACTGGCGCGGCTTGTCCGGCACGTAACCGCCGTCATAGCGCGTCGCGATCGCCTTGCGCGCTTCCTGGATCGCGCTGCCGTCCATCTGGACGCCGTCGGTCCGCATATAGGTGATCGCGCCGTCCTCGTAGAGCCCCTGCGCGATCCGCATCGTGTGGCTCGCCGAGAAGCCGAGTTTCCGCGCAGCCTCCTGCTGGAGCGTCGAGGTGGTGAAGGGCGGCGGCGGATTGCGCATCGCCGGCTTGGTCTCGACGTTCGAAACCGAGAAGCGGCCTTCCTCGACCGCCTTCTTCGCGGCGAGCGCCGTCCCTTCGTCGCCGATCGACAGGCGATCGAGCTTGTCGCCCTTATACTTGACCAGCCGGGTGACGAACGGCGTGCCGTCCTGCTCCATATCGGCGGTGACCGACCAATATTCCTGGGGCTTGAAGCCCTCGATCTCGCGCTCGCGCTCGACGATCAGCCGCAGCGCGACCGACTGGACGCGGCCGGCCGACTTGGCGCCGGGAAGCTTGCGCCACAAGACCGGCGAGAGCGTGAAGCCGACGAGATAATCGAGCGCGCGGCGGGCGCGATAGGCGTCGATCAGATCGGTATCGAGCTCGCGCGGCGCCTTCATCGCCTCGAGGATCGCCGGCTTGGTGATCGCGTTGAAGGTGACGCGCTCGACTTCCTTGGGAAGCGCCTTCTTGCCCCGCAGCACTTCCTGGACATGCCAGCTGATCGCCTCGCCTTCGCGATCGGGGTCAGTCGCGAGGATCAGGCGGTCGGCCTTCTTGGCCTCGTCGGTGATCGCCTTCAGCTGCTTCGACTTGTCGGCATAGGTCTCCCAGTCCATCGCGAAGCCGTCATCGGGGTTCACCGATCCGTCCTTCGCGGGCAGGTCGCGGACATGGCCGTAGGAGGCGAGGACGCGGTAATCCTTGCCGAGATACTTCTCGATGGTTTTCGCCTTGGCAGGCGATTCGACGATGACGAGCTGCATGGGGGTTAAGCGATCCTCACGTGTACGCGTGTAAGGTGGGGACCCGTTTGCCGGGCCGTCAAGCGGGTGGTTGCGGAACCGGGACGATCTCGGCGCGTAACCCGGCGATGTCCACAGCGGAATCCGAAGCACCCCCTCGCCAGCCCAGCCCCTGGTTCCGCCGGCGGCGGCTGTGGATCATCGCGCTGGCGCTGGCGGTGCTGGCGATCGGGATCGCGCTCATTTTGCGGGCGCGGGACACCACGGTCGCGCCGCCGCCCCGCGCCACCGATCCGATCGAGACCCCGCACCAGCTCTCGGCGATCGCGGTGCCGCTCGATGTCGACACCGCGATACTGTCGCAGGCGCTGGAGCGCGAGATCCCGCGCACCTTGTGGTCGATCGACCAGAAGGTCGAGGAATGCGTGCCCCCGGCGCGGATCAAATTGTTCAAGGCCAAGCTCAAGGTGACCCCGGCGCTGGGCTGCACCGTGGTCGGCACCGTCACCCGCGCGCCGATCCGGCTGCGCGGCCAAGGCGAGGACATCATCGCCGACGTGCCGATCCACGCCGCGATCGCCGCGCGCGACGTGGGCGGAGTGCTGAAGGGCGAGACCGCGACCGGTTCGGCGATGGTGCATGCCCGCATCCGGCTGGCGCTGCGCGAGGACTGGAGCGTGCGCGCCGCCGTCGACCTGGCCTATGACTGGACCGAAGCGCCGGGGATCGATTTCCTCGGCAAGAGGATCACCTTCACCGACAAGGCCGACGAAAAGCTCCAGCCGATCGTCGGCGAGCTCGAGCGCAAGCTGCCGCTGGAGATCGCCAAGCTCAACCTGCGCGCCAAGGTGAGCGATGCGTGGCGGCAGAGCTTCACCTCGCTGGAGCTCAACGAGCGCAACCCGCCGGTGTGGATGCGGGTGACGCCGCAAAAGCTCAGCTATGGCGGGTACAGCCTGTCGGGCGGCAAGCTGCGGCTCAAGCTGGGGATGGAGGCACTGACCGAGACCTTTGTCGGCCCGCGCCCCGCCGACCCGACGCCGATCGCGCTGCCGCCGCTGACCCGGGTCGCCGGCGGCGAGCGGCTGCGCTTCTTCCTGCCGGTGATCGCCGATTATGCCCAGCTGGAGCCGGTGATCCTCAAGGCGCTGACCAAGCGTTCGCGCCGGCCGTTCGAGGTGCCGGGGATCGGGCCGGTCACCGCGCGGTTCGAGAAGGTGGTCGGCTATGGCACCACCGGCGGGCGGATCGCAGTGGGCCTCACGCTGGCCGCGCGGCGCGTCGGCGACAAAGCCGATACGCACGGCATGGTGTGGATCACCGCCAGGCCGGTCAACGCGCCCAATTCGCAGCGGGTGTCGTTCGAGGGGCTGCAGGTAGACGGCAATACCGATGGCGTCGGCGGCGACCTGCTGGTCCAGCTCGCCAACTCGCCGGGCATCGCGGCGGTCGTCGCGGAGGCGCTGACCCAGAACTTCACCCGCGATTTCCAGGAACTGCTCGGCAAGATCGAGCGCGCGATCGTCGAGAAGCGCGCCGGCGACTTCGTCATCCACGCCGATATCGGCCAGGTCCGCACCGGCGAGCTCAAGGCGGGCGGCCAGGGCCTGTATCTGCCGGTATGGGCCGAGGGCTCGGCGCGGGTGACCTACGTGCCGGGGCGGTAAGCGAAAACTACCGTCACCCCGGCACAAGGCCGGGGTGACGGCTTAATGGTTCAGCCCTGCATCCGCGCGCGCACCGCGTCGATGTCGCTGGCGGAATGCCGTTCCGGCACGCGCTGGTCTTCCGGACCGGAGCCGCGATTGACCAGCCGGCCGCGCTGGACCGGCTCGCGCGCGGCGACTTCCTCGGCCCAGCGGTTGAAATGGGTGTATTCGGCGGTGTTGAGGAACTGCGCCGCGTCGCCATAGGCGTCGCCCCGGGCCACCCCGCCATACCAGGGCCATACCGCCATGTCGGCGATCGTATAGTCGTCGCCGGCCAGATAGCGATTGTCGGCGAGGTGCGTGTCGAGCACGTGGTACTGCCGCTTCACTTCCATCGCATAGCGGTTGATCGCATATTCGATCTTGAACGGCGCATAGGCATAGAAATGGCCGAAGCCGCCGCCGAGGAACGGCGCCGAGCCCATCTGCCACATCAGCCAGCTGAGCGTCGCGGCGCGCTTTGCCGGATCGCTCGGCAGGAAGGCGCCGAACTTCTCGGCGAGATAGATCAGGATCGCGCCGCTCTCGAAGATGCGCTGCGCGGGATCGACCGAGCGGTCGACCAGGGCCGGGATCTTCGAATTGGGATTGATCGCCACGAAGCCGCTGCCGAACTGGTCGCCCTGGCCGATATCGATCTTCCAGGCGTCATATTCGGCGCCGGCATGGCCCGCGGCGAGCAGCTCCTCGAGCAGGATCGTCACCTTCTGGCCGTTGGGCGTGCCGAGCGAATAGAGCTGGAGCGGGTGCGCGCCGACCGGCAGCGCCTTGTCGTGCGTCGCGCCCGAGACGGGGCGGTTGATGTTGGCGAACTGGCCGCCGTTCGGCTGCTCCCACGTCCATACCTTGGGGGGCACATAGCCCGCGGGCTGGTTGAGCGCGGGATCGGGGGCGTCGGCCATTGGGAATCTCCCTGAGGATTGTCGCCGCGATGTAGGAGACAGGCGGCGACTTGCCAGAGCCGTAACGATGGTTTTGCTTTAGCCGACCAAACTCGTTCTGCCGCCGGCGTGGCGTTCGAGCCTTCCGGCGAGTTCGAGCTCCAGCAGCACCATCTGGACAACCGCCGGGGCCAGCCCCGATTGACGTATCAATTCGTCCACCGCGACCGGCACCGGCCCGAGCAGCCCGGCGATCGCGTGCCGATCCGCATCGCTGGCGTCGCGGGGCGGCGGACCTTCGAAGCCGCTGACCGGCGCACGCACCGCGCGCGCGTCGATCGGGCGGATCATCTCGAGGATATCGTCGACCGACTGGACCAGCGTCGCGCCCTCGCGGATCAGCAGATTGCAGCCCTGCGCGCGCGGATCGAGCGGCGAGCCCGGCACCGCCATCACTTCGCGTCCCGCCTCGGCGGCGATCCGCGCGGTGATCAGGCTGCCCGAGCGCGGCGCCGCCTCGACCACCACGGTACCGATCGCCAGCCCGGCGATGATCCGGTTGCGCGACGGGAAGAAGCGGGCGAGCGGCTCGGTGCCCGGCGGCTGCTCGGCGAACAGCAGGCCCTCGCGCGCGACGCGCTCCTGAAGCTCGGCATTCTCCGGCGGAAAGGCAATGTCGATGCCGCTGGCGATCACCCCGATCGTGCCGCCCGCCAGCGCGCCGCCATGCGCGGCGGTGTCGATCCCGCGCGCCAGCCCCGAGACGACCGTCGCACCGGCATCGACCAGCCCGAGCGCGAGCTGGCGCGCGAAGCGGCAGGCCGCGGCGGAGGCGTTGCGCGCGCCGACCATCGCCACGCAATTGCGCTGCGCCAGCGCGATGCTGCCGCGCACGATCAGCGCCGGCGGGGCATTGTCCAGCTCGGCGAGCAGCGGCGGATATTCGGGATCGTCGATGAACAGATAGCGCGCGCCGAGCTTTTCGACCGCGGCGATCTCGCGCCGGATCGCACCCGGATCGGCGATGACCGGTCGGCCGCCGCCGCCGCGCGCCGCCAGCATCGGCAATGCGTCGAGCGCCGCCTCGGCGCTGCCGAAGCGCGCGACCAGCTGGCGCCAGGTGATCGGGCCGATATTCGCCGAGCGCAGCAATCGGAGCCGTGTCTCGCGCGAATCGCTCATCCGATCCGCGGCCCGGACATGTCAGTCCTTCTTGCCGCCGATGCGCGGCTCGGTCCCGCTCAGCAGGCGGTCGATATTGTCGCGATGCTTCCACAGCACGACCATCGCCAGCGCGAGCAGGAGGAGCACGAGGTCGATCCGCCCCCAGAAGGCGGCGCTTACCGGCGCGCTGATCGCCGCGGTCATGCCGGCAAGCGAGGAAATGCGCAGCGCGGCGAGCAGCCCCAGCCACACCGCGGCGTAGACCAGGCCCGACGGCCAGTGCAAAGCGACGACGATGCCCATCAGGGTCGCGACGCCCTTGCCGCCCTTGAAGCGCAGCCACACCGGGTAGCAATGCCCGATGAACGCCCCCATCCCGGCGAGCACCGCCATGCCGGGGAACAGCCAGCCGGCGAGCAGCACCGCCGCGGCGCCCTTGCCGAGATCGAGCAGCAGCGTCGCCGCGGCCAGGCCCTTGCGCCCGGTGCGCAGCACGTTGGTGGCGCCGATGTTTCCCGAGCCGATCTGGCGCAGGTCGCCCGCCCCGGCCATGCGCGTCAGCAGCACGCCGAACGGAATCGAGCCGAGCAGATAGCCGAGCACGATTGCGGCAATGGCAGGCATCCAGGCGAAGTCGGTCGGCAAATCAAACCCCCAGTCGCGGCCAACATAGTCGGTGCCGGGCGAGGCGCAACCGCCCGCCCGGCCAGTTGACGCGCCCCCGGCGGCGAGCCATGCGCCCGCAATGGCCGATCGCCGCCCGATCCTGTTCTTCGATTCCGGCGTGGGCGGTCTCTCCGTGCTCGCGCCGACCGCGCAGCTGCTGCCGCAGGCGCCGCTGGTCTATGTCGCCGATTCCGCCGGCTTTCCCTATGGCACGCGCAGCGAGGCCGAGATTGCCGCGCGCGTTCCTGCCCTGCTCGGCCGGCTCGCCGAGCGCTACGACCCGCGGCTGATCGTCATCGCGTGCAATACCGCCTCGACGATCGCGCTCCAGCATGTCCGCGCCGCGCTCGACGTGCCGATCGTCGGGACCGTGCCCGCGATCAAGCCCGCCGCCGAAGCGAGCAGGAAGCGGGTGATCGGCGTGCTCGGCACCGACGCGACGGTGCGCCAGCCTTATGTCGACGATCTCGCCGCGCGCTTCGCCGCCGATTGCGTCGTGCTCCGCCACGGCTCGGCGGCGCTGGTCGAGATGGCGGAGGCGGCGCTGGCCGGCGCGCGGCCGGCGGTCGAAGCGGTGCGAATCGCGCTTGCCGGGCTGACGACGCAGCCGCGCGGCGCGGAGATCGACGTGATCGTCAATGCCTGCACCCATTTCCCGCTGCTGGCGGAAGAACTCGCCGCGGCGACCGACGGGCGCGTCCGCTTCGTCGATGGCGGCCCGGGAATCGCGCGGCGGGTGGTGCATCTCACCCAAGGCCAGCGATGGCCCGAATCGCCGGTGCCGGGCCGCGCGGTGTTCACCGCCAGCACTGCGCGCACCGCCGCGCTGGCGCCGGCGCTCGCCAGGTTCGGGCTAAGCGAAGTCGATTCGCTCTAGGCTTCGGGGGATGCGGGCGTTGCGGCGCTGAACAGCAGAGACGAATAGCGTTCGGCCAGTTCGCTGTGCACGCGCCGGGCAGTCACGTCGTCGGTGCGCGCGGCGTGATTGCGCTCCTGTTCAGCACGCCGCTGGTAATAAGCGCGATCGCGCTCGTCGAGATTGCCGCTCATCTGCCGCTCCATTCGCCAGACGGGAGCACGGACTGGCTCTCAGCCGCGGACTTGCTGGATTGCCGAGTCGTCCGCGATCCCGATTCTGTATCATATCTGAACGGCTTCGGCGCTGATACGGATCAGTCGAAAACCGGCCGATCGCCGCTTTCGATCGCAGTGATCGGGATTGCCCGACGCGCACGGCTGGAAATCCGCAGTTTTTGGCGATAGGGGAACGCCATGGAAACCAGGGACAGCGCGACCGCGGTCGATTATTCGCGGGTGTTCAACCAGGCGATCGACCGGCTGCACGCCGAAGGCCGCTACCGCGTGTTCATCGATATCCTGCGCAACAAGGGCGCCTATCCCAATGCGCGCTGCTTTGCCGGGCATAACGGCCCCAAGCCGATCACCGTCTGGTGCTCGAACGACTATCTGGCGATGGGCCAGCACCCCGCGGTGATCGCCGCGATGGAGGAAGCGCTGCACGATGTCGGCGCCGGTTCGGGCGGCACCCGCAACATCGGCGGCAACACCCACTACCATATCGAACTCGAGCACGAGCTCGCCGACCTGCACGGCAAGGAAGGCGCGCTGCTGTTCACCTCGGGCTATGTCTCGAACGAGGCGACCCTGTCGACGCTCGCCAAGCTGATGCCCGGCTGCATCGTCTATTCGGACGAATTGAACCACGCCTCGATGATCGCCGGCATCCGCAATGCGGGCTGCGAGAAGCGGGTGTTCCGTCACAACGACCTCGCTCATCTGGAAGAGCTGCTCGCCGCCGACGATGCGAGCGCCCCCAAGCTGATCGCGTTCGAGAGCGTCTATTCGATGGACGCCGATATCGCCCCGATCGCCGAGATCTGCGACTTGGCCGACAAGTATAATGCGCTGACCTATCTCGACGAGGTCCATGCGGTCGGCATGTACGGCGCGCGCGGCGGCGGCATCTCTGAGCGCGACGCGGTGGCCGATCGCATCACCATCATCGAAGGCACGCTGGGCAAGGCGTTCGGCGTGATGGGCGGGTATATCGCCGCCGACCAGGTGATCATCGACGTGATCCGCAGCTACGCGCCGGGCTTCATCTTCACCACCTCGTTGTCGCCGGTGCTGGTCGCCGGCGCGCTGGCGAGCGTGAAGCACCTCAAGGCGTCGACCGCCGAGCGCGACGGCCAGCAGGCGGCGGCGGCAAAGCTCAAGGCGCTGATGGCGGACGCAGGCCTGCCGGTGCTGCCCTCGACCACGCACATCGTGCCGCTGATGGTCGGCGATCCGGTCAAGGCGAAGAAGATCAGCGACGTGCTGCTCGCCGAATACGGCGTCTACGTCCAGCCGATCAACTACCCCACCGTGCCGCGCGGCACCGAGCGGCTGCGCTTCACTCCCGGCCCGGCGCATGACGAAGCGATGATGCGCGAGCTGGTCGATGCGCTGGTCGAGATCTGGGGCCGGCTCGAGCTGCGCCTCGCCGCCTAATTGCGGCGGAGTTCCGCGCTCCACGCATAGCCGCGATACAAGGGCTCGAAGGCGAGGCGCAGCCCCTGCGCCTCCGCGACTCGCTTGAGCACCGCGGGAAGCTCGCGGCGCGGATAGACGTGGAAATCGTTGAGCGACTTGAAGTGCAGCCGCTTCGCCAGCGCGGGCAGCCGCTCATATTGCCCGAAATCGACGATGTGCAGGCT
>Ga0065165_1002371_pt1 | contig 16281 bp, 13 predicted proteins | sample AraplaMF_Cvi_mMF_FD_63813 | JGI IMG/M metagenome (GOLD analysis project Ga0065165, IMG submission 63813) | Arabidopsis root microbial communities from the University of North Carolina, USA - plate scrape MF_Cvi_mMF (version 2) (version 3) | ecosystem: Host-associated > Plants > Roots >...
GATGCAGGCGGCGATCGTCTACAATCGCAACAACCCGTCGATCCTGTTCTACGAGGGCGGCAACGAGAATATCAGCGAGGCGCACATGGCCGAGCTGAAGGCGATCCGCGACCGCTTCGATCCGCATGGCGGCCGCGCGATCGGCTCGCGCGAGATGCTCGACAGCCGGCAAGCCGAATATGGCGGCGAGATGCTCTACATCAACAAGAGCGCCGGCAAGCCGGTCTGGGCGATGGAATATTCGCGCGACGAGGGCGCCCGGCTCTACCAGGATGAAGCGACCCCACCGTTCCACCGGGATTCGCCCGATTACAACCGCAACCAGGACAGCCACGCGATCGAGGACGTCCGGCGCTGGTGGGACTATTATCGGGTGCGGCCGGGCACCGGGAAGCGGGTGAGCTCGGGCGGGGTGAACATCATCTTCTCGGACTCGAACACCCATTATCGCGGCGACAACAATTACCGGCGCTCGGGCGAAGTCGATGCAATGCGGCTGCCGAAGCAAGGCTTCTACGCGCACCAGGTGATGTGGAGCGACTGGGTCGACAGCGTCACCCCGCGCACGCACATCATCGGCCATTGGAACTATGCGGCGGGCACCCGCAAGGACGTGACTGTCGTCTCGAACGGCGATCGGGTCGAGCTGTTCCTCAACGGCCGCGCGCTGGGCGCGGGCACGCGCAGCGACGGATTCCTGTTCACCTGGAAGCATGTCGCCTGGGCGCCGGGGACGCTGCGCGCGGTGGCGACGCATGCCGGCGGACGGACCTCCGAGACGCGTGTCGAGACCGTCGGCGCGCCGGTCGCGCTGCGGCTGACCCCGCACGTCTCGCCGCGCGGCTTCGTGATGGACGGCGCCGATGTCGCGCTGGTCGATGTCGAGGTGGTCGATGCGAAGGGCCGGCGGGTGCCCACCGCGAACGACACGGTGACCTTCGCGCTCGCCGGCCCCGCCGAATGGCGCGGCGGAATCGCGCAGGGGGATTCGTCGGGCAGGCCGCGCAGCACGGTCGCCGCCGGTCCGGCCGAGCCGACCAAGCCCGCCGGCGCCGACCAGACCACGCACTATGCCGGGACGGCGCGCGACGAGGACAATTACGTCCTCTCGCCGGTCCTGCCGGTCGAGGCGGGGGTGAACCGCGTGCTGCTGCGCGCGGGGACGGGGAGCGGCACGGTGCGCGTCACGGCGCGCGCCGCGGGGCTGCGGACCGCGACGCTGACGCTGCCGACGGTGCGGGTGAAGCCGGCGACCGGCGGGCTCTCGTCCGACTTCCCCGAAGACCACCAGCCGGGGTCGCTGGTCCGCGGGCCGACCCCGGCGGGCGCGTCGTTCACCCCGAGCCGCACGACCGCCACGCCGGTGGCGGTCACCGCGGGCTCGAACCAGGGCGACGCCGCCAACAGCACCGACGACAACGAATCGTCGCGCTGGACCAGCGACGGCCGCCCTGACACCGCGTGGATCGAATATCGCTTCGCCGCGCCCGCGACGTTGAGCGAGATCGACTTGAAACTCGTCGGCTGGCGCTCGCGCAGCTACCGGCTGCGGATCACGCTCGACGGCAGGACCTTGTGGGAGGGCGATACCGAAAGCCAGCTCGGCTACGCCAATCTCCGCTTCGCCCCCGCCTCGGGCAGCGTGCTGCGGATCACCCAGATCGCCCCGGTCGTCGACCGCGACGCCTTCGGCAAGGTCGTCGAGCTCGACACCTCGCGCAAGGCCGGCGACACCGGCGCCGACGCGGTACCCCCGGGCTGGCGGCTGGGCGTGGTCGAGGCCGACTTCCACGGCCCGGTGCGCTGAGCGGCGCTCCGCAGGCTGCCACCCGTCGTCCGCGGCACGCGCTAATTTACGACCGGTCGCACTGCCTTCCAAGGCGCTTCGGCGCACAATGAACGCTTGCAGTAACCCGCCTCGATCACCTGTTCGCGAACCCAAAGCACCCGTTCGGCAGGCGAGCCTGGCTCGAACTGCACCACTATGCGCTCCCGTCCTCCGACCTCCTTCAAATAGGTCTGGAAGGTTTTCGCCGTTATTTCCTGACCGTTCCACAAGAAGCGCCCGGTCTTGGGAACCTCGACCTTGTACCCGTCCAAATAGGTTGTCAGGTCATCGGCCGGGAAAGCCGCGGCTCCGGCCACGGTTTTCGTGGCGTTACCGTCTGGCGCAGAGGCGCATCCCCCAAGGCCGATAAGGATAAGAGCGAGCAGCCTGATACGCACAAAAGCATGGTGTCAGCCATTCAAGATGCTGACAACTGGGCGTAGTTGTGGGCCGGCTTCTGTCCCTCTTCGCGCCAACTTCCGCGATCGGGGCGGTGGCAGCGGCCGAACCGCGACGAGGGAAGCTACCCTAAGCCTCAAGCAGCGCCCGCGCCGCCGCGACATCCTCGTCGTCGACCATCACCCGGACCGGGATGAGCAGCCAGCTGCCGTCGGCGATGCTCGATCCGGCGTCGAACACGAAGCTGGGGATGCCTTCGCTCTCCAGCCGGCTCTGGACGATGAACGCCTCCTGCCGGTCGAAGCGGCCGAGTTCGACCAATGCCATCACCCATCTCCCAGATGGGGCGCCGCCGCCGCGCGCGCCGCTGCCGCCGCGTCGCACAGCCAGTCGCGGAACAGCTCTATCTTGCGGCTGTGGCGGCGCGCGACCGGATAGGCCAGCCAGAACGAGCGCCCCGCCGGCACCACCCGCGCATGCGCGGGCACCAGCCGGCCGGCATCGATCTCGCCGCGGAACAGGATCGGCGAGGCGATCACCACGCCGTGCCCGGCCAGCGCCGCCGCGACATCGAGATATTCGGTGGCGAGGCTGGTGCCGAAACGCGACGGCGGCGGCCCCTCGCGGCCCAGCGCGCGATACCACAAGGCCCACCAGTCGGGCCGGCCGAGCAGGGGCACCGCAAGCGGCACGCGCGGATCCTCGATCCCCGCCATCGCCGGCTGCAGCTCTGGAACGCAGAGCGGCATGAACACGCTCGGCAGCAGCTCGACGGTGCGCAGTCCCGGCCAGCGGCCGTCGCCGTTGCGGATCGCGATGTCGAAGCGGCCGCCGGTCAGATCCTGCGCGTCGTCCGACACGTCGAGCTTGACCTGGATGTCGGGATGCAGCGCGCGGAAGCAGCCGAGCCGCGGCGCCAGCCAGCTCGTCCCGAAGGTCGGCAGCGTGGTCAGCGACAATCGCGTGTCGTCGATCTCCGCCGCCCGCGCGAAGCTGGCGCGCAACCCCGCGAACGCCTTGCCCGCCTCTTCGGCGATCAGCGCGCCGGCCTCGCTCAGCGCGACTCGGTGCGGATGCCGCTCGAACAAGGTCACGCCCAGCTGCGTCTCGAGCTGGCGGACATGATAGCTGACCGATGCGGAGGACGTGCCGAGCTCGCTGCCCGCCCGCGTGAAGCTGCCGTGTCGCGCCGCCGCCTCGAAGGCGCGGATGGCGGCGAGCGACGGAAGCGGCCGATCGAGCATAAGTCTCACTTAGCCTCTTGCCCCAGACTTCGCATAGCCAAAAGCATCCGCATACGATCTTCTCGCGCCCGACGAGGCGGCGAGGAGGCGACCGATGAATCTGAGTGTCACGCGGCGGCAGCTGGTCGCCGGAATGGCGGCAGGCACGATGCTGCCCTCGCTCGGTCGCGCCAGGGTCGCCGCCACCGATCCCGCCGCACGCGCGCACGATTGGGACTGGCTGATCGGCAATTGGGACGTCTGGCACCGCCGGCTCAAGGAGCGGCTGGCGAACAATCACGACTGGCAGGAATTCGGCGGCAAGAGCGCATTGTGGCTCGGGCTCGGCGGGCTCGCCACGATCGACGACAACATCGTCGATATCCCCAGCGGCAGCTATTACGGGCTCACCGTCCGCGCCTGGGATCCCAAGACCGATCGCTGGGCGATCTGGTGGGTCGACGGCCGCAACCCGACAGTGATCGACCCGCCGGTGCTGGGCGGCTTCGCCGGCGAGAACGGGGTGTTCGCGGGGCCGGACAATTTCAAGGGCACGCCGGTCACGGTGCGCTTCCGCTGGCTCGATATCCACAGCGCCCGCCCGCATTGGGACCAGGCGATGTCGACCGATGGCGGCAAGAGCTGGGAGACCAATTGGGAGAATTTCTTCACCCGGACCGCGCCGATCGCGACTACGCTCCCGCTCGCCGGCGACCGTCCGCGCGACTTCGATTTCCTCCACGGCAGCTGGACGGTCCAGCACCGGCGGCTGCGCAAGCGGCTGGCGGGCAGCACGGACTGGGAGCGCTTCAGCGGCACGCTGGTCAATCGCCCGGTGCTCGCCGGGCGCGCCAATATCGGCGACAATCGCTTCGATCGCGCGGACGGCGCGCACACCGGGATCGGGCTGCGCACCTTCGATCCCGCCACCGGCGAATGGCTGAGCTGGTGGCTCGACGGCCGCGACCCGACCGGGTTCGGAACTCCGTTGCGCGGCCGGTTCGCCGGGGGCGTGGGCAGCTTCGAGGGCAAGGACACGCTCGACGGCCGCCCGGTGCTGACTCGCGTCCGCTGGTCGGCGATCACTCCGCGCAGCGCGCGCTGGGAGCAGGCGATGTCGGGCGACGGCGGTGCCAGCTGGGAGACCAACTGGGTTAGCGAGTTCGAGCGCCGGGCGTGATCGCGCGCCTGCTGGCGGCGCTTGCCGCGCTCGCACCGGCCGGCGCCGCGCCGCAGGTCGAGAGCGTCGGCACGGCCGAGCATTTCGCGCCGGGCATCGCCTCGACCGGCCATGCCGAGATCCGCCTGACGCTGAGCCCCGGCGGCGACACCGCATTGTGGTTCAGTCGCGACCGGCCGGGTGGCGCCGGCGGCTACGACATCTGGATGAGCCGCCGCACCGTGCACGGATGGCAGCCCGCGCGGGCCGTGTCGTTCAACAGCCCCGGGCGCGACTTCGACCCGGCCTTCTCCGCCGACGGACGCTTCGTCTATTTCTGCTCGAACCGGCCCGGCGGCGCGGGCGGCGACGATGTCTGGCGGGTGGCGGTCAGCGGCACCGGCTTCGGTCCGGCGGTCAATCTCGGCCCGGCGGTCAACAGCGCCGGCAACGAGTTCGCGCCGATGCTCGCCCCCGATGGGCGCACCCTGCTCTTCTCGAGCGACCGGCCCGGCGGCAAGGGCGGGCACGACCTCTACACCGCGCGCCACGGCCCCGCCGGCTTCGCGCCGGCACGGCCCCTGCCCGGCACGCTCAACACCGCCGCCAACGAGTTCGATGCCACTTTCCTGCGCGACGGCGCGACGATCGTCTTTGCGCGAGCGATGGACTTCCGGACGGACCGCGTCGACCTGTTCCATGCCGCACCGGGACCAGCGGGCTATGGCGCCGGAACGCCGCTCGCCGGGATCAACAACGCCCATGACAGCTATGGCGCGATGCTCGACTGGTCGGATCGCGGGCGGCTGACCTTTTCTGGACAGCGCGGGGCCGAGGGCGGCATGGATCTCTACCGGATACGCTATCGGATCGTGCGCAGTGCAGCGGGGACGTAACATGACCGGAACGCTGACCATGGGCCTGCTGTGGTTCGCCGCGATCGGCTGCGGGCTGATGGCGGGGCTCTATTTCGCCTTCTCGGCCTTCATCCCCCAGGCATTCGATGCGCTGGGTCCGGAGCCGGCAGCGGCGGCGATGAACGCGATCAACGTGCGGATCGTGCAGTCGCTGTTCCTGCCGCTCTTCCTCGGCACGACGTTCGCGGGAGTCGCGCTCGCCGGGATCGGGATCGCCGGATGGGGCAGGCCCGGCGCGACGGCGATGCTCGCCGGCGGCGCGCTCTACGCCCTCGGCATGTTCGGCGTGACGATGGCGTTCAATGTTCCGCTCAACAACGCGCTGGTGCAAAGCGGGGCGGCATTCTGGCCGGACTATCTCGCGCGCTGGACGCTGTGGAACCATGTCCGCACGATCGCCTCGACAGCGGCCAGCGGGCTGTTCATCCTGGCGATCGCGGCGCGCTAGCCTTTCCGACGATCCACACGATCGGGATGCCGACCAGCAGGATGTGGACGCCGAGCGGGAGCAGGATGCCGCTGAGCCCCTTCGAGGCTGCGCCCGCGCCGGGAAAGCGGGTCGGCAGCACGATCCAGTACATGAACAGATAGAGCAATACGCCATAGCCGATGCCATAAGGCAGTCGGCGCTCGGCGAGCCGCGGCAGCCGCGGTCCGATCACCAGCGCAAAGGCGGCGACCATCACCGTCATGATCGCGAAATGGACGCCGACCCCGGCCGCCGCGCCGATCCAGCCATTGGCTTTCGGCCAGCCGCCGAACGGTCCCGAGGCGACGCCCTGCAACATCCCTTGGACCGACTTGGCGCCGAGCAAGGCGATGATCACCGCCGATGCGAGGTCGAGTGTGCCGGCGACCAGGGTCGCCATGACGATCGGTTTGCTGCGCATGCCCCCTCCGTGTGCGCATCCTGCGCCTTCGGGCGGGAGGGCACCAGACATTTTGTCCAAGTGCGCGACGGTTGAAGATCGGCTAGCCGCGGCCATCTTGGGCGCGCCGCATTCGCCTGCATCCACGAGACCGATCGATGACACCGCCTGCGCTGACCGAAGCCGATCTCGACCGCGTCGTCGAAGCCTTTTACGCGCGCGTCCGCACCGACGACCTGCTCGGGCCGGTGTTCAACGGCGCGATCCACGACTGGCCGGGTCATATGGTGACGCTGAAGGCGTTCTGGTCGTCGGTGATGCTCACGTCCGGCCGCTACAAGGGACAGCCGATGGTGGCGCATGCCCGGCACGCGACCGACATCACGCCGGCGACCTTCGAACGCTGGCTGGGCTTGTGGCGCGCGACCACCGACGAGCTGCTGCCCGCCGAGAGCGCCGCCGCGCTGCAGGAGAAGGCCGGGCGGATCGCCGAAAGCCTGGCGCTGGGGATCGACTTCTATCGCAACCGCGCGCTCGGCATCCGCGGCTGAGCGCACGCCGCGAGAACGAGATACCGGACTTCAAGGCGGGACCGGCCGCGCGACAGCGTCGCCAGGCTGCGACCATCATCCCCTTTCGGCAGCGATCAAATATGGCTAATACCGCCTCCGGCCCGTGGCGCCTCGCCTTGCGCAGGCACGACGCGGCCGGATTTTCTCCCCGCCCGGGCGCAGTGCGCCCGCCGCCGCAGGTCAGCCAGGAGCCGATGGCCACCGCCCAGCCCAAGCCCCCGTCCGACGCGAAGCCCAAGCGCGTGCGCCGCCGCCCGCCGCGGCCGCGCTCGCTCCGGCTGCACGGCACGGTGGCGCGCGAGCTCGGCATCCGGATCGTCTCGGGCGTGCTGGAGCCGGGCCAGATCCTCGAGGGCGAGATCGCCGCGAGCAGCCAGTTCAACGTCTCGCGCACTGCCTATCGCGAGGCGATCCGCATCCTCGCCGCCAAGGGGCTGGTCCATTCGCGCCCCAAGATCGGCACCCAGGTCTCGCCGCGGAAGGAATGGCACCTGCTCGATCCCGACGTGCTCGGCTGGATCTTTGCCGGCGAGCCCGACGAGGGGCTGATCGCCAATCTGTTCGAGCTGCGCCGGATCGTCGAGCCCGACGCCGCGCGCCTCGCGGCGACGCGGCGTACCGCCGAACAGCTCGCCCGGATGAAGGCGGGGCTCGACGGCGTCGCGCAGCACGGCTTGGCCACCGAAGTGGGCCGGCGCTGCGACGAGGAATTCCACTCGGCGCTGCTCGAGGCCTCGGCCAACGACTTCATCGTCTCGCTGACCAGCGGCGTCGCCGCGGCGATCGCGATCACCACTGCGTTCAAGCAGCATCGCCTGCCCGCCCCGCACGACGCGCTGCCGGTCCACCTCGCGGTATTCGAAGCGATCGAGGCGCAGGACGCCCAGGGTGCGCACGACGCGATGGCGCGTCTGGTCGACCGCGGCTTCAGCGACACCATGGAGGCCCGCGACCCCGCCGCCGGACGCGGTCCGATCCCGGTTTGCTGCTGAACGCCGGGTTGAACCACAGCGCGGGCATGCTTAAATCGCCGCGTATACATTGTTACCGCTAACTTCATTTTGTCACATCGGAGAGTTCGCATGTCGCTGACCGGGGAATTGTTTGTCGCATCGAAGCGCGTGTCGCGCGATGGCCCGGGCTTCAAGGCGATCGCCGCGGCCACCGGCGCCGAGATCGAGCCGAGCTTCAGCGTCGCGACGACCGACGATGTCGAGACCGCCGCCGCCGCCGCCGAAGCGGCCTTCCCGATCTATGCCAACCTGCCGCGCGAGGATCGCGCCAGGTTCCTCGAGGCGATCGCCGACGAGATCGAGGCACTGGGCGATACGCTGGTCGAGCGCGCGATGCAGGAAAGCGGCCTGCCCCAGGCGCGGCTGACCGGCGAGCGCGGCCGCACCGCCGGCCAGCTCCGACTGTTCGCCAAGGAGCTCCGCCTCGGCGACTATCTGCGCGCCCGTATCGACCACGCCATCCCCGATCGCGCGCCTGCGCCCAAGCCCGATCTGCGGCTGCGCATGGTGTCGCTCGGCCCAGTCACCGTGTTCGGCGCGTCGAACTTCCCGCTCGCTTTCTCGGTCGCCGGCGGTGACACCGCGGCCGCGCTCGCCGCGGGCTGCCCGGTCATCGTCAAGGGCCACTCGGCGCATCCCGGCACCTCGGAGCTGGTCGCCGGTGCGATCACCCGCGCGGCGGCCAAGACCGGCATGCCCGAGGGCGTGTTCTCGCTGATCAACGGCGCGGGCAATACGGTCGGCTCGGCTTTGGTCACCGATCCGCGCATCAAGGCCGTCGGCTTCACCGGGTCGCGCGGCGGCGGCACCGCGCTGATGAAGCTCGCCCAGAACCGCCCGGTGCCGATCCCGGTCTATGCCGAGATGAGCAGCATCAACCCGGTGTTCCTGCTGCCCGGCGCACTCGCCGCGCGCGCGGAAGCGCTGGGCAAGGGCTTCATCGCCTCGCTGACGATGGGCGCGGGCCAGTTCTGCACCAATCCCGGCCTCGTGCTGGCGCTCGAGGGACCCGATCTCGACCGGTTCGTGACCTCGGCCTCGGAGGCGATGGGCGGCGCGCCGTCGCAGGTCATGCTCACCCCCGGCATCCACAAGGCCTATGAGAGTGGCGTCGCGCGCTGGGCCTCGGCACCCGCGCTCAAGCTGGTCGCCGAGGGACAGGCGCCCGCAGGCCCGACCTCGGGCCGCGGCGCGCTGTTCACGATGACCGGCGCCGACTTCATCGCCGATCCGAGCCATGCCGAGGAAGTGTTCGGCGCCGCGTCGCTGCTGGTGCGCTGCGCCGATCTCGACGAGCTGAAGCAGGTGGTGACGCTGCTCGAGGGCCAGCTCACCGCGACCTTGCATCTCGAGGAGTCGGACACCGACACGGCGCGCGCGCTGCTGCCGGTGCTCGAGCGCCTCGCCGGGCGCATCCTCGCCAATGGCTGGCCGACCGGCGTCGAAGTCACCGACGCGCAGGTCCATGGCGGGCCGTTCCCGTCGACCTCGGACGGGCGCAGCACTTCGGTCGGCACGCTGGCGATCGAGCGCTTCCTGCGTCCCGTCGCCTATCAGGACCTGCCCGCGGCGCTGCTCCCCGCCGAGCTGCGCGAGGATTCGAGCGTCCCCCGCCGCGTCGACGGCAAGCCGACGCTCTGACCCTGGTGCGACCGGTGCCGCCTCGGCGGCACCGGCGCGCTAGAAGGTGAAGGAGTCGCCGCGCCGGACCCGTGCGATCATCTCGCGCGCATGGCTGTTGGCCGGATTGAGTGCGAGCGAGCGAGTGAAGCTCGCGACCGCCTTGTCGGCAAGGCCGGCTGCGGCATAGCCGTCGCCAAGGCTGTCATGGACGTTCCAGTCGTCCGGATATTCGCGCGCGTTCAGCTCCCACATCGCCACCGCGTCCTGCACCCGCCCCCGATGGAGCAGCGCGTAGCCGAGGCGATTCAGTTCGCCGGGGTTGAAGCTGTAGCCGGATGGCGACGAGGCCTTGAGCTGGCGGTAGCGCGCGATCGCCGCCGCCACGCCGTCGCGGTGCAGCGACGGGAGCAGGCTGGCTGCGATCGACCGCGGGATCGGCAGCCGCTTGCCCGCTTTCCATTCCATCCAGTCGGCGACAAGCTGGTTGGAGACGTTCCACCCGTTCGAACCGTTGGTGAGCACGATCAGGCCGTCGCGATTGCGGCGGCTCACCCAGAAGAAGGTCTGCCAGCCGCGATTGCCGCCGTCATGGCCGACTCGCTCGACGCCGTCGGGAAAGCCGTTGCCCGCCGCCTGGATCGCATAGCCGAGCCCGCGCTGCCCATCCGTACCGGGTGCGGGCGACGTCATCAGATCGAGCTTCTCCGCGCCGAGCACGGCAGCGCCGGGGGCGTTGCCGATCGACGCGAGCGCGTAGCAGGCCATGTCGTCGATATCGGCATACATCCCGGCCGCCGCGACTTCGACGAAGCGCGGCGTCGGCGTCTCCTCGCCCAATTCGTCATAGGCGCGCGCCGCCCGGCCGAGCACCGCGGGGGTGAGGCTGAAGCTGCTGTCGGTCATGCCCAGCGGCCGCAGCACGCTGTCGCGCATGTAATCGGCGAACGGCCTGCCCGCGGTCTCCTCGACCAGCAATTGCATCAGCGTATAGCCGCCGCCCGAATAGGCCATCCTGCCGCCCGGCGCTTCGACCAGCGTCAGCCCGCCCGCCCCGTTGGTCTGCCCGGACAGCGACTGTTCGAGCGTCGGGAGAATGTCGTCCGGGCCCCAGCCGCGATAGCCGGATACCGACAGGCCGGCGGTATGGCTGAGCAGCCGCCGCAGGGTCACCCCGGCCACCGGATAGGCGGACGCCGGAAGATGCCAGCGCTTGAGCCGCGCATCGACGGGTTCGTCGAGAGACAGCCTGCCTTCGCGGACCAGCCGCATCGCCCCCCAGGCGGCGACCGATTTCGACGTCGAACCGATGTTGAACAGCGTATCGTTCGCGACCGCGCGGCCCGTGGCGGCATCGGCGGTGCCGAAGCCGCGCGCCAGCACGACCTCGCCCTTCTCGATCACCGCGACCGCGCCGCCCGGAACGCCGAAATCCTTCAGGTAAACCGGGGTGCGTTCTATCACCTGCCGCACGAACGCCGCCTCGCGCGAACCGCCGCGCGGTGCATGTTCGCCGCATCCGGCGGACGCGGGCATCGCGGCGCAGGCGGCAGCCACGGCAAGCAACAGCGACGCGCATTTCATAGAACGGCTCTTCCCCGGACCGACCCGATACTGCGCATTAGCAGCTATCGCCGGCTTTGTGGTCAGCCGAACGCCGCGCCGACATCCTTCGCCGTGCGGAAGCGGAACGCCATGTCGTGGCGATATTCCTGCCCGGGATCGAGCCGCGCCGAGGGGAAGTTCGGCTTGTTCGGGCTGTCAGGGAATTTCTGCGGCTCGAGGCACAGCCCGCCGCGCGCGGGATAGAGCCCGCCGCCGGTCCCCGGCGCGCCGTTCGCGAGATGGTTGCCGGTGTAGAACTGCACCCCCGGCTCGGTCGAATGCAGGTCGAGCACCCGCCCCGATCCGGGATCGAACAGCGTCGCCACCCGGCGGATCGTCCCCGCCGCGCCGACCAGCACGAAATTATGGTCGTAGCCGCGTCCCAGCCGAAGCTGCGCGTCGGCGCTCTCGATGTCGCGGGCGACGGGCTTCGGCGTGCGGAAGTCGAACGGCGTTCCCTCGACGCTGCGCAACTCTCCGGTCGGAATCAGCGCCGCATCGGTCGGGGTGATCTGGCTCGCCGGGATCTGCAGGACATGATCGAGGATCGTCGTCCCGCTGCTCTCGCCCGCCAGGTTGAAATAGGCATGGTTGGTCAGATTGACGACAGTCGCGTGATCGGTGGTCGCGCGGAAGCCGATCGTCAGCCCGTCCGCCTCGATCGCATAGCGCACGCGGACGTGGAGGTTGCCCGGAAAGCCGTGGTCGAGATGCGGGCTGAGCAGCGCGAAGGTCACCGAATGCGCGTCGCGTGCCGCGACCTTCCAGTCCTGCACGTCGAACCCGCCCGGCCCCGAATGGAGGTTGTTCGCGCCGTTGTTCGCCGGCAGCCGGTATTCGGCGCTGTCGAGGCTGAAGCGCGCGCCGCCGATCCGATTGGCATAGCGCCCGGCAACCACGCCGTAGAAGCGCGGATGCGCGCGATACTCGGCAAGGTCGCGATAGCCGAGCACGACATTGGCGACCTTGCCGTCGCGCCCGGGCATTTCGAGCCGGTGCAGCGCCGCGCCGAGCGTGAGCAGCTCGGCGCGGATGCCGCCGCGGGCGATCGCGATCGTCTCCACGCCCGCGGCCTCGCTCACGGCTTGGCGCCGGGGCAGACCGAGTTGTTGGGATCGGAGACGATCCGCACATCGGCGACGCTGAGCGTGAACGGCCCGGTCGCGTCGATCACCAGCGGCGCATTGACCTTGGCGAGGTCGACCCCGTTCTGGACATAGCATTTGAGGAAGACCTTGGCGGTGCGCCACGTCCCCGTCTGGCCGCTGAACAGGCTGGTCGCGTCGATCGCCCCCTTGTTGGCGCCGCCTTCCATTCCCAGCCGCACCTTGCCCGCCGGCGCCCGGTCGACGCGGTAGCTGATCTGGAGCGACAGGTCGCCGTTCGCCTCGCGGGTCAGATCGAGATCGCCGCCGCCGCCGATCCGCAGCGTCGCGGGGCCGTTCGGCCAGGTCAGCTGCTGCGCACCTTCCTGGGTCTGCGGGCCGTCGACGGTCTTCCGGGTGATCCGGCTGTCGGTCGCGAACGACCAAGGCGCCGGGGTCACGCCCTTGGCGAAATAGGTGCTGGTATTGGCGAGCGACGGATCGATCCCCGCTTCCTCGCTCAGCGCCGGCACCGTCCCACCCTTCGCATAGCTCAGGCCATAGCCCAGCGCGAACAGCGGGTCGTAGCCGGGCTGGCCCTTGTTGTTGGCGAACTGCCCCGCGGTCTTGGGCCAGCTGAACGACAGCCGTCCCTTGAAGTCGGTGCGCGGCTTGCCCGCCGCATCGCCGATCAGCACATCGGCCACGCCGCCGCCCTCGCTCCCCGGCAGCCATGCCGCGACGAACGCGTCCGACGCGTTGATCTCGGGATTGGTCCACAGCGGACGGCCCGAAAGGAACACCGAGACCACCGGCACCCCGGCATTCTTGAGCTTCTTGAGCAGCCCCAGCGCCTGCTTGTCGCCGGGCTGGAATTCGAGCGTGCGGATGTCGCCGCGCATCTCGGCATAAGGCTGCTCGCCAAACACGACGATCGCCACGTCGGGCTGCGCGGTGAAGGTGCCGTCCTCCGAATAGAGCGCAGTGCCGCCCGCCGCCTCGACCGCCTTCTTCACGCCCGAGAAGATCGTCTCGCCATTGGGGAACAGGTCGTTGCCGTTGCCGTCGCCCTGCCAGCTGAGCGTCCAGCCGCCGGTCTGCATGCCCATCGAATCGGCGCCCGGACCGGTGACCAGCACCCGGGCGCTCGCCTTGATCGGCAGCACGCCGCTATTCTTGAGCAGCACCAGCGACTTGGCCGCCGCCTCGCGGGCGATCGCGCGGTGCGCGGGCGAGCCGAGCACGCCGGTCTTGCCCTCGAACGGCCGCGCCGGATCGAACAGCCCCAGCTTCGCCTTGACCCGCAGGATGCGGCGGACCGCATCGTCGACGCGGGCCATCGGGATCGTGCCGTCCTTGACGTGCGCGACGGTCGATTCGAACAGCCCCTTCCAGCTGTCCGGCGCCATCGCCATGTCGAGCCCGGCGTTGAAGGTCGCGGCGCAGTCGGTCGCCGTGCAGCCCGGGATCTGGGCATGGCCGTTCCAGTCGCCGACGACGAAGCCCTGGAAGCCCATGCGCCCCTTGAGCACGTCGGTGAGCAGCGACTTGTTGCCGTGCATGCGCGCGCCGTTCCAGCTGTTGAACGACGCCATCACGGTGAGCGTGCCGGCGTTGATCGCGTTCGGATAGCCGGCATTGTGGACCCGGATCAGTTCGTCCTCGCTGATGCGGGTATCGCCCTGGTCGACGCCGTTGAAGGTGCCGCCGTCGCCGAGGAAATGCTTGGTCGACGACGCGACCTTGCCCTTCTGGATGCGGCCGGTGGTGCCGGGATCGCCCTGCAGCCCGCGGACCATCTCGCCGGCATAGGACCGGACGATAGCCGGGTCCTCCGAATAGCCTTCATAGCTGCGGCCCCAGCGATCGTCCTGCGGCACCGCGAGCGTCGGTCCGAACGCCCAGTCTGGACCGGCGGCGGCGGTCTCCTCGGCGGTCGCCGCGCCGATGCGGCGGATCAGCCCGGGATCGTTGGCGGCGCCGAGCCCGATATTGTGCGGGAAGATCACCGCGCCGATCACGTTGTTGTTGCCGTGGACCGCGTCGACCCCGAAGATAAGCGGAATCGTCGCGCCGCCCGCGTGCGGCTCCATCGCCACCGCGCGGAAGGCCCGCGCGGTCGCCACCCAATCGGCCTGGGGCGAGCGGTCATTGCCCGACAGCGGCGGCGAATTGCCCCCGGCGAGGATCGAGCCGAGCGGGTATTTGCGCAGATCCTCGGGCTTCACGCTGCCGATATCGCCCTGGATCATCTGCCCGACCTTCTGCTCGAGCGACATCTTGGCCATCAGATCGGAAACGCGCTTCTCGGTCGCGGGATCGACCAGCCCCTGGCTCGCGGCGCGCGGCCACTTCGCCGGATCGGCGACAGTCGGCCCGCCCGACAGCGCTGTCGGCGCTTGCTGCGCCAAGGCCGGTGCGGCCCAGAAAATCGTCGTCGCAAGCAACAGCTTGGTGCCAGGCCGCATCTCAACTCCTCCCTCGTCTTGTTCTTTGTGTTAGCGATAACGCAAGTTCAGCGCCCAAGTCCATCGGCGAGCCACCGCGCTGCCTGGTCGGGGCTTTGCTTGTCCTTGTCGCGATCGACTTGATAATTGGCCTCGCGCATCTTCTCCACCGGAATCGCGTCGATCAGCGGTCGCAGCGCCGCCTGGAAGCGCGCATCGCCGGCGCGGCGCGGGGCGAGCAGCAGGATCGCGTCATAGCCGGGGATGGCGCCCTTCGGGTCCTGCAGGATGGCGAGATGGTCGGCGGCGATCCGCCCGTCCGACGAGAAGGCCGGGATCACATCGGCCTCGCCGCTCGCCAGCGCACGATACATGAAGGTCGGCTGGTAGGGGTGCGCCGACTTGAAGGCGAGGCCGTAGGCGCGGCGGACGGCGGCCCATTCGGGGCGTTCGAGGAATTCGACGTCGGTGGCGAAGTCGAGGTCGGCGGCCTGGGCCGCGAGGTCCGAAAGCGTCGCGATTCGGCGGCGCCTGGCATCGTCGCCGCGCATCGCGAAGGCATAGGCATTCTCGAAGCCGAGCGCGCCGAGCAACGTCACCTTGTGCGTCGCCTTCGCCCATTTGGCGACGCCGTCGACGATCGCCGCGCGCGGCGGCACGTCGCTGCGCTTCATCTGGTTGGTCCAGAGCGTCCCCGAATAATCGACATAGACATCGACATCGCCCGCCGCGACTGCGCCGAACGCCACCGCCGAGCCGAGCCCCTCGCGATAGCGCACCTGGTATCCCGCCGCTTCGAGCCGGTGCCCGATCAGCCGGGCGAGGATATATTGCTCGGAAAAGCCCTTGGCGCCGATCGTCACCGTGCCGCGTGGGGCGGGCCAGGCCGGCGCCAGCGCGACTGCCGCGGCGACCAGCAAGGTGCCGAGGCTCGCCCAGACCAGCCCGCGCCGCCGCCGGGCGATGCCGTATTCGGCGAGCCCGAGCAGCGCATCGACTGCGAGCGCCAGCCCCGCCGCGGCGATGCAGCCGGCCAGCACGAGCGTCCAGTTCTGGGTCTGCAGCCCGGCGAAGATCAGGTCGCCGAGGCTCGGCTGGCCGACCGTGGTCGACAGGGTCGCCGCGCCGATCGTCCACACCGCGGCGGTGCGAATGCCGGCCATCAGCATCGGCGCGACCAGCGGCGCCTCGACCAGGCGGAGCTTCTGCCCGCGTGTCATCCCCATCGCGTCGGCGGCCTCGATCACCGCCGGATCGAGATTGGCCAGCCCGGTGACGCCGTTGCGCAGGATCGGCAGCAGCGCATAAAGCGACAAGGCAAGCAGCGAGGGCAGGAAGCCGAGCGCCGGGATCCCGCCGCCGACCAGCGCCGAGAGCCACAACAGGATCGGATAGAAAAGCGCGAGCAAGGCGAGGCTGGGGATCGTCTGGACAAGGCTGGCAAAACCGAGCGCGACGCGGCCGACGCGCTTGTTGCGCGAGGACAGCACCGCGAGCGGCAGGCTGACGACGAGGCCGAGGAGCAGCGCGGAGAAGGCCAGCAG
>Ga0065165_1002372_pt1 | contig 16278 bp, 16 predicted proteins | sample AraplaMF_Cvi_mMF_FD_63813 | JGI IMG/M metagenome (GOLD analysis project Ga0065165, IMG submission 63813) | Arabidopsis root microbial communities from the University of North Carolina, USA - plate scrape MF_Cvi_mMF (version 2) (version 3) | ecosystem: Host-associated > Plants > Roots >...
GGACCGTGAAACGACTCAGCGCCGATGATAGTGCGGATTCCCGTGTGAAAGTAGGTCATCGTCAGGCTAATACCCCTGCAAACCCCTTGAACTCCAGCAGTTCAAGGGGTTTTGCTTTTGTGCTTTCAATATTGGCTTTCGACTACGGCCTTTAATATTGGATTCCGGTGGGAGGCTTCGGCGCGAGGTTACCGATGGCCCAGTCACGCAGGGAAAACGACGGCACTTCCATCGCCGCCGGCAGTTTGGTTGAGCAAGCCAGCATCCAGCAACGCCTGCAATAGCTCTTCGGTCATCTGCGCTTGTCCTTCCACTGCACCCCGAGCGGCTGCGGGAGCCAGATCGCCCCGGCACATTCGTTGGAAGACAGGTGTTGCGAGTGCCCACGACACGACGTCGGAGCGACGCTGCGCGCCGCGCTCCAGTAAATGGAACATGAGCAGTGCTTTGGCGGCATGCCGCGCATGGCGTGCCGGTTCTCGTCGGAAGTAGGCCAGACGCTGACGGGCCCTTCCCAATGCTGCCGCTACGTCGCCGAACGGCGCCCCATGTCCAGGAATGACATAGCGCGGTTGGAGCGCTGCTATCAGCGTTAGCGTCGCCTCCACCTCCGCAAAAGCGGCTTCCCCGTTCAACTCTGGAAAGACGATGCCAAATCCGTCCTCCCAGAGCGCATCCGCTGACATCAATACGCCAGTGTGAGGTTCAAACAGGATGACGGAGGACGGATCATGGCCAGGCGCCGCATGGACTTCCCACGCCTCAAAGGGCGCGGGCAGGCAACTTCCCGGTTGCACACAGCCAGCTGGCGTGAACGGCGCACATTGCTGCCCGGTGTCCTCATAACTGAGCGCAGCCATGTCCCAGTGAAGAGCCGCTTCATAGTCGCCCGGTGGCACCAGGATGTCCGCGCCGAAGCGCTGGCTCACCGCCGCATTACCGCCGCAGTGGTCGGAATGCAGGTGGGTATTGACCACCCACGACAACGGCCGGCCAGCGAGCGCAGCCTCAACCAGTGCAACCGTCTGCGCTGAATGGCTGACATATCCAGTGTCCACCAACAAGGCCTGATGCCCGTCCGGCGCCAGCAGCACCACGTTATTGGACGAGAGCCAGCCACGCTCAAGCACCGTCAGTCCGGGAGGCAGGTCAGCCGACACCTCGCTACCCCGGTTCAGTGCTGCCGAAGCTCGCGGCGCAAGATCTTGCCAACGTTGGTCTTGGGCAGTTCATCGCGAAACTCGATGTACTTCGGCCGCTTGTAGCCCGTGAGCTGGGCATGGCAGTACGTGCTCAGGTCTTCCTCAGCCAACGCTGGATCTTTCTTGATCACGAACAGCTTCACCGCTTCCCCCGAATGGGCATCGGGCACCCCCACCGCCGCGCACTCCAGCACTCCAGGATGCAGGTTCACCACCTGCTCGATCTCGGTGGGATAGACGTTGAAGCCGCTGACCAGAATCATGTCCTTCTTGCGGTCGACGATGCGGGTGTAGCCCTGCGCGTCCATCACGCCGATGTCCCCTGTCTTGAAGAAACCGTCCGGGCCGATGGCTTGGGCCGTGTCCTCGGGCCGGTTCCAGTAGCCAGCCATCACCTGCGGGCCGCGGATGCAGATTTCGCCGCGTTCACCCAGCGGAACATCGCGACCGTCGTCGTCGCGAATGGCGATGTCGGTATTGGGCACCGGCAAGCCGATCGATCCATTGAACGCCGGCAGGTCCAGGCGATTGATGGTGGCCACCGGCGCGGTCTCCGACAAGCCATACCCCTCCACCACGGCGCATCCGGTGATGCGCTGCCATTTCTCGGCTGTGGCCTGCTGCACCGCCATGCCGCCGCCGTTGGAAATGACGAGCTCGCTGAAGTCGAGTTTGGCAAAGGCTGGGTCGTTGGCCAGCGCATTGAACAGCGTGTTCACCGCCGGGAACATATTGACCTTGTAATTGCGCAGCGTCGCCACGAAGCCAGGGATGTCCCGCGGATTCGGAATCAGCAGGTTCATCATGCCCAGGCGCGCGCCCAGCATGTAGCAGGCCGTCAGCGCGAAGATGTGATACAGCGGCAGCGCGCACACGATGGTGAGCGGCTTGTCCCCCACCTTGCTGAGCATCGGCCGGAACCAGGCTTCGCTTTGCAGGATGTTGGCCACCACATTGCGATGCAGCAGCGTGGCACCCTTGGACAGCCCGGTCGTGCCCCCGGTGTATTGCAGGAATGCCGGATCATCTGCCTTCAGCGCCACCGGCTGCAGGCGCATGCCAGCGCCTTGCGACAACGCCAGGCGAAAACGAGTGACCGTCCGCCCCTCGGTCAACGGCAGCCGAAACTCCGGCACCATTTTCTTGAGATGGCGCACCGCGAAATTGATCAGGGGCCCGCGCCACCAGCCGAGCATGTCGCCCAGTCCGGTGATCACGACATGGCGCACCTGCGTGCGTTCAATCACCTCGGACAGCGTCTTGGCGAAGTTCTCCAGCACGATGATGGCTTCGGCGCCGGAGTCCTTCAACTGGTGTTCCAGTTCGCGCGGCGTGTAGAGCGGGTTCACGTTCACCACCACGTAGCCCGCCCGAAGAATGGAGGCGATGGCCACCATGTATTGCAGGACGTTGGGCATCATGATCGCCACCCGGGCGCCACGCGCCAGCCCCCGCTGCTGCAGCCACGCGCCCAGCGCCTTGGACAGTTCATCCACCTCGCCGAATGTCAGTCGCTGGTCCATGCATACCGCCGCATCGCGACGCGCGTGAACTCGAAACGCTTCTTCCAGCAGCGCGACCAGTGACGGGTAGGAATCCAGCGCCAGCGTGGGCGCCACGCCTTCCGGGTAGCTCTTCAGCCAGGGCTTGTCAGCGTAGATAGCGGTCATGTCTCCATCACTCATTGTTGGGCGTGGGGCGCTTGAGCGCCCGGCAGGTGATCCCCCATGCTCGCGTCAGTGCTCCCGCAGGGCGTAGGGGAGTTGCCCTAAGCGCTACGTCACCTGCAGGACAGCCAGATGAGGCCCGCCGTACTGAAGACGATCCGGGTTCGGCAAAGCCGCCAGGGCGGTTCGGATTTGCCGGCGCCCGCCCACTACACTGCCTCACCCATCACTCTCACCCAAGTCGTAGATGAACGGCCGCATCCATCGCATCACTTCCCTGTTCCGATGGATCGGCGGCACGCTGGTGTCCGCCTGGATCGCCGCCCGCTACGGCTGGGGATGGGGCCTGGCCACGCTGGCGGTCTTCGTGGCCGGTCCACCCCTCGTGATGCTGCCCGGCTTCATCGCGCTGCGCTTCTTCCCACCGGCGCCCGGCCTCCCCGTGGCGCCCTGGGCCGACCTGCTGCAGGCATGGTGGCGTGAGGTCATTGTGGTCACGCGGGTCTTCAACTGGCAGCAAGCCTGGGCGGAGCACCGCCACACGGACCATCTGCCGGAGACCACGGCGGCGCCGCGCGGTGTGCTGCTGCTGCACGGCTACAGCTGCAACCGCGGGCTGTGGAACACCTGGATGCCGCGGCTGCGCGCGGCCAACATTCCCTATATCGCCCTGACGCAAGAGCCCGCGTTCGGATCCATCGACGCCTATGCCCCGGCGATCGACGCTGCCATGCGCCGGCTGCACGCCTTGACGGGACGGCCGCCCCTGATCGTGGCACACAGCATGGGCGGCCTGTGCGCCCGCGCCTGGTGGCGCAGCCAGGGCCATCCGCCTGAGCGGATCCACCGCATCCTGAGCCTGGGCACGCCCCATCACGGGACGGCACTGGCCCGCCTGGGCAGTACGGTCAACGCCCGGCAGATGCGGGGCGACTCACCCTGGCTGCTGCAACTGGCCGCCGAGGAGCCGGTTGCACTGGGCGGCCATTTCGACTGCCTCTATGGACACTGCGACCAGGTGGTGTTCCCTTCGGAGACCGCCGTGCTGCCCGGGGCCCGCGTGCTGCACCTGCCCGCACGCGGCCATCTCCAGCTGGTTTTCGAACCGCAGGCCTACGACCGCGCGCTGACCCTCGTGCACACGGTCGATGGCCCGCCGGTGGTCACGCCTCGGCCTTCAGCACCCCGCGGCGAATCTGATCCAGCTCGATACTCTCGAACAGCGCCTTGAAGTTGCCTTCCCCGAAGCCTTCATTGCCCTTGCGCTGAATCAGCTCGAAGAAGATCGGGCCGATGACCTCCTTGGTGAAGATCTGCAGCAGCAACTCATGCGGTGCGCCCTGGTGGGCCGCCCCGTCGATGAGGATGCGTAGCCGCCGCAGTTCGTCCAGCCGCTCGCCGTGCTCCGGCAGGCGCTTGCTCACCAGGTCGTAATAGGTGTCGATGGTGTCCTGGAACTCGACGCCGGTGGACTTCATGCCTTCCACCGTCGCGTAGATGTCGTCCGTGCCCAGCGCCACGTGCTGGATGCCTTCGCCGTGATAGAGGTCCAGGTACTCGGCGATCTGGCTCTTGTCGTCGCTGCTTTCGTTGATCGGGATGCGGATCTTGCCGCAGGGGCTTGTCATGGCCTTGGACTTCAGGCCGGTCAGCTTGCCCTCGATGTCGAAGTAGCGCACTTCGCGGAAGTTGAAGAGGCGCTCATAGAACTCAGCCCATTCCTTCATGCGGCCGCGGAAGACATTGTGGGTGAGGTGATCGATGTAGGTCAGCCCATGGCCTTTGGGGCGCGACGGCACTGGCTGCCCCTGCGCATCGAGCATCGGCACGAAGTCCACGTCATAGATGCTGATGTTGCCGATCTCACCGGGCGCAGCGCCGTTCTTGCCTTGCCAGCGGTCGACAAAATAAATCAGCGAATCCCCGATGCCCTTGATGGCGGGGATGTTGAGTTCCATCGGCCCGGCCTTGTTGTCGAACCCCCAGGCGCCCAGTTCGAGCGCGCGCCGATAGGCAAAGGCGGCGTCCTTGACGCGGAAGGCAATCGCGCAGATCGACGGGCCATGCATCCGCGCAAAGCGCTGTGCAAAAGCATCCTTCTCCGCGTTGACGATGAAGTTCACTTCACCCTGCCGGTACAGGGTCACATCCTTGTGGCGGTGGCGGGCCACCGCCACGAAACCCATGGAGGTGAACAGGGCGCCGAGGGCGGCGGGGTCGGGGGCGGCAAACTCGATGAACTCGAATCCGTCGGTGCCCATCGGGTTGTCCCAAGGGGTGAAGGCCATGGCTGTCTCCGCTAGTTCTGATCAATCAATCGTGAGACTGTAGGGGGCGCTCCTCGCAGTTTTCATGCGAACTGAAGCGCGCAACCCTGATCCAGCGCAAAAATCCTGCAAGAATGAAGCCATGGACAAGCAGATCGAGCTTGATGCGATCGACCGGCGCATCCTCCACGCCCTCCAGGCGGATGGACGCATGACCTATGACGCACTCGCCGCTGAAGCCAACCTCTCGGCGTCGGCGGTGCTGCGCCGCGTGCGCCGGCTTGAAGAAGCGGGTGTCATCGCCGCCTATGTCGCCTTGCTCAATCCGGAGCGGGTGGGGCTGGGATTGACGGCCTACATCAATGTCCGGCTGGAAAAGCACACGGAAAGCCACAAGCGCAACCCCATGGACCTGTTCCGGGCGGCCGTGCAAACCTGGCCCGAAGTGGTGGAGTGCTCCGCCCTCACGGGGGAGATGGACTATCTGCTGCGCGTGCTGGTCGAGGACATGGGCCACTACGCCCGCTTCATCACCGAGACGCTGCTCAAGCATCCCAGCGTGCAGGATTGCAAGACGAGCTTCGTGCTGGACCGGTTGAAGAACACGACTGCGATCCCGGTGTAAGCCTGGCGGGCCGCCAGCCCCTGGATACTCCTATGCGGTCGGTCTACGCCCGCTCAGCCTGGCGTACCGTCGAGCTCATGCAGCAGCTTCAGCGCATGTGCGGGTGACAGGGTCAGCAGTTCGCCGATCTCGGTCAGGTCATCCGGAATGGCAGGGTTCTGCCAGCCATGGGCACTGTGCCGGGCCAGGCGGACGGCGAGCGTCACGCATCGCACCTGCGGGTCGCGGCCCTTCTTGTCATTGGTGATGTGCGCCAGCAGTTCAGGCAGGTGCCAGGCCTTCATCAGCGCCTGTTCCAGATCACCCAGCTCGATGTTCAGCACCTGCTTTTGTGCCGCCGTGCTGCGCAGGGCTGGGTCGGCCGCCTGGCGCCGCTGGATCTCCAGGGCCAGCACGGGTGCCTCGCACCACAGCAGCATTTCGGAGAAGTCGTGCAGCAAGGCGGCGCTGTGGATGATCTCCGCATCCGGGTCAGCGCGATGCGCCGCGAAGCCGAGCGCAAAGCGGGCGGCCCGTTCGGCGCGCAGCAGCACCTGCTGCAGCCCGGCGAGGGCCTCCGGCCGATCGGCCAGACGCTGTTCAACCGTGGGCTGAGGCCCAAAAGCCCTGAAGAAGGGCGTGATGCCCAGAAGCACCAGCGCGGCCGTGACCGTCTCTGCGTCGGTCAGCAGCCGGCTGGATCGCTGCGACGCGGCGTGCGCCAGCAGCTTCAGGGTCATCAGGGGATCCTTGTTCAGGATCTCCCCGAGCAGATGCGCATCCGCCGCGTCCTCATTGGATCGCCACAGTTCCAGCTGCTCGCTGGTACTCGCCAGGACTGGAATAGTCATATGGCGAAGGTGCTCGGTCCATGCGGAGAGGTCGCGCAGCGGCCGCTCCAGCATGGGCTGGGCCGGTGGGGTCGGCACAGGAACAGGTGGCTGGTCGCTCATGATGGGGCTGGGCGTTGACGGCGGTGGCGCACGGGGTCTTCTGATCGTATATCGGCTCCGCATCGGCCAGCTTGATCCCCACAAGCGCGGCCACGAGCACGATCCAGACGGGCGGCATCACAGCCGCCTGACACCCGCGAGGGTGCCCACCAGTTGACCATCGTGATACAGCGCGCCGTCCTGTCCGGCGTTTCCACCCAAAGCGGAAAATTCCAGATGAACCGCCGCCGGTTGGTGCCGCGGTGCCGGCGCGAGGCGCCAGGCCCAGTGGTTCATCCGGGCGCCGCTGCGCAGCAGCATCCTGGCCATGGAAGCCCGCCATCCGCGGGCGCTCGCCAGTCCCCGTTCCCGGACTGGCATGACAGTAATCGAAGGCATTTCTTGTCTCCCTGGGCTCCTCTCAGCCGGCCCGGGTCAGACCGCGGGCCGCTGGAGGGTCAGCCCTTCAAGGGCTGAGTTCATTCATGTGCCGCAGCTCGCGCTGCAGCGACTGCTGCGCCTGTTGGCGTCGCGCGCCGCCAGTGGGTCCGTGCCGCCCTGCGCAGCGTTGCAGGCTGGGGGCGACATGCGGATTGCGCGGCTTGCGCAGCATTAGCGTCTGCTGGGGACGTGGATTTGTGAACTTGGCCATGGCGGCCTCCTGTGATGACAGCGGTTGATGAAGCAAAGGGCGGATACCTGGTGCAAGGGCTGCACGTCCACCTCGAAACTTGCGCAAATGATAAACACTCGATTATCAAGCGCAAGTGGTTTTTATCTTGTGTTGTCCCTCGCCGACGCGACGGGCGCAGCCACGCTCAGGCGCCGGCATGGTCGCCGGCCCTGGATTGATCGAGCTTGGTGGGAGGGGGGCGGGCGTACCCGCCAAACGCGCCTTAGCGCTTTTTGGGCTTGAGCGGCGCCACGCTTTGCTGCAGGCGGCGCCATTCATCCACGGGCGAGCCGGTCTTGCCGGCGGTCGCTTCGGCCGGCCGGCTGGCGCCGCCCGGCGCGCCGGTCCTGCTGTGAGACACGGGTGCGGGAGCAGGCGCCGGGGCAGGGCCTGGTGTCAGGACTTCCCCCAGCAGATCCAGCAAGCGGGTGCGTGCCCGCTGCGGGTGCCGGCGGTAGTAGGTCAGCACCAGGCCGACAATGAAGCGTTCATCGTCATCCTGCGGAAGCCCCGGCGGCGGCTCCGCGCCCTGGCCAGGTGCGGGCGCCCCGCCTTTATCCGTCGCCCCGGCGGAGGGGCCGCCGCCAGCGCCATGCTCTTGGTCCATCCACCCCATGGGCTTGTGACTCAGCTGTTCGAACTGGCGGGCCAGCCGTTCGCCGATCTGCCGCGAACGGCTCTTGATCTGGCTCCAGTAGCTGGGCTGGATCTGCAAACGCTCGGCAAAGCGCCGCTCCAGGCCGCGCAAGGCGGCGGCATCGGGGTGCTTGATGGTGGCGGCAACAAATTCTTCGAACAAGCGCATCGCGTTGTCCAGTCGGATCTGCGCGACGTCGCGGGGGGCGGAACACATGCCGCAATGATAAAGCTTCGTTCACCAGCCCCTTGGCCGACGACGCGGACACCCGCACGGCAGATGAGGACTCCTGCGCGTGTTCTGGTCCCAGTCCTGCGCGAGTGCTGCCCGCTCGGCACCTGGATAGGCGGGCGAGTCGCCCTAGTCGTCGTCCTTCATCTGGTAGTGGGACGAAAGCTGCGCCTGGGTGTTGGGCGGCACCGCTTCGTAGTGGGACAGCACGAGCGTGTAGCGCCCTTGTCCACTGGTCATCGCATTGAGCCGGTTCTGATAGGCCGACAGCTCCGCCAGTGGTGCGAGCCCCTGCACCACGATCTGCCCCGGCACCGTGCCCCGGGTGCCGCTCACCTGGCCACGCCGGGAGGCCAGGTCGCCGGTGATGTCGCCGGTGGCCGATTCCGGCGCGCTGATCTCCACCTGCACGATCGGCTCCAGCACCAGGGGCCTGGCCTCGCGCACCGCGGCCACCACGGCTTTGCGCGCTGCGGTGATGAAGGCCACTTCCTTGGAGTCGACCGAATGGTGCTTGCCATCGAAGACCGTCACCCGTAGGTCCTGCACGGGATACCCCGCCACCACGCCGCGGGACAGGGCCTGGCGCACGCCCTTTTCGACGGCGGGCATGAACTGGCCCGGGATGGTGCCGCCCTTGACTTCGTCCCTGAACTCGAACCCCGCCCCGCGGGCAAGCGGTTCCACGCGCAGCCAAACTTCACCGAACTGTCCCGCGCCACCGGTCTGCTTCTTGTGGCGATGGTGCCCCTGAGCGGGTGCGGAAATCGTCTCGCGGTAGGCCACGCGCGGTGGCTGGGTCTGCACTTCCACCTTGTAGTGTTCCCGCAGGCGCTCCAGCAGCGTTCGAAGATGCAGTTCGCCAAGCCCGTAGACCAGCGTCTCGCCGCCATGGGCACCAACGCCCTCTGCCTCGCCCGCACGCTCCAGCCGCAGGCAGGGGTCCTCCTCCACCAGGCGCGCGAGCACATCCCACAGCCGCTGCTCGTCGCCATGCCGCTGCGGCTGGATGGACAGGCCGTGCACCGGGGCCGGCAGCGACAAGGGCTTCAGATGCAGGTGCTCATCCTCTGGCGCGTCGTGCAGCACGGCGTCGTAATGAAGCTCATCGAGCTTGGCCAGGGCGCACAGTTCGCCGGGCAGGACCTGGTCCACGTCCTGATGCTCCTTGCCTTGCAGCCGGAAGAGATGGGCCAGCCGCACCGGTTTGCGGGCATGCCCGACGAAGACCTGGGCATTGCGACGCAGCGTGCCTTGGTGCACCCGCACCATGGCCAATTTGCCGAGGTAGGGGTCCGACTGGATCTTGAACACATGCGCCACCACGTGCTGCGCCGGGTCCATGGCTACTTCCAGCGGCTCGGCCTGCGGCCCTTCGCCGCGCAGGAACTGCGGAGGATTGGCTTCATACGGGTTGGGCAGCAGCTTCTCGATGGCACCGAGCAGCTCCTGCACGCCGGCGCCATTGCGGGCGGACACGAAGCACACGGGGATCAGGTGCCCTTCCCGGAAAGCCTGCTCCAGCGGGGCATGCAGCTCGGTGGCCGGTACGTCGCCATCGTTCAAGTAGCGGTCCACGAAGGCCGGGTCCACCTCCACCACCTGTTCCACCAGCGCGCGGTGTGCCGCCTCCACCGAACCGAAGTCCGCCTCGCCACTGCAGCCGAAGAAGCAATCCTGGACCCGCGTGCCGCCGGCGGCCGGCAGGTTCAGTGGCAAGCATTCGCGCCCGAAGGTTTGCTGCACCTGGGCCAGCAGGGCGGCTGCATCCACGCCGGGCGCATCGATCTTGTTGATGATCACCAGGCGGGTGAGCCCGCGTTCCGCAGCCGCCTCCATCATGCGCATCGCCATCAGCTCGATGCCGGCCTGCGCATTGAGGACCACCGCCACGGTCTCCACCGCCTCCAGGGCGGGCAGGGCCTGGCCGATGAAGTCCGGCGCCCCGGGCGTGTCGAGCAGGTGCAGATGGACACCGTCGTGGGTGGCATGCAGCAGGGAGGTCTGCAGCGAATGCTGCGCGCGTCGCTCCTGCGGATCGTGGTCGCTGACCGTATTGCCTTTCTCGACCGAGCCCGCGGCCTTGATCGCGCCGGCCTTGAGCAGCAGCGCTTCGGCCAATGTCGTCTTGCCGGCGCCGGCCGGGCCGGTCAGCGCCAGTGTGCGTATGGCCGCGATGCCGGGGTGCGCGCCTGCGGGCGCGGCATGCCCGGCGGTTGATCGGCTGCCCGTGGCGGGGCCTTCCTGTCCCGGCTGGGACGGCTCTGGGATGGTCGGCATGGCTCACTCCTCTCGTTCAAGAGTTGGACTGCGTCGGAGCCTGATTGCGGCCAGCGTAGAGGATGCGGGCGGCGGGCACAAGGGGCCTTGTCCGTGATGGCGCGGCAGCGGCCCGGATCGACGACGTCACAAGGCCAGCGGCTTTTCGGGCCGACCGCGACGACGGAATCAGTGCCTTGCCCGGTGCTGCAGCCATTTCACCGCATAGACTTTGCGCTGTTGAAAGATCGGAGCGCGTGGTGCTGAAGCAGATGAAGGAAGCGGGGCAAGCCGGATCGACCAGCCGGGCCTTGACGCGGTGCCCTGGGCGCATCGGACGGCTGGCGAGCGTTTTGCTGCTGGCCGCAGCCTGGGTCGCTGGGCCTGCCGCGCACGCTGCCGCGCCGCTGATGCATGACGGAAATGTCTCCGCCCACGCCGAGCCCGACATTCCGCTGCAGACGCTGACAACCGGCCTGGAGCGGCCCTGGGGCATGGCGCAGTTGCCGGACGGCGACCTGCTCGTCACGCAGAAAAGCGGCGCACTGGTGCGCCTCACGGCCTCAGGCAAACTCATTGGAGCGATCAGCGGGATCCCCGCCGTACAGGACAGCGGCCAGGGCGGCTTGCTCGGCATTGCGATCGACCCGGACTTTGCATCAGGCAGCCGCTGGGTCTATCTGTCATATGCCGAGGCAGGCACCGGCAAGGCGTCAGGCCTGGCGGGCACAGCCGTGGCACGCGGCAAGCTCGTGGGCCAGGCCCTGACCGACGTCGAGGTCATCTTCCGGCAGCAGCCCAAGGTGGACAGCGGCGGCCACTACGGTTCACGCCTCGTGTTCGGGCGCGACAAGGCGCTCTTCATCACCACGGGCGAGCGCATGAAGGGGGAGCCTTCGCAGGACTTGCAGCAGACACTGGGCAAGATCATCCGCATCCAGCGTGATGGCAGCATCCCGCCAGGCAATCCCGATTTCGGCCAGCCGGCCCGTCCGGGCGTGTGGAGCTATGGTCATCGCAATGTGCAGGGGGCTGCCCTGCACCCGAGCACCGGCGAGCTCTGGATCAGCGAACACGGGCCGCAAGGCGGCGACGAGATCAACATCGCTCGCGCCGGTCAGAACTATGGATGGCCGCTGAAAAGCTATGGCTGCCCCTATGGCTCACCCGTGGGGGAGGCGTGCCGCATCGGTGGGGGCACACAGGCCCCGGGTTTCGTGGAGCCGCTCACCACCTGGGTGCCGCTGTCAATCGCGCCCGCGGGGCTGACCTTCTATACCGGCAGCATGTTCCCCGCATGGCGCGGCAATCTTTTCTCCGGCTCACTGGCCGGCCAGGCCTTGTGGCGCCTGACGCTGGATGGTGACAAGGTGGTCGCCCGCCAGCGCTTGTATGCCAGTTTGGGCGAGCGCTTCCGCGACGTTATCCAGGCGCAGGACGGCGCGCTGCTGATGCTGACGGACAGCGGCAAGCTGATGCGTCTGGCGCGCTGACCGGTCCGCTGCGGGCCCCGCGCGCGCAGCCGTTGTTCACGCGAGGTGCCTTCACGCCCGCTGGCGCAGGCTTGCCGTCGCAGCGGGGCCGGAGCGCCCCGGCCCTATCAGCCGAGCTGCTTCCAATACAAGGCCGTCGCGCGCAGCGTGCCATCGGGATTGGCGGCAAAACCGGGGATCTCGCCGGTGCGCTGCCATCCTTGCGACTGGTAGAAGGCCTCGGCCGGCGACTGCGCTTCGGTATCCAGCACCAGCAGGCGAATGCCCGCCGCCCGAGCTTGCGCCTCTGCCGCCTCCATCAGGCGCGCAGCCAGGCCACTGCGCCGCGCGTCGCGGTGCACCATCAGCTTTTGCACTTCGGCGCGGTGACGCCCATTGGGCTTGCCGCACAGGGACAGCTGCACCGTCCCGAGCGCCTGTCCGTCGCGATGCGCCAACCACAGCCGGTGGCGAGGCCCGAGCTGGTCAAAAACGGCCTCCCAATACTCGCGCATCTGCGGCTCGTCCACATCGGCCAGAAAGCCCAGCGAAGCGCCGCCGTCCACGGTGTCGAAGAAAAGCTCGCCGAGGGCAGGGATCCAGTCCCGGTCCTCAGGGCCGAGCAGGCTCAATTCCATGATGTGTCCTTGAAGGGTTGGCCTGAAGCGTCAAACCAGGTGGGGCAGGCGCTTGTAGTAGATGGCCACGTTCTGGAGCTGCCCTTCGGCGCCATGGCAGTGGTCCGGGATCTGCCCGGCGCGTTGCCAGCCCAGATGGGCGAACACCGCCTCCGCCTGGGAGTCGGCGCAGGTCTCCAGCTGCAGCAGGTAACGCCCCTGAGTGGCCGCGGTGCATTCCACCCGGTTCATCAGCTGGCTGGCAACGCCGCGGCCGCGCTCCTGCGCATGCACCATCAGCCGCTGCACCTCCCCACGGTGGTGCGCATTGGCCAGCGGGCACAGCGACAGCTGCACCGCCCCCAGCAAGCGCCCCGGGCCCTCGGATTCACAGGCGATCCAGAGGCTGTGGTGCTGGCCCAGCCGGGCGAACACCCCATGCCAGTAATCCAGCGCGGCATAACGCGAGAGCGGCGCCAGGAAGCCCAGCGTGGCGCCCTGGTGCACGTTGTCGATCAGCAGGTTGGTGAGGGCGGGCAGCCACTGGAGATCTCGCGAGCTGAGCTTGACGATCTCGATCGGTGCCCGCTGTGCGGCGGGCGCGGCTGCGGCATCGCTGGCCAGCGGGCTGATGGCGCGCGTAGCGCGGACAGGCACGGTGACAGGGCTGAGGGCGACATACATGGACAAGCGACTCCAGGTCGGAACAACTGCTGCCGTCGACGACGGGACCTGGAAAACCCTGATGCAAGGCGTATGCCAACCCGAGGGCTCAAGCGGCCGACGGGGCGATCGATGCGCAGGGAATCATCAAGACTGTGACGGATGTCATGTCGAGGCGGCCACGCTCAGTTCCGCCTCCAGGCCGGGCTCGGCACAGAGGCGTCCTCGCCCCTGATGCTTGGCGGCATACAGGGCCGTTTCGGCGCGGCGCAGCAGATCCTCCAGATTGCGGTCCCCGGCGCGCAGCTTGGCCCAGCCGGCAGAGAAGCTCAGCGTCGTGCCCAGCGCCTGGGGCGCCGCCGCCTGCAGCGCCTGGCGCACCCGCCGGTCCAGCGCCGGCGGCCCCACCAGATCGGAGCGTGCCATCAGCACGGCGAAGCGCTGCCCCTCGATCCGGGCGACCAGATCGCCCAGGCGCTTTTGCTCGTCAAGGCACCGGGCGAACAGCTGGATGGCCACATCCCCACGGTCTTCGCCCAGGTCGGCATTGAGCGCCTTGAGCCCGTCCAGATCCATGACCAGCAGCATCAGCGGTTCGTTGTAGCGCCGCGCCACCGAGATCATGTCCACCGACCGTTGCTGGAAGGCGCGGCGGTTGGCCAGCCCGGTGGTCGTGTCGACCTGGTTGAGGCGGCGCAGCTCCGCCTCAGTCTCGCCGCGCCATGCCACCAGCACCGCCATGGCCGACGTCAGCATGCACACGTTGGCTGCTACCGCGAAGGCGATGTTCAGCGGGTGCGGCGCATCAAAGCGGGGCAGGGCCTCCCCGCCCACGCCGGCCAGCCACGCTCGCGCCAGGTTGAGCAGCCCCAGCACGGCCAGACTCACGGTCAGCAACAGTCGCCATCGCAGGTGGCCAAACGCCCCCTGCTTGACCGGTTGCATCAGGCTGGCACCCAGGGCCAGCATCTGCAGCGCCAGGCAGCCGTTGGACCATGCGAGCCGAAACCCCTGGTTCTCCCAGCCCAAGCCGTAGCCCAGCATCACGATGACCGGCATGCCGAACTGCAGCCAGCGGCCGACGCGGCCCGGCAGCCACAGCGCCACCGCCAGCCAGAGCCAGGTGAGGCTCACGCTCAGCAGGCCCAGTGCCAGCGTGGCAGTCAAGCGGTGGCCCTCCTCGGGCAGCAGCAGCAGGGCCCAGCCCGCTGCCTGGGCCGCCGCGCTGAACTGGGCACGCCGTGCGGCCAGGCTGTCGCACCAGCCCAGTTGCATGGGCAGCAGCACGGCCAGGGCCAGCGACAGGATGAGCAGCAGGCTGAAGAGAGTCGGAACGTCGAATCGCATCGCAACGGGGCCGGAAGGCAGGCTGCCGGCCGGGATGAGGCTGAACCCATTGTGGCCCCGGCAGCCCGTGCCGCTTGCGGTATCAGCCCCGCCCTGGCGCCGACGTCATCCGAACTGGCGACGGTAGCGGGACGGGGCGGGCAGCCCCAGCCGCCGGAAATGCCGCCGCAAGGATTCCGGGGAGCCGAGTCCCGAGAGGTCCGCCACCGCATCCACATCCAGCGTCGGCCGGGTTTCCAGCAGTTCCTTGGCCAGCGCCACCCGCTCGCGCACCAGCCATTCCATCGGCGCCAGGCCGGTGCTGTCCTTGAACTGGCGTTGCAGCGTGCGCGGGCTCATGCCGACGTGCCGGGCCAGGCTGGCCACGCGGTGGTCCTCGCGCGGATGCGCCCGCAGATGGTCCTGCAGACGGGCTATGGGGCTGTTGTCCTGCGTGGGCATCGGGCGCGGCACGAACTGCGCCTGCCCGCCGTCACGCTGGGGCGCCATCACCAGGCGCTGTGCCACCGCGGTGGCCACGCGGCTGCCGTGATCCTTGCGCACCAGGTGCATGAGCATGTCCAGACCCGCCGCCGAGCCAGCGGACGTGATGACCTGGCCCTCATCCACATAGAGCGCGCCCGTCTCCACATGGATGGTGGGGAAGGTCTGGGCAAGCTGCTGTGCATATCGCCAATGCGTGGTGGCCCGGCGGCCCTCCAGCAGGCCCGCATGCGCCAGCACAAACACGCCGGAACAGATGCTGCACAGGCGCGCGCCCCGCGCGTGAGCCTTGCGCAGCGCGGCCAGCAGCGGCTCGGGCGGGCGCTCGGCCGCGTCGCGCCATCCCGGCACAACGATGGTGTCGGCCTTGCGCAGCTGGGCGAGGGCATAGGGGGCCTGGACGCGCACGCCTCCGGTGCCGCGCAGCGGGCCGGGCTCGATGGCGCACACCGCATGGCGGTACCAATCCATGCCCAGTTCCGGCCGCTCCAGGGCGAACAGCTCGACCGCACAGCCGAATTCGAACATGCAGAGTCGGTCGTAGGCCAGGATGGCCACCAGGTGAGTCATGGCGCGATCTTACCGGTCGCCGTCGTTTCGGCCACTGGTGCGGTCAGGCCCTGCGCTCGACACTGGATGCCATGTTGATGGTCACCGATCAGCGGCCGAGGCCGGCGTCGGACGTCCCGTCATCGAACCACGCCCCCAACTCAAGGAGCTCGTCCATGCCTTCCTCAGTCACCGCCATCCCTGCTGCCGACAGCGCCCAGGCGCTCGCTCATTTCGAGCGGGCCTTTGCGTTCGAGACCGACTGCTGGGATGTGCATGACGCCTTCGCCAGCAGTCCGGCGGACTTCGTGCTGCTCGACGTGCGCAGCCATGCGCTGTATGACCGGGGCCACGTGCCGGGTGCGGTGAGCCTGCCGCATGGCAAGATCACCGAGGGCAAGCTGGCGGCCTATCCGCCCTCGACCCTCTTTGTGGTGTACTGCGCCGGGCCGCATTGCAACGGGGCCCATCGCGGCGCCGTGCGGCTGGCCAGGTTGGGGCGGCCGGTCAAGCTGATGGTTGGCGGCATCACGGGCTGGATCGATGAAGGATTCGACCTGGCCACCACCGCAAGCACGCCCCAACAAGCGGAAGGCCAGGCGGCCTGATCTACTTGAGAGGGATCGGTGTGCCGCGGTCCACCGGCACCGCCGTCACGCTGTTCTGCGGCGAGCC
>Ga0065165_1002373_pt1 | contig 16271 bp, 12 predicted proteins | sample AraplaMF_Cvi_mMF_FD_63813 | JGI IMG/M metagenome (GOLD analysis project Ga0065165, IMG submission 63813) | Arabidopsis root microbial communities from the University of North Carolina, USA - plate scrape MF_Cvi_mMF (version 2) (version 3) | ecosystem: Host-associated > Plants > Roots >...
CATCAGCGCTTCCACAAAGCTCGGCCGCCCTGTCCGCTTAACCGCCATCGATACCTCCAAGGCTTTGCCCTAGGGAATCACAACTGACGGATTACGCAACAGGCCCACAAGGGGAGAAGGGAAGAAGAGGCAGCGCTCCGCTTTCTCAATCCACCCCCGCCATCTTCCCCTTCTCGCGCGTCGCGGCCACCACGTCGCGGACGAGATCGAACACGCCGTCCGCTTCCGGCGGCGAGTTCGGCGAACGGCCCATCCGCACGATCACCAGCTTCTCCGACGGGATCACGATGGTGTACTGCCCGATGGTCCCCTTGGCGAAGAAGGCGTCGCGCGGCCAGCCGTGGTCGACGCGGAGGTGCGCGCCAAAACTGTCGCCCTGGTTGGTCCAGAAGCCCGCGCCGATGCCGACCCAGGCATTCGGTGTCGCCGTGGCGGAGTAGTTCACCCAGCCCTCGGGCAAGATGCGTTTGCCGCCGGCAACGCCGTCATTGAGATAGAGCTGGCCGAAGCGCGCCCAGTCGCGTGCGGAGGCCAGCATCTCGCTCGACCCTTCGATCGTGCCGGAACCATCGAGCTGAAGCGTGACATGGCGCATGCCGAGCGGGGCGAACAATTCGCGGCGCGCGAAACGCAGCGCGTCCGCCGGACTTCCACCGGCGGCGTTGCGGATCAGATGCGAGAGAATCAGGATGTTGCCGTCGTGGTAATTCCACGCCGTGCCCGGTGCTGTCTCGAGCGGAATGCTTTCGGCATAGGCCGCCATGTCGGATTCCATGAACTTCATCCGGTTGACCGGCTCGAAGGCCGAGCCGAGCGAGGCCTCCAGGGAGCTGCCGAACGCAAGGCCCGCGGTGTGGCGCAGCAGCTGATCGACGGTGATGGCGTGGCGCGGATCGTTCGGATCCTTCCAGGCGGCGACCGGCGCGGGCCCGTCGAGCTTCAGTTTGCCCTGGCGCACCAGCACGCCTGTCAGCGCCGAGATCACCGACTTGGTCATGGAGAAGCCGAGCAGCGGCGTCTCCGGGCCGATACCGTCGGCATAGCGCTCGGCGACGATGCCGCCCGATTTCATGACGACGATGGCGCGGGTGCGCCGGTGGGGCGGCTGCGCCGGCTCGGTGAAGGCGCGGTCGAGCGCGGCGGCAAGCTCGGGACTTTGCGGCGGCACGACCGAGGCGCCCGCGATCTCCGGCAGCAGCGCCGGCTGCCTGTCGTCCGCGGGCACCGTGACGTCGGCCATCCCCTCGCCATGATCGAGCGTGCAGCCGAGGCCTTCGCGATAGACGGCGTGGCTGCGGCCGATGCCGAACAGCGTCACCGTGACGTCCTTGCGCGCGCGATCGACCTGAGTGTCCATGGCCCAGGTGATCAGGCCGGTGCCGGGCATCGCGTCCGTCGTCTCGGCAAAGTTGCGGCCGGCATCGAGCCCCGAGACGAACGTCTCCGAGCACAGGATGTCGGCGACGAAGCCGGTCGCGACCTTCGGCACATCGCGGGCCCGCGCGGCGCCGAGGGCAAGGCCGATACAGGCGATGGTGGTGGCGAGGAGGACGATCTTGCGGCGGCGGGTCACGGGCTTTCTCCGGCTGTGGCGTGTGCCGGGAAGGAGGCCGGAGCGGGTGGACGAGGGCTCGCCGGATTTGGAAAACGGCTTGGCCGGAATTGGGCCAAGCTGGCCGATTTTGAAATTATGAAGATATTTCAATAGCCTGCCAGGTGACGAGCGTTCCCTCCTCGTCATTGCGAGCGTAGCGAAGCAATCCAGAATCTTTCCCCGGAACGGGTCTGGATTGCTTCGTCGCTTCGCTCTCGCAATGACGTGGTGAGATGAGGCGCTTCACGCCGACCATCCGACTCGTGGTTATGAACCTGTCACGCCGCACTCGCCTTGAGCCGCCGGTACTCCGTCGGCGTCACGCCCGTGACCGCCTTGAAGGCACGGTTGAACGGCCCCAGCGACTGGAAGCCGGCGTCCATCGCGATGGTGATAACGGGGACCTCGGCCTGGGCGGGATCGGCCAGCGCCGCCTTGGCTTCCTCGATGCGGTGGTTGTTCAGGAACACATTGAAATTGCGGTAGCCGAGCCGCTGGTTGATCAGCCGGCGCAGCCGGTATTCGGGAATTTTCAACCGGCCCGCCAGCACGCCGATGGTGATGTTCTCCTGGCGATAGATGCGCTCGTCCGCCATCAGCCGCATCAGGGCGTCGATGAGCTTTTGGTCCGCGGCGTCCTCGGTAGCTTGCGGGCTGAAAACGACCGCCGGTGCGGGCTCGGCCGCAGACAGAAACAGGTCGGCCCCGTCGACACGCATCATCGCATAGGCGATGGCCGCGACGATGCAGGCGAGCACGCCGGCATTGATCGTGTCGGCGACATCGCTGACCTCATGACCCGCGACGGCGATCTGGAGCGCCGCATTCACGCCGCCATAAAGCGCGCCGGCACAGACGATGAAGACGCGAACGCGGCGGCGGCGCTCGACCAGGTCGGCCGGCCACGAGGCGATCGTCTGCCCGATCGCAAGCGCGATGAAGCCGAGCACGATCAGGTTGACCATCGTCACCGAGAACCGCAAATGGCCACCAGGCGCAATCCAGAGGCAGCCCGCGAAGCTGAACGCCGTCACCAGCGCCCAGACCCATCCGTGCCACCAGCTCAGGCGAAACTCGTCGTCGAACAGCGCGCGCGTGAACAGCCAGAACACCACGATGTTGCCGGTCGACAGCGCCACCAGCGGCGCATGCGATGCCGGAATCCGCGACGTGACACCGACCGAATAGCTCATCGCATGCGCGGCCAGGCCGAGCGCGAGAGCGGCGCCGAGCCGCCCCGCCAGCACATTGCGAAAATCCGAGACGAGCGACGCCGCCAGCACCAGCAGCAGCGCGACGCTGGCAGCGCGGAAGGCAAGCTCGGTGGCGGCAAGTGTCATCGGGTGATGCGATCGGTGCGGTGGAAGTCGGCTGAACATCGGTCGTTGGGCGCGTTTTTTCAAGAACCATCCGTATGGCTGGTCCAGCCGCACCCACTGCTGTCATCGCCCGGCTTGACCGGGCGATCCAGTACTCCGAGACGGCAGTGATCTTCGAGAGGCCGCGGCGTACTGGATTCCCCGCCTTCGCGGGGAATGACAGCGGAGCTTTGTCGCGACGATAGCGCCAAATCCTGCTACCATCGCGCTCAAGAAAGTCAAAAGGAGTCCACCATGAGCTGGCAACCCTCCAACGATCCCGTGCTCGGCGATCCCATGTCCTGCGATGCGCTCGATCTCGTCATCGTGCCGCGCACGCGCGATCTCGGCGACGGATTCGCCGTGCGGCGCGCGCTGCCGCATGGCAAGCGGCAGATGGTCGGGCCGTTCATCTTCTTCGATCATTTCGGCCCGGTGCAGTTCGTCTCCGGCAAGGGCATGGACGTGCGGCCGCATCCGCATATCGGGCTTGCCACCGTCACCTATCTGTTCGACGGCGCGATCATGCATCGCGACAGCGAGGGCAACGTGCAGGAAATCGCGCCCGGTGCGATGAATTTGATGACGGCCGGACGCGGCATCGCCCATTCCGAGCGCACGCCGGATGCGCAGCGCGCCTCGGGCCAGCAGATGCTGGGCCTGCAAAGCTGGATCGCGCTGCCGGCCGGATCCGAGGAGATCGCGCCGTCGTTCCAGCACTATGCGGCGGGCGACCTGCCGATGATCTCCGAGCGCGATTTCACCGCGCGGGTGATCGCGGGCTCGTCGTTCGGCATTTCATCGCCGGTATCGATGGTGTCGCCATGGTTCTATACCGAGATCAACGCCGTCGCGGGCGCGAGCCTGCCGCTCGACCCTGACCATGAGGAGCGCGCGATCTATGTCGTCGACGGCGAGGTCGAGATCGCCAACGAGCGCTACGAGGGCCCGCGGCTGTTGATCTTCCGCCCCGGCGACCGCATCACCGTCAAGGCGCTCAAGGCCACGCGGATGATGTTTCTCGGCGGCGATGCCCTGGAGGGCCCGCGCCACATCTGGTGGAATTTCGTCTCCTCCAGCAAGGAGCGGATCGAGCAGGCCAAGCAGGACTGGAAAACCGGCCGCTTCGCCGCGGTTCCGCAGGAACATGAGTTCATTCCGCTGCCGGAATAGGCTAATCCGGTTTCCGGCCGTACCATCAGGCGCGGTCCTCCGCGAAGGCCAGATCTGCGAAAGTTTTACGATGACCACGATGCTCTCCAGCGACCTGCCCCTGCCCAAGATCGGCCGCGGCAAGGTGCGCGATATCTACGCCGTCGATGACGACCGCCTGCTGCTGCTCACCACCGACCGCATCAGCGCCTTCGACGTCGTGATGGGCGAGACCATCCCGATGAAGGGCGCGGTGCTGACGCAAATCAGCGCGTTCTGGTTCAACGAGCTCGAAGGCGTGGTGCCGCATCACATGATCAGCGCCGACGCCGACGAGATCATCGCGGCCGTGCCGGCCCTGAAACCGCATCGCGCCGAGATTCTCGGCCGCGCCATGCTGTGCAAGCGCACCACCGTGTTTCCGATCGAATGCGTGATCCGCGGCTATCTCTCGGGCTCGGCGTGGAAGGAGTATGCCGGCTCCGGCACGCTCGCCGGCGAAAAGCTGAAGGCGGGGCTCGTCGAGAGCGAGAAGCTGGAACCTGCGATCTTCAGCCCGGCAACCAAGGCCGAGACCGGCCATGACGAGAACATCACCATCGCGAAGATGCGCGCAGTCGTCGGCGACGAGACAGCCTACACGCTCGAAAGCATGACGCGAGCGATCTACACGCTCGGCGAGGAGCTCGCGCGCGAGCAGGGCATCATCATCGCGGACACCAAATTCGAGTTCGGCCGCGACAAGGACGGCCGCATCATCCTGATCGACGAGGTCATGACGCCGGATTCCTCGCGGTTCTGGGCGGTCGACGCCTACAAGCCTGGCCAGCCGCAGGCGAGCTTCGACAAGCAGCCGTTGCGCGACTATCTCGACGTCGAGCGCCGCGCCGGCCGCTGGAACGGCGACGCCCCACCGCCCCCGCTGCCGGCGAGCGTGGTGGAGGCCACCAGCAAAAGGTATCTGGAGGCGTATCAGCGCGTGACGGGGAAAGAGCTGAAGATCTAGGCACGGCTGTTGCCACAAACTCGTCATTGCGAGGAGCCCTTGCGACGAAGCAATCCAGACTATTTCAGCGGAAAGACTCTGGATTGCTTCGCTTCGCTCGCATGACGAGGGGAGGCAGGCTCGCGCCACACGGGGCGTGGAACCGCTTTTGCCACGACAGCGAATGCGCAGGCTTCGGCTTCTCTCTCAACCATATGGTTGACCATTCACCGGTCGTGAACGCCAGTCCTCACCGCAAGACTGTCGGATACTTCATAGTCCCAAGAATCCTGTTGCGCTAAGCCCGTAGTCGTCTACCTCTCAGGCTGAGTTTTTCAGGGGGCGAGCGCAACGGCGTGACCGATCCAGCCATTACCTTCAGTCCGGCTCCGCGATTCAATCCGGCGCTCAGACGTGCGCTGAATGACATATTGGGCGGAGGCGCCGCCAGTGTCCTGACCGTCACCTTCGGGCTGTCCTATTCGCTGCTGATCTTCGCCGGACCGCTATCGCCCTATCTGTCCTACGGCATCACGGCGACTTTCGTCAGCTCCGCGGTGCTCGCGATCGTCATCGGGCTTGGCAGCTCGCTGCCCTTCGTGGTCGGCGCCCCCGACAGCTCGACCGCCGCGGTGACGGGGATTTTGGCGGCCTCGGTGGTCGAACGGATCGAGGCGGCGAATCCGTCGGCGCCGCTGCTCTCACCGGTCCTGATCACGCTGGGCCTGTCGACCGTGCTGACCGGACTGGTGCTGTGTGGCCTCGGCCTGACGCGGCTCGGGCGCGCCATTCGCTACGTGCCCTATCCCGTCGTCGGCGGCTTCCTCGGCGCGACCGGACTTCTGATCGCGCTCGGCGCCATCAGGGTGATCACCAACCACCCGCTCCAGCTCGCGACGCTGCCGTACTTCGCCAACGGCACGGTTTTGCTGGAACTGGCCGCCGCCTGCGCGATGGCGATGGTGCTGTATCTGACCTGGCATCGTTCGCGCAGCCCGTTCGGGCTGCCGATCATCCTGGTCGGCGGCGTGCTCACGGCGCATGTCGCGTTCTGGATCACCGGCGTCTCGTTCGACGACGCCCGCGCGCTGGGCTGGACGTTCCAGCCGCCGCCACAGGCGGTCTTCATGCTGCCCTGGCACGCCGAGGGTCTCGCCCGCTATCCCTGGTTTGCCATACCGGACCTGCTCGGCAACGTCGCTGCGGTCATCTTCGTCACCGCATCCAGCACGCTGTTCAACACCACCGGCATCGAGGTCGCCGTGCATCGCGAGGCCAATCTGGAGCGCGAGCTGAACGTCACCGGCGCCGCCAATGTCCTGACCGGCCTGCTGGGCGGCTACCCCGGCTGTAGTTCGATCAGCCGCACGATGCTCAATTTCAGCAGTGGCGGACGCGGACGCCTGTCCGGCCTCACCGTCGCGGCGCTGTCGCTGCTGATGCTCGCGATTGCCCCCGATCTGCTCGGTTTCATCCCGAAATTCGTGCTCGGCGGCCTGCTGCTCTATCTCGGCGCCGACCAGCTCCACCGATGGATCATCGAGTCGCGCAAGCGGTTGTCGAAACTCGAATACCTCTCCTTGATCGCGATCATCGCGATCATCGTCGTCTGGGGCTTCGTTCCGGGCATCCTGATCGGCGTGATCATCGGTTGCGCGACGTTTGCGTTCAGCGCCGCACGGGTCGAGTCGATCAAGTACAGCTTCGACGGCTCGGAATATCGCTCCTCGCTCGACCGCTCGCGCGACGACCAGGAGGTGCTGCTGGCCCATGGCGGCAAGATCCAGGGCCTCAATCTCCAGAGCTATCTGTTCTTCGGCTCCGCCAACCGGCTCTATCAGCACGTCAAGCAGCTGCTCCAGGAGCGCCCGGAGTGCCGCTATCTGGTGTTCGACTTCAAGCTCGTCACGGGCGTCGATTCGTCGGCGGCCTACAGCTTCGCGCAGATCAAGCGCAGCGCCCATGATCTCGGCGTCGAGCTGATCCTGGTGCATTTGTCGGCGGCGGCCGAAAAGGTGCTGCGCTCCAGCGATTTCGTCGGCGAGGGTGTCACCATCATCCCCGAGCTCGATCACGCGCTGGAATGGTGCGAGAACGAGATCATCTCGCAGCATCAGGAACTGGCGCAGGAAGAAGCCAGCCTGCGCGACTGGTTCACAGGGATCCTCGACAGCGAGGACGACGCCGACGCGCTGATCCAGCGCTGCCAGCGCATCGAGGTCGAGACCGGCGAGGTCATCGTGCGCGCCGGCGACCCCGCCGATTCCATGCTTTTCATTCTCGACGGCCGCGTCGGCATCATGGTCCCCGCCGACGACGACCACACCACCCGCGTACGCAGCCTGGGGCGCTACACCACGATCGGCGAGATGGGCCTGGTGTCGAACACGCCGCGCAGCGCGACGATCCAGGCCGAGGTCGACAGCGTGCTCTACGTGCTCAACACGCACCAGTTCGACGCCATCAAGCAGGAGGATCCCGCGCTCAGCCACAAGCTGCTGACGTATTTTGTGTCCGTCATGGCCGAGCGGCTGACGTTCGCGAACCGGACGATTGCAGTGCTCAGGCGCTGATTGGCCGGTAGCCCGGATGGAGCGCAGCGCAATCCGGGATGGTGCCACAAGCGCGAGCGGCCCCGGATTTCGCTTTGCTCCATCCGGGTTACGAAGCGTCGTCTACGAGGCCGACGCTTCCATGCCCGCTTAAGAGAGGGTGTCGCGAACCATCGCGTCCAGACTGCTCGCGGTGACGCCCAGCAATTTCTCCGTCTCTTCGGCATCGAGCAGAAGCGGCTGCTCGAACAAATAGGACATTTCGATCCCTTCGCTGAAGCCGATGCCTTCCAGGTCGGCCGCAGTGAACCGCGACAGGGTGGGAACGTCAATCTTCAATGCAGCTGCGAAGCTCCGCACCAGTTCGCGCACCGACGCCGACTGTGACGGCACGTGAAAGGCGCGGCCCCATTCTCCAGTGAAACGCGACGCGGCAACGAGCGTCCTCGCCGTGTCCTTGGTGAAAGACCAGGCGTGCGCCACATCGGGATCGCCGAGGAACGCGACCGGCTCGTTCTTGAGCAGCGACGGCAGCGCCAGCAGCGAGAAATACGCGACCGCGCCCTTACCGAGATAGTCGCTTGCGCGGACCTCGATCGCGGGAACGTTCGATCGCAAGGCGCGCTGCCACATGATGTGCCGGGTCGTGCCCTTCCGAGTGGTCGGGTCCGGCTCCAGGCCGGGTGTGAGAGGGCCGGCAGCGCGTTCACCATAGCCATAGACATTCCCGACCACGAGCAGCCTGGCACCCACCCGCTCGGCCGCCTTGACCGTTCCGTCCATGATCGGAAAGAAGTCGGTCGGCCACCGATGATAGGCCGCCATGGCGCACATGAAGATCGCACCCGCGCCCTTGCTGAGGGCCGCCAGCTGTGCGGCATCGGTGGCGTCCGACGACACCGTACGCACATCTCCGGCATCGAGCGACCCGGCATTCCTGCTGGTCAGGATGACGCTGTGCCCTTCCTCCGCCAGAAGGCGCGCGGTTTCGCGCCCGACGGGACCAGCTCCGACAATAACGTAATGACCCATTTGGCATCCTCATTTGTCACGACTCGACAGATGAGCTGTTTGACGCCTGCGCCGTTGAAAATCGCGCACGATGCGCCAAATATCGATCACGTTCCGCCAAGATCAGGGGCATGGCCATGCGTGCGAGACCGAGTTCGGCGCCAACATCGGCCGGCGCCGCCGCAGCCAGACGGACCGAGCCTGACGCCGTTGCGCTGGAGCCGATCGGCGATCACCGGATCATCATCCACCTCAGCCCCACGACGCGCTCATTCTGTGTCGAGACCGGTGAGCAGTATATGCGTCGGGCCGGCGATATCGACGTGATCCCGTCCGGCGCCGTCGGCGGCTTTGTTGCGACGACGCCCTACCAGTCGCTTCAGATCCGGCTGGCGCCGGGCATGTTGGACCATGCCGCATCAAGAAGCCGGCAATTGGCATCCGCGCGGCTCGCGCATCATCATATGCTGCGAAACGACCGCATCGTTCTGCTTGGGCAGGCTCTCGAAAGCGACGTGAAAGCGGGCTCACCCAGCGGCCCGTTGTTCGCTGAAAACGTCGGCATGGCCCTGGCGGTCGAATTGCTTAACCTGGCGAATGGCCCACCTGAGAAGGCCATCCGACTCTCGGACGCACAGCTTCAAAGAGTTCTGGCCCATATCGATGCAAATCTCGACCAGCCGCTCACCATCGACATTCTCAGCCGCGAGGCTGGCGTCAGCAGCTCGCATCTGCGGACCTGGTTCAAGGCCGCGATGGGCGTCACGATCCATCGCTACATCCTGAGAAGGAGAGTGGAGCATGCGCGCCGCCTCCTCGTTCAGGGCGATCGCAAGCTAAGCGAGGTGGCCCTCGAAGCGGGCTTTGCCCATCAGTCTCATCTGGCCAAATGGATGCGCCGCGAGCTCGGACGCAGTCCGAGTGAACTGCGTCGAAGCAAGGATTGATGGGCGAGGGTCCTACACCCCCGCCATCATCACGTATTTGATCTCGACATACTCTTCCATGCCGTGACGCGAGCCTTCGCGGCCAAGGCCGCTTTCCTTGACGCCGCCGAACGGCGCGACTTCCGTGGTGATGAGGCCGGTGTTGACGCCGACCATGCCCGATTCCAGCGCTTCGGCGACGCGCCAGACGCGGCCGAGATCGCGGGAATAGAAGTAGGACGCGAGGCCGAAGGGCGAGGCGTTGCACATCGCGATGACGTCGGCTTCGTCCTTGAAGCGGATCACCGGCGCGAGCGGGCCAAAGGTTTCCTCCTGCGCCACCAGCGAGTCGGGCTTGACGTCGGCGAGCACGGTCGGCTCGAAGAACGAGCGGCCGAGCTCGCTGCGCTTGCCGCCGGTGACGATTTTGGCGCCGCGCTTGACGGCATCGGCGATGTGGCGCTCAACCTTGTCGACCGCTTTCGCATTGATCAGCGGCCCCTGGGTGACGCCGGCCTCGGTGCCGTCGCCGATCTTCATCGCCGCGACCTTCGCCGACAGCTTCTTGACGAACTCGTCGTAGATCTTGTCCTGGGCATAGAGGCGGTTGGCGCAGACGCAGGTCTGGCCCATGTTGCGGTATTTCGAGACGATCGCGCCTTCGACCGCGGCGTCGATATCGGCATCGTCGAACACCACGAATGGCGCGTTGCCGCCGAGCTCGAGGCCGAGCCGCTTCACGCCGACGGAGGCCTGCTGGTAGAGAATCTTGCCGACCGCCGTCGAGCCGGTGAAGCCGACGAAACGCACCGCCGGATGCTCGCACAGCACCTTGCCGATCGGCGGCGCATCCCCGGTGATGATGTTGAGCACGCCCTTGGGGATGCCGGCCTTCTCGGCGAGCACGGCCAATGCCAGCGCCGACAACGGCGTCTCGTTGGCGGGCTTCAGCACCACGGTGCAGCCGGCGGCGAGCGCCGGCGACACTTTTCGCGTGATCATCGAGTTCGGAAAATTCCACGGCGTGATGGCGCCGCAGACGCCGATCGGCTGCTTGATGGCGAGCAGGCGCGCATCGGCGCGCTGGGTCGGGATGGTCTCGCCATAGACGCGGCGGGCTTCCTCGGCGAAGAACTCGATATAGGCGGCGCCGATGTCGACCTCGCCGAGCGCCTCGGAGAGCGGCTTACCCTGCTCGGAGGTGAGGATCAGCGCGAGGTCCTCGCGGTTGGCGATGATCAGCTCGAACCATTTGCGCAAAATGTTGGAGCGCTGCTTGGCGGTGTGCTTGGCCCAGGCCGGGAACGCGCGCTCGGCGGCCTCGACAGCCCTGGTCGTATCATCAGCGCCAAGCTGCGGAACTTTCGCAAGCTCGACGCCGGTCGCGGGATTGTTGACGGCGAACACCGGCGTGCCAACCCAGGCACCGTCGATGTAGCAGGCCTCCTTCAGCAGCGAAGGGTCCTTCAACCGGTCGCGCAGGGTGGCGGTGGCGTGCGGGGCGCGTGCGGCGGCGGTCGGGGTCATGGCGTTACTCCCTGGGGGCTTTCAGGATCGGCCCGGAATATAGGGAAAGACGGCGCGCAATGCACCGTCCCGCAACGCACATCTGCTGGGAGTTAAGTTGGGAGCGGCTAGTTCTTCAGCTCTCCCCAGCGGGGAGAGGTTGGCATCGAGATCGAGGAAGCACTCAGGCCGCGCCGCTCATATACGTCTCGCGCCGGCCGATCATGCGCTCGGCTGCGGCCTTGGCGTCCGCCTTCGAGGAGGTCGCGCAGGTCCGGTATTCGAGATCGGGGGCATCGGAGGCGTCGCGACGGCCGAACCACGACTTTGAGCCGACCGGCAGCAGGGCAAGCGCCTGCGCGAGATTGTCGACCGCGCCGAACGAATAGAGCGCGCCGGTGCCGGCGATGCGGACCTCGTAAATACCGGGCGAGATCGGCGCTTCGAGATTTTCGCCCCGTCCAGGACGGGGATAGCGCTTCCATTCACTCCAGGTCGAAATCATCTGAGGTCCCCTCGCGGCCGATCGGAGGCCGCCAAATTTGCTTCAAGTCTTAACGTCGGCCGCCCATTGGGGCAGATGCCAAACGCCGCAACGCACAAAATGTTTCAAGTGCTCCAAACGTTCGAAACATATCGCCTGAGCCCATCCACGGTCACGGCGAACTGCGGCCATCCACCGCAGATTGCGACGGAGTGTTGCAGATCAGTCGTCCCGCGCGAGGCGGAGACCGTCAAGTCACGACATCGCGACCGGCGCGGGCATCTGGACGCGCTTGCCGCGCGGAGCGCGCGGGAGGACAATCGATCGCTTCCAACAATAATCAAACCGGAGGAAACGCGTATGCAAAGCAAAGCCCAGATCGACGAGACTCTGCGCAAGACAAGCGACGCCAAGGAGATTCCCGGCGTCGTCGCGATCGCTGCGAGCGGTAACGAAGTGCTGTATCAGGGCGCGTTCGGCAAGCGCGACCTGTCCAAACCGGACGCCATGACCGAAGACAGCGTGTTCTGGATTGCCTCGATGACGAAAGCGGTGACGTCGGCAGGCGCGATGCAGCTGGTCGAGCAGGGTAAGCTGTCGCTGGATGCGCCGATCGGCGAGGTGCTGCCCGATCTCGCCAAGCCGCAAGTGCTCGAAGGTTTTGATGCCAAGGGCGAACCAAAACTGCGACCGGCGAAGGGGCCGATCACGCTGCGCCAGCTCATGACCCACACCGCCGGCTTCGCCTACGACATGTGGAACGGCAATCTCGGCATCTATCTCGAGAAGACCGGTACGCCCGGGATCATCACCTGCCAGAACGCCGCGCTGAAGACGCCGATTGCCTCCGATCCCGGCACGCGCTGGGAATATGGCACCAATATCGATTTCGTCGGCAAGGCGGTGGAAGCCGTCAGCGGCAAGCGGCTCGATGCCTATCTGCGAGACAATCTGTTCTCCCCGCTTGGCATGAGCGACACCGGCTTCAAGATCACCGACGACATGCGCAAGCGGCTGGTCGGCATGCATGCGCGCGGCGAGGACGGCCAGCTCACCGCGATCCCGTTCGAGCTCGAGCAGAACCCGGAATTCTGCATGGGCGGCGGCGGCCTCTATGCGACCGCGGCCGACTACATCAAGTTCACCCGGATGATCCTCAACAAGGGTCGTGGCAACGGCAACCAGGTGCTGAAGGCCGAAACGGTCGCGACGATGGGGCAGAACCACATCGGCGATCTCAACGTCACCAAGATGAACTCGGTCGCGCCGATGTACACCAACGATGTCGACCTCTATCCCGACCAGGTGAAGAAGTGGGGCCTCAGCTTCCTCATCAACACCGCCAAGACGCCGGAGGGCCGCAGCGCCAACAGCCTCGCCTGGGCGGGCCTTGCCAACACCTACTACTGGATCGATCCAGCGCGCGACGTCACCGGCGTGATTTTGATGCAGCTATTGCCGTTTGCGGACGGCAAATGCCTGGAGGCGTTCGCGGGCTTCGAGCGTGGCGTCTATGCAGGGCTCGATGCGGGGAGCGGGCAGAAGGCGGCGTGAGAGGCGCACAACTCTCACCACACGTCATGGCCGGGCTCGTCCCGGCCATCCAGGTTCTTCGCGCCCCCTGAAAGAAAGTACGTGGATGCCCGGGACAAGCCCGGGCATGACGACTGAGTTTCGGCGCTCACCTGCATCAACACCGTCATTGCGAGCGTAGCGAAGCAATCCAGAATCCCTCTGCGGGACCAGTCTGGATTGCTTCGTCGCTTCGCTCCTCGCAATGACGGGGAGAGAGGCGGGCCTTAAACCGTCAGTCCGCGCTGCTGCGCCAGTTCCCTCAGCGACACCTGCGGACGCGCGCCGATATGCTGGATCACTTCGGCGGCCGCGAGCGCGCCGAGTTCGCCGCACTGCTTGTGGGCGAGGTTGCGCGCCAGACCGTACAGGAAGCCCGCGGCGAAGAGATCGCCGGCACCGGTGGTGTCGACGAGCTTCGCGATCGGCGAAGCCGGCGCGGCAACCGCGTCGGTTGGCGTCACCACGACGCAGCCCTTCTCGCTGCGGGTGACCACGCCGAGCTTGACGTCGTTGCGCAGCTGCTTGAGCGCGGTGTCGAAATCCGAGGTCATGTAAAGCGAGTGCAGCTCGGACTCGTTGGCGAACACGATGTCGACGGTGCCGTTGCGCATCAGCCCCAGGAATTCGTCGCGATAGCGGTCGACGCAGAACGAATCCGACAGCGTCAGCGCCACCTTGCGCTTGGCTTCATGGGCGATTCCGGCCGCCTTGACGAAAGCGTCCTTGGCGTTCTTGGGATCCCAGAGATAACCCTCGAGATAGACGATGCCGGCCGCGGCGATCTCGGCCGGATCGATGTCGGCGGGCGACAGGTCCTGCGCGGCGCCGAGATAAGTGTTCATGGTGCGCTCGCCGTCGCCGGTGACGAGAATGTAGGAGCAGCCGGTGGCCGCACCATCCTTCGCGGGAGGCGTGTTGAAGGCGACGCCGGCTGAGCGGATGTCATGGACATAGAGCTTGCCGATCTGGTCGTCCTTGACCTTGCCGACATAGGCTGCGCGGGCACCCAAGCTGCCGATGCCGACGATGGTGTTGGCGGCCGAGCCGCCGGAGACTTCGGTCGCCGGACCCATGTCCTTGTAGATGGCGGCAGCCCGCGCCTCGTCGATCAGGGACATGCTGCCCTTGGCCATGCCATGCTTGGCCAGAAAGGCCTCGTCGGTCCGGACCAGCACGTCGAACAGCGCGTTGCCGATGCCGAGAACGTCATATTTCACGTCAGCCATTCACCTTGATCCTGTTTGCCGGATTGCGATTGCCGCTAGAATCCGCTTCCTGTCGGCCTGAAATCTGGCTCGCGGCCTATCACGATCGGGCCTTTGCGGGCAAGCAACGAGAGTCGTCTTTTGACGCGTTTTCTTCACGCGGACCGGGGCCACTTCGCTCGAAAACGCTATGATATAACAACCTCGATGATCCGCTCCTTCCTGACAGTTTCGACGGGAACACTGGCCTCGCGGCTGCTGGGATTTGCGCGCGATTCCATGATTGCCGCGCTGTTGGGCACCGGCGCCGTGGCCGATGCGTTTCTGGCCGCATTCCAGCTCGTCAACGTGGTGCGGCGGCTGCTCAGCGAGGGGGCGCTGAATGCGGCGCTGATTCCGGCCTGGCTGCGTGTCCGAGACCGCGATGGTGAGGCGGCAGCTTCCGCCTTCGCGGGACGCGTGCTCGGCACGGTCAGCGCGGCCCTGATCGCAATCTCGATTGGCATCGCACTCATGATGCCGCTGATCATCACGGTGATCGCGCCTGGTTTTCTCGGCAGCTCCACGCTCGATCTCGCTGTCCAGAACGCGCGGCTGATGCTGCCCTATCTCGCCTTCGCCGGCCCCGTCACGGTGCTGATGGGGCTGCTGAACGCGCAAGGGCGCTTCGCGCTCACCGCGTTCTCGCCGCTGCTGTTCAACATCGCCTTGATCGCCGCGATCGCAGCGCTGTTGGCATGGCATTCCGATCCAACCTTCGCTGCGTGGATGCTGGCCGCGACTGTCGGCGTCGCGGGCTTGTTGCAGCTCCTGATGCTGCTGTCGCAGCGAAGTGCGCAACTGGCCACGCCGTTGCGCGTCAGTTTCGACAAGGAGATGCGCGGCTTCTTCGCCAAAGCCATTCCCGGCATGATCGCGAGTTCGGGGCCGCAATGGCTGATGGTGGCGGGCGCGATCATCGCATCCGCCACGCCGTCCGCCGTGTCCTGGCTCTATTTCGCCAACCGCCTGATCGAGCTGCCGCTCGGCATCGTCGGCGTGGCCATGGGCACCGTGCTGGTACCGGAGCTGACGCGCGCCGTCGGAAGCGGCGACCGCGACGCGGTGGCGCATGCGGAATCGCGCGCGCTGGAGCTTGCGGCGGGACTCGCGCTGCCGGCGACGCTCGGCCTGATCGTGCTGGCCGAACCGATCGTGCGGCTGTTGTTCGAGCACGGCGCTTTTGGCGCGGAGGACAGCGCGGCCACTGCACGCGCGCTGATGTGGCTGGCGCTGGGCCTGCCGGCGCATGTGCTGATCAAGGCGCTGTCGCCGGCCTTCTATGCCCGCAGCGACACGATGACGCCGCTGCTCGCCACCGCCAAAGGCTTCGTCGTCGCGATCGTACTCGCCGTCCTGCTCGGCCATTTCTACGGTGCCGGCGGGATCGCCGCGAGCATCGCGGCCGGCGCCTGGAGCAGTGCGCTCGCGCTGTTCCGGAAAGGCACTAGCGCGTTCGGCTTCTCGGTCGATGCCGCCGCGCGAAAACGGCTGGCGCGGATCGTGCTCGCCGCCGCCGCGATGGGCATCCTGCTCTGGCTGACGGCGGGGCTCGTCCCTGCCGGGGCGCACGGCCTGATCCGCCTCATCGTGCTGGGCATGCAGATCGGGGCCGGGATCGCCGTTTACGGCCTGCTGCTGCAAATCCTCGGCGCGGCGTCCTGGCGCGAGGCGGTTGACGCCCTGAAGCGGCCCGCCTAGCGAATTACCCTTGACGGGGCAGCGCGGCTGTTGGAAACGACGCCCCGTATCTTGCAGGAAAGCTGCCATGCCATTCGTTGAACGGGTTTTTTCGGGCGTCCAGCCGACGGGCAATCTGCACCTCGGCAATTACCTCGGCGCGATCGTCAACTTCGTGAAGATGCAGGAAACCCACAACTGCAT
>Ga0065165_1002375_pt1 | contig 16246 bp, 15 predicted proteins | sample AraplaMF_Cvi_mMF_FD_63813 | JGI IMG/M metagenome (GOLD analysis project Ga0065165, IMG submission 63813) | Arabidopsis root microbial communities from the University of North Carolina, USA - plate scrape MF_Cvi_mMF (version 2) (version 3) | ecosystem: Host-associated > Plants > Roots >...
CCACTCAATCCCCGACGGAGATCATGCGACGGAATGGTTAACGCGCCGCTTAATCAGCCGTTGGCTCCCATTCATTATAGGAATCGAAAAGGTGTTGCGGCGCAACATCGCTTGCGATGAATCGAGTCAGAGCATTGTGGAAAACACCTAGGGTGGTGCGCTGACGCAACAAAAGTGCGTGAGGCCCTACATGCCGCACATGGGAGCGGCTGATCGCGCCAGAGGGCACGTCAGGCGGTGCACCGTGGCCCGAAATTAACAGATTCTAAACCTCTGGGGCACGCAAAAGCCGCTGTTTTCCGCCATTTTTCCGTCTGTTCCTTCAACCCATCGGCTCGTCGCAACGGTTCGTCGGATCGGTGGGCCGAGGGGGTGTACCGCCGGCCTATGATGCGGTTAGCAACTCTCAACAGCTTCCTGACCGGGGGGTCTATGAATTTCCGTGCTTTTGCAGCGCGTTTTGCGCTGGTGGTGTCGTGCGCCCTGATGACTGCCGTGCCTGCCCAGGCGAAGAGCGCCTATCTGCAGTGCGCGCCCTATGCGCGCCAGGTCTCCGGCGTGAACATCCACGGCAATGCCTGGACCTGGTGGGGCCAGGCTGCCGGCCGCTACGAGCGCGGCAACACCCCCAAGATCGGCGCGGTGATGTCGTTCAAGAAGACCGCCAAGAACCCGTTCGGCCATGTCGCGATGGTTTCGGAAGTCGTCAGCGACCGCGAAGTGCTGCTCACCCACGCCAACTGGTCGCGCCGCGGCGGCATCGAGCGCAACGTCCGCGCGGTCGACGTCTCGGCGGCCGGCGACTGGAGCGAAGTCCGCGTGTGGTTCGCGCCGCTGGGTGACCTCGGCACGTCGTCCTATCCGGTCAACGGCTTCATCTATTCGGACGGCGCGGAAGACGACGCCTTCGAAGCGCCGCAGATGGCGAAGAAGGCCGACAAGGTGCTGGTCGCCTCGCTGACCCTCGACCTCAGCGACCTCAAGCTCGAGACCGGCGCCAACTGATTTCGATACGCCATTCCCCTCCCTGCAAGGGAGGGGTCAGGGGTGGGTAAGCAAAGGCCGGGCTCGATGCCCGGCCTTTTCTTTATGTCGATGCAGCTCGATGGGCTCGCTGACGCGCGCACCCACCCCCAGCCCCTCCCTTTCAGGGAGGGGAGCTTGCACGCTGATTCAACCCTTGGGCACGAACTTCAGCGCCACCCCGTTCATGCAATAGCGCTCGCCGGTCGGCCGCGGCCCGTCGTCGAAGACATGGCCGAGATGCCCGCCGCAGCGGCGGCACAGGATCTCGGTCCGCGCCATTCCCAGCGAACGATCGGTCTTGCTGACCACCGAATTGGGCAACGCGGCATAGAAGCTCGGCCACCCCGTCCCGCTGTCGAACTTGGTCGCGGAATCGAACAATGGCAGCGCGCATCCGGCGCAGGCGAAGGTGCCGGCGCGATGCTCCTTGTTGAGCGGGCTGGTGCCCGGAAACTCGGTCGCGCCCTGGCGCAGCGTGCGATAGGCGGCGGGGCTCAGCCGCTTCTTCCACTCCGCATCGGTGAGCGTGAAGGGAAAGCGCTGCGCCGCCTCGGCCGGCACCCCGCCGCAGGCGGTGGTGATGGCGCCGAGCCCGGCGACGGCGAGGAGCGTGCGGCGATCGGTCTGCATCGCCGTTATGTGGGGCGCGCGCCGCCTTCCCGCAATGTCAGGCGATCGCAGTGAGATGCTCGTAGAGGATCACCGAGCCGATCGCGATCAACAGGGTGCCGCCGACGATTTCGACCGCGCGCCCCAGCCGCGCGCCGGCCATCCGCCCGACACTCAGCCCGATCGTCGTCATCACGAAGGTTGCGAAGCCGATCGCCGCGGCGATCAGCAGGATGTTCTCGCCGATCAGCGCGAGCGAGACGCCCACCGCGGCGGCATCGATGCTCGTGCCGATCGCAGTGGCGACGAGCACCAGCCCGGCGCGCCACCCGGTCGTCGCGATGCTGGGCGCGTCGTTGGTTTCCGCGCGGTGCACCGCCTCCCAGACCATCCGCCCGCCGACCAGCCCGAGCAGCAGGAAGGCGATCCAGTGATCCACCGCGCCGACGAAGCTGGCGGTGGCGAGGCCGACCGCCCAGCCGAGCAGCGGCGTGATCGCCTCGACGATGCCGAACACCAATCCGCCCTTGACCGCGCCGGCGAAGCTGGGCCGGGTCGCAGCCCCGCGCGCGATCGACGCGGCAAAGGCGTCGGCGGACATGCTGAGCGAGAGGGCGACGATACCGAAAGGGGACATTGGGAACCTCACCGGACGAGCGACAGCGTCATCGATCCCGGCCGGTGCGGGTCCGATGCACGCTGGTCTCGCAAGGCGAACTAGGTTCGCTGATCGCACCATGCGCCGGAGCGCAAGTGTGTTGACGCGATCTCGGCATGGGCGCCGATAGCTACTCCCCAACCGGGCTGCGTCTAGCAGCGGAGGATTTTTCCGCAAGTGCGAACGGCGATTGGGGCCTGTCGCCTACGACCAGCAAGCGAAGCGGTCTGGCTATCAGGTCTCGCGCATGAAGCGGCCGGTCGGACCTCGCCCTGATCCGGTCGTCAGGCGGGGAGCGCTCAACGCCCAAGGCTGCCCTTCGCTTGTCACATCGGCAAATTTCGAAGTCGCGTATGCGCGGTTATGCCCGCTTGTCGACGTGGCGTGGCCAGCACGGACACGGAATGCACGGCCTTGGCCAAGCCACTTCGTTCAGCCGGTGACTTCGCTGAGACCGATGCCGAACAGTTCGTCATGGCGGGCGCAAACCGACGCCCCGAAGATATTGTCCTGAACATAGCGCGTCAGCGCGAACAGTTTCTGGAACTGCTCGTTTTTGAACGTCTGATACCGATCCAGAAGCGAGAAATCGCCTCGCGATATGGCCGCCAGAATCTGCTCGAGTTCGACGCTGGTATCGCTGCGAAGCGCATCGACCATGCTTTGCAACTGTTCATGCAGCCCCGGCAGCGCCGCACGGGGGTGCAACGGCAAGCCGAGAAAATCGGACGATCTGGCGTCCGCCGCAAGCAGCATGTTGTTCCACGGCGAACTTGGAAGGAAGTCCAGTCGGATCAGAAAGGCTGCATTCGCATCCTCCCAGACTGACCAGGGAATCACGGCCCACGGAACGACGGTGACGTTGGGAAGGTGCGCGTTCACCTTTGCAACCAGCGCATTCATCTGGCTGGTCGCTGCATCTTCCATCGCGCGCATTCGCTGAGCGGTCAGCATCAAGTTCGCGGGATCATCGGGCAAGAAGCCCAGCTCCCGCAGTTTGTTGCCATGCGGGCCTTGCCACACAGCACTTGGGAGAACGCGCGATGCATCCTGTGCATCCGGTCTTGCGGAAGAATAGTTTTGCGGCGCCGAAACGTTTTGAGGACCCGTGACACGCTTGCCGAACATCCACTGTCTCCCGACCGATCCGGGTCAGAAGTATCGGATCTCATTTAATGCGGCGTAAATTTGCCGACCGCCGAGACAAGCGATGCGAGCCGGTCGTTTTTCTTGGCCAGACCTGTTCCATGCCGAGCATGCGCCGGGGTTCACGCCTTTCACCTTCTCCGTTTAGCCTCCGTTCGCAAGAGAGGTGTTCCGCTGCCGACTTTTCGCTTCGCGGCCCATATGAAAAGGCTGCCCAAAGGACGAAAACCGGATTTGCCAGGATCCCTAGCGGCGATGAAGTCAGACGGCTTCGGAATCGCGGTCATTCGCGTCCGCGTAAGCTGCGGACCACTTTCCACCCGATCTCGGACATCCGGCCCTGACAGCAGAGGCGGCCGTTCAGGGGTTCGCGCCCTAATACCGGCTCAATTCCACCGGCATCTTTTTGTACCCATGGACGAAGCAGGCCGCGACGCGTTCGGGTTCGGCGAGCACGTTCACGCGCAGCCGGCGCCTGGCCATTTCCTCCAGCAATATGCCGATCTGCAGTTCGGCCAGCCGCGCGCCGACGCAGCGGTGGATGCCGTGGCCGAAGGACAGATGCCGCCGCGCATTCTCGCGATCGACGATGATCCGGTCAGCCTGGGGGAAGATGCTCTCGTCGCGATTGGCCGAGAGGTACCAGAGCGCGAGCTTGTCGCCCTCGCGGATCTTCTGGCCTTCCAGCTCGGCATCCTGCGTCGCGGTGCGGCGCATGTGCGCGAGCGGGGTCTGCCAGCGGATGATCTCCTGCACCGCATTGGGGATCAGCTCCCGGTTGGCCTCCAATTTGGCGCGCTCGTCGGGGAATTGCTCGAGCCCCCAGGCATAGGCGCTCATCGAGTTGCGCGTCGTGTCGTTGCCGCCGACGATCAGCAGGATCAGATTCCCGAGAAACTCCATCTGGTCCATGTGGCTCATCGCATCCGAATGGATCATCATCGAGATGAGGTCGGGCGCGGGCTCCTTGCCGATCCGGCTCTGCCAGAGATTGCCGAAATAGGCGGCGCATTCGAACAGGATGTTGCGGCGCTCTTCCTTGCGCACCGGGTCCTTGGCGATCTCGATGTCGCCGGCCCAGTCGGACCAATAGGTCAGCTTGCGCCGCTCCTCCCAGGGGAAGTCGAACAGGATCGCGAGCATCTGGGTGGTCAGCTCGATCGAGACGGTATCTACCCAGTCGAATTGCTTGCCGACCGGCAGCGAGTCGAGGATCTCGGCGCTGCGTGCGCGGATATTCTCGTTCATCCGCACCATCTCGGACGGGGTGAACGCCGGCGCGACCGTGCGGCGCTGGCCGGTATGCTTGGGCCGGTCCATCGCGATGAACATCGGCATCTTGATGTCGCCTTCCTTGAGGTCGGCGATGGTAATCCCGCCCGCTTCGGACGAATAGAGATCGGGCAGGGATTCGACCTGGACGATCGGCTTGTATGCCGAGACCGACCAATAGGGGCCGAAGCTGCTATGCTCGGTATAATAGACCGGCGCCTTCTCGCGCAGCTCGCGGAACGGCGCCTGCCAGACGTCGTCGCGATAGAGCTCGGGCCGGCTCATATCGAGCGGATCGACCGCGCTTTCGGGAACCGACTCGCTCGCCAGCGTCGCCATTCTGCCTCTCCTCGCTTTTGGAGAGGAGAACCTTAACTGACAGCCGTGTCAATAGCGTGACGTTCGGCCTGCCGCTTGCTGCGCTTCGGACTGCCCGACTTGAGCACGCCGCGGCGGAACAGCCGCGCCGCCACGGTCACCGTGATCGCCACCCACAAAGCCTGCCAGGCGAGCGCCAGCGCATGCGGCCACAGCTCGGGCGCATTGGCGGCGCGCGCCGCCATCGCCAGCGGCGAGCTGAACGGGAAGATCTCGGCGCCGAGCGACAGCCAGTTGCCCGGGTTTCCGGCGGCGAACGAGGCCCAGCCGAGCATCGCGAACTGGAAGATCGTGATCGGCAGCGACAGCATCTGGATCTCGCGCTGCGATCCCATCTGCGAGCCGAGCCCGAGATAGATCGCGCTCTGCAGCAGATAGGCCATCGCGAAATAGAGCACGAACAAGGGCGCGAAGGCGGGGCCCACCGCGGTGCCGAGCGAACCCAATTCGGTGGCGATGCCCTCGGGCAGGAACTTGGGCAATTGCGCGAACAGCGTGCCCCAGAAGCCGATGAACAGCAGCGCCGATCCGAACGTGCCGAGCAGCTTGCCGAAGAACACGCTCTCGAGCGGGACTGCCGCGGCGAGGACTTCGATCACCTTGTTCGAGCGTTCCTCGGCCATCGCGCCCACGGCCTGGCCCGACAGCATCAGCGTCAGGAAGAAGATGCCGAGCGCGGCGAAATAGGCGGACTGGCCGCGCCCGCTCGACGTCGCTTCGCCGCGCGTGACCACTTCGACGTCGGGCGGCGACGTCGAAATCTTCACGCCGGCCTTCTCGGCGCGATGCGCCTGTTGCGCCACCGTGCCGAGGAACTGGGCCTCGGGATAGGCGCTCGGCGCGCGCAGGACGTGCGGGGCGTCGAGCGGGCCGTAGAGCACGGCGACGGCGTCGGTCTGGTCGCGTCCGAACAGCGCGCGCGCCTGGGTCTCGACATCGCCGCGCGGGGCTTCGATCACCAGAGGCGGACGCGGCGACCGGACGAACAGCCGGCGCAATTCGGCGTCGGCGGCGCGGACCGCGGCGACATGCTCGGCGGGCACGATCGCGATCATCCGCTCGCGGTTCTGGCCGCCCTGAAGCGCGCTGGTGGCGCTCATGCTGCCGATCGTGCCGAAGCCGATCATCAGCAGCGGGCTCAGCAGGAAGAGCAGGAAGGTGGGGGTCATCACCATCGCCTTGAGGTCGCGGCGGGCGATGGTGAGCGCCTGGCGCAGGCCGCGCGTGAACCGGCTCATGCCACTTGCTCCATCGCTTCGGCGCCGACGATCTTGACGAAGGCGTCGTGCAGCCCGGGCCGTTCGATCGACAGGCCGGAAATCCCGTAGCCCGCGTCGATCAGCCGGACGAGTAGCGCCTCGATCCCCTCGGACGGCACGGTGAAGCGCCAGCTGCCATTCTCGCGCTCGGCATCGGCCGGCAACAGCGCGCCGGCGGTGTCGGCATGGTGGTGCGGGGTGTAATGCGCCTTGAGCGGCAGCAGCGCGCGCGCCTCGTTTACGGTGCCTTCGAACTTCACCACGCCCCCGGCGATGATCGAGAGGTGGTCGCAGAGCCTCTCGGCATGCGCCATCACGTGCGTCGAGAACAGGATCGTCGCGCCGCGGTCGCGCTGGGCGCGGATCAGCTTTTCGAGCCGCTCCTGGTTGACCGGGTCGAGCCCCGAGAACGGCTCGTCGAGCACGAGCAGTTCGGGTTCGTGGACCACCGAGCCGAGCAGCTGGACGAGCTGGGCCATGCCCTTGGAGAGTTTCCGGATCTTGTCGTCGGCGGCATGGCCGAGCCCGGCCTGCTCGAGCAGTTCGCCCGCGCGCTTGCGCCCGGTGCTCCAGGGCAGCCCGCGCAGCGCGCCCATGAAGGCGATCGCCTCGCGGCACTTCATGTTGGGATAGAGCCCGCGTTCCTCGGGGAGGTAGCCGACCCGGTCGCTGGCATCGCGCGGCGCCGCCTCGCCGAGCAGGCGGCGTTCGCCGCCATCGGGCTCGATGATGCCGAGCAGCATGCGCAAGGTCGTGGTCTTGCCGGCGCCGTTGGGCCCGAGCACGCCATAGATCAGCCCCTTGGGCACTGCGATGCTCACCCCGTCGACCGCTCGCTTGTCGCCGAAGCGCTTGACGAGGCCGGTGGCGCTTACCGCCAGATCACTGCTCAAATGGGTGCCCTCCGTTGCGCCGGTCGGCTGCGCCGAAGCGGTACCAGCCCGCTCCCCCACCCGGCCTCCCATCGGCAGCATTTTGTGGGAGGCCGGGTGGGGGAGCGGGCTGGTACCGCCAAGTTCAGCTTGCTGAACTTCCTGCAAGAACGTGGTAGCGGGTCCGCGTGCGCGAAGACAAGCCACTCGAAGCCCGGATCAAGGAGAAGGCCGCCGAAATCGGTTTCGCCGATTGCGGGATCGCGCGCGCCGACGCGGCGCCGGCGGCGGGCGCGCGGCTGCGCGAATGGCTGGCCGAGGGCGCACACGGCTCGATGATCTGGATGGAGGAGCGCGCGCATCACCGCGAGAGCCCCGCGGGGCTTTGGCCCGAAGTCCGCTCGGTGATCGCCTTGGGGATGAGCTATGCCCCCGCCACCGATCCGCTCGCGCTGGCGGGAGAAGGCGAGGCGGCGCGCATCTCGGTCTATGCGCAGGGCGGCGACTATCATGACGTCATCAAGCGGCGGCTCAAGGAGCTTGCCCGCTGGCTGGTCGGCGCGGCGCCGGGCGCCGACGTGAAGGTGTTCGTCGATACCGCGCCGGTGATGGAGAAGCCCTTGTCCGAAGCGGCGGGGCTCGGCTGGCAAGGCAAGCACACCAACCTGGTCAGCCGCAGCCATGGCAGCTGGCTGTTCCTCGGCGCGATCTACACCACGCTAGATCTCGCGCCCGACGCGCGCGGCGTCTCGACCTGCGGCAGCTGCGATGCGTGCCAGACCGCGTGCCCGACCGACGCGTTCCCGGCGCCCTACCGGCTCGATGCGCGGCGCTGCATCTCATACCTTACGATCGAGCATAAGGGGCCGATCCCGGAGGAATTCCGCGCGGCGATGGGCAACCGGATCTATGGCTGCGACGATTGCCTCGCCGCCTGCCCGTGGAACAAGTTCGCCGCGGCGGCGCAGGCCAATCTCGCCTTCGCCCCGCGCGCCGAGCTGGTCGCGCCGGCGCTGGCCGATTTGCTCGCGCTCGACGACGCCGCCTTCCGCGAAGTGTTCGCCGGATCGCCGATCAAGCGCATCGGCCGCGACCGCATGGTGCGCAATTGCCTGATCGCCGCGGGCAACAGCGGCAGCGCGGCGCTGGCCGAGCCGGTGCGCGCACTGCTCGCCGATCCCGACGCGACGATCCGCGAGGCGGCGGAATGGGCGATGGGGCGCCTCAGTTCCCCTCCCGCCTGCGGGAGGGGCTAGGGAGGGAGCGACGTGTATGAGTCGCGCCAACCTCCCCGTCGCTCCCTCCCCCGACCCCTCCCGCAAGCGGGAGGGGAGTGAGGGTCAGGCCGAGCGGCTAGCCCGCCACGCTTCGATCGCGTCGATTGCCCGCGCGCGGACTTCATCGGGCGTGCCGCGCGCGTCGACGACGGCGTGACGCTGCGGATCGCGCGCGGCTTGGTCGAGGAACGACTGGCGGATGCGGCGGTGGAATTCCAGGTCCAGCGTCTCGAAGCGCCCCTCGTCGATTGCGCCGGCGCTGAGCCGCTGGCGGCTACGGGCAAGGCCGATCGCGGGATCGAGATCGAGGATGACGACCAGATCGGGCCAGACGTCGCCGACCGCCTGCGCGTGGAGGTGGCGGATATAGTCCTCCGCCATTCCGCGCCCGGCGCCCTGATAGGCGATCGTCGAGCCGACATAGCGGTCCGACACCACCGAAATGCCTTGCGCAAGCGTCGGCTGAATGACGCGGCGGACGTGCTCGACGCGGGCCGCGGTCATCATCAGCAACTCGGATTGCTGGTCCCATGCGTCGTCCGCGCCGGACAGCAGCAGCGCGCGAAGCTTCTCGCCCTGCGGCGTGCCGCCCGGCTCGCGGGTGGCGATCGCCGGCGCGCCGGTCGCGGCGAGATGCGCGACGATCGCCGCGACCATGCCCGACTTGCCCGACCCGTCGACCCCCTCGACGGCGTAGAAGGAAGCAGCTTTGCCCATGCGCCCGCCTTACGCAGCGCAGGCCGCGATGTCACGGCGTGGCGCGGCGGGCCGTGTCGAGCGCGACCGGCGCAGTCGCGCCGGCGCCGTGACCGAGATAATGCGCGGCGCGCGCGAGCTCGAGCGCCTCTTCGGCATCGACGGCGCGGCTGTACAGGAAGCCCTGGCCATATTCGCAGCCGAGCCCCACGAGCAACTGGGCGCTGTCGTCGCACTCGATGCCTTCGGCAGTGACGGGCAGGCCCAGGCCTTCGCTGAGATTGAGGATCGCGCGGACGATCTGGCCATTGTCCTCGGCGCGGATGTTCTGGACGAAGCCGCGGTCGATCTTGATCCGGTTGAACTGCAGCTCGCGCAGATGCTTGAGGCTGGCATAGCCGGTACCGAAATCGTCGAGCGCAATCTGGATCCCGGCGCTGCGCAGCGAGACGAGGATCGCGCGGGCCGCCTCGAGGTCCTGAACCAGCCGGGTCTCGGTGATCTCGACGATCAATCGGCCGGGCGCAAAGCCGGTGCTGCACAGCACCTGGAGGATGCGCTGGGGCAGCCAGGGATCGCCCAGCTGGAGCGGCGAGAGATTGACCGACAGGGTCAGGTGCTGCGGCCAGCGGCGCGCCTCGGTGCAGGCGCGGCGGAGCACCGCGAAGCCGAGATCCTGGATCATCCCGGCATCCTCGGCGATCGGGATGAACAGATCGGGGGCGATCAGCCCGCGGGTGGGGTGACGCCAACGCGCGAGCGCCTCGAAGCCGATCACATCGCCCGATGCCAATGCGACGATCGGCTGGAAATAGGGGACGAACTCGCCGCGGTTGATGCCGGCATGCATGTCGAGCTCGAGCTGGGCGCGCTCGCCCATCTCGGCCTCGATCTCGGCGGCGAACACGCAATAGCTCGAACGGCCAGCGCGCTTGGCGCGGTACATCGCGAAATCGGCGGCGCGCAGCATCTCCTCGGCATTCGACGTACCGGGCGGGGAAGTGACGAGGCCGATCGAGGCGCTCACTTCGGCGAGCCCGCCGCGCAGCTGGACCGGTCGGGCGACCGCGGCAAGGATCGCCTCGGCGGTCTCGACCGGGACCTGGGACCCGGCGTCATGCTCGAGCACACAGGCGAATTCGTCGCCACCGAGACGCGCGACCAGCCCGGTCGCGCCGGCGAGTTGGCGAAGCCGGTTGGCGATGGTGACGAGCACGACATCGCCGCCTTCATGGCCATAGGTGTCGTTGACCGGCTTGAAGCGGTCGAGATCGAGCATGAGCACGCTGATCTCGTCGCCGGACGCGATCAACGCAGTGCGCGCGGCGATATGCTCGATCAGGGTACGGCGGTTGGCGAGGCCGGTGAGCGAATCGTGCCGGGCGAGCTGGGTGGCTTCGCTTTCCGCGCGGCGGCGGCGGCGCAGCTCGTGGCGCAGCCGGCGGGTGCGGACGACGAGCAGCACCATGTAGAGCAGGCCGGCGAGGCAGAAAGCGGGGAACAGCTCGTCGAGCTGCCAGGCTTCGTGCGCGTCGGCAAAGGCGTCGATGCGGTCGCTCAGGTTCAACAGGTCGCCAAGCGCCACCATCGCCACCACGGGGGCGACGATCAGCACATAGTCCCGATAGCTGACGAACAACCGACGCAGCCGGCCCTTCATTGCCCACTCCCCACGGCGCGATGCCGTTTATTAGACTTTATAGGAGAGAACTCAGGGCTTTGACGTAGTTGCGCAGTAATTCATATTTCAGGGAAAGATTGCGCCGACCAACGCGGCGAGGTGTGCGGGATCGCAATCGTCGAGCGCGATCTCGAGTTCGGGGTTGCTGCTATAGCCGATCATCCGACCTTCGCGATCCGATCCGACCGAGAGCAGCCGCCAACCGGCCTCCTCGCGCAGCGCAGCGAGACCGCCGGGAGCCGGAAAGCGGTCGGGATCGACGATCACCACCGTCTGGCCGGGAAGCCCGCCGCCCAGCGTCGCACGGCAGACCTTGAGCCCGAAGGCGCGCGGGCCGGCGGCATGTGGCGCCTCGGCCTTTTCCGGCGTAGGCGTGTCGGCGATCAGCCCATTGGCGAGCGGCGTGCCGAGTACCGGGACCAGCCGGATCGAGACCGCGCCGGCCATCGGCAGCGGCGCCACGACTGGGGCCTGCACGGGCTCGCCGTCTTGCAATGCGGCGGAGAGTTCCGCGATCCGCGCGCGGGTTCGTGCGTGACGGTCGGCCGGGCCGGCGATTCCGGCAAGAAACCCGTCGAGTGCACCGCCGGCGTGCAACGCCGCGATCTGCGTGCGAAGCTCGACATCGTCGGTGACGCGGAGAAGCTGATACAATGCGTGGTGGGTGGCCGCATTCCAGCGATCGAACGTCTTGGCGGCGTTTTCGATGCGCGAGAGATTGACCGGCGCCAAGCCGTAGTCGCGCTCGATCGCGGCGATGGTCAGTGCCGGATCGCCGGCGCGACGGGCGCGGAGCGCGGCGGCGAGCAGCACCGCGAAACGCTCTTCGGCGAGATCGGGCGTGCCCTCGACGAAAGGCAGCGCCCAGGTGGCGATGTCGAAGCCGGGCGCGTCGACATCGAGCAGCAGCTCGGCGGGCGCGATGCGCAGCGCGGTGGCGATGCGGCGGATTTCCTCGGCACGCGGGACGACTTCGCCGCGCTCGATCTTGGACAGGCGGATATAGGGGATTTCAGGGATCGCGGTGGCGAGGCGAAGCAGCTTGGCGTGCCCGGCGGCGCGGCGCTGCTCGCGCATGCGATTGGGGAAGACGAAGCAGCGATAGAGATCGACCGGCACGTCTCCGGCCGGCGCGCGCGCGCCGCCCTGACGTTTCCCGTTCCCCCGTGCCATCGCCATCTTCAGATCCCCCGCGGCTTTTGCCGCTTGCGACCTATTCTGAAGCGAAACAAGAATAATGCAAGGTTAACGCGCTATCCATTAGTGGAACAATCGTAGCGTTTAGTGGAACGCATGTCCCGAATTAGTGGAGCGAACGTTGCTGGCGCTGCGCGAGCAGCGCGCAAGGGCCCGAAGGATCGAGCGGAACTATCGCGAGCAGCGGCGCGCTGCCGGTTGCCTGGCGAAGCAGCCAGCCCGATGCGGACGGAGCCGGCTGATCGGGGGTGAAGGCGACGCCAATACCATCGGTGATCACGCCGTACCCCGCGGGCGGGCTCGGCCAGCGGCCGGCGAGATAGTCGAGCAGCTCGAGCGCGGCTTCCTGGAGCGCACCCTCGCCGGTGTCGACCGGGCAAAAGGCTTCGGGGGCGGCATTGATCTCTGCGACCAGGCGGAAATCGTCCGAGCGCCACCACAGCATGCGGAGCGTGCCGGTGGCATCGGTCTCGAGACCCATGAACATGCCGGCGCCGTCGGGAAGCAGCGATCGCGCGCAACGGGCCGCTTCGCGGGCCAGCGCGGTGAGGCGACGATTGGGGCGGGGCATCATCGCCCAGCCGGTCTGCGTGCCTTCGCTCATCTCGATCTCGCCGTACATCGGATCCCTCTCTTTATCTGCCTGCATTATAGGAAGATTACGGATGGGCGTTGTGTCCGGATGATTTCAGCCGATTTTAGTGCAGCGCGGCGCTCGAGGGCACATTTGCCTGGGCGAGCATGATCGCTTCGACGCGCTCGACGCTCTCGACCGGGGCGGCGAGGACGGCGCCCAGCTCGGCCGGCTGGATGGCGCGGACGCTGGCGAGGCGGTTGTGCGGCAGGTCGGCGTCGGGGAGCAGCGATGCGGCGGCAGCGGCCGGCTGGCGGCGCTTGGCGGCCGGACGGTCATGCTCGGCCATCACGGCGAAGCGCGGATCGGCAGCGGCGATCTCGGCGATCGTCTTGGCGGCGCGCTTGGTGATCTGGCGGACGCGCTCCTTGGTGACGCCGGTCTCGAGCGACAGGTCGTCGAGAGTCGAGGCCTGGAACACGCGGCGGACGACGATGTCGCGGTCACGGGCGAGCTTGGCTTCGAGCTTCTCGAGCTCGGCGGGATCGATGCCGTAGGTGGCGGTGCGGAGACGCGGGCCCTCGCGGCGCAGCGCGGCTTCTTCCCGCTTCGGACGGGGACGGCGGCGGAGCGCCTCGATGCCGACTTTCCGCAGGTGATCGACATAGGCGTCGACCAGCGACGAGATCGCGCCGTCGGCGAGATAGTCGGCGGCACCGGCTTCGGTGCGGGCGAGGGCGTCCTCGTCCTCGATCAGCGTCTCGGGGGACATTTCCTCGCCGTCGGCGCCGGTGGCGAGGGCGTTGAGCGAAACCGTGGTCGCCTCGACCTTCTTCGCCGAGGGGCGCTGGTCGGTCATCAGGCGGAAGCGGAGGCTCTGCAGCTCGCCGCGAATCTGCCAGTTCACGAAGGTGGTGAACTGCGCCTTGGCGGGGTCATAGGCTTCGATCGCGCGGTGGACGGCGATGGCGCAGCACTGCTCGGCGTCGTCCCAGTGGGCGACCAGGCCGTACTGGCGGATGAAGTGGCGGATGCGCGGAGCGATCAGCTTGAGGATCTGGGCGAAGGCACGGTCGACATAGACGCGCTGGCGATTGGAGCGGTTACCGTCGGCGGGCGTGTTCTCGATGACGGTGGCAACGGCGGCTTCGAGCGCGATCGTGATCTTCGACATGTGCAATCCCCTGCTTCGTGGAGGCTGCCCCGTGAGGCTGCCCTTTCGACAGGGAGATGAATGCCACCTAATCCTTTAACGGATGTAAACCGTTCCTATATGTAGAACTACGCAGTCGGGTTCACCCGTAGGTGGGGCAAAACCGACGTAAATCCGTCATTTCTAATGGTTTATGGCCTGGTAACCGTGCCCCAGCGGGTGGTTACCGGTAATTTTCTTATAGGAAGAAATTTTACGCGGCGAACGCTTCGGGTCGAATTCTTCGATCGATGAAGCCCAGCAGCCACTGGCGATGCGCCTGGGTGGCGTTGCCCGTGCTGGCGATGCGCTGCTCGGCGGCCGACGAGCCGATCTGCGCCGAGAGCAGCATGCGGGCGCGGCCTGCCTCGATCCCGCCACTCAGGAACTTCTTGGCGTCGCCCAGCCCGAGATGGTGGCCGAGATAGGCGGCCTTGGCGAGCGTCTCGGCATCGGTGCGGACGCGCACGCCGCCCTTTTCCAGCCGGTCGAGATTGGTCTTGGCGAGATCCGCGACGCCGAGGATCGACGCATTGGGATCGTAGCGAAGCGCGAGCAGCTCGGCGCGGTGCCCGGTCTCGAGCCGGCCGCGGCCGTCGAGCCAGCCGCGCTCGGCGGCATAGCCGTTGAGCCAGGTGCCCTGGGTCTGGGCGAGCTCCTGCCACGTCCCGCTCAGGAACTGGCCGAGCCCGGCAGCGCTCGAGCGCGGATTGCGCGAATGGGTGTTCCAGCTGCCGTCGCCGGTCTTGGCGGCCTCGGCATCGACGATCGCCGCCAGCGCCGAGGCGGGAATGCCGGTGCGCGCCTCGGCGGCGGCGAAGGTGCCGGCATAGCGCGCATTGGCGCCGAGCTGGAGCGCGCCGCTGCCGGCGGTCTGGCTACCGCCGCTCGACAGGGTGACCGGCGTATAGGCGCTCGCGCCCGATTCCTCGGGGTCGATCGTGCCGGCGCCGGTGGTGCCGATGCCGATCCTGGCGACGGCCTCGTTGGCTGCGCCGGTCGCGGCAGGCTGGTGGCAGCTGCACGCGCAATGGCAGGCGCAGCCGCCCTGCGACATGCCGGATATGCCCTCGCGGCCGCCGAGCAGCCCGAGCAGCGAATCCATGTTCATGTTGTTGCCGCCGAAGGGCGACGCCTCGCGCGTGTCCTTGCTGTCGCCGTCGCCGAGCGCGGCGCGCCACAGCCGCGTCGAGAGCTGCGACTGCGCCTCGGCATAGATGACCTGCGCGCGCTTCTGCGGGCTGAGCGCGGCCAGCTGGGTTGCGTTGATCATGCCGAGCGCTTCCGCACGACGGCGCGGGCGCGCAGGAAGCGCGCCGCGGCGATATCGTCGATCGCGCCCTGTTCGGCGAGGGCGAGCGTGCGCTCGGCCTCGTCCTCATAGCGTTCGGCGGCGCCTTCGATCGCGCGCATCGTGCCATAGGCCTCGACCGCCTGGGCGCGCAGCCGGCCGAGCCGGGCCTGGGCGAGATAGGCGGCTTCGTCGAGCCGGGCGCGCTCGGCCTTCATCTTTGCGGTCCACGCGTCGGTGGCGAAGGGCATCGACGTGGCGAGCGCGCGCTCCTGCAGCATCCGCGCGTCGTGGGTGCGGGTCTGCGTTTCGAGCGTGGTGATGCGCTCGACCTCGACGCTGATCGATACCTTGACGGCATCGACTTCGCGGCGCTGGACGCGCAGCGCAGTGTCGAACGGCGTCATGCGGCGATCCCGATCGGCTCGGCAGCCTCACCGCCTAGGATCGCTGCGAGCGCGGCGAAATCGGCGTCGGCATTGCCCTGCTCGTGCTTGCCCTGGTTGATCAGCGCCTCGATCTGCGGCGCGAGCGCGACCGCGGCATCGACTTCAGGCGACGACCCGGCCTTGTACGCGCCGAGGCGGACCATCTCTTCCATGTCGGCATAGGTCGACAGCAGTTTCCGCGCGGCGAGGCGCGTCGTATTCTGCTCGTCGTTCATGCAATGGGGCAGGGTGCGCGAGACCGACTTGAGCACGTCGATCGCGGGATAGCGGCCACGCTCGGCGATCGCGCGGCGCATCACGACGTGGCCGTCGAGGATACCGCGGACCGCGTCGGCGACGGGCTCGTTATGGTCGTCGCCGTCGACGAGGACGGTGAACAGGCCGGTGATCATGCCCTTGCCGGGCTCGCCGGGGCCGGCGCGCTCGAGCAAGCGGGGCAGCTCGGCGAAGACAGTGGGGGTATAGCCCTTGGTCGCCGGCGGCTCGCCACTGGCGAGGCCGATCTCGCGCTGCGCCATCGCGAAGCGAGTGACCGAATCCATCAGGCAAAGGACGTTGAGGCCCTGGTCGCGGAAATGCTCGGCGACGGCGAGGGTGGTCCAGGCGGCCTGGCGGCGCATCAGCGCGGGCTCGTCGGAGGTGGCGACGACGACGACCGAGCGGGCCATG
>Ga0065165_1002378_pt1 | contig 16217 bp, 16 predicted proteins | sample AraplaMF_Cvi_mMF_FD_63813 | JGI IMG/M metagenome (GOLD analysis project Ga0065165, IMG submission 63813) | Arabidopsis root microbial communities from the University of North Carolina, USA - plate scrape MF_Cvi_mMF (version 2) (version 3) | ecosystem: Host-associated > Plants > Roots >...
GCGATCGAACGAGAACCAGCCGGTCAGCCAGCAGGCGCCGTAGCCGAGCGCGGTCGCGGCCGTGACGATGTTCATGGCGCTGGCGCCCGCCGACAATTCCTGCTCGAACGCCGGCACCTTGGGATGCGGCTTGGTGAAGCTGACGATGCCGATTACCAGCGGCGCGTCCATGAGGCGCTTGCGCTCGACCTCGACTTCGGCCGCCGGCGCGCCGGGATTCTTGCGGGCAAACACTTTCGCGATCACCTCGCCGGCGCGCTGGCGCGCATCGCCCTCGAAGACGATGAAGCGCCACGGCGCAAGCTTGCCATGATCAGGCACGCGCGCGCCGATGGTGAGGATGGTCTCGAGCTCGGCCGGGGAGGGGCCGGGTCCCGTCATCTCGCGCGGCTTGACCGAGCGGCGGGTCTTCAGGAGTTCGATGGCGTCGGGCACTGCGATATCCTCTTCGGCTGGTCGTCGGGCGTGCTCTGCCGAGATAGGCATGCACGCCCGCAACCGAAAGCGAGTTTAGATCGATTTCAGAACTCAGGCCGCCTCGCGTGCCCGCCTCACGTCCGGCGGGGTTGCTTCCTCGACCAGTGCGGCGATCGCCTCCGCCGTCGTCATCACCTTCTGGCCGTCGCTGCCGAGCCGGCGGACCGAGACCGAATGCGTCTCGGCCTCCTTCTTGCCGCACACCAGCAGCGCCGGGATTTTGGCCAGCGAGTGCTCGCGGACCTTGTAGTTGATCTTCTCGTTGCGCAAGTCGATCTCGGCCCGAAGGCCGGCGCGACGGACCTGCTCCAGCACCTGCTTGGCATATTCGTCGGCTTCCGAGGTGATGGTGGTGACCACCACCTGCACGGGGGAGAGCCAGAGCGGGAAGTTGCCGGCATAGTGCTCGATCAGGATGCCGATGAAGCGCTCCATCGAGCCGCAGATCGCACGGTGCACCATCACCGGCGCCTTCTTGCCGCTGTCATGGTCGATGTAGAACGCACCGAACCGTTCCGGCAGGTTGAAGTCGACCTGCGTGGTGCCGCACTGCCAGTCGCGGCCGATGGCATCGCGCAGCACATATTCGAACTTCGGCCCGTAGAAGGCGCCTTCGCCCGGATTGATCTCGGTCTTGATGTGGCTGTTCTGCGCCTGGATCTGGCTCAGCACCGTCGCCATCACGCGCTCGGCGTGATCCCACATCGCATCCGTGCCGACGCGCTTCTCCGGCCGGGTCGAGAGCTTGACCGTGAGATCGCCGGTGAAGCCGAAATCGGCATAGGTCGACAGGATCAGGTCGTTGATCTTCAGGCACTCGTCGGCGAGCTGGTCCTCCATGCAGAAGACATGTGCGTCGTCCTGGGTGAAGCCGCGCACGCGCATCAGGCCGTGCATGGCGCCCGAGGGCTCATAGCGATGCACCACGCCGAACTCGGCGAGGCGCAGCGGCAGGTCGCGATAGCTCTTCAGGCCGTGCTTGAAGATCTGGACGTGGCCGGGGCAGTTCATCGGCTTGAGCGCGAACCAGCGCTTGTCCTCGGCCTCGTCGCCGGCCGACTGGGCCGCGAACATGTTCTCGCGGTACCAGCCCCAATGGCCCGAGGTCTCCCACAGCACCTTGTCGAGGATCTGCGGCGCGTTGACCTCGTTGTAGTCGCCGGCGAGGCGACGGCGCATATAGGCGATCAGCTGCTGGAAGATGGTCCAGCCCTTCGGATGCCAGAATACGACGCCCGGACCTTCCTCCTGGAAATGGAACAGGTCGAGCTCGCGTCCGAGCTTGCGATGGTCGCGCTTCTCGGCTTCCTCGATCTGCTTGAGGTAGGCGTCGAGGTCTTCCTGCTTGGCGAAGGCAGTGCCGTAGATGCGGGTCAGCATCGGGTTGTTGCTGTCGCCGCGCCAATAGGCGCCGGCCACCTTCATCAGCTTGAAGGCATTGCCGACCTTGCCGGTCGAGGTCATGTGCGGGCCCCGGCAGAGATCGAACCAGTCGCCCTGGTAGTAGATCTTGATCGGCTCGTTGCCGGGAATGGCGTCGACCAACTCGACCTTGAAGGCTTCGCCCTTGTCGCGGAACACCTGCTTGGTTTTCTCGCGGTCCCAGACTTCCTTCGTGAACGGTTTGTCGCGCGCGATGATCTCGCGCATCTTCTTCTCGATGGCGGCAAAGTCTTCCGGCGTGAACGGCTCGTTGCGGAAGAAGTCGTAGTAGAAGCCGTTCTCGATCACCGGGCCGATGGTGACCTGGGTGCCCGGCCACAGCGTCTGCACGGCTTCGGCCAGCACGTGCGCGCAGTCGTGGCGGATCAATTCGAGCGCGCGCGGGTCGTCGCGATTGATCAGCTCGATCTTGGCATCGGCTTCGATTGCGTCGTCGAGGTCGGCGACCACGCCGTCGAGCGCCATCGCGACCGTGCGCTTGGCCAGCGACGGCGAGATGCCCTTGGCGATCTCGAGACCGGTGATGCTCTTGTCGTATTCGCGCCGGGCGCCGTCAGGGAAGGTGAGGGTGACTTTGGCGGCGGGGGTCACGGGCTTCAGATTGCTGAGGGAGTATTGGAAGCCGGATTCGGACTTGTTCTGGTCGGTCATTGCTTTTCTCCTGAAGCTCACTCCTGCGAACGAGCGCAGGTAAGCGGGAACGAGCGATATATCAGGCGATTCGGCCTGCGCAATCCGGCAATTCTAGGAAAGTGGCGCGCGAAAGCCGAAGCGATGCGCCAACTATTTCGGACCGCGCCCTTTAACTGGTCACGGGTCTGCTCTACATGCACTTGCATGGAAAATCAGCCCTCTGCCGGCCGTTTCACGCCCACCGCCCTGATGCTCGGCAATCTCGTCACCGGCTGCTCGGTGCTGGCGCCGGCGGGCATGCTGCCGGAATTGTCGGCGGGGTTCGGCATCAGCATCCATGCGGCTGCGCTGCTGATCACCTTCGGCGCGGTCACGCTGTGCATTGGCTCGCCGCTGACGGCCTGGCTGACCAGCCGGATCGAGCGGCGGACGCTGCTGACGACGACGCTCGCGGTGCTCGCTCTTGGCAATCTCGCCTCGGCCTTTGCGCCCGATTTCACCAGCCTCCTCGTCATTCGCCTGGTGATGCTCGCGGTCGGCGCGCTCTATACGCCGCAGGCGGCAGGCACGGCCGCGCTGATCGTGCCGGTGGAGCGGCGCGGCAGCACCATCGCCTATATCTTTCTCGGCTGGTCGCTGGCAGCCGCCGTCGGCCTGCCGCTGATCACCTTCATGGCCAGCCGCTATGGCTGGCGCGCGGCCTATGGCGCGATCGGCGCGCTCGGCTGCATCAGCTTCCTGTTGCTGCTGCTGCGTCTGCCGGCAGGCCTGAAGGGCACGCCTGTTGACCTCAAGACCTGGAGCGCGGTCGGGCGCAGCAAGATGATCCTGCTGTTGCTGGCGATCACGATGCTGCAAATGTCCGGGCAGTTCGTGGTGTTCACCTTCATGGGCCCGCTGCTCAAGAAGCTCACCGATGCCAGCCCCGATGCGATCGGCATGGTGTTCGGCATCTACGGCGTCTGCGGCTTCCTCGGCGTCGTCATCGCGACCCGCATCGTCGATACCTGGGGGCCTTATCGCACCTCGCTGCTGTTCACCTGGCTGCTGCTGGCAGGCATCACGGGCTGGGCGCTCGGGGCCGGAACGCTCGTGCTGATGGCGGGTGCGGTCGCGATCTGGGGCCTCGGCTTTGCCTCGACCAATTCGATGCAGCAGGTGCGGCTGGTTGCGGCCGCGCCGCAACTTGCGTCGGCGACCGTCGCGCTCAACACCTCCGTCCTCTATATCGGCCAGGCGGTCGGCTCCGCCATCGGCGGATTGCTGTTCGCCCGCGAACTGCTGCATCCGCTCGGCTTCGTCGCCATAGGCTTCGTCGTGGCGGCGCTGATCCTGGTGGTCCTGACCCGGCCGCGGCGGGCTGCCGCCACTGCCTGACCAGCGTGTTTTCCTGTGCGCAAGGTGCTTGGCAAACCGCGCGTCAGAGCGCTAGAAGGCGAGGCATGGGGACCAAAGAGAGTTGACTGAAATGAGGATGATTCTGGCGGTTGCCGCGGTGCTCTATTCAGCCTCCGCGTTCGCGCAAACCGACAAGCCACCGATGGTGGGGGACAAGCCGCTGGTGCAGGTCAAGCCCAAAGGGACCAAGGCGGCGGCCTCCACGGCCACGCCGGCGCCGAAGGGCAAGCCGCAATCGATCGCGGCGCGGCTCCAGGCCTGCCTCGACCTCGACGACGGCACCAAGGACCGGCTCAACTGCTACGACGCCATCATCCCGCCGACGCCGAAGCCGAAGCCGGCGAAGGCCAAGGGCTACGCCGATTGCCGTTTCTTCAAGGAAGAGGACGAGCGGCTGGCCTGCTTCAACGGCTTTGCCGAGAGCATTCCGAAGCTGCCCAAGACCTGAGGTCAAGAGCTGAGGCCAAGTCTGAGTCTGGAAGCCTAGTCGCTGATCCGGCCCAGCACGGCCCTGAAGGCAACGCCCGGCACTTGCAAGGCGGTGCCTTCGAATTCCGCGGTGTCGCCGTCCTCCCGGCCGGCGAGCGTCAGCGTGATCCGGTCGATGCCGAACAGCGCCTTGAAGGACGGATCGTCGTTGTAGCGCTGCGTCGAGATCTTGACCTTGATGCTGGCGCCTTCGCCCGTGTAGGTGCCGATGAAGGCGAAGGCGGAATTGCCGCCGCGCATCTTGCCATCCATCACATAGACGACGCCGCACCCGGTTCCATGAACCGTGTGGAAGTCGACCTTGTACAATCCCTGACGCACGACCTGCCCCCGCAAAATTCCAAACCCAGCTTGGCCAGCAAACTGTGAATGTTGCCAGTGGAAACAATCCGGTGAGTCCCGGAGATGTTGGCCATCAACATCACATTTTGATCAAAGCCTGAGACAGTTGCTGGCAGCGCGGCCTCAATCCCGGCTGGCGCAATATCGGGGCTAGCGGCTCGTGGCGGCGGCCACGCGCGTCAGCGCCAGTGCCGGCGTTGCCGACATCTTCACCAGCACGTCCTTGAGCGGATATTGCGTCCACGCGCGGTTCACGTAGTCACGATGTCTGACGCCCTCGCCCGTCTCGACGAACACCACGCTGCCGGGACGCAAGGGGCCGTCCATGTCCTCGGAGACGCTGATGCCCTTCTGCCTGAGCATGCTCATCAGCTCGCGGTCGCGTCGCGCGGTGCCGCGCGTGTAGGAGCTGACGAAGAAGCCGGAGCGGTGGCTCTCGATCCAGGAGGCGAACTTGTCCATTTCGCCATAGATGGCGTCGAGCAACACGACGCCGCGGACGCGGTCGCTGATGCCGCCGACCTCGAGGCTCCATGCGGTGGGCAGGAAGCCGCCGCTGTAGCCGACGATCACGATCGGCATGTTGGCGAAGGCGCGTGCGCTGTTGGGATCGCCGGTGAGGCGGGCCAGATGGCTCGCGGATTCTTCCATGAAGCGCTTGAGGCCGCCGGCCTGCCAGAACTTTCCGGCGCTGGAATCGGCGGCATCGACCGCCATCTGCGGCGCGAGCAGGATGGCGTTGGCGCCGGAATCGGTGACCTGCTGCGGCACCAGCTGCCGGTCGCGCACGTCGCGCTCGAGCGTCGCGCCATTGCCGTGGAAGAACAGCACGATCACGCCCGGCTTGCGCACGTCGAAATGCTCGGGGACGTGAACCAGCACGCGGCTGTCGCTGTAGGTCTCGTCCTGCCAGTAGACCCGGCCTGAATAGCTGCGATGGCCGCGGCGGTCGCCCTTGGAGATGTTGAGGAAGGGCGCGTCGGACGCGGGGTTGTTGCCGAAATAGGGGAAGGCGGAAGACTTCATGCTGACGAGTGTCGTCAGGTCTTCACGTGCCGGACGCTGATAGGGCGCTTGCGGCGCGAGCGAGGCGACCTTGTAGGGCGCCTGCTCCGGTGGCTGCTGCACGGCGCGCTTGGGCGAGAAGTCCGACATCTGCCGTTGCAGAAAACTCTCGCTCGCCGACGGGAAGCGCTCCCTGAACTGTGGGGCAGGGAAGCGATCCTCGAACGTATCGCCGCTTGCGACTTGCTGATTGGTGGTTCGCGAACTGGTCTTGGCAACCACCTGGACATTGGCCTGCGAGTTCGCCGCCAGCGCCGCCGGATTGGGCGCCTTGCCGCATTGAACCAGCGTCAACGAGAGCGGCACCAAGGCTGAGATCAGGCCGATCCGGAGCGCACGACCGCGCACACCGGATGTCGTCCGGTCGGCACGCATGTCAGCTCTCAGTTTCGGAACGGCCCCGACCATCCACCCATGACCCCAAAGTCACGTCCATCGGCAATTTCTAGACAATTGAGCCGACTGGCGTTTAGGCGACGTTAAGCGTCCGGAGAAACTTCCCCACCTCCGGAAAGCCCAAAAGGACCATGCAATCGTGTCGTGATTGTGGGGGAGGGACTCGGGATATTCCGGTGTTCGCCTCGGTTTATTGCTTAAAGCGTGCGCGGAGGTGCTAAATTACCTATTTCCGCCGCCTCATTTAACCCTTGTTAACCCTGCTTGAATTGACTGACCAAACTGCACGATGCTTTCCACGAGGCGTGACGCCTGAGGTTTAAGGACCCCGATGACGGCATCAGATGCGGGACCTGCGCCCTGGACTGGCCGACTGACCGGAAGCGGGGTCTCCGTTCTGGTCGCAACCGCCATCGTCGTTGCCGACATGGTCGGGGTCGGCGTCTTCACCAGCCTCGGCTTCCAGGTCAAGGATATCCCCTCGGGCTTCTCGATCCTGCTGCTGTGGACCGTCGGCGGCATTGTCGCGCTGTGCGGGGTGTTCTCCTACAGCGAGCTCGGGGCGATGTTTCCGCGCTCGAGCGGCGAGTACAATTTCCTCGGCCGTGCCTATCATCCCGCTTTTGGCTTTCTCGCCGGCTGGGTCTCGGCGACGGTGGGCTTTGCGGCGCCCGTGGCGCTCGCGGCGATGGCGTTCGGCGAATACGCCAAATCGGTCGCGCCCGGTCTGCCGCCGATCCCGCTCGCCATCGGCGTGGTGTGGCTGGTCTCGATCGTCCAGCTGACCGGCGTCAGGCACTCCTCGACCTTCCAGCTGATCTCGACCATCCTGAAGGTCGTGCTGATCGTCGCCTTCCTGGTCGCCGGCTTCATCATCGGCGTGCCGCAGCCGATCGCCTTCACGCCGCAGCCGGGCGATCTGGCCCACATCGTCAGCGCGCCGTTCGCGATCGGGCTCGTCTTCGTGATGTACTCGTTCTCGGGCTGGAATGCCGCGACCTACATCATCGGCGAGATGAACATGCCGCAGCGGGACCTGCCGCGCGCGTTGCTTGCAGGCACGCTGATCGTGCTCGTCCTGTATGTCGCGCTGAACGCGGTGTTTCTTTATTCCACGCCGGTCGGTGCACTGGCCGGCCAGCTCGACGTCGCCAGCGTTGCGGGCAGCGCCATCTTCGGCAGCCTCGGCGGCCGGATCGTCGGCGCGATGATCTGTGTCGGCCTGGTTTCCTCGATCAGCGCGATGATGTGGATCGGCCCGCGCGTGATGATGACGATGGGCGAGGACATTCCGGCCCTGCGGGTGTTCTCGAAGCGGTCGGTGAGCGGCGCGCCGGCCTATGCCATCCTGTTTCAGCTCGCGGTCGCGACCTTGTTGCTGTTCACGCGCAGTTTCGAGGCAGTGCTCGACTTCATCCAGTTTGCGCTCCTGTTCTGCTCGTTCTTCACCGTCGCAGGCGTCATCAAGCTGCGCATCACCGATCCCGACCTGCCCAGACCCTATCGTGCCTGGGGATACCCGTTCACGCCGCTGGTTTTCCTGCTCGTGACAGGGTTCATGATGTACTACCTTTTGACCGAGCGGCCGATGCATTCGCTCGCGGGGATGCTCGTCATGCTCTCGGGCCTGTTGATTTATGCTGTTTTCCGCAGGCGGCCGGTCGCCGCTGGCAATTCACACAATCGCGAATAGACATGTTTCGACCCCTGAGAATTGCGGCCGTCGCTCTCGCCTTGCTGGCTGCGGCCGTCTCGTCCGCGCGTGCTGCCGACGTCAGCTTCGACGATACCGCGCGTTTCCTCGCGGGCATGCCGCCCTCGGCGGACTCGCCTCTGATGCCGCTGACCAGGGATCCCAGCTGGCAGCATCACGCAAAATTCTTCGACGGCGCCTTCGCCCAGCTCGAGCAGCGGCAGCTCTCGAAGATCCGCACCTGGTCCGACGTCAATCTGGCCGCGCCCCGCCCGACGATGTTCTACATGTTCAGCGGCCCGGATTTCCTCTACGCCAACGCCTTCTATTCCAAGGCCAGCACCTACGTGCTCGGCGCGCTGGAGCCGGTCGGCGCCGTGCCCGATCTGACGCGGCTGCCGCGCGGCTCGGTCGGCGCTGCGCTCTACAATGTCGAGCGCTCGCTCGGCTCGATCCTGAGCTTCTCGTTCTTCATCACCAAGCAGATGAAGGTCGACCTGCATGCCAACCAGGTCAACGGCACCTTGCCGATCCTCTATGTCTTCCTCGCGCGCTCCGGCAAGACCATCCGCAATGTCGAGATGATTGCGCTCGATGCCAAGGGCGGGATGCACACCGGCAATGACAATCCGGGACCGAACGCCACGCACGGCGTCCGCATCACCTTTGCAGGCCCCGACGGCGAGGCGCGCACGCTGTATTATTTCTCGACCGATCTTTCCAATGCCGGTGCGCGCAACACGGGATTCCTGAAATTCTGCGAGACGCTCGGGCCCGGCAACAGCCTGCTCAAGAGCGCATCCTATCTTCTGCACAAGGGCGACTTCGCGGTGGCGCGCGACTGGCTGCTGGCCAACAGCGCGACCATCATCCAGGACGATTCCGGCATACCCCTTGCCAATTACAATGCGCGGCAGTGGCGGTTCTTTCCCTTCGGCCGTTATCTCGGGCCGATCGGCGAATTCCCCGGCCGCTACCAGGAGCGCTACGCCGAACTGTTCACGCGCGCCCAGCCGATCGATTTCGGGGTCGGCTATCGCTGGCGCATGCACGAGTCGAACCTGCTGCTGTCCGTGAAGGTGCCGGGGACCGAGACGGCGCCGGCTGCGGAGACGATCTCATCGGATGAGCCGCCGCCCAAACCGCCGCGTCCGAAGCGACCGCGTCCGCCCGAACCGATCCCGCCACCGCCGGGACGCTTCTACTGGTTCCGCTAGACTATTCGCGGAGCCCGGCGTCAGGAGCTCTGGGCCACGACGACCAGCACTTCCGCCTTCTGCCGGCCGAGGCTCCGGACTTCGTGCGGCGTCTCGCCTGAGAAATACAGGCAGTCGCCCTTGCCGAGCGTCAGCTCCTCGCCGTCGAGCTTGATCGCAATCCTGCCGTTGATGACGAACAGCAGCTCTTCGCCCGCATGCGAGGCGCGCGTCGCCGATTTGTGTGGCGGGCTCAGCAGAAACGGCTCCATCATCTTGCGGGTCCGGCCGGTTGCCAGCGGTACCACGCCAAAATTGTCCTGGAACAGCGGGACATTGCCACCTTCGCGGCGGAACAGCGTGTAGCGCGGCGCAGGCTCGGCGTTCGGGTCGAAGAAGTTCGCGACATTGACCTCGAGCGCGGCGGCCATCCGCAGCAGCGCGGCTAGCGAGGGGATCTTCAGGTTGCGCTCGACCAGCGAAATGTAGCCGCGCGTGAGGTCGCTCTGCCTCGCAAGCTGGTCCAGCGTCAGGCCTTTGGCGATCCGCGCCTGGCGGATATTGGCCCCGACCGCTGTCGCTTTGCTGACGTCAAGCACGCATGAGTCTCCCGAACTGCCGAGGCTCCTTTTGCAACAGAAGCCGCCCGACTGCCAGCCCGGCGGCGGGAAGAGGCCGCGGATTGCGGTTAGGGGATGTATTCCAAAGGAAAACTCATGCGCGTAAATTTAGAGCAGGGCCGCGGATATTGTGGGCATGTGAGCTGGCATATCGCAGGAATCAGCCGAAAACTCGAGCAAAATACTCACTTTGCCGCGATCGGAGGCAATTGCCGCGTTCCGTAGCGTTGATTTCCACTAGTAAACATGATCGATTTTACCGTCGCGGCTGCCGATGGGCTCCGCGGACAGAACCAACTGCTTTTCCCTGGCGCCGGTACCTTTTGGAGAGATCGATGACCGTAGCAGACGACGTCACCCTGAACGTAGCGCCGGACGAGGCGGCGAGCTTGCGACGGATCGTGTGGTCGAGCGTGATCGGCACCGCGGTCGAATGGTACGACTTCCTCATCTACGGCACGGCAACCGCGCTGGTGTTCAACAAGGTGTTCTTCGCCGCCGGCAACCCCACGCTCGCGACCATCGCCGCCTTCGGCACCTACGCCGTCGGCTTCCTGGCGCGGCCGCTGGGTGCTGCGATCTTCGGTCACTACGGCGATCGGGTCGGCCGCAAGGCGATGCTTGCCATCACGATCATGGTGATGGGTATCGGAACCTTCCTGATCGGCCTGCTGCCGACCTACCAGCAGATCGGCATCGCCGCGCCATTGCTGCTGATCGGCTTGCGCTTCCTCCAGGGCATCGGTCTCGGCGGCGAATGGGGCGGGGCGGTGCTGATGGTTGTCGAGAATTGCCCGACCCACCGCCGCGGCCTGCTCGGCAGCATGGTCCAGGTCGGCAATCCCATCGGCAATCTCGCCGCGATCGGCATGTTCGCGCTGGTGGCGAGCCTGCCGGAAAACGACTTCATGACCTATGGCTGGCGCATTCCGTTCCTGCTCTCGATCTTGCTGGTCGGCGTCGGTCTCTACATCCGCCTCAACATGGAGGAGACCGCGGCCTTCCGTCAGGTCCAGGCCAAGAAGGACGTCGCGAAGATGCCGCTGGTCGAAATCTTCAGGCATCACCGCAGGCCATTCTTCACCGCGGTCGGTCTGAAGATCTCCGAAATCGCCTATGCCAGCATTGGCGGCGTGTTCGTGATGTCCTACGCCACCGCCAATCTCGGCCTGTCGCGCACGGTGGTCCTGAACGGCGCATTTGCCGCGTCGCTGGTCGCGCTGCTGGCGATTCCCCTGTTCGGCTGGTTGTCCGATCTGATCGGCCGAAAGACCATGTTCTATGCGAGCTGCGTGTTCTCGGCGCTGTTTGCCTTCCCGCTTTTCTGGCTGCTCGATACGCGCGATCCCACCGTCGTCATCTGCACCATCGTGGTCGCGATCACGTTCGGCCAGATGGTGATGTTCGGCATCGGCGCGCCCTGGTATTCCGAGCTGTTTTCCGCACGGCTGCGCTATAGCGGCGCCTCGCTCGGCTTTCAGGTCGGGGCGGCCATCAGCGGCGGGTTGACGCCGTTGATCGCGGCGTCTCTGATGGCGTGGAGTGGCGGTGCCACCTGGCCGGTCTCGCTGCTGCTGATCGCCTGCGCCGCCATCACCGCGACCGCGACGACGTTCGCGCCGGAAATGGCGAACAAGGAACTGACCTGATCCCGCTGCGCGCCGCGGCCTGCGGCGCGCCGTTGCCTCTCACAAGGATTTTGTCATGCTCGATACCATCGGCGCCGGCCCGGCGCACAATGCAGTACAGCTCGCCTGGACCGGCGTAGTGCGCTTTCTCCATCTCACCCCGCGCGCGTTCCTGCCGATGCGTGCCGCGGAAACGATCACCCTCGTCGCTGGACGAGGGATCGAGGGCGACCGCTACATGATCGGCAACGAAGAGGGCTTTTACTCGCACAAGCCCGAAGAGGGCCGTCAGGTCACCCTGTTCGAGCTCGAGACGCTGGTTGCGCTCAAGCGCGACGCCGGCATCGAGCTTGGCCCGGAAGAACATCGGCGCAACGTGACAGTCGAGGGCGTGCCGTTGAATCATCTCGTCGGCCGTCGCTTCTGGCTGGGCGAGACCCTGCTGGAAGCCACGCGATTGTCGATTCCCTGCCGGCATATCGAGGAGATCACCGGCAAGGCGATCTTCGATCCCCTGATCAATCGCTCCGGCCTCAACTGCAAGATTCTCCGGGGCGGTATCGTCAAGGTCGGCGACGCCGTACGGAACGCGGCATGAAGGCGCGCCCGATCACGACGGTCAAGACGGTTGTCGCCGGCATCGAGGAGGCCGGCGACGGGATCAAGCTGTTCGTCCTGGTTGATCCCGATCGTTGGGAATTGCCGCCGTTCAAGCCTGGGGCGCATATCGACCTGCATCTGCCGAACGGACTCGTACGCACCTACTCGCTGTGCAACGAGCCCGCGGACAGCGCGCGCTACGTCATTGCGGTCAAGCGTGAGGCGGAGGGGCGCGGCGGCTCGCGTGCGCTTCACGACGACGTCAGGATTGGCGACGTCGTGGGCGTCTCGTTGCCGCGGGGCGGGCTCGCTCCCGATGCCCGCATCGCGCGCTACGTCCTTGTGGCTGGCGGGATCGGCGTGACGCCGTTCCTGTCGATGGCGCGGCATCTCGAACGAACGGGAGGGGCCGAATTCACGCTGCACCTGATCGTGCGCGAGGAGGTGCCGCTTTCTGCGCATCTCGGCGCATTGATCGAAGCGGGGCGTGTCGTGGTGCATCGGACGTCGCGGACCGGGCGTCCCGATCTTGCGGCCCTGGTCGGCACGGGCGGAGCGGAGACGCTGGTCGCCTGCTGCGGACCGGAAGGCATGACCGACGATTTCGAGCGGGTGACCGCGGCCTGGCCCACAGCCAATGTCCATATCGAACGCTTCGTCGCACCGCCGCCGGTCATCGATCCCGATGCCAAGCCGTTCACGCTGTCATTGGCGCGCACGGGGACCGAGATCCAGGTCCGGGCCGGCCAGACCATGCTGGCCGCGTTGCAGGAAGGCGGCATCGATATCGCGACCTCCTGCTGCGGCGGCATCTGCGGTGCCTGCAAGGTCGGATGGATCGAGGGCAAGCCGGTGCACCGCGATCGCATCCTGTCTCCATACGAGCGCGAGCGCTATCTCATGGTCTGCGTCGCGGGATCGGAGACGGAACGGCTGGTGCTGGACCTCTAAAGCATGATCCGGAAAAGTGCGAAACGGTTTTCCGAAGAGATCATGCGCCAACAAGAAGCCAAAGCGCGATGGCGATCCCAATCTCATCGCGCTTGGTGCCCGGCGCTACCAGTGCACGCTTTGGCTGGGCTCGATGAAGGCGGTCGTGCTCGGCGGGGTGACGCGACTCGTCGCCAGATACCAGCCGGAGCCGAGCACGAGGGCGAGCAGCGCGACGATCGCGAGCACGTCGATGGTTCTGGGATCGTGGTGATGGTGGCGGTGGCCGAGATCTGGACCGAGCCTGAAGTGAAAATGAGGGCTGATTTTCCAGCGCATTGTTGTTTCCTCCCTGCGGAGCACCACAATAACGCGAGTGGATAGTTCCGGTTCCACCAGGGGCAGCAATGCGCAAGGCACCGCAGCGAACTCAGGATGCATTGACGCCGCGCCAGCGGCCGTAACGCCAGGGCAGGTACCAGCGCGCACCGTGCGGCGCGGTGAGAGGGACATTGTCGATGCCCGACGTGCCGAAGGGATTGCAGCGGAGCAGGCGCGCGAGCGTCATCCAGCCACCGGCCCAGAGCCCGAACCGCTCGATCGCCTCGTCGCCATAGACGGAGCAGGTCGGAAGGTGCCGGCAGTTGTAGCCGACCAGCGGGGAAAGCGTGTGGCGGTAGAGCCAGATCAGCGCGCGGCCGAATCTGCGCGGCAGCCGCAGGGCGCCCTCGACCGGAGCGGAATAATGCTCGCAGGCTGAATGCTTCATGTGCGTTGTGCCGCGACCTTGAGCGAAGTGTTGCGCGGTTCCGACGCAGGGAACAGCAAGCTGTTGTTTGCACGCCATATTTTGCGTGCTTTTTGGGAGCAGTGCAGCAAGTACCTATGGACGATCTGTATTCCCCCGGATACCATTTTTGTGACGTCCATGTGTAGACTCGTCGGAACGTCGAAACGGGGCTTGCCTGAATCGCCTTGGGGCTTGGGGAAGGGACCAGTTTGAAACTTCTGAAGTCGCTCAATCTTCGCGGCTGGTTGCTGGTGGGAACCGCCGCTTGTGGAGTCGTGTTGGCTGGCGCCGTCGCGACGTTCGGCTCGTCGGCCAAGGCCGGGGCCGCGCTCGAAGAGCGCAAGATGCCGATGAAGTTCAATTGGGTCGCCTGCGAGCCGAACTGCCGCGGCTGGGTCAGCGCGGTCGGCATCATCACCGCCGATACGCCCAAGGATTTCGAGGACTTTGCCCAGGGACGCCAGCTCGGCGGCGCTACCGTGGTGCTCGATTCCAGCGGGGGGTCCGTCAATGACGCCATCACGCTCGGCCGGCGCTTCCGCAATCTCGGGCTTCTGACCACGGTCGGTATCAGCCTCCCGAACCGTGGCGGGCCGTCGGCCCGTCCAGCGGTCGCGTCCGAGGCCTATTGCGAATCCATGTGCGTGTTCCTGCTGCTGGCCGGCAAGAAGCGCTACGTGCCGCAAGCGGCGCATGTCCGCGTCCACCAGATCTGGATGGGCGACCGCGCCGACGATGCCAAGGCGGCGAGCTACAGCGCGCAGGACCTCATGATCGTGGAGCGCGATATCGGCCGGCTTGCCAAATACACCTTCGATATGGGCGGTGCCGGCGATCTGCTCTCGCTCGCGCTCAGCGTTCCGCCCTGGGAAGATCTGCACGAGCTGGACGCCGGCGAACTGAAGCTCACCAATCTCGTGACCACGGATCTCGTCGCCGACGTGCTGCCGCACGTGGACGTCGCAGCTCCGGCCATGGCGGAGCTCGCCCCGAAGACGCAGGCGAGGTTCGGCGCGGAACAGGAGCAGCCGGCCAAGTCGACCAAGACGGCCGAAGCCGCGGTGCCGACGGGGGCCGCTCAAGTGGCGGCGTCGCAGAAGTAGGTCATCGTCTTCAGCTCTGATGGACTAGCCCTGCGCCGCAGCGGGCTGCCTGGCCTTGGCTTCGATCTGGCCGATGGCATCGACCACCGCGTCGAAGGTCAGCAGCGTCGAGGCGTGCCGCGCCTTGTAGTCGCGGACCGGCTCGAGGAACTTGAGCTCTTCCCATTTGCCTTCAGGAGGCGCGCCGTTCTCCTTGAGCATCTTGCGAACGGTTTCGCGTAACTCACGGAGCTCGCTGGCAGTCGAGCCGACCACGTGACTTGCCATGATGGATGAAGAGGCCTGTCCCAGCGCGCAGGCCTTCACGTCATGAGCGAAGTCGGTGACGGTGTCGCCGCTCATCTTGAGATCGACCTTGACGGTCGAGCCGCACAGTTTGGAGTGGGCGGTCGCGGTGGCATCGGGGGCCGATAACCGCCCGAGGCGCGGAATATTTCCGGCCAGCTCGATGATCCGCTTGTTATAGATGTCGTTCAGCATGTGAGGGAGTCCAACACTTCCGGGCCGGATCGGCCTTGGCGGGCGCCGTCCAGGGTCCTATATAGGGTTGGAACTGGCGGAAAAACAGTCCAGCGGTGCGGCTGCGGTGATCCAGATCTGCGCTGCCAGCGTGATGACCCAGGGCACTTTTTCGTCAAAACTGTTCTCTTCAGGCGTCCGGCGGCTCGCCGCCCCGTCTGCCGGTGACACTCCGGCCGCGAGGCCGTCGAACGGAGTAGACATGGACGCCACGATCAAATCCATCCGCCCGAACAAGCCTTCCGACCGGCAGCCCGAGAGCCGCCCGGCCGAGCTTGACCCCGCCGAATTCCTCGCGGCCGCCGTCCGCGCCGACCAGCCGCGCCCCGCGCGTGCCGAGGCGGAAGCGGCGGTGAAGACGCTGCTCGCCTATATCGGCGAGAATACCGAGCGGGAGGGCCTGCTCGACACGCCGCGCCGCGTGGTCGAGGCCTTTGACGAGCTCTACCAGGGCTATCACCAGTGCCCGGCCGAGGTGCTCGACCGCACCTTTGGCGAGACCGCCGGCTATGACGACTTCGTCCTGGTGCGCGACATCGAGTTCACCTCGCAATGCGAGCATCACATGATGCCGTTCTACGGCAAGGCGCACATCGCCTACACGCCGGTGGAGCGTGTCGTCGGCCTGTCCAAGCTCGCCCGCCTGACTGACATCTTCGCCCGCAGGCTCCAGACCCAGGAGCATCTGACGGCGCAGATCGCTGCCGCCATCGACGAGATCCTGAAGCCCCGCGGCGTTGCCGTCCTGATCGAGGCCGAGCATACCTGCATGTCGGTGCGCGGCGTCGCCAAGCATGGCGCCTCCACCTTCACCAGCCGCTTCACCGGCATGTTCCGCGACAATCCGGCGGAGCAGGCCCGTTTCCTGTCCCTGGTGCGAGGCACGCGCTGACCT
>Ga0065165_1002380_pt1 | contig 16208 bp, 13 predicted proteins | sample AraplaMF_Cvi_mMF_FD_63813 | JGI IMG/M metagenome (GOLD analysis project Ga0065165, IMG submission 63813) | Arabidopsis root microbial communities from the University of North Carolina, USA - plate scrape MF_Cvi_mMF (version 2) (version 3) | ecosystem: Host-associated > Plants > Roots >...
GGCGGCGGGGCTCGATTGTGGCGGCTCGCCCTTCGTGCTGTCGCTCGACGACGGGGCGGAGGTGCGTGCCCGCGCGGTGGTGGTCGCGACCGGCGCACGCTACCGCAAGCTCGATCTGCCGCGCTATGCCGAGCTCGAAGGCAACGGCATCTATTACGCGGCGACCGCGATGGAGGCGGGGCTGTGTGCCGGGACCGAGGTGGTGGTGGTCGGCGGCGGCAATTCGGCGGGGCAGGCGGCGGTCTATCTGTCGCGCCATGTGCGCCATGTGCACATGCTGGTGCGCGGGCCGGGGCTGGCGGCGACCATGTCCTCGTACCTCATCGAGCGGATCGACGCGTCCGACCGGATCACGCTCCACCCCTATAGCGAGGTGAGTGCACTGGACGGCGAACGCAGCCTGTCCACGCTCGACTGGACGAACCGGCGCTCGGGCGAGGTCACGCGGCGCGACGTGGGTGCGCTGTTCGTGATGATCGGCGCGCAACCCAATACCGACTGGTTGGGCGACTGCCTCGAACTCGACGGCTGCGGCTTCGTGCGCACCGCGAGCGGGGAGACGCCGTTCTGCGCCTCGCGCAAGGGCGTGTTCGCGGTGGGCGACGTCCGCTCGGGTTCGGTCAAACGCGTCGCCTCGGGTGTGGGCGAAGGGTCGGTCGTGGTGGCGGCGATCCACCGCTATCTGGAGAGCCTGTCGCGGCAGGAATGACACGGATTGGTCGATTGCCGCTGCTGGCAAGCACTGCCGCCTGCATCGGTTCGCCGCAGGATGCGCTCGAATTGTCCGGCTGACCAACGGTCTGGCGGGCGTTGTTCATGTGCCAGAAAGGTCGATCTGAACACCCGGGGATTGGGCGGGGACAGTTCAGAGGAGGACGCCCAGTGCGTATTATTTCAAAGAAGTCCGGCGTTCGCTTTGCAGTTGCGACGCTGGCCATATCCGTGTCGGGCAGTTTGTATGCGCAGCAGCAGAGCGCGCCGGACTCCCGTATCGTCGTAAATGGGGTGCCTGCACCCGAGGCGGCCGTCGCGCCGACGACCCCGGGGCCCGAGATCAAGGGCATCATTTCCGCGCGCCATGGTGACCGGATCAAAGTCACGGCCGCCGACGGCACGAGCACGATCATCGCGATCAACGAGGCGACGCGGATCAAGGCTGCCAGCGGTCTCTTCAGTAAGAAGAAGCTTGCTGCGGACTCGCTGCTCAACGGCCTGCCGGTTACCGTCAAGACGCTGCAAGGAGGCGGTGACCTGCTGGCGAGCCAGATCAGCCTGCGGAACAACGATCTCAAAACCGCGAGCATGATCCGCAACGGCACCGCCCAGGGCTTCGAGGAGCAGACTGCGGCGACCCAGGCACTGCGCGGCCGCATGGGTGATATCGACAAGTACAACGTCAAGAGCACGACGAACGTACATTTCGATACCGGCAAGTCGGACCTGTCCGATCAGGACAAGGCCCAGCTTTGCTCCGCGGCCACCTCGGCACAGGCAACGGAAAACGCCCTGCTGCTGGTGGTCGGTTACACCGATTCGACCGGAGACGATGACTTCAATCAGGCGCTCAGCGAGAAGCGGGCGGCGCGCGTCATCAACTATCTGCAGCAGGTCTGCGGATGGAAACCCTATCGCATGCTGACCCCGACAGGGATGGCCAAGGCGGACCCGCTGGCGAGCAACGACACGGTTGAGGGCAAGGCACAAAACCGCCGTGTTGCGGTGAATGTCCTGGTCAGCAAGAGCGTCGACGGTCTGTAATCCGCACAATGGGGCCGGGAGCGGTTAGTCCGCTCCCGGCCCCATTTCGGCGTTTCAATCAACGCCAGCGCTTCCGGAATTTGAACGCGGGGCTTCCCCGGCGCGGCGCTTTGAGGCAAAGGGCGGCGCCATGACCGACACCATGCCCGATCGGCTCTCGATCAACCCGCGGAGCCCTTATTTCGACCAGCCGCTGCTCGAGCGCGGCATCGGCATCCGCTTCAAGGGCGTCGAGCGCACCGACGTCGAGGAATATTGCATCTCCGAAGGCTGGATCCGCGTCGCGCTCGGCAAGAAGGTCGACCGCAAGGGCCAGCCGCTGACGATCAAGCTGTCGGGTCCGGTCGAGGCGTGGGTGCTCACCCCGGCAGAAGACAGCGAAGCCGAAAAGAGCGAGGACGCGGCCGAGGGCTGAGCCGCCCGGCCGCTGGTCCTCAGCGCAGCGCCTTCGCGAAGAAGGCGACCACGTCCGCGTTTAAGCGCGCATGGAAAGCAGCGCGGTCGAAGCCCGGCGCGCTGGCGCAGAGCGGCGGCGCGACCCGCGCCAGCGCTTGCGAGCAGGGCGCGAGGAAATCGAAATGATCGGCGTTCGGCTCGACATGATAGTCGGGCGCCTTGGGTAGCGCCGCGCGCACCGCTTCCGCGTAATAGGGGTTGGGCAGGATCCGGTCGTCGGCCGCGCGCCATAGCTGGACCGGCATAGTGACGCCGGCGAGGCCCTTCTTGCCGAATGCGAAGCCGATCGCGGGCGCGGCGACGACCAGGGCGCGGATGCGGGCGTCGCGGGTGAATTGCTGCGGGAGCCGGGGCTCGGCGGCATGGGCCGCGCGCAGGCGGCAGTCGAAGAAATCGGGATGGGCTACGCAATGCGGCTCGAGCAGCGCGAAGTCCGGCCGCCCGCCGGCTGCGGCGAGCACGGTGAAGCCGCCGGCGGAGAAGCCGAAGGCGCCGACCCGCGCCGGGTCGATCGCGGCATGGCCGCTCCAACGCGTCAGCATGTAATCGATCAACCCGGACAATGCGCGGGTGCGGGCGGCGAGATCGGTGGCGTGGCTCTGGTCCTGCCAATTGTCGCCGGGATGGGTGAGCGCGGCGACGACGAAGCCCGCATTCGCCAGCGTCAGCGCTGTATCGTAATGGCCGGCATAGCTACCGCCCGTGCCGTGCGAGATCACCACCAGCGGCAGGTGCGTGCCCGCTACGGCTGCGTCGACCGCGACATCCTGGCTGTAGAGTTCGATCGGGTGTGGCGTAGCGTGCGCCCCGGTCGGATACCAGATACCGACCTCGGTGCCGTCGGCGAGGCGGGCGTATTGGAAGCCGGCATCGGCCAGCGCGGGCTGGGGGAATAGCGCAAGCAGGAACGCGGCGAGGAGCGGGGCGAACTTCATGGGTGGCCTTTCGTGGACAGGAAGCGTTCTGGTGCGGGACGGGCGCGCAACTGACGAGCGCGCATGCGCGAACGGGCGAGCGGGTTCGCGGACGGGCGAGCGGGGCCATTTCATCGTGCTCCTGCGAAAGCGGGGGCCCAAGGCCACAAGGAGCGTCGCTCGCGACTCTGGGCTCCTGCTTTCGCAGGAGCACTGCGTATGGAAGGTCGGCGTTGGTGGGACGGAGTGCGCGCGGCTATACCTATGACATGACTGAATCGGGCGAGGCATGGGGGATCGGCCGGACCGGCACATTGCTCATCGGAGCGGTGCTGGCGGGGCTGTTCCTCGGGCTGCTCGGGCCCTTCGGCAATTACATGAATGACGGGCTCGGGCTTCGACTGGTCTATTGGATCGGCGCGATGCTGGTCGGGCTGCTCGTCTATGGCGGCGCGCTGGCGCTGATCGTGCCACGCATGCCGGCGACACGCGGCGGGCGGGTCGCGGGCGTGGTGATCGCGGTGCTGATCGCTAGCCTGCCGCAAGCCTGGGTGACGCGGACCGTCGCCTTCGCCCTGTGGCCGATCCTTGGCGGGCTGGGGCTGCCCGGGTGGCTCTGGTATCTTCAGGTCGCAGCGACCGGACTGCCGCTATCCTTCTTCCTCGCCTGGCGCGGCGGGCTGCTGGAGGCGCCGGAGGCTCCGGTGCCGCAGCCGGGCGAGGGCGATCTTGCCGACCGGTTGCCGCCGCACCTGCGCGGACCGATCCTGTGCCTCAGCATGGAGGATCATTATGTCCGCGTGCACACCGCCCGCGGATCGACGCTGCTGCTGATGTCGTTCGGTCAGGCGATGGACGAGCTCGGCCCGGCCGAGGGGCTGCGTACGCACCGCTCGTGGTGGGTGGCGCGCGATGCCGTCGCCGCGGTCGAGGGCACGCCGCGAGCGATGCGGCTGCGACTCGCCAATGGCGTAGAGGCGCCGGTCGCGCGCACCGCGGTCGCCGCGTTGCGCGCTGCCGGCTGGCTCGATCCGATCAGTCCGGCTGCAGCTCGCTGAAGGTTGCGCGCGCCGCATCCTCGAAGAATTTGAGCGCCGCCATGTGCGGGAAGGGGCCGTGGCTGATCCGCGCCACGCCGGTCCCCGCCACCGCCTTGGCGTCGGGCGCGCCGGGGAAGGCCATGAAATTGACCGGCAGCTTCACCCCCTTCGCCACGCGTTCGAGCAACCGCAGATCGGCGAGCCCGGGAACGAAGAAGCCGCTGGCGCCCGCTTCGGCATAGGCGTTGCCGCGCTCGATCGCGGCATCGACCTTGGCGTCGTCGTGCGTGTCGGCCTTGGCCTTGAGGAAGATGTCGGTGCGCGCGTTGATGAAGAAGCCATCGCCCGCGCCGCGCCGCGCCGCGGCAATGCGCGCGGCCTGATCGGCGATCGGATACAGCCCCTCGCCGCCGACCATCTGGTCCTCGAAATTGGCACCGACCGCGCCGGTCGCGGCGAGGCGAGCGAAATTGGCGGAAAGGCCCTCGGGCTCGGTCGCATAGCCGCCCTCGAAGTCGATCGTAACGGGCAATTCGACCGCGTTCACCACGCGCTCGGCATTGCCCAGCGCGAGCGCGAGCGGCAGCGCCTCGCCGTCGCCGAAGCCGTTGGCGGTCGCGACCGAAGCGCTGCCCGTGGCGATCGCCTTCGCGCCCGCTCTGGCCGCCACCGCCGCGCTGCCCGCATCCCACACGTTGAACAGGATCACCGGATCGCCGGGGACGTGCAAAGCGGCGAAAGTCTCGAACTTGCTCGACATGACGGGATACCTCCTGGGGGGACTCGGTGGCGGTTAGTTGTTGCTGTTTTGTTCCAATGCGTCAAGCAAAAGCCGGGCGCGGCGGCCGCGCCCGGCTCGTCCGCGGCTCACTCCGCCGCGTGCTCGTCCAGATCGTCATCGTCCGGCGAGGGCGAGTCGTTGGCCGCCGCCGGGGTCGACAGCAAGGCCATGCCCTTTTCGGACAGGAGCATGCCGATCAGCGCCTGCAGCGAGTTCCCGGCGCCGCCGCATTCGCCGCTGTTGGTGATCTGCACCCGCGGCACGATGTCGACGCCGGAGGTCTCGAGCGCCTGCGCCAGCCGCTCTATCACCTGACGCGTCAGCTGGTACTGCGCGCCACCCGAGGCCGCGGCCTGCTTCTCGATCGTCTCGGCGGTGGCGAGACCGGTCCTGGTGATCCGTTCCGCCTCCGCCCCGGCCAGCGCGATGGTCTTGGCCGCCTCGCCCTCGCCGGTGATGCGGATGCGGTCGGCCTCGGCCTTGGCGAGCGTGCGCGTCTGCTCGGCATCCTGCGCCGCGCGCTTGAGCGCCGCCTTGCCCTGGTTTTCCTGCACGGTGATCGACAGCTCGGACTCGGTGATGGCGGTCTGCTGATGCGCCCGCGCCTCGGCCTCGCGCAGCTTCTTCTCGCCCTCGGCGGCGACGCGCTGCTTCTCGTAGGTGGCGACGCGCTCCTCGGCGACCTGCCGCTCGCGCAATTGCTGGAGCACCTTCTCGATCTGGTCGTTGCCCGCGGTAGCGCGCGGCGTGCCGATCAGCACTTCCTGCAGCTCGAGATTATAGCCGCTGAACTTGGCGCGCATTTCCTGCCCGGCCTGTTCCTGGATGTCGCTGCGCTCCTGCAGCAGCTCGATCAGGGTGCGGCGCTGCGCGACATTCTTGAAATAGGCCGAGACCATCGGATCGAGCGTCTGCTCGACCAGCTTCTTGATGTCGCCGAAGCGCTGGATCACCAGCGGCGCCTTGCGATAGTCGATATGCACGACCACCGAGAGCGGCAGGGTTGGTTCGAACGCGTCCTTGGTGATCAGCGAGACCTCGGACAGATTCTCGTCGAACTTGTGCTGGCCGGTCGTGTCCTGCTCCCACTTCAGGATGAAGTTCGTGGTGGGGACGATGAGGATCTTACCGGCATAGGTGTTGAAGGCGTACTTGCCCGGGAGGAGCGGCTCGCTCCACACGCCGCGGCTACCCCGCGGGACCAGCTCGCCATGGCGATATTCCTCGCCCGAGGTATCGGCGCTGTCCTCGCCGGTATAGCTGATTACCACGCCGACATGGCCCACCTCGATCACGGTCTTGGCGACCATCTCTACCGTCGCAAACAGCCGGTTGATGAAATAGCTGCCCTCGACCAGCACCTGCAGCTGCCGCCCGCGGCGCCCGCCGGCGGCGATGAACTTCTCGGGATCCTGGAAGCTGTTGTGGAAGCTCGTCGCGTCGCTTTGGTCGGTGCCGACCTGCGGCGCGATGATCTGGTCGGCGGTGAGCGCCGGCCCGTCATGCACGGTGACGATGCCGATCTTGTCGTCGGCATCCTTGATCACGACCGCCTCGAAGCCGCCGCGCTGCTCGATGACATTCTGCATCTCGGCGAACAGCGCCGGATCGTTCGCCTCGAGCATCAGGCCATAGATCTGCTCGCGCGTGACGATCACGAATTGCGAGAGGTTGATGGCATAGGTGCCCTCGCGCAGGATCGTGCGCTGCGGGCCCTTCTGTCCGCCATTTTCGAGAAAGCGGCGCACGTCGAGAAAGTCCGCGGTGCGCAGGTTGCTGGCGAGCGTCTGGTGCGGACCGAGCGGCGCGCCGTCACGCGCGAAGATATAGCCGATCTGGCCCTGCGGGATGGTGACCAGCGGCTGGCTGTGCACGCGATACTGGAAGGGCACGAAGAAATGATAGCCGCCGCGCAGCACTTCGGGCTGGTAGCCCGCCTCGCGCTCGAGCGCGATCAGGCCGCCGGCGATGGAGCCGTTGCGACTCCACAGCTTTTCGATGATGGCGACGCGGTTGTTGCCTACGTAGCGCACGCAGCGCGAGGCAATAAACAGCAAGACGACGACAAGGGCCACGACGACCGAAGCGCCGAGCACATACATATTTGTCATCTGATGAGGTGTCCTTTGGACCTATGAGACGAGCACCCCCTGAGTGCTCGTGCACTATTTACGCCTCAACGATCTTGCCCGCTAGCGAAATCGGATGCCCCGTAGCGGGAATCGACATAGCGCGCCAAAGTACGGGCGTCGCCCTCATCTAGGCGTCCTCTTTCCGTGTTCAGACTCGCAAGAGCAGCGGAAAGCTGCTGCAGCGAGGCATTCGCAAGATCAACAAGCTCGGGCCGGCGCTCGGTCGGGGCGCTTTCGAGCGCGCGGGTGGAGGTGCGCACGACCGCGGCGAGGTCCTGCGCGAGCGCCTGATAGCGCGGATCCTGATGATCCCAGGCGGCGTGCTCGAGCGCGTCGACACGCGCGGCGGCCGCATCGCCCAGCGCGCCCCGGGCCTGCGCCGCGGCCAGACGCAGCTGCTCGCGCGACCGCCGTGCCGCCGCCGCGGGATCGCGTGCGACGCGCCGCGAACGGCGGCGGCGCAGCAGCGGATCGAGAGCGAGTGCGCCCAGCGCGGCGAACAGGGTCAGGGCGATATAGGCAAGGAGGAAGGGGCCACTGGCGTCGAGCGCGGCGTCCAGCAGACCGTGCAGCATGTCGCTTGCTGGCGGCGAGAGCAGCCATGCCGTCGCGACCGTGACCAGCCATGCAGGGACGATGCAATGGAGCAGCGCGCCGACAACGAACTTCCACGGGAGGATCGGGCGATCCTCGCCACTCGCTCTGCTCGACTCGCTGCGTCGCATCGCGGCGATGCTGCCACTTTCACGGGCACGCTGCCACTATTGCCGAATCTGGGGAAGTGCCGGCACCGGCGCCGCGCGGAGCGGCCCGGGCCGGCTGGCGCGTCAGTAGACGAAGCGCGCCACCACATCGCGATAGGAGCGGCTCACCTTCACCTGTGCGCCCGAATCGAGCACGAGGAAGCATTCGCCATTGGTGTGCGGCTTGACCTGACGGACGAGGTCGAGATTGACGATGGTCGAGCGGTGCACGCGCTGGAAGCGGCGCGGGTCGAGGCGCTTCTCGAGATCCTTCATCGTCTCGCGCAGGATCAGCGTGTTGTCGCCGGTATAGATGCACATGTAATCGCCGGCCGCGTCGATCCGCTCGATCGTGTCGACGTCGACGCGGAAGATCTGGCCGCGATCCTTGATGTTGATGAGCTTCTCGTAGCGGTTGGACGCCATCTGGTCGCCGCTGTCGGCGAGCTCTTCGGCCGCTTGGGGGGCGACCTCGGTGAGCACTTCCTTGAGCTTTTCGGTCTCCTCGGCACCGCGCTTCTGCGCGAGCCGCTGGCGGACGCGCTCGAGCGTGTCGGCGAGCCGCGACTCCTCGACCGGCTTCATCAGATAGTCGAGCGCCTGCGCCTCGAAGGCGCGGATGGCGTGGTCGCTATAGGCGGTCACGAAAACGAACAGCGGCGGTTCGACCTCCATCAACCCCTGGACGACCGAAAAGCCGTCGAAGCCGGGCATCTGGATGTCGAGGAAGACGAGGTCGGGTTTGTGGGTCTTGATGGAGCGGATAGCCTCGCGGCCGTTCATGCATTTGTCGACAATTTCGACATCCTCATGCTCCTGCAGCCGGAGCTCCAGACCCTGGATCGCCAGGGGCTCGTCGTCGACGAGGATGGTTCGGATGGTCATGCTGCCTCTCTGGTAGGCTCTTCGAGCTGGAAGGGGATTTCGATTTCAACGCTGAAGCCTGCCCCCGGGTTCGATCGTGTCTCGAAACGGTGATCGGGGCCGAACGCCTGCGCCAGTCTCTCCCTTATATTGGCAAGGCCGACCCCGGTTGAAAGGGTCGGACGTGTCTTCATCTCGATCAATCCGGGACCGGTGTCGGATACGGCGATCTGCACCTTGTCTCCGGCGAGCCGAGCCGAAACGGTGATGTCCGCCCCCTCTTCCTGCGGCGTAACGGCGTATTTGATAGCGTTCTCGACCAGCGGTTGAAGCAGCAAAGACGGCAATCGCGCCTTGGCGACTCGCGGATCGATGTCGAAATGCGGGCGCAAGCGCGCGTCAAAGCGCATCTTTTCGATCTCGAGATAGAGCTTAAGCGTCTCCACTTCCTGCGCCAGCGTGACATGCGCGGTGGGCTCATTTGCGAGCGTGTAGCGCAGGAACGAGGACAGGCGCGAGAGCATCACGTTCGCGCGCTCGGTCTGCTTGAGCAGCACCAGGGTGGAGATCGAATTCAGGGTGTTGAACAGGAAATGCGGGTTGAGCTGGTAGCGCAGCATCGCCAGCTGGGCATGGCTGGCCTGGTTCTCGAGCGCCTGCATCTGATCGATCTGCTGCTCGACGATGAGGTAGAAATTGATCCCGAAATAGAGCGCCGACCAGCCCGCGAGCACGGTGAAGTTGAGAAACAGGCTACCTAGCACCAGTCCGAGGCTGATTCCCGGCTGCTCGCGGATGAACGAGAAGGTGAAGGCGTCGAGCACCGCATAGATCAATGTGAACAGCGCGAGCGTGGCGAGCGTCAGCAGGATGCCCGAGATGCGCGGCAGGCGGCGATAATAGCCATAGAGCGTCGAGAGCAGCAGCGTGATGCAATAGCCGACGATCGCCTCGATCACGACCGCGAGCAGACTCTCGAACGTCTTGTTGTTCGACAGGTTCGAGACCGCGCGGAGCACGAGATAACCGCTCCAGCCGGCGGCCTGGAGGATCCAGAAGGCACGGCTCTTCTGCTCGAAAAAGGGACGGGAAAGGATCGCGGGCTTGGTCATCTATGCTTTCCAGCAGCGATTCCGCTCAAGATACGATCCGGGCGCCGCTGACAAGCCCCGGGACGGTTCGGTGAGGGTGCTGCGCCGGGACGGGACAAAGAAAAGGCCGCCGTCCCGTGGGACGGCGGCCGATTTCCTGAGCTGATCGAAGCGATCAGAACTCGACGTGGACGCCACCGGTGATGGTGCGCGGATAGCCGACCGAGAAGTTCGGGTTGCCCGCCGCGTTGATCTGCGTCGAGATGTTGCCGTAGTAGAACTCGTCGAACAGGTTCTGCACGTTCAGCTGCAGGTAGGTCTTGCGGAGACCGAACTGCTTCAGGTTGAAGCGCGCATCGAGATCGACCAGCGTATAGGCCGGCGTGACGACGTCGTTGAGGTCCGTCGCGAAGCGCTTGTCGACCCACTTGACCTGCGCGCCCAGTTCGACCGGGCCCGCAGTGAACTGCGCACGGCCACCGACCTGCCATTCCGGCGTCTCGGGGACCATCTTGCCCTTGGTCAGGATCGGCACGTTGCCGGTGCCCGGCACGTTGTCCTGCAGCTCGGCGTGGGTGTACGACGCCATGCCGGTCAGCGCGACCCACTTGGCAGCGCGGACGGTGGCGCTGAGATCGAGGCCGTAGCTGTTCACGCGGCCGACGTTGCGGTCGACCGAGATGCCCTGATCCGGATCGAACGAGGTCACGATGCGGTTCTGGTAGGTGATGTACCACGCCGTGGCCGAAGCCTGGACGGTGTGGTTGGTCATGCGGATGCCGAGGTCGAACGCGTCGGTCTTCTCCGGCTGCACGTCGACGACGGGCGCGCGATAGAGATTATCCGTACGCGGAGCCGAGAAGCCCTTGGCATAGCTGGCAAAGACGTTGAAGTCGCCGCCGAACTTGTAGACCAGGCCCGCGCTCGGGAGCACCGCGCTGTAGTTATACTTGGCGCTGAACGGGCGATAGAGCGGCACGCCACCACCCGAAGCCGGGAAGGTGTCGCCCTGATTGACGAAATAATAGCCGCTGGTCGGGGTCGGCGTGCCGGGCGTCCAGGTGGCGATCGGTTCGGTCGTGCAATAAGCGAAGCCGTCACGCGCCTGGACCGGGCAGAAGGTCTGCAGATCGCGGTGGAAGAACGGCGCGCGGATGCCGATCTGGACGGTCAGCGCCTCGTTGAGGAACTTGCCGACATATTCGCCCGAGATCTGGTTCAGGAGCGCGATCGAGGTGCGGTCACGCTGTCCGATCGCAAAACCGTCGGCGTTGAGCACCGGCGTGGCATTGCGGCCGCTGAACGGATCCTGAGGATTGCTGTCGGCGAGCAGATAGCCCCATTCACCGGTCTGGCGGTGATGGCCGCGATCGAAGGTGTAGGCGATACGCACGCGGTTGTTGTCGTCGACATTGTAGATCAGCGACGACATGGCCGTGATGCGGTTGGTGTTGGTGTTGTTCGGGGTGAAGAAGCGCACCACGTCCAGCGTATCGCCGTCGCCATTATAGTCGACGCCGGCGATCGTGGTCTTGCTGCCCTTGGCGCGCGCGGAGCTTTCCGACAGCGTCGTGCTGCCGCCGCCGTTGGCGAGGACATACTGATACGCGGCGTCGAGCGTCAGGATCAGCTTGTCGTTGAGCGTGAAGCGCGAGTTCATGCGCACGTTGCCCGTGTTCGACGGGTTGATGCGGACGCCGTAGAAGTTCGAGCACTGCGAGTAGCCGGCACCGCCCTCATCCTGCTTCGTGCCGTTGACCGGCGTCGGCCGGGTGCAGACGGGCACATTCTCGAAGCCCATCACGGCGTCCTGTTGCGCGCTCGACAGACCACCGATGTCGATCGGGTTCTCGGCCGAGGCCGTCAGGGGGATCTGGGTCGAGCCGAGCAGGCCGCGCAGGTCGGTGACCGACGGGTTGCGATAGAAGGCGTTGCGGTTCTCGTTATAGTGGCCCGAGATGCGGATGAAGTCGCCGTTCGAACCGATCGGCTGATAGATGCCGGCGTTGAACTGGTGCTTCTCGATCGTGCCCGGACCCTTGAACTTGTCGTTGCGCGCCATGCTGGCGGCAAAGAAAGCGCGGGTGCCCGACGAGGTGAGGTCGCCGGTCTGGATCATGCCGAAGGCGCGCATGTAATCGAAGTCGCCCGCCGCGCCGACCAGCATCGCGCTGAAGTCGTGGCTGGGGATGATCGTGCGATAGTTGATCGTGCCGCCGGCGGCGCTCGCGGTCGGGCTGTCGATGTCGGTGGTGCCGAGGTTGACGTTGACCTCGTCGATCAGCTCCGGATCGAGCTGCTGGTTCGAATAGATCGCATAGTTGCCGGTGTCGTTCAGCGGGAAGCCGTCGAACGTCAACGAGACGCGGTTGCCGTCGAAGCCGCGGATGCGGATGTTACCGCCCGACGAGCCATAGGCGTCGCTCTGGGTGAAGTTCACGCCCGGGACGATGTTGAGCGACTGGAGCACGGTCTGACCCGGCGCGCCGCGCGAAAGGAATTCATTGTCCAGAACCTGACGCGCCTTGGGCGTGTCGGGAATTTCGATGCCGCTGACGCCCTGGGTGGTGGCGCCGGTGACGACGATCTCGTCGCCGCCGAATTCGGTCGAAGCGGTCGACTGCGCGAAAGCCGCGGCAGGAAGGATGAGCGCAGCCGTAGCCGCACCGAGAAGAAATTGGTGTCGCATGGTATTCCCCTTTGGAGGAGCTTTTTTTGGATGCTCTACGCGGTGCCGTTCACCGTCGGTCCGGGCCCCATGCGACTCATTTGTGTAGGTTCGATGACAGTCAACGGGGTTATGTGAAGGCCCCGGATTCCGTGTCTGCTGCGTTGCAAAAACGCATCACTTTGCTGCAGCAAAAATCTCCAGCCAGGTGGCTTCGTCGATCACGCGAATGCCCAGTTCTGCGGCCTTTTTCAGCTTGGAACCCGCGCCCGGACCGGCAATCACCAGGTCCGTCTTCGCCGACACCGATCCGGCGACGCGCGCGCCCAATGCCTCGGCCTGGGCCTTCGCTTCGTCGCGACTCAGCGCCTCGAGGCTGCCGGTGAATACCAGGGTCTTCCCCGACACCTCCGAGTCGCGGGCCTCGACCACGAAATCGGGCGGTGAGACCTCGCGCAGCAGGTCACTCCACACGGCGCGGTTGTGCGGCTCGTGGAAGAAGTCGGCGAGTGCATGGCCGACCGCGGCGCCGACATTCTCGACGCCGATATGCTCGGCGATCGCCTTGTCGCGACGGGTGTGGAACTTCTCCTCGGTCTCGCCGAGCGCGGGCTCCATAGCGTCGCGCAAGGCGATGACTTCGTCCGCGAGCGATTCGATCGCCGGGAAGGTGGCGTAGCGCTTGAGCAGGTCGCGCGCGGTGACCACGCCGATATGGCGGATGCCGAGGCCGAACAGCAGGCGTACGGGGTCAGGCGTGCGCTTGGCCTCGATAGCCGCGAGCAGATTCTCGACCGACTTGTCCTTCCAGCCCTCGCGGCCGAGCAGCTCGTCGCGATGCGCGGCGAGGCGGTAGATGTCCGCCGGTTCGGCGATCCAGCCGAGGTCGAGGAACTCGACCAGCGTCTTCTCACCCAGCCCCTCGATGTCGAGCGCGCCGCGGCTGACGAAGTGGCGGAGCCGCTCGAGCCGCTGCGCCGGGCAGATCAGCCCGCCGGTGCAGCGAATATCGACCTCGCCCTCCTCGCGCACGGCGTCCGACTGGCATTCGGGGCAGTGGGTCGGGAAGGTCCAGGGCTCGCGTGCGACGTCGCGGGTGAGGTTCTCGACGATCTGCGGGATCACGTCACCCGCGCGTTGCAGCACGACGCGGTCGCCGGGCCGCACGCCGAGCCGCTCGATCTCGTCGGCATTGTGCAAGGTCGCATTGGTGACCACCACGCCGCCGACCGTGACCGGCTCGAGCCGGGCGACGGGCGTGAGCTTGCCGGTGCGGCCGACCTGGATGTCGATCCGCTCGAGTGTAGTCTGGGCGCGTTCCGCCGGGAATTTGTGCGCGATCGCCCAGCGCGGTGCGCGGCCGACGCTACCGAGCCGCGTCTGCCAGTCGAGCCGGTCGAGCTTGTAGACCACGCCGTCGATGTCGAAGGGCAGGTCGGCACGCTGTGCCTCGATCCTGCGATATTGCGCGAGCGCTGCCTCGACATCGTCGCAGCGGATCAGCAGGTCGGAGACCGGGAAGCCCCAAGACTTGATCCGCATCACCGCATCATATTGGCCGCCAGCAGGCTCTTCCGAGACGTCGCCCCAACCCCAGGCGAGGAAGCGCAGCGGGCGCGAGGCGGTGACGCTCGCGTCCTTCTGGCGCAGCGAGCCGGCCGCCGCGTTGCGCGGATTGGCGAACTGGCGCGCCTTGCTCGGGTCTCCGGCCTCGGTCGCCTCTGCGAGCAGGCGGGCGTTGAGCGCGGCGAAATCGTCCTTGGCCATATAGACCTCGCCACGCACTTCGAACACGTCGGGCACATCGCCGGGCAGGCTGTGCGGGATGTCCTTGATGGTGCGGGCGTTGGGGGTGACGTCCTCGCCGACCTGCCCGTCGCCGCGGGTGAGCGCGCGGACCAGCTTGCCCTTCTCGTAGCGCAGCGAACAGGACAGACCGTCGATCTTGGGCTCTGCGGTGAGGGTCACCTGTTCAGTTTCGGGCAGGCTGAGGAAACGACGCACGCGGCCGAGAAAGTCGCGGACATCCTCGTCGGCGAAGGCATTGTCGAGGCTGAACATCGGTCGCGCATGCGGCACTTTCGACAGCGCGGAAGCGGGCGCGGCGCCGACCTGGGCCGAGGGCGAATCCGTGCGGACGAGCTGCGGGAAGGCCGCCTCGATCGCGGCGTTGCGGCGGATCAGCGCGTCATAGTCCGCGTCGCTGATCTCGGGCGCGTCCTCATTGTGATAGAGCCGGTTGTGATGTGCGATCTCGCCGGCGAGGCGTTCGAGCTCGCGGGCGGCTTCCTCGTCGGTCTGCGGCAGGTCCTGCATGGGCTAGGGCCTAGGCCAGCCCCGGGCCGGCGATCAAGCGGCTTCGCGGTCGAAGGCGTAGTGATCGCGGATATGGGCGTGGAAATAGCGGCCGTGCGAGGGTGCGGCGAGCAGCCCGGCGGCGACCTTCTCCGGCACGTTGCGATAGGTGTACCAGCCACCATGGTTGAAGCGGATGCGCAGACGCCGCGCGGCGGGATCGTAATCGACCGCATTCATCACCGAGGAGGTCACGCGCTGCATGCTGCACCAGCGATTCCGCAGCCGTTGCAGTTCCGAACCAGCTCGCGCGTGGCCGAACCACGGGCCGGCGCATCGGCAGGATTTGGTTAGGAGCTTGTCGCTAGCCGCGAGGCGATGCGTTCTGTTTCCTTTCGCGTTCGCCCGCGCCCAATATTGTTTGGGGCGCTTCTCGCAGCACTGATGGCGACCGGCCTCGTCGGGGGAGGTGTCTGGCGAGGTACGCCCCCGGCGAGCGCGACCAGCGCCAGCTTCGGCTTCTGCCATACCGGCGGCGGCACCAATTGCGTAGTCGACGGCGACACCTTCTGGATCCACGGCGCCAAGGTCCGCATCGCCGATATCGACGCGCCAGAGACGCATCCGCCGCGCTGCCCGGAGGAAGCCCGGCTCGGCGCGGCGGCGACCGAGCGGTTGCAGGCGTTGCTCAACGCCGGACCGGTGACGCTCGAGCGACATGGGCGCGACACCGACCGTTATGGCCGCCAGCTGCGTGTGGTCACGCGCAACGGGGCTTCCATCGGGGAGATGCTCGTCGCCGAGGGCTTGGCGCGGCGCTGGACAGGGCGGCGCGAACCATGGTGCTGAGCGCGGCAAGTTGTTGTTAACCATAAGGCGAATCCCGGAAGGGGCTTGCCCCGAATTGTTCGCGCGCCCGCCTCGGGCTCCAAGGCGGGCATGGAGAACGACACGGATTGCATGAAGCGGCGACTGCTCTACGCGGCGTCGCAGACCTATCAGCCCGAGATGGAGGTGCTGCATCGGCAGGTGGAATGGATCGGTTCGCCGATCGTGATCCGTCGCCAGGTCGAGCGCCAGCCGCTCGATTTGGCGCTGGTCGGGCGGGTGCGCGAGGGCGTACTGATCGCCTTTCGCGGCTCGCTCGCACCCTTCCACGGCGGGCGGCACGCGGGCTGGGCAAGCTTGCTCGAGTGGCTCGACGATGGCGTTGCCCTGTGCGTCGAGGACCGGATCTATGGCGGCGGAGTCCATTTCGGCTTTGCCGAGTCGATGCGCCGGCTGTGGGCGGACCGTGACGGGACGCCGGGCGTGGCGAGCGCGGTGCAGGCATTGCTCGATCTAGGCGCGCGGCGGCATTTGTTCGTGACGGGGCACGGGAAGGGCGGGGCGCTCGCCAACCTCGCCGGATTGCGCGCCGCACGCCACGAGCCATGGGCCGACCTGCCGATCAGTGTCGCCACCTT
>Ga0065165_1002381_pt1 | contig 16187 bp, 5 predicted proteins | sample AraplaMF_Cvi_mMF_FD_63813 | JGI IMG/M metagenome (GOLD analysis project Ga0065165, IMG submission 63813) | Arabidopsis root microbial communities from the University of North Carolina, USA - plate scrape MF_Cvi_mMF (version 2) (version 3) | ecosystem: Host-associated > Plants > Roots > Endosphere...
CGAGCTGCGCACGGTGTCGGTACCTTCGCCGGCGAATTCGCTCACGATATCCCCGGCCGCGTCGACGACATAGGTGTCGTCGCCGGTGCCGCCGATCATGAGGTCGTTGCCCGTGCCGCCGTCGAGCATGTCGTTGCCGGAGCCGCTCTGGAGCATATCGTCGCCGGCCATGCCCTTGAGCGTGTCATTGCCGCCGCTGGCGCCGGTCGTGCTGATCACGTTGGCGTCGGCATTGCCGGTGCCGGCGAAGTCACCCGCGCCCTGGAAGCGCAGGTTCTCGACATCGGCGCCGAGCGTGTAGGCGACGAGGCCGCCGTTGATCAGGACCGTGTCGTTGCCCCCGCCGGCCAACTCGGTCACGACATCGCCCGTGTTGTCGACATAGTAGCTGTCGTTGCCGGTCCCGCCGAGCATCGTGTCCTTGCCGGCACCGCCGACGAGCGTATCGTCACCCTCACCGCCTTCGAGCCGGTCGTTGCCGCCCATGCCCTGCAGCGTGTCGTTGCCGGCCAGACCCTTCAGCGTGTCCGCCCCGTCCTGGGCGAGAATCTGGTTATCGAGGCTATTGCCGGTGCCGGCGAATGCCTGGGTGCCCACGAGTGAGTAGAACAGGTTCTCGACATTACTGCCCAGCGTGTAGCTGGCCTGCGTCGTCGCGACGGTGTCGGTGCCCTCGCCGGCATATTCGAAGACCTGATCGCCCTGGTCGACATAATAGAAATCGTCGCCGGCGCCACCATAATAGGAATCGTTGCCGGCGCTGCTCATGAAGGTGTCGTTGCCGGCATCGCCCCATAACGTATCGTCGCCGCCGGCGCCGTTCAGCTGGTCATTGCCACTGCCCCCATGGATCTGGTCGCCGCCATATTCGCCGCCGATGATGGTATCGTTGCCGGCACCGCCATTGACCGTGAAATAATTGGCGTAATAGCCCCCGCCCAGCGCGCCGGTCAGGTCGAGCTTATTGCCTAGGTCCGACAGATTGATCGCCGCGCCCGAGAAATTGAGGCCCGCGAGCGAAACGTCGCCGCCTTCGGCGATCCGGATGGACGCGGTCGAGATCGAGGTGAAACCGGCCAGCTGCGCCTTGGTGAGGGTCACCTCGCTAAAATAATAGGTGGACAGGCTGTCGATGCCGATGAGCGATGTTCTGGTCAGGTCGAACGATCCCGAGCCGATCATCAGCGTGTCGATTCCGGCGCCACCGTTGAACACGTCGCCCGCCTGCAGGTCACCCGGCGCTGCGATCGACAAGATGTCGTCGCCGCCTTCACCCTTGAGCACGTCGATGCCGGCCCCGCCATCGAGCCGATCGGCGCCATCTCCACCCGAAAGCGTGTCGTTGCCGCCGCCGCCATTGATCGTGTCCGCGCGTGCGCTGCCGATGACCGTGTCATTGCCCGCCGCGCCCTGGACCGACAGGCTGTCGGGCGAATAATAATAGGCGTCGTTGTACAGCGCGCCGCTCATGTTGAGCGTGTTGGTGCCGTTGGCAAGATAGATCGTGGTGCTTGCGAAGGTGATCCCCGTCAGCGAGATATTGCCCGCGTCGGCCAGCTGGACCGAAGCAAAGACCGTGCTCAATCCCGTCAGCTGCGCCTTGGTGAGGGTCACCGGTCCATAGGGGCTGTACGAGCTGCTCAGGATCTCGATGCCCGTGAGCGAGGTCTGCGAAAGATCGACTGCGCCGTAGCTTTGGATGTAGAGCGTGTCGATTCCCGCGCCGCCATCGAACACGTCGCCGGCCTGCAGGTCGCCATCGTAAAGGTAGAGCGTGTCATCGCCGCCCTCACCCTTGACCGTATCGACGCCCTTGCCGCCATAAAGCGTATCGTTGCCGTCACCGCCCGAAAGCAGGTCATTGCCGTCGTCGCCCGTCATCACGTCATAACCGGTGCCGCCGACAAGGATATCGTTGCCGCCGCCGCCCCAGACATGGGAGCCGTTGGCCCCGGCCGTGACGGTGTCGTTCCCGACGCCGCCGACAACGGTCACACCGCTAGGCCCGCCGATCATGTTGACGGTGTTGCCGACCGCTGAGAGGCGCAGTTCGTCGCTTCTGGTCATGCCCGCGAGCGAGACACTGCCTCCGGTGGTCAGTTGCACGATACCCGTCACGGAAGTCAGCGCATTATATTGCGCGGCGGTGAGCAGCACAGGCACGGCATTCGAGGTTTGGATGTAAAGCGCTTCGATTCCGGTTAGCGCGAACCCGGTCAGGTCGAACGGGCTCAGCGAGTCGATGGTCAGGTTGAGCGTATCATAGCCCGCGCCGCCGTTCATCTGGTCGCCCGCCACCAGCTCGGTCGCCGCAGCGAAGATCGTGTCATCGCCGCCACCGGCATTGATGATGTCGGCGCCCTCGCCGCCGCGGAAGCTCTCGCCGGCACCGCCGCCCGTCAGTTGGTCATCGCCCGCCTCGCCATAGGCCGCGCCGCCGCCGGTGCCGAGCTTGATGACGTCCGCGCCGTCGCCGCCATAGACCAGGGTCGTCGAAGCCTGCGCGGCGATGGTAATGGTATCCGCAAAAGCTGAGCCGAACACCGAGCTGACACGCTCGAAATTCTTGATCGTGCCTCCGCCCAAAGTCACTGCCGCGCCGCTGATGATAGCGGCCGTGTCCAGCGTGACGCCTGCGGTCGCGCCGGCGAGCGACAGCATCAGCGTGTCGATGTCCGCGCCACCGTCGGCGTTGTCGCCATAGCCGATCGAGATCTGATCGTCGCCCGCGCCGCCGCTCAGAGTGTCGCGCTCGAGGCCCAGGTCGCGACTGGCCGCCAAGTCCATCTGTGCGTAGGAGGCATCGCCGGAGAAAAGTATATCGACCCCGACATTGCCGCGGATGATATCCGCCCCGGTGCCGCCGACGAGGACGCCGTAGCTTCCCGAAACGTCGAGCGTGTCATTGCCGGCATCGCCAAAGGCCACAACGCCGTAGCCGCCGGACACGGCATTGATGGTGTCGTTCCCGGCACCGCCACGGATGATACCGCCGCCGGTAATGACGTCGGCGCCGTCATCGCCGAACGCTTCGCCGGTCGTGCTGCCGTTATAGATGATGTCGTCGCCCGCGCCGCCATAGACATTGGGACTATAGGCTGCGTTCCGCACGTCGAGCGTGTCGTTGCCGTCGCCGCCATACAGCGCACCGGTATAATAGCCGGCGGTCAGCATATCGTCGCCGCCCATGCCATAGACCGGTTCGAGCCAGCCGGCAGAATGGCCGGCGGCGATGATGGTGTCGTTGAAATTGCTGCCCTCGACCCAGCCCACGCCGCTGATATTCTTGATCACACCGCCACCGATGGTCAGCGTGCTGCCGGAACCGTTCAGAACACTGAAATCGACGGTGACGCCGGAGGTGGCCCCCTGCAGGCTGATGCGCAGCAGATCGCCCCAATATCCGGAGGTCCCGCCGTCGACATTGTCGCCATAGCCGGCAAACAATTGGTCGTCCCCCGCACCACCCATCAGCGTATCGACTTCGGTGCCTCGGTCGGTGGAGACGTTGCCGCCGGAGGGATCGGGAGTGTTAGAATAGAGCCGATCGTCGCCATCGCCGCCGTTTATCGTATCGCCGCCCGCGTCGCCCGATAGCGTATCCTGCCCGCCATTGCCGTTGATCGTGTCGGCAGCGTTCGTGCCGGTGTAGCTGTCGTCGGTCGTGCCACCGTTATAGGTCGCCATTACTGTTCCTCTGTGGAGATATGGATGTCCGCCGCGCGCAGGACGCTGCGAGATTTTTGTGCGTGCATCGGCGGCAGGGGATGGCCTCCCGCGATCTGGCCAGCGGAGGCGCGGATCTTGCCAGCGGTGTCAAATCGATCCGCGTATCAGCACGTGCTGCTGCGATCGATCCTGTTGGAAGCCCCTGTTGCGTGATGCTCGATTGTCGGTTCGGTCAAGCGCGGCAGTTTGCCCTGCGCGCGTTTCGGATGCCCCCTGATCATTCCCCCTGCGTGGTCAGCTCCTCGAGTCACCTGCCCGGGGGCGTGCGACCATCAAAGTCATTACGCAATTTGTATCGCCCCATGGACACGTCGCAAGTAGAAAAAAGTATCAAATCCGGACTTTTTGTGACGTTCGTGTTATGAATTTGCGCCAATGACTGCATCATTGGCCTAATGTGGCGCACCCGTGTTGGTGCCAAGTAGATGTTTCGACGAGGGGATTGCTGCGGTGATAGTGCAAATGCACCATCACGGCCGGTTCTGACGGGCCGAGGCGTATGGCCTGGCACGGGCAGCCGGTGCGACGGAGAAAGATACCAGCCGGCTCAGCTGAACTCGTAATAATAGGTCGGCGAATCGAAGACGGGTGCCATGCCCGCCAGCGCCGCGATGCTGTCTGGCGTTCCCGTGTCCTGCAGGCCCGGTGCCTGCGCCGGCTGCGCAAGTAGCACGGCGTTGGCCAGCGGGACCGGGACCTCGACCGCCGTGCCGCCGCCCGACAGGATGAAGTCGCCCGCGTTCAGCGTTGCCATCGTCACGCCGTCGAGCTTGATCGAATTGCCCGAACCGAGATCGATCATCGTGTCCGATCCCACCTGACTCATCATGCCCTGCAGCGCCGCGAAACTGGCGATGCCGAAGAGCGTGAGGTCGATCTTGTCCGCGGCGTGGGTGAAGTCGGCGATCTCGTCGACGCCGTTGCCGGTGGCGAACAGGAAGATGTCGTTGTCGGCATCGCCCCACAGGATGTCGTTGCCGGCGCCGCCCTTGAGCTTGTCGTTGCCCGCGCCGCCATGGAGCAGATCGGCGCTGCTATTGCCGTTGAGCGTGTCGTTGCCGGTCTCGCCGTACAGGGTGTTGCCCGTGCCGTTATTGGTGATGGTGTTGTCGAGCGCGTTGCCATGCGCGGTGACCGAATTGCTCGAGACCACCATCCGCTCGACATTGTTGGCGAGCACATAATTGCCGGCCCCGGGAAGCAGCAGTGTCACGGAATCGGTGCCGCCGCCGACGGCTTCGGTGATCGTGTCGCCGGTGTCGTTGAGCACATAGACGTCGTTGCCGGCACCACCGATCATCGCGTCGTTGCCCGCGCCACCGTTGAGCGTGTCGTCGCCCGCGCCGCTGTCGAGCAGATCGTCGCCGCCGCCGCCGCTCAGGCTGTTGTTGCCGGCATTGCCGTATATCCGGTTGCCGATGGAATTGCCGGTCAGGTTGATTGCGGTCGTCGCCGTCGGGTCGATCGTACGCATCCATTCGACATTGGCGACGGCGGCGATCGAATAGCTGAAGCCGACCGTGACCGTGTCGACACCCTGGCCTGCCAGCTCGACCACCACGTCCGAGGCATTGTCGAGGATATAGATGTCGTCGCCCAGTCCGCCCTTCATCGTGTCGTTACCCGCGCCACCGTCGAGGATGTTCGCGGCGCTGTTGCCGGTGAGCACATTGGCGAGGGCGTTGCCCGTGCCGTTGATCGCAGCGGCACCGGTTAGCGTGAGATTCTCGATCTCGGCGCCGAGCGTCCAGGCCAGGCCGGTCTCGATCGTGTCGGTGCCCTGGCCGGCCAGCTCGATCACCTGATCGGAAAGGCTGTCGACGCGATAGGTGTCGTCGCCCAAGCCGCCCTTCATGATGTCGTTGCCGATCCCGCCGTCGAGGATGTTGGCATTGGCATTGCCGTTGAGCGTGTCGTTGCCGCCTTCACCGAACAAGGTGTTGCCGGTGCCGGAATCCGTGATGACATTGTCGAGCGCGTTGCCGTGCGCGGTGACCGAATTGCTCGACACCACCATCCGCTCGACATTGTTGGCGAGTACATAATTGCCGGCTCCGGGCAGCATCAGCGTGACGGAATCGGTGCCGCCGCCGACCGCTTCGGTGATCGTGTCGCCGGTGTCGTTGAGCACGTAGACGTCGTTGCCGGCACCGCCGATCATCGCGTCGTTGCCCGCGCCGCCGTTGAGCAGGTCGTCGCCCGCGCCGCTGTCGAGCAGATCGTCGCCGCCGCCGCCGCTCAGGCTGTTGTTGCCGGCATTGCCGTATATCCGGTTGCCCGCCGCATTGCCGGTCAGGTTGATTGCGGTCGTCGCGCTCGGGTCGCTCGCGCGCAGCCATTCCACATTGGCGAGCGCCGCAATCGAGTAGGTGAAGCTCGCCATGATCGTGTCGACGCCCTGGTTCGTCAGTTCGGTGACTGTGTCGCCTACGCTGTCGACATAATAGGTGTCGTTGCCGATCCCGCCGCCCATCGCGTCGTCGTTGATGCCGCCGTCGAGTGTGTCGTTGCCGTCGCCGCCGACCAGAATGTCGTTGCCCTCGAACCCGCGTAGCTCATTGTCGCCGGTATTGCCGGTCAGCGTGTCGCCGAGCACCGAGCCCCAGACGCCTTCGAAATTGGAGATGATGTCGCCGGCCGCATGCCCACCGCTCGCGCTGCCGGTGGCGAGATTGACGGTCACCGCGCCGCTGCTCAGGCGATAGTCGAGGAGGTCGGTCCCCGCGCCGCCGTCGAGCGTGTCGCCGTCCGCTCCGCCGGAGACGCGGTCGTTACCGGCATCGGCGAAGACCGTGTCCACGCCGGCATTGGTGGTGATGACATTGTCACCGGTGGTGCCGGTGATCGTGTCGGTGCCGTTGCCGGTGATGACGTTTTCGAAATTGGTGAAGATCTCGCCGAAATTGGTTGCGCCGGTGACGAGATTGATCGTGTAGGTGCCGTTCCAGGTGCGGGTGTCGAGCGTGTCGACCCCGGTGCCGCCGTCGAGCACCTCGTTCACGCCGGACGTGATTCCCGCGAGGATCAGGTCGTCGCCGGCATCGCCGTAATAATGGCCTTCGCCGCCCGAGACGAGTTTGTCGTTGCCATTGTCGCCGTGGATATTCTCCTCGGTGCCGTCGCCACCATAAAGCGTGTCGTCGCCTTCGCCGCCATGGACGATGTCGCCGCCCGAGCCGCTGTCGATGAAGTCGTCGCCGGCATCGCCGTTGATCGTGTCCGCGCCGCCCTGGCCGAACAGGGTGTCGTTGCCCTCGCCGCCACTGATAAGGTCGAGCCCCTGTACGGGATTGCTCGCGGCGGTGGCGTGGCCGGTGACCGAGACGTTCATGACGAACGTGTTGTTCTCGGTGAAGACCGAGCCCGGGCCGCCGCCGAACGGGCGGACATTGATGTAATAGATGCCGGCGTTCGCGACGGTGTAGACCAGATAGGGATCGTAGCTCGACGCGCTGCCCTGCGTGCTGGGCGTGGAGCCCTGGCCGCCGTCGGTGACCAGGCTGTCGTCGGCGGTGGCGATGATGTTGCCGAGCGAATCCTGCAACTCGACGACGAGGTCGCGCGGGCTACCGATCGATGTGTTCGAGGCAAAGTCGAGATCGATGGTGATCTGCTGGCCGGCGGCGATCTGGACGCGATAATATTCGCTCTGGCCGATCGTCGCCTCGGCGATCACCGTGGTGTGGGGGATCGTATAGTCGCCGAACATCGGATTCTCGGCGGTTGTCCAGGTGCCGGTCAGCGTCTCGAGATTGAAGGCGTCGGAGATCGAGCCGTTGAGATAGGATGCGCCAGGAATCCAGGTGTCGCTGCTATCGCCGATCACCAGATCGTCGCCACCATTGCCGTTGACCGTGTTGTTGTCGGTACCGGTCGAGCCCTTGTACGCGATCACGAAATCGTCGTTGGCGGTGCCGTTCATCGGCTCGCCGGTATAGAGATAGCTGATCGCCATGCTGGCTTCTCCAGTCGCTTGTGCAGGACGCAATACGCGCCCGGGCCGCACGCATTGGCGCGCGAACGCACGGCAGGAAGCAGACCAGGCATAGGGACCACGGCAATCGGCACGGTTCGGGAGTCGGAGGTTCTGACGCGTCCTCCTGAGGTCCCTCGCGCTCCGGAATTTCCCGGATTCGCGTCAGCGATGCGACCCCCGCGATCCGATACTCGACACAGCCATGATCGGCGACGAGCCGGCTAACCGGAGCACGCGAAGACTAACCCGGATCAAGGGCTTTGGCAAACCGGCCAATGGCCGATCGATCAGGTAGCGCGGCAGCTTGGCGGGCGGGGATGTTCCCCGCGCCGCCGGTCCGTTCGCTCCGGGAAATCCCGACCAACTCAGGTCCAGAGATAATGCTCCACCGGCGGATCGTAGCTGTGGACGAGACCGCTCGTGGTCGCCGCGAGCGCGACGATTGCAACGGATCCCGCTGCTAGGCCGAAGTCGCTGGCGGTGAGGGTCGTCTTGTCGACCCCGTCGAGCGTGATGCTGTCGCCGCCACCGAGATTGATCACGGTGTTGGCGCCGTTCTGGGTCATCATCGTCTGGAGCAGGCTGAAGCTCGTGATGCCGAAGCCCGACAGGTCGATGCGGTCGCCGCCATGAGTGAAGTCGCCGATCTCGTCCGCGCCGGTGCCGGTGGTGAAGATGAATACATCGTTCCCCGCCTCGCCGTAGATCAGGTCGTTGCCGGCGCCGGACTTGATCGTGTCGTTGCCGATGCCGCCATGGAAGATCTCGGCATTGGCATTGCCGTTGAGGGTGTCGTTGCCGCCCTCGCCGAACAAGGTGTTGCCGGTGCCGCCGTCGGTGATGATGTTGTCGAGTGCGTTGCCGTGCGCCTGGGTGTTGGTGCCGTAGACGACCAGCCGCTCGACCTCATTGGCCAGCGTGTAGGTGCCGCCGCCCGCCAGCGTCAGCGAGACCGAGTCCGCCGTGCCGCCGCCGGCAACTTCGGTCACGGTATCGAGCAGGTCGGAGATGACATAGACGTCGTTGCCGGCCCCACCGATCAACTTGTCCGTGCCGGCTCCACCATTGAGCGTGTCGCCGCCCGCGCCGCCCTCGAGCCGGTCGTCACCGGCGCCGCCGTTGAGCGTGTTATTGCCGGCATTGCCGACGATGCGGTTGGCGAATTCGTTGCCGGTGAGGTTGATCGCTGCAGTGCCGGCATCGTCGGTGGTGGTGAGGGTCTCGATCTCGACGCCAGCCTTGAGCGTGAAGGTCAGGCTCGCCTTGACCGTATCAGCGCCCTGGCCCGCGGTTTCGACGATCACGTCACCGGCATTGTCGACATAATAGGTGTCGTTGCCGGTGCCGCCGATCATCGTGTCGGCGCCAAGGCCGCCGTCGAGGATGTTGTGGCCGCCGCTCCCGGTCAGGATATTGGCCAGTGCGTTGCCGGTGATCGCGTTCGACGCGCCGGCGATCGAAGTGATATTCTCGAGATTGTCGCCGAGCGTGTAGTTCACGCTGGTCTTGACCGTGTCGGTGCCGCCGCCGGCACTCTCGTGGATCACGTCGCCCGCGCTGTCGACGACATAGATGTCGTCGCCCCCGCCACCGGTCATGTCGTCATTACCGGTGCCGCCGTCGAGCGTGTCGAAGCCGCTGCCGGTGATCAGCACGTCGTCGCCGCCCATGCCCTTCAGCGTTGCGCCGATTGAAATGGTCGCGTCGATGAGATTGCCGATGTCGTTGCCGGTGCCCGCGAAAACGGCGGGTGAAGGGGTGAAGAGCAGCTTTTCGACATTGGCGGTCAGCGTATAGCTGGCGAGATTCGTCTTTACGATGTCATAGCCTTCACCGAGCGCTTCGATGACGACATCCTTGGCATCATCGACGATATAGGTGTCGTCGCCCAGGCCGCCCGACATCTGGTCCTTGCCGAGAACGCCGTCGAGCGTGTCGTTGCCGTCGCCGCCGAACAGCTGGTCGTCGCCATAACCGCCGGTCAACTGGTCGTCACCGGCGCCGCCGTCGATCCAGTCATTGCCCTGGGCACCATCGATCACGTCGTTGCCGCCGTTGCCACGGAGCGTGTCATCGCCGTCCCCGCCGCCGATCGAGTCCACTCCCGCGCCGCCCGTGATGGTCACCTTGTGCACGGCGCCCGGTGCGAATTGGTGCACGCTTATCGAGTTGCCGGCGTCCGAAAGTGTGAAGCTCGCATTGTCGAGCGCCGCATAATACAAACTGGCAGGCCCCCCATTGGCGATCAGGTAATTGCCCTTGAGATAGGTGAGGCCAGACAATTGCGCAGTGGTGAGCTTGATCGTCGGCCCTTGCGTGGGGTCGGCCACGATCCGCTCGATCCCGCTGAAGACGGCAGTGGTCGTCAGGTCGAGTGTCTGGCCGAACGCTCCGGAGATGTCGACGAGGAAGGTGTCGCCGCCGGCGCCGCCGTCGAACACGTCATTCTGGTGTACGTCGGCGAGGCTGCCGATATAGATCGTGTCGTCGCCGGAGCCGCCATAGACCCGGTCGCGGTCCGTGGCTGTGCCACCCGCCAGCCAGTCGTTCCACGTCCCACCCTCGAGCCAGTCGTTGCCGTCGCCGCCTTCGAGATGGTCTTCGTAATCACCGCCGATCAGATGATCGTTGCCGCCGAGCCCGAGCAAGGTGTCGGCATGAAAGCCCGCGCTTGAATCGATGACGTTGTCGAGCGCATTGCCCGTGCCGCTGAACGGATTGGTGCCCGGGCCAGTATAAGTGAGATTCTCCACGTTATCGCCGAGCGTGTAGGTGGCGAGGGCGGTTTGCACAGTGTCCGTGCCCTCCCCGAAATTCTCGGTCACCTGATCGCCGGCGTCGTGCAACACGTAAATGTCGTCGCCGGTCCCGCCATATAATTGGTCGTTGCCCGGGCCGGCATAGAGCGTGTCGTTGCCGGCATCGCCAAACAATTGCGCACCGTTGGTCGACGCGGTCGTCAGCGTATCGTTTCCATCGCCGCCGTGGAGGCTTGCCTGAATGGCTTGCTCGGCAAGGGTGATGTTGTCGGCGAAATTGCTGCCGAAGATCGAGCCGATCTGCTCGAAATGCTGGATCGTACCGCCGCCAAGCGCGTAGCTGCCGCCACCCACGATCGCCGCGGTGTTGAGCGTCACCCCGGCGGGTGCGCCCGCGAGCGACAGCATCAGCGTGTCGGTACCGTCGCCACCGTCGGCATCGTCGCCATAACCGATCGAGATATTGTCGTTGCCCACTTCGCCGAACAGCTGGTCGTGCTCGGTGCCGGTGTCCACACCGCTTGTATCGTTCCAGTAAGGCGTCGTTCCGGTAACGCCACCCGAGAAGAGCGTATCGTCGCCGTCATTTGCGTGGACGACGTCGGCGCCGACGCCGCCGACAAGCGTTTCGGCTCCATAGGAACCGTTCAGCGTGTCGTCGCCCTCCTCGCCGAAATGGTAGGGGCTGTAATAGCTGAACGCGGCGTTGATAACGTCGTCGCCGGCGCCGCCATAGGTGGAGTAGCCGCCATTGATCGTGTCGTTGCCGTCGCCACCATAGGCGTAGCCCGGTCCGCTGTCGGTAAAGATTACGTCGTTGCCGGCGTCACCATAGGCGTAGGGAGAGTACGCGCTTCCACGGACATCGACCGTGTCGTTGCCGCCACCGCCATAGAGATTGCCGGAATAATAGCCACCGCTCAGCGTGTCATCGCCGCCCATGCCGAAGATCGGGGCGAGGAAGCTGTTTATCCCGCCCTCTGCCTTGAGCGTGTCTCCGAAATTGCTGCCTTCGATCCAGCCCACCCCGTAGATATTCTTGATGGTGCTCCCGCCGATGGTCAGCGTGCCGGTTCCGGCGCCCAGGACGCTGAAATCGGCCGTCACACCCACGCTGGCACCCTGGAAGCTGATCAGCAGAAGCGCATAATCGGCGCCGCCGTCGACACTGTCGCGATAGCCGGCAGAGATGGCATCGTAGCCGGCGCCCCCTTTGAGCGTGTCGATCTGGTTGCCGGTGTCCAGAAGCGGCGCAGTATAGGGATTGCCAAAATAGGGGATGTTCCAGGCGCCGGATATGTCGCCCGCGTAGATGGTGTCGCTGCCATCGCCACCGTCGATCGTATCGCCACCCAGACCACCGGCCAGCGTGTCATTGCCGCCGTTGCCGTTGATCGTGTCCGCGCTGCTCGTTCCCGTATAAGTGTTATCGCCCGCGTCGCCGTTAAAGGTGGCCATTTCATCGTCCCCCTTAAAGAATCCAGACGCAAGAATAGCCGGTCTTTTGTCGACTACAAGCGTCGAACCAGGGGAGGATTTGTTACAATTTGACGCGCGATTGATGTACGTCAAGAAAAGTAGGGCAATCTCGAAACGAACTTTCCGAGATGTCGGCTATCGAGCTCACTCCGACGTCGCGCAACGAAAAGCCGCCCGAGTTCCTTCGGGCGGCTCTCGCAATATATGAGGTCGTGTAATCAGAAGCGGAAGCTGACTTCTCCGCCGATGATCCGCGGCTCGTTGATCATGCCGGTCAAATTGTTGAAGTCGATCGCGCTGATCGAGCGGATCTGGTTGGTGATATTGCGCGCGAAGGCGGCAACCTCGTAGCCGTGCGGCGAGTGATAGCCGACGCGCAGACCGCCCTCGAGCAGCGAGCGCCCGCGGAACTCCTTGGCGTCGTAGAGGAAGTAATTGATCTCGCTGCGATAGGCCCAGTCGGTGAAGGCGAACACCTCGCCACCATTGCCGAGCGGCACGCCATAGCGCGCGGTCCAGCTGGCGACCCAGCGCGGCGCCTGGGGCAGGGGGTTGCCGTCGATCCGGGCGAGGCCGTTCACCACCGGATCGATCATCGTGCAGGGCGATCCGCACGGCGCGAGGCCGATGCTCGGGTCCTGCAGCTCGGTATAATTGTAGCTGACCGCGCCGGTGAGCGCGAGGTTGCGCACCGGGCGCGCCTCGAGCTCGGCCTCGAAGCCGTAGCCGATCGCCTTGTCAGCATTGAGCAACCGCGCCGAATTGGTCGCGCCGCCCACCGCGGTGATCTGCAGATCGTTGGTGCGGTACCAGTAGCCGTCGAGCGCGAAGCGCACCGCCCGGTTGAGCGCGGTGCCCTTGACGCCGCCCTCGAACGAGATCGTGGTCTGCTTCCGCGCGGTGGTCTGCTTGCTCCCGAAGGTCACGCGGTCCTGGATCGCCGGCCCGAGATAGCCGGTCGCGGCACGGACATAGAGGTTGATCGTCGGCGTCGCGGCGAAGGTCGCGCTCGCGTCCCAGGTGAAGTCGCCGTCGCTGACATGCGCTTCGCTCGGCAGCACCGTACCGAACAGGTTGGGCGAATAGCCGGTGATCCGGTCGGTCTTGGTGTCGTGCGAGTAACGGCCGCCCGCGGTCAGCGTCCACTGTTCGGAGGGCTTGAACTCGATCGAGGCGAAGGCGCCCAGATTCTCGTTGGTGTTGTTGTGCGCGATGTCCTGGTCGAGATCGGCGTCGCGGTCGCCGGTCGCGGGGAAGACATAGTCGTACTCGTGGTACTTCAGCTTCTGGTGGAACCAGTAGAGCCCGGCCTGAACGCGGAAGCCGCCGAAATTCTCCGAGGCGAAGCGCAGCTCCTGGCTGACTTCCTCGGGGCGGGTGATGCCGCCGGTGTTCGAGGGGAAGAGCGCGTTGTTCAGCCCCAGCGCGGGGAAGACATAGTTGTTGCCGCCGTCGATATCGCCGGTGCTCTCCACCTTGGCCTTCTCATAGGCAACGATCCAGTAGAGCGTGCCTGCGCCCGGCGCCGTGATCTCGACATGGAGATTGGTGCCGAACTGCGTCATGCTCTGGCTGGTATAGCCGTCGATCGCCACCTTGGAGGGGTCGAAGCCCGGCGAGAATTCGTTGCTACCCTGCTGGATCGCGCCGGCGCGGAACACGCGCGGCGTGCCGTCGAGGTCGCGCGCATGGACGTTGAGCAGGACGTTGAGGTTGGTCGCCTCATAGGCCAGCTGGAACCGGCCGGCGAGATCGCGATAGCCTTCGAGCTTCTTGTCCGAGACGCCGGTGGTCGAGGTGTTGGTCACCCAATTGTCGCGGCGCTGAAGCAGGCCCGAGGCGCGGAAGGAGAAACCGCCGCCGAGCGGGCCGCCGACCGCGGCCTCGGCATTGACGGTGTTGTAGGTCGCCCAGCTCGCCTGGGCATAGCCCTTCCACGTGTCGCTCGGGCGCACGGAATCGAGCTTGATCACGCCGGCGGGGGTGTTGCGGCCGAACAACGTGCCCTGCGGTCCGCGCAGCACCTGCACCTGCTCTAGATCGAAGGCCGGGAAGGCCTTGAGCATCGGATTCTCGAGCGCGACATCGTCATAGACGACCGAGACCGGCTGCGCGGCATTGGGGTCGAAATCGGTGTTGCCGAGCCCGCGGATGTAGAAACGCGGGAAGGTGCGGCCGAACGAGCTCTCGGCCTGCAGGCTGGGCGTGCGCGACGAGAGGAAGCGGATGTCGAGGCCGCTCGAATTGGCGGCGGCGAGCGAGTCCCCGCTGAGCACCGAGACCGCGACCGGCACGCGGTTGATATTCTCCTCGCGGCGGGTGGCGGTGACGACGATCTCGCCGACGCCCTGGTCGGCGTCCATCGCCTGCGGCTCCTGCTGCGCAGGCGCGGCGGGGGAGGGATCCTGGCGGGGGGCGGTGTCATCAGCCCATGCGGGGGCGGCGGCGAAGATCAGCGCGGCGAGCGACGCGCCTTTGAGCGAGCGGCGCAAAGTGCCGGACGGAATGGCGTGCATAAACGGAACCCCCTGGCTGCGAGTTGGCCGTCCTCTCCTGCACCGGCCCCGTTTTGCCTCCCCGGGACTCGGCGGGGCGACCGTAATGAGTCCGTTACATGTGCGGCAAGCGCAGTTGGTGACCTTTCCGTGACACTCGGGCAACAGGTGGGGGACAAAATGGATCAGGGGTGCGGGCGGACCCCGCACCCCTGTATTATCCGGTCGGTCTGTTCTCGCGCACTGATCAGTTGCGCAAGCTGTCCGGCACCACGCCGCCATTCTCGGCGAGCTTGGCCATCACCGCCTTGTGGAGCGCGATATTCTGCTCGGGCGACCCATGCTCACCGGCATGGACGCTGAGTTCGTCTGCCAGCGTCTTGCGCGCGTCGAGGCTCGAATCGAGGTCGAGTAGCTTGAGCAGGTCGACGATCGAGCTCTGATAATTGCCGCCGCCGCCCTTCATCGCCGCCATTTCCTCGAGCACGGCCCCGACGTCCACCTGCTGTGTGGCGGCCGGGGGTGGGGCCTCCGCTACCGCCGCGGGCGCAGGCGCCGCTGCTGCCGGAGCGGGCGCTGGTGCTGGCGCAGCCGCTGGCTTGGCCGCGCCGTGGTGGAAGATCTTGTCCATGATACTGCTGAAGATGCCCATCTTGCCCTCCTGGGAGCCGGCGGGCGCGGCACATGCGCGGCCCGCAGGGCGAGAACGTGGGCGGCGCGTGAAGGCTCCGTTGCGGCGTGCCGCCGGAACGGCAGTGGCCGCGGCTCGTTCACGCCGCACGCCAAAGCGTGTGCAACGGGAGAAAGCATATGAAGCGTATCAGCCTTGTCGCCACGGCCGCGCTGGCCATTGGGCTCGCCGCCTGCGGCTCGAAGACCGGGACGACGAACACGACGACCACAACCACCACGACCGATACCGAGATCACCAACGTCCCGGCCGGCGAGGGGCTGGACAATGCGATAAACGCCGAAGCGGGCGAAGAGGTCGGCAGCGCACAGGACTTCGCGAACAAGGCTGCGGCGAGCGATGCGTTCGAGGTCGCTTCGGCCAAGCTCGCCGCCGCGCAGGCAAGCGCGGCCAAGGTCAAATCTTTCGCCGCGCAGATGATCAAGGCGCATGAGGAGTCGACCGCCAAGCTCAAGAAGATCGCGGCGGGACTGAGCACGGCGATAACCCCCGATGCGACGCTGAGCGCCGAGCAGCAATCGACGCTCGACGACCTGAAGAGCAAGACCGGCGCGGATTTCGACAAGGCTTATGCCGATGCGGCGGTCGAGGCGCACGAGGACGCGCTCGACGCGCTCAAGGACTATGCCGATGCCGGCGACGTGCCGCAGTTCAAGAGCTTCGCCGCGAATATGGTGCCGACCGTGACGGCGCACCTCAACATGGCGAAAGGGCTCAAATAGGAATCCGGCTTTCCTCCCCGACCGCGCTATTGGTCGGGGAACGGGGCCGATCCGCCCTCAATAGCCCGGCACATTGTACCAGGTCGGCGCCATCTTGTAGATGGAGTCGACGATCATGTCGGCACAGGCGGTGGTCGTTCCGCGGCACGAGCCGACCGCCATGTGGCGGAACAGCGAGACCGGCGGGCGCGGGGCGATCAGCACCGTCGCGGTCGAGGTCTGGTCGTTGGCGCTGTACATGTCGACGCGCACCCCGATCGGGGGGAGATTGTCATCGCCGGTCTGGAGGTCGAAGGCTACGCGCAGCCGCTCCATCACCTTGGCCTGGATCTCCCT
>Ga0065165_1002384_pt1 | contig 16148 bp, 16 predicted proteins | sample AraplaMF_Cvi_mMF_FD_63813 | JGI IMG/M metagenome (GOLD analysis project Ga0065165, IMG submission 63813) | Arabidopsis root microbial communities from the University of North Carolina, USA - plate scrape MF_Cvi_mMF (version 2) (version 3) | ecosystem: Host-associated > Plants > Roots >...
GGTACTCGGAACCCTGACGGGTCAGGAATTGTTGCAACGGTGTTGCAAATTATAGAGGGGAGCGTTAGCTTGCGTGCTAATCTGCCGTGTGAACGACCGAAATTCTATACTTACGATTCGGAAACGCCGATCAGGCCACCTGAGGCTGGTACCGGCTGCGTTACTGCTGCTCTACGTTGTGGGAACGTTTGCTAACGTGCTGGCAGACCGCGCAGACCATCGAAATCATCGACACGGCAATAGTCATAGCCATAACGAAAGCGATGGCCATAGCCATGATAAGGGGCATAGTCACAGCCATAACCATGGCAAGAGCCACGAGCATAGTCACGACGAAAACCACAGCCACAGTCACAGCGGAGGACATGGCCAGGACACGGGGCACAGCCATAGCCACGAAGAAGGCCACAGTCACGGCTACGACGAGCGTGCCGGCGCCACGCATGTGCACGACGCCTGCCATCTGGCTATTTACCACCCGGGGACTTCGGGTGGATGCGATCACCCCTTCCACATAACAACAGCTCCGTCGTGTAAACACACGAATCATCACCACCTGAGTTGGGTGTATTCGCTTTCATTTCTGAGTTATACGGTTGTTCCGTTTGTATCGGAAACGCCGTATGCGGCGCAGGCGCCCAGCGGCCGTATTCTGAACAATGCGCCGGGTGTATTATCGTTACGTGGGCCGCCCCAGGTATAACCATACCGTTCGGGCAACGCATTGTTGTTGAATTCCGATGCAGGATTCACTCCCCGTCACGTCATTGTATGTGTCGGGCGGAGGTGTATTCTCCTATGTGGAAAATTCTTTCCATTACAAAACAATCGACACTACGTACTAATATTTTGATTACATGCTTAAGGCAGTAAACCTAACCAAATCTTATAGCGGCAGCACGGCGCTTAACGGCGTTTCATTCGAGGTAAACCGTGGCGAAATCTTCTGTCTTCTAGGGCAGAACGGCGCCGGTAAAACTACGACGATCAATATTTTTCTGGGCTTTCTCGAAGCCTCGGGCGGGCAGGCCCTTATCAACAACGTTGAGGTGAAGCCTAACCAGACGGATACTAACCGCATGATTGCGTATATACCTGAAGTTGTACAGTTGTACGGAAACCTGACCGGTCTTGAGAACCTCGACTTCTTCAGTCGCCTTGCCGGCTTTACGTATACCCGCGAGCAGCTGGCTCAGTTTCTCACGAAGGCCGGACTCCAGCAGGAGGCGCAGGGAAAGCACCTGTCGGGCTATTCAAAGGGCATGCGGCAGAAGGTGGGTATCGCTATCGCGCTTTCGAAGCGAGCGGATGTGATCTTTATGGACGAGCCCACGTCTGGTCTCGACCCGAAGGCCACGGCCGAGTTCACGGCGCTGTGCAAGGAATTTGTAGCCGAGGGCAAAGCGATCTTTATGGCCACGCACGATCTGTTCAATGCCGTTAATGTGGGCACCCGCATTGGCATTATGAAGGGCGGTAAGCTGGTACACCAACTGAAGACTGCCGAGATCAACGCGAACGAATTGCAGCAACTCTATCTCGAAACGATTTAAGCCACCCTGATGAAAAAGATATTACAGTGCCTCGTCGCCCTGGTTTTTGTATGCGGTAGCCCCGCCCTATCGCAAGTAATCATTACCGGGAAGGTAATGGATCAGGCGCAAAGCCCGATACCGGGAGCCACTGTGGCTGCACGGAGCAACGCAGGAAGTGAAGGCGGTGTAGCGGAGCCTGACGGCTCATTTCGCCTGGAACTCTCCGCCACCGGCCTTTATGACATCGAGATACGGTTTATGGGATACGTTCCTCATGTACAGCGTCTGAACTGTTCGGAGGCAAAGACCTACGACCTCGGAACGATACGGCTTACTGAGAACAGCCAGCAGCTGCAGTCTGTGGAGGTTATCGGACGTGTAGACCGCAATTACACCAGCGATTATTCGTTCTCGGCAACGAAGACGGCTATTCGCAATAAGGAGCTGCCGCAGGCTTTGTCTACGGTTACGAAGGAACTCATCGCCGACCGCCAGGCTTTTCAGCTGGCGGACGCGGTAAAGACCGTAAGCGGTGTAACACCGTCCAGCTTTTATAATCAGTATTCGATTCGGGGTATAAGCCAGAACGAGGAAGGACAGATTATAAACGGTATGCGTACCCGTCAGTACTATTTTCTTCAGCCGATCACGTCGCACATCGAGCGGGTGGAGGTGTTGAAGGGACCGGCGTCGGTAACGTTCTCCAGTGTTGACCCTGGCGGAAGTATAAATATGGTTACGAAGAAGCCATTGGCTACGCCGCAGCACCAGGTGAGTGTGAGTGCGGGCAGTTTTAGTACGGTGCGTACGACGCTCGACTTTACCGGTCCGCTCAATGAATCGAAAACACTGCTGTACCGCCTGAACGGTGGTGTACAAGAGGGCCGTTCGTACCGCGATATGGTAAAGAACAATGCTGTGCTGGTAGCGCCATCGATAACCTACGTGCCGGACAGTAAAACCGCTATTAACGCCGAGTTGATCTACAGCAACGGTACGGGTACGTTGGACCGCGGTCAGCCTATATTCGGTGCCACGGCTGGTGTTACGGACCTGAAGAGCACGCCGATCAGTCTGAATCTGGGGGCGCCAAACGACTACTTCAAGTCACGCGAGCTGATTATTATGACGAGTATTGCTCATAAGTTTTCAGAGCACGTTAGTTTCAATGCCGCGTATATGAAGCAGAACTGGTCAGAAGATCTGCAGGAGCACCGTACTACGAACGCGTTCGCGGTCGATATCGACAATCAACCGGTAACCAACCTGGCGGCGATGCAGTTTGTGCAACGGCAGCAGTACTGGAGCGTTGATAATCTCAATGCTTATTTCAATGTGGATTTCAATACGGGTCGTGTGAAGCACAAGGTGCTGGCAGGCTACGACCTGAGCCGCTGGCACAAGACCAAAGGCGGCGGACAGAACGCCGCCCGCGGGTATCGGTTGAACGACGGTTCTATTGCCGGCAGTTTTGTACCGGCCAATGCCGCGAACTACCAGACGATTACGGTAGGGGGCAGAACCTTGCCCCGGCCTAACGTGAATCATTTCGATCTCTCGAATCCGTCGTATACGATACGCAATGTGGAGGATTACGTGATGAACGTACGTACGGCTATACCGGCCGCTATGACAACCACTAACGCTGTGTATGTACAGGAGATGGTTACGCTGGGCAAGCTATCGGCATTGCTGAGTCTGCGGCACGAGTGGTTTGAAGATATTACTTTCTACCAGTCGCCTGGCGAAAGCTCGTTCGACAACAGCGCGTTTATTCCGCGCGTGGGTATTACTTACGCGGTGCTACCGCAGGTGAATGTGTATGCCACGTACCTTAAAGGGTTTCAGCCGCAGTCTAATACGGTAACGCTTATGCCCAATACCGGCGGCTATCTGTGGACGGCAGCATCGGCCGCGCGGTTCAAGCCGTTGGAGAGCGACCTGCGTGAAGCGGGAGCGAAGGCGGAGCTTTTCAATAAGCGTATTACGACGACGGTGGCGGTATACGAGATTAACCAGGAGAATATTCTGATCAACGCGAACCTGCCTGAGTTTCCCGACTCGCTTGTGCAGCGTGGGGCTGACCGCAGCCGGGGTATCGAGTGGGAACTGGCCGGCTATGTGTTGCCCAACTGGCAGATCAACGCGTCGTTCAGCCACATCAATGCCCGCATTATGCACGATGGCAATGCCACGCTGAACGGTACGCGTAAGGAGAACACGCCGGTAAACAGTGCTACGGTGTGGACGCGCTATAATTTCCAGGAGAACTCACCACTGGCAGACCTGGGCGTGGGCCTGGGGGCACAATACAGCGGCAGCAAGATTCCCTGGTTTACACGAGCCTTCGAAGTGCCGTCGTACACTACCGTGGACATGGCGGTGTATTATTCGCCAGCCAAAGGCAATCTGCAACTGGCTTTGAATGTAAACAATGTTCTGAATACTACGTATTGGATTGGCGCGCAGAATTATCTGCGCTTATTCCCCGGAGCTCCGCGGAATTTTATGCTAACCGGTACTTATAAATTTTAAGATTTCATGACACGAACAACGATAGGGCTGATAGCCCGGCAGTTCTGTACTACGGCGGCGCATGGGCGCGCCTTGTATAGTATACTGCTGATCATGGCCCTCATGCTGGGCTACGCCGCTTACAGTGGTTATAAAACGTATACGGACCAGAACAACATCCGTGAACACTACCAGCGCGTGGTGCGCGAAAGCTGGGAGGGTAATCCCGATAAGCACCCGCATCGCATGGCCCATTACGGCTCGTTCGCATTTCGGCTAAAACATCCGCTTAGTCAGTTTGACTTCGGCCTTGAGAGTTTTACCGGTAACGCGGTGTATCTCGAAGCTCATAAGCAGAATAGTGTGAATTTCTCTGAAGCGACGTTCTCTACGGGGTTGTTGCGTTTTGGCGAGATCAGTCTGGCCTTGCTGTTGCAGTTAATCCTGCCTTTGTTTATTGTGTTCCTCGGCTTCAGTGCTGTTTCGGCCGACCGTGAAGGAGGAGCCTTGAAGATTATGCTGATCCAGGGGGCGTCGTGGCGCAGTATACTGGTGGGGAAGTCGCTTGGTCTTATGGCGCTGGCCTTGCTGGTATTTGTACCGGTGGCGTGTGTGACATTCGTTATGCTGCTTCTTGCCGATGAGCCTGCAACAGGCGATACGGTATGGCGGTATATTCTTCTGCTGGGCGGCTACCTGCTTTTTCTGCAGATTGTATGTGTTATTACGGTGATTGTTTCGGCGGTAAGTGCATCGTCCAAGATGGCGTTGATGAATCTTCTGGGTATCTGGTTGCTGCTGGCTGTGCTTTTGCCCCGTACGCTGCAGGCGCTGGGCAGCTATGTGTATCCGTCGCCGTCGAAGATCGAGTTTGAAACGGCTGTGGAAGAGGATGTTCTTAAGGAAGGTGATAGCCACAATCCTAACGATCCACACTACAGCGCGTTGAAAGACTCTGTCTTGCGCGTGCACCACGTAGATTCAATACAGAAGCTGCCGTTTAACTACAGTGGCTTCGTGATGCGTGAGGGCGAACGGATCAGCGCCAATATTTACGATCGCCACCTGAAGAAGCTGTTGTCGGTTTACAAACAGCAGAACAGCCTTAACCGGGTTATGGCATTTGTAAACCCTTATGTGGCGATCCGCAATATCTCGATGGCGTTGTCGGGTACGGATTTCGAATCGTACGTGGCGTTCCAGCATGGCGCGGAGGCCTACCGTTACCAGATGGCGCAGACGATGAACGAGCTGCAGATGGAGTATATCAGCACGCAGCAGACGAGTATAAGTCATGACCACTGGAAGGAGCTGCCGGAGTACCGGCAGGAACCGGTGTCCGTTACGTCGGTGTTAAAAAACGAAGTCTGGTCTTTTATCGCGCTGCTGGCCTGGGGCATGGTAGCGGTGGTGCTGATTCAGCGAATTTCTAAAACAGCAAAAGCACTCTAGGTATGTATTCTTTGATGATAAAACAATTTCTCCGTTCGCGGGTAGCGTTGGTTGCCGTTGTGCTCACGCTATTTATGGGCGTGATCAGTATTCTGATCGGCAAACAGTTTCTGCTTAAACAGGAGGACACTATTGCCCGGGTTACGGAACAGCAGCAGCAACACATTGAGCGCAACGTGGCCGCCCATACCGATGAGCTAGGGCTGCTTTTGTACTACGTGCGCTTTGCGCTGATTAGTCCGCCAGATAAGCTCTCCGCGCTTTCTATCGGGCAGCGCGATGTTACTCCGGGTATACAGAGTGTAACGATCCGGGCGCTCGAAGGGCAGAAGTATGATACGGAACTGGCAAACCCCACCCAACAGCAATCGGGTAACCTCGACCTGGGGTTCGTTATTATCTATCTTTTTCCGCTGGTGATTATTGCGTTTACTTTTAACCTGTTATCTGAAGAAACCGAAACGGGAACATGGCGGCTGGTCGCCGTTCAATCACGCTCTACTTTCCGGTACCTGTTGAGTAAGTTATCGGTGCGGGCATTGTTTCTGTATGGTACGCTGTTCGTGTTGCTGGCCCTGGCGGTAGTTATTATTGGCGTTCCGCTTAACGGCGCGTTTGCCGGTTTTGTGGCGCTCGGCGTTCTGTACCTGGCGTTCTGGTTTGCTTTGTGTTTCTGGGTGGTATCGTTTAAACGCGGTTCCGGTTTTAACGTGCTTACGCTGCTTTCGATCTGGACTGTACTCAATATCCTTCTGCCTGCGTCGGTAAACAGTTACGTTACGGCCGCGCACCCGATACCTGAGTCGCTGGCCACTACGGTGCAGCAACGCAATAGCTACCATGAGAAGTGGGACATGGACAAGAAGGTTACGATGGATAAGTTCTATGCGCACTATCCGCAGTTTGCCAGGTATGGCGTACCTGACCAGGAGTTTAAATGGTTGTGGTATTACGCGATGCAGCAAATGGGCGACGATGAGTCGGCAACGCAAAGCCAGGCGATGCGCGCCAAGATCATACAACGTGAGCAAACGAGTCGCGCCATAGCGCTGGCGGTGCCTACGCTGCATGCGCAGCTTCAATTTAACGATCTGGCGCAAACCAGTCTGGGGAACTATGTGGGGCTGCTGGACAGTGCCACGACATTTCATGAGCGGCTGCGACTGTACTTCTATCCGAAGATCTTCGATAATGTATCGGCAAAGGGGGAGGACTGGAGCCGTTTTAAACCGGAGTACATCCGTGCCGAGCCGCAGATCTCGTGGGTTACGATGCTGGCACCGCTGGTTGTGATGGTTCTGGTGCTGGCTGTGTGGGCGTTGCGGAATGCCCGCAGGCTCACGTCGTTATAGCGCTGGCTTGTATTTACGATAACCTGTATGGATGCCATGGGCATGTATACAGGTTATTTTTTTATCTTTCGTGTAGTAGCCACCGCATCATCCATGCTTTCTGAAAACACGACCGATACCAGCGCGATTCATGCGCATTTTGAACAATACATCCGGTTGTCGGATGTATTGAAGAAGGAACTGGCCGACCGTATTACGCCGGTGTTTTTTAAGAAAGGTGACCTGGTGCACGATGCCGCGAATGTCTGTACCAAAAGTTATTTTATACAGCAGGGTCTGTTCAGAACGTATTTTTTGAAGGAAGGCAAGGAGGTAACCGAGTACTTTTCGGCCGAGGGGGAATGGGTTAATTCGCCTAAAAGTTTTATGCAGCGCAAGCCGGATATCTATTCCATCGACGCTATTGAAAATACCCGTGCCCTTTGTCTGCATATCAATGACCTGGGCTTCCTTTTTGATAATTTTCCGGAGATGGAGCGGTATGCCCGCCTCTCGATGGGGACTATCTTCGGCCATCTGCTCGAACGTATTACTTCTATGCGTTTTACGTCAGCCAGGGAGAAATACCGGCATTTCCTTGAGACGTACCGCGACATTTATCACCGCCTGCCGCTGGGTATGGTTGCCGCATACCTGGGTATTACACAGGAAACGTTAAGCCGCATCCGTGCTGACCAGTCACTTTTTGATTTAGGTCAAAAGAAAGCTGCGTCGTAATCCGCAGCTTTGTCATGACTTTAAAATCAAAGGTATGACAAGATGTTTTATTGCAGTATTCATCAGTTTTCTTGCGGTAACCGCCGTTCAGGGCCAGCAGGCGCTGAAAACACCTCGTATTGAAAGTATTTTGTATGTAGGTCCCGGTAAGGAGCAGCCGCTCATTGTGGGGCTTGGCGGCTCTGAAGGGGGGAATGCCTGGGCTAGCGACCGCTGGAAGGCTACCCGCGATCAATTCCTTCAACGGGGCTACGCGTTTGTTGCTCTTGGCTACTTTGGTGCCACGGGTACGCCGACTCAGCTCGACCGAATTGCCATCGAAGATATACACAACGCGATTATTACCGCAGCGAATCATCCGCAGATTCGTAAGGACCGCATTGCCATCGTCGGCGGTTCGCGCGGAGCAGACCTCGCGCTGTTGGTGGCCAGCTATTATCCTGATATTACCTGCGTGGTAGGTCTGGTGGCGAGTCATGTAGTGTTTCCAGGGCATACGCAGGAACTCACTACGTCCAGTTGGACATACCAGGGCAAGGAGCTGCCGTTCGTTCCGGTAAATGAGGAAGCTGTGCCTTTCCTGATGAAACGCGATCTGCGTGGCGCCTTCGAAACGATGTTGAAAGACAGCGTGGCCGAGAAGAACGCCCTTATTAAGGTGGCCAATATCAAGGGGCCAATTTTATTGCTATCGGCCACTGGTGATGAAATCTGTCCGTCAACACCTATGGCCGAGAAGATGATGCGGGCATTGGATCGTGCTGGCTTTCCATACGTTCACCAGCATCATGCTATAGAAGGCAGCCATTCGGAACCGCTCAAACATTTCGATGCTGTGTATACGTTTCTGGATACTTACGTTAAATTGAAGCGGTAGGCTATTCTCTTTTTCTTGCCACGAATCTTACCACTGCGCCTTCGCCGATATGGTACCGGCCTTCGTTTAACGCGATGGTTTCTTCTGTTAACAGAATGATGTCGTAGTGAGCGAAGGCCATTTGAAGTTCCCCGGTAGTGTATAGCGCGTTTATGTCTTTTGGGCCACCTATGGCCGGATTACTGGTAACGTAGGGCAGGTGGTGTTTACTGAAGGCTTCGAATATGATAATACCTCCGGGGCGCAACGCTTTATCGACCAGTTTGTGAAATTCGGACTTTTGGTCTGCGTCGACGTGGGCATAGATCAGCCCAACGGCATCGAAGCCGGCGGGAGCAATGTGCAGGTGCTCGAAGCTGCCTACGTTGTATGTGAGTGTTACTGCCTTCTCGTGTGCCAGTTGCAGTGCTTTGGTCTTTCCTTCGGCACTTAGATCAAAGGATGTTACGTTCCAGCCTTGCAGTGCTGCATATACACCGTTTCGGCCTTCGCCGTCGGCGGGCATCAATATCGTACCCGGTGCATATTGATCAAGCCGGGTTTTGAAGAATACGTTGGGCTCTTTACCATAGGCAAAGGCGTTGTCTTTGTAACGGTCGTTCCATTTCTGTGCGGCGGGATCTGTTGTTGTCATACAGGACGTATTGTGTTTAATGTTTCGACAAACCTACTCCATGGGTAACGCAACTTTACAGGACGAAATTAAGGTTCTATAGTACGCCGCTGAACTTCTTGCGGAAAGCCTCGGGAGTGTAGCCGGTATGTTTTTTAAAGAACCGGGTAAAGTATGAAACGTCATCATATCCGAGGTTATGGGCAACGGTTGTTATTGTATCGGTTGTTGCCAGCAAATGGCGTCGGGCTTCCAGTACGATGTATGCGTCGATAACGGCGGAACATGTTTTACCGGTTATGGTTTTGGTAATGGCGTTGAGCTGATACGCCGAGAGATTCATCCGGGTTGCGTAGTACGTGGATTGTTTGTGCTGTACAACATGCTCTTCGATCAGGGCCGAGAGCTCATCGAACCGCTGTTGTGTATAGACGTTTGTAGCGTCGGGCTGTGTCTTTGCGGGGAGTCTTACAAGTGTGGTAAGAAAGATGTTCAGGCAGGCGCGCAGTACATCGGTGTAGCCCGTAGCGGCCTGGTTGTATTCGAGGAACATGTGATCGGTTATCTGTAGCAATGTATTCAACGTGGTCTTGTCCGGGCGATACGCGGGGGTGTGGGTGGCGGTTTGGAACGTCTGCCGCAGCGATGTTTCGTTCGGGTAGTAGAAGTCGCGGGTAAACTCAATGAGGTAGCCGGTGCTTCCGGTCTTTAGCGTAAGTGCATGCACTTGTCCCGGGCGCAGAACAAACACGCTGCGGCCGCATACCGGGTAAGACACGAAGTCGATGGTGTGGCTCCCGGTAGCGTTGTCGAGTATCAGTATATAATAGAAGTCGTGCCGGTGCAGCGGTTGAGTCATTGTTTTTCCGCCAAGCAGATCGCTTATGCGGCGTACGCCAATGCTGCCGGTAGTTGTTGAAATATGCCGTATAGGAATGGTTGCCATTGCCGCTAAGTAACGAATAATGCTAAAAAGGAGCTAATGGGGTAGGAGAGGTGCCCGGCTTACGGCCACGTAAAACTGTGCTATTCTTCCGGACAATCGGACTATTTGCGGGGTTCGGGGGCCGCTAGTTTTGCTTCATCAAATGACGAATAAAACGACAAAACAATGGCTAAGACAATCTTTATTACAGGCGCCTCTAAAGGTTTTGGAAAACTTTGGGCAGAAGCATTTTTAAAACGTGGCGATAAGGTGGCTGCATCGGCCCGCAATCTGGCGGCGCTTGACGACCTGGTGGCTACTTACGGTAGCAATATCCTGCCGGTACAACTCGATGTAACCGACCGTCAGGCAACGCTAGACGCTGTGCAAACGGTGGTGAAACACTTTGGTCGTATCGACGTGGTGATCAACAACGCGGGGTATGGCTTGTTTGGCACGGTGGAAGAATCGACCGAAGAACAGTCGCGTGCCCAGATGGAAACAAACTTTTTTGGGCTGCTTTGGGTTACACAGGCGGTGCTGCCGGTAATGCGGGCGCAGAAGAGCGGCCACATCATCCAGATTTCGAGCTTGCTGGGCGTTGCCACACTGCCTATGCTGGGGCTGTATAATGCTTCGAAGTTTGCTGTAGAAGGGCTGAGCGAAACAATTGCCGGTGAGGTGGCACACCTGGGAATCAAGGTGACGATGATCGAACCGAACGGTTTTACTACGGACTGGGCGGGAGCATCGGCCAGTCAGACCAGCAGCAGTATAGGCGACTACAATGCGGTACGGGCGGCGTTTGCCGAGGTCGGCGAAAAGCAGGATGACTGGGGTATTCCCGAGGCGACCGTGGCGCCGATGCTGCAGATTGTGGACGATACAAACCCTCCGTTGCGCGTATTGTTTGGCCGGTTTGCTTACAACACGATGAAAGAGGCTTATGCGCAGCGTCTGGCGAATGTGGAGGCCTGGAAGGAGGTAAGCCTTGCAGCACACGGACACTAGTTTTTATTACAGTCCTTACCCGCACCCGTTGCGTTGCCGGTAAGGACTGAATTTATACGATATATATAAACGCATACGTTCACAAACACTATGGCGAAAACCGTTCACTACAAAACACTCGCAGATCTTCACAAAGGCAATGGTTTGCCGCCACCGGAGCACCCGTTGCTAAGTATTGTAAACTGCAGGAGCAACTGCCCTATGGGCGATCGCGAGTTTACCAGCGACTGCTACATGATAGGCTTTAAGAAACTGAAGGCCGGTGTTATTATGTACGGCCGCACCCGGTACGACCACTCCAACGGGACTATGATGTTTGTAAAGCCGCGCCAGATCATTGAAATGAAGAACCTGGAGGTGGAAGAGAATGCGTTTATGATGTTTATACACGAAGACTATCTCGCCGGTCATGAGCTGCACAATACGATTCAGAAGTATGGTTTTTTTGATTACGAGACCAGTGAGGCTCTTCACCTCGCGCCAAAAGAGGAGACCATTATCTGGGAACTTTACCATAAGATTGAGGGTGAGTATACCGCTAATCCTGACGAATACAGCCGTGAGATTATCATCACCCACATTGCGTCGATACTTATGTACGCGCAACGTTTTTACAAGCGTCAGTTCATAAACCGCACGGATATGTCGGGTAAAACTGTGACCCGTTTTAACGAAGCACTGCAGGCGTACTACGCTTCCGGTCTTTTACAGCGTAAGGGTCTGCCGTCGGTGCAAAGCCTGGCCGACGATCTGAGTGTGTCGGCCCGTTACCTCAGTGACCTGCTCAAACAGGAAACCGGAAAGACGGCGATGGATCTCATCCATATTTCACTTATGGCCGAGGCCAAGAATCAACTTAAAACATCCGGTCTGAGTGTAGCCGAAGTTGCCTATGGCCTTGGCTTTGAGAACACGTCTTATTTTACCCGGCTGTTCAAGAAGCAGGTAGGCCTCAAGCCTCTGGAGTTTAAAAAGATGTCGCTTAACTAATGCGGCTCAATTGCCCAACCACGATGTCAGGATGGTGTTCTGCATCGGTGTGAGCGTCGGCATGCGTTGTAGCGTGAACGTCGGTTTGCCGTTGGCGTCAGAGGTCGGAACAAGGTTTAATCCGGCATAGCCCAGGTATGTTGTATAATCGAGCTCTTTTGTTGTATACACATACTCGAACAGGGTGGTGAGTCGTGTGCCGGCAATGGTTTCGCAGGCTTGTTCAAACTCGGCGTCAGAGAAACCCCTGCGCAGTTCTTTGTAATAGCGATTGTATAGGAATCGCATGACATCGTCGAGTGACTTTTTGTTTTGTGTGGCGTTACGGATGGCGAAGTCCAGGAGCATGCCGACGACCGGTCCTTTGACATAGTACGAGATGGATTGTCCCGGTGCTTTTCCCTGTGTGCCGAAGGGGCCATCGCTCCATGTTTCATAGCTGGCCTGCTGAAGTGATTGAAAGGCTTTTCCGGGATTATTCTCCAGCGCATTGATATTGTGCCCGAAATCATCCAGTACCGTTCGCTCATCGGCCATGCCCGCGCGTTTTACGGCGAGGTATTCATAGTAGACGCTTAGTCCTTCGCTTACCCAGAGCAGATTGGTTTTACTTCCCTTATCATAATCGAACGGCCCGAGTTCGAGCGGGCGAATACGCTTTACATTGTAATGGTGGAAGTATTCGTGTGCCAGAAAGTTCAGCATACGGTTCATGCCTTCCGGGGTATCGAGGCCTTTGCCGTCGAAGCTCACGGTGGTGTTGTTCAGGTGTTCGATGCCGCCGCGCCCCGGGCCAATGCCGATAAAGGTATACTGTTCGAAGGGTATATCACCGATTACCTCAACGGCCGCCGTAACGACCTTCTGTAGTTTATTCATAAAGCCCGCGCGGTCGAAGTCTCCCATGGCGTATCCGATAAACCGGTGCTTTATGCCCCGCACGGTAAACGCAGGAAGTTCCTCTAAAGGGCCCATCAGGATGGGGCAGTCATACAGGATGTCGAAATCGGGGGCAGTAAATTCCTGGCTTGTTTTACCCTGTTCCAGTCCCGTAACAATTTTCCATGAAGACGGTGTCTTTAACGTGACGGATACCGGCAGGTCGAGGCGTTTATCAGGATATACAAATAGCCCCGCCGGAACAATGTAGCCGTGGGTGCTGTCCAGCAAACACTGTGCGACAAAGACTTTCTCTGCTTTAACGTTGTAGCGAAGTGTAAAGGATTTGTTTTTGATACCGCGTACAACCCATGCGTTGGTGCCGGCCTGGGTTACCCCGGTGGCGTCTGTAACGGTAACGTTACTTACCGCGTTGGCATAATCCAGGATCTGATAATATCCGGGTGTCCACCGGGGCATCTTTAGCCGTACGCTGTCTGCGCGCCAGCGGCTTACGGTGAGTTCTACCTGGTATACGTGCGATTCCGGGTTGGGCATTGATACGGTGTAGCGCAGTTGTGGCTGGTTGCTTTGGTTTTGAGCGGCTACGTGAGGGCTGGTAATAAAAACATATGAAAAAAAGAGGATAGCGCCTATCGGCAGTCGGTCAATGCCGGTTATCAAGCGTGTTGTCACGATACGTATCAGGTTGGGGTAATATACAATCATAGGGGTATAACAAGTGATTAATATTACTGTTAATCGATAATCGGCACAATGGCGGCGGTGTAAATTTTAGAAAGCTGCCTGTCCGAGCCGGAGAACACGATACTTTTTTTTGCAAATAAGTCAGCAGTAGAAAACCTTGCTGACATAGGGTTGTCACCCGTGCCGGTTTATTTTGTGCCAGTTAAAAACAAAACAATGAATTTATTCTCCGTCCGAATCATTACCGAAGATGTTAAACGCCTGGCAGACTTCTATAACCAGGTAACAGGCTTGCCGGTAATACAATACACCGAAGATTTTGCCGAGCTCCGTACATCCCAGGCCAACCTGGCTATCGGCAGCACACGTACTCTTGCGATGTTTGGCGGCCCGACCGTTGCCGCCCCCGCGTCAAACTACTCCGCGATCATCGAGTTCCGTGTAGAAGATGTGGATGCGCGTTATCGGGAAATTGCCGAGCTGATCGCGAATGCCGTGGTTGATGGGCCTGCGACCAAACCGTGGGGGAATCGTTCGTTGTTGTTCAGAGATCCCGATGGAAATCTTGTGAACTTCTTTACGCCGGTTACGGAGGAGGCGAAGTCGAGGTTCGCGTAGGGGAGGGTTTACTTCTGTCCGCGGCGAAGCACACCAATGCGATTAAAGTCAACTACCCGCGTTAGTGATTTATTCCACAGTTGAAAGTCTTCTTTCCCCAGCAGGTCGTGAATTCTGGTCTTAATAATGTGACGTTCGTGTAGGCCGGAATTCATCCTCCTGTGGACAAGGTTTAGTTCAGCGTCTGCTAAAAAGGTATCGATCAGGTCTTCGATAAGCTCCGTCTTTATTTCATCGTCGGTTCCGAAGTAAACCCAGTCACTGTCCCAGGTTACCGAGGTATGTGTGGCTGCGGCGTGGAGTAGTTTTGAGTCCATGATGGTAGAGTAGAATGGCTGCGTGGCATGAATGGTTACTGCAAGGGCAGCAATGCCTGACCCAACGTTTCCCAATTGCTTACAGGCTGCTGAATGCCGGCCTGTGCGGCCAGTAAGGTATAGACGTCGGCTGCAGATTTCCCTTCTTTGCGCAGGTATTGGATGGACGTTGCGCCGGCTGACTTCGAGAGTTTATCACCGTCGGGGGTGGTGAGTAAGCTGTGATGATGAAAGATGTTTTTTGTAAAGCTGGTCGTATTCAGGATACCGGCCAGGTATAGCTGCGACAGAGTTGACGGCCAGAGGTCGGTGCCCCGCACGATGAGGTCTACACCGAAGTGGATATCGTCTACTACGGAGGTAAGCTGGTATGCGGGGAGCGCGTCTTTTTTGCGGACTACGAAGTCGTGTTGTTCGTGGGGTAGGTGAGTCGTGATCGGCTGCGTCAATGTGTTTACGGTAAGCGGTGTTAGGCCGTCTGTGCGCAGGCGCCAGTTTACCTCTGGCGCGGTAAGCGCTAAGTTCTGTTCGCGGCACCGGCCGGTATATACGCCGGAGGGATCGGCCTGGAGTATTTGTGTACGCGAGCATTCGCAGGCGTATAGCGAGTTCTGATCAGCCAGTTGTTCAAGTGCTTTGTAGTACAGCGGCAGGCGATGTACCTGGGAATATTCGTTTTCAAACTCCAGCAACGACCGGGGACCTTCGTGCCAGGGTAGTTCGAGGAAGTTGAGGGTATCAAAAATATCCTGAATGTATTCGGGCTGGGCGCGCTGCCTGTCGAGATCGTCTATGCGCAACAAGATTTTTGCGCCGCGACGCCGGGCCAGGGTGGCCGTTAGTACGAATGAAAAGACGTTGCCCAAATGGAGGTAACCGCTTGGTGTTGGGGCAATTCGGGTCTTATTCGAACGTAGGTCCTGAGGGCCGGAAAAAATATTCATGAAATAAATATCGATTTTTTTGCCGACATGCATTGAAATATCAAAACTATATCTACATTTGCATCCCCAAGCGGAACGGATCGGTAGTTCAGCTGGTTAGAATGCCGCCCTGTCACGGCGGAGGTCGCGGGTTCGAGTCCCGTCCGATCCGCAGAGAGGTTACCAAACGGTAACCTCTTTTGCTTTTATTATGTGTTATGTTCTACGTTTATGTTCTTCGAAGTTTAAAAGATCAGTCCTTTTACGTTGGTTATTCTAGTGACGTTGTCAGGCGATTGGCACAGCATAACGCAGGAGAGTCACGTTATACCGCCCGAAAAATTCCATGGGAGATTTTCTACGTTGAATCGTTTGCTACGAAATCTGAAGCCATTAAGCGTGAGATTTTTTTAAAGAGACAGCGAAATCGTGAGTTCTTTTTAAGGTTAAAGGAGTCTGGTTAGAATGCCGTCCTGTCACGGTCCCGAGTACTCGGGACGGGTTCGAGTCCCGTCCGATCCGCAGAGAGCCTCACAGAGATGTGAGGCTTTTTTGTTTTATGGGCACACGGAGAGGTTTGAGTCTTGTCCGATCCTCGTGGATAATTCGGTCGCCATTGTGCCAGGCATTTCGGCCATGTTGTGCCAGTTGTTTCGGTGATATGGTGCCAGCGTCTTAGGACCGTTTCGGTGGCCATTGTGCCATTTATTTCGGTCG
>Ga0065165_1002386_pt1 | contig 16141 bp, 14 predicted proteins | sample AraplaMF_Cvi_mMF_FD_63813 | JGI IMG/M metagenome (GOLD analysis project Ga0065165, IMG submission 63813) | Arabidopsis root microbial communities from the University of North Carolina, USA - plate scrape MF_Cvi_mMF (version 2) (version 3) | ecosystem: Host-associated > Plants > Roots >...
CCGCGATATGTAGATTCCCCAATCCCCACGCGGGCGCGCGCCGCGTAGCAAGGAGCGATTTCGCGCTATGGAGGATGCCATGAACCGCTTCGGCGCTTCCTTTGGACCTGCCGCGACGGGCCTTTCGATGCCGACGTCGCTCGCTGCGAGACTGGCTGCCGGTGACCCCAAGGGCACCCTCTTCCTCGACTTGTCGAACGAGGCTTTTGCAATTGCCAATGTCGATTCCGCGAATGGTGCGTTCACCGGCTATGTCGCGGCCTCGCAGCTGACCGAATTCTCCGGCATAAAGCATCTAGGCATCGTGCTGACGCCTGCCGAAGATTATGTGTCGGTTGACGCAGCTGCCCTAGGCGCGCGCGCGTCGCTGTTTCTCGATGCCGGCGAACGTCCGGACAATCTCGACGTCGACTATCTGAACATCGATTTCTCCAGTTTGAGGAATGTCATCTTCGATGCGGATGCCGCCGGGCAGGTCCGTTCGAACTACGGCACATTCGCGAATTTCGAGCAGTATTCGATCCAGCTCGGCGCCGGCGTGAACAGTGTTAATACCGGGGACTATGGTGACAATATCTCCACACGTACAGGCTCCCGAAACACTATCAATTCCGGAGACGGTGTCGATGAAATTGCCTCGCAGGGAATAGACAAGGTCGACGCAGGCGGCGGTTACGATTTCTGGTTCGGAACGTATACGAGCACCCGAACCGCGCTGACCTTCGAGATGCACGGCAGCGCGGGAACCTTGTCGAACGGTTCCACGCTGACCAATGTCGAAAGCTTCTCTCTGCGCACCGGTATCGGCAACGACCGGTTCAATATTGTCGATCCGGACTCCGTCGTTGGCGCATCTATAGCGGCTGGCGGGGGTTTCGACGCACTGCACGCGGACTTTTCGCACCGGGCGGACCATGGCGCCTATGCCAGCATTGGTTCGGTGGGAGAACAGAGCTTTAGCGGCTATTTCCGGGGAGACGATGTACAGTTCGATTTCTCCAGCATCGAGGCGCTCACCTTTGTCGGCGGCGCGGGCGACGATGCGGTCTATCTGAACACCGGGGCAGTCACCAGGGCGGGAGGCTCACTCGAAATCGAGGGTGCCGACGGACATGATCAGGTCATTCTGGCCGCCGCGCGCGCCGGCTATACGATCCTGCCGGACGGAACGGGTGGCCTCGTCATCAACGATATCGATCCGGGCAACGGCGACACCGGCCGATTTACCATGCGCGATGTCGAGACGGTCGCGTTCAGCGACCAGATGGTCGAACTAACGCAACTCTATGCCCTAACTCCCGCCAACAGTCTGATGGATTGGCACATGGCAATCTGAACCGGTTGACGATACCGGCGAGGCGATCCTGACACCGGGACTTTTCGCGTCGCGGGACTTTCGAGTTCCGGCACCCCTGGTCTCGCTTCGGTACGCCTCCGAATGCATGCATCGATCGCGGAAAGGGATTGGCATGACCGAACTGGGGCAGTGGCTTCTCCTCGCTCCTCTCTGGATGATCTTCACCATCCTGTTCGCCGGATTGTGCATCTCGGCGTGGATTGGCTGGTTGATCCGGCGAAGGCGGATGGCGTCCAGCCGGCAGAAAAGAGAGGAACAGTCCGAGCGGGCCGAGCATGTGCTGACGTCCGTGACAGGTTTGTTGGCTTTGCTCGTGGGTTTCACCTTCGCGCTGGCCATCGACCGGTATGACGACCGGCGCGCAAACGTCCTCCGCGAGGCCAACGCCATCGGCACGACCTATCTCCGCGCCCAATTGCTCGAAGAGCCGCACCGCAGCCACATCAGCCGACTGCTGGTTGAATATACCGACAACAGGATAGCGCTCGCGCAGGCGCAAACAGAGGCCAGATCCGGCGAACTGCTGAAGCGGAACGACGCGCTGCTCACCGATCTGTGGAGGGCGACCGTGGCCGCTTTCCCGTCGATGCGACCATATCTTTCGATCAGTTTTCTGGAAACGATGAACGAGACGATCGACATGGATACCGCGCGCAAGGCCGGACGGCGCGCCCACGTCCCGCCGGCGGTATTCGTTCTCCTGTTCCTGTACCAGTATATCACGGCGGGCGTGTACGGTTACGTGATGGTCGGGAAGACCGGCCAATGGACGTCCGCGTTCGTCATGTCGCTATTCGCCATGGCCGTGCTCTTCATTATCGACATCGACCGACCGGTGAGCGGAACAATTCGCGAATCCCAGGAGCCGATGCTCTGGCTTCAGGCATCGATGCACGCCCACCCGCCGCGGGCATATGATCCGTGACCGGACGGGCCAGACCTGACCTTCGCCGGCAAACGCGGGTCCGCGAGCAGATAATCGACGACAAGATGGCGCGCCGACGAAGCACCGGCCTCCGCCAGTGCGGCGCGGGGCGAAAGACCCGAACATCGGACCCCTGCCCGTGCGGCGAAAGCTACTGTCTGCGCCCGGGCCGCCGTCATCCTCCCGAGAATGCGCGGCGGCCGTCAACTCCTGTTCGGGGCGCGCCTCAATGCGCGAGGAAGACAGGTACCGGACATTCGTCCAGCATGCGTCGCGACACGCCGCCGAGCATGGACTCCATGAAGCGGCTATGACCGAACCCGCCCATCACCAGATAGGCCACGCCCGAGGTCTGGATTGCGATCAGCAACACGGTGCTCGGGATGTCGAAATCCGCACGCTCGCGACGCAGCGTGGCGCTGATCCCGTGACGCGACAGATACTGCGCCGCCTCGCTGCCGGGGATGTCGATCGAGCCGTCATTGACCTCGACGATGGTGACCGCGGAGGCGCGCTGCAGCAACGGTACCGCCGCACGCAATGCCGCATCGGCCTCGCGAGACCCGTCCCAGGCAATCATCGCATGACCGAAAGCATCGAACCGCCGCGCGGTCTCGGGCACGGCAACGATCGGCTTGTGTCCCTTGAGCAGGACCTCGCCGACCAGTTCGCGCATGTCGGGCCAGGGAATGCTGTCGAGCTTGCGATTGAGCACGACGAGATCCGCGAGCCCCACCTGATCGCGGACGCAAGGCCCGAGAAAGCCGGTCTCGTCGACCCAGGTCCAAGGCACGTCCTCGGCCTTCAGCCGCGCCTCGAAGCGGGCGCGATTGTCACTTTCGCGGGCTTCCTCATCCGACATCAGCCTCGCGGTGCCGCCGCAATCGGCATAGTCGCCGACATAGGCCGGCACGATCGACACGTCGACGCAGGTGAGGTGTCCCTCGAGCGCACGGGTGATGTCCAGCGCCGCCTGGAAGCGCGCTTCCTGACCGACATCGGCATGCATCAGGACGAGAACATTCTTCATGGCAGGACTCCTTCTCTGGCCCGGCCAGGCTAGGATGCCCGCAGAACTGTCCCTATGCGGAATGCTACGTATCGCGCAGGCCCCCACCGGGGGCGGCAACCGGGTCGGTAACGGTCCCGCGCTCTCATGCCCTGCCTCCAGGAAGGGCAGCAGGGTCGTTTACGAAAGCCCGGGCACCAGCGCGCGGGCGACAATCCAGGCACCGACTGCGATCACAACGCCCGCGAACAGCTTCTCGAGCAGCCCCTTGCGCGCGCCCAGCCTGCGCCCGATCCCGATCCCGACCGCCGCGCCTGCAACGCCGCCAAGAATGAGCAGCGCGGTCAGGTCCCATTCCACCAGCCCCGACAGCGCGTAGGACGTGGCCGTGGTCAGCCCGAGCGCGGTCACCACCACCAGAGAGGTGCCGACGGCCCAGGTCAGCGGCATGGCGGTCGCTGCGATCAGGCCCGGTACGATCAGGAAACCGCCGCCGATGCCGAAGAAGCCGGCGGCAAATCCGACACCCAGCCCGATCGGCACGAGCCGCGGCAACAGCACGGCCGCACTTTCGCGGGTAAGCCGGACGTCGGGTGCCTCGGCGGCACGGCGCTTGCGCAGCATCGACAGCCCTACGCCGATCATCAGCAGTCCGAACAGGAACAGCAATTGCTTGCCGTCGACCGCCTTGCCGAGTTGGGCACCGAGGGCGGCCCCGATCATGCCGGCAAGCGCGAAGACGCTCGCGCAACGCCACTTCACCCGGCCCGCGCGCGCGTGCCCGATCAGGCTGGAAAACGCGTTGACGGTCACCGCGACCGCGGCCGTACCGATCGCGGCATGAGGCGAACCGACGCCGACGACGTAGACCAGCAGCGGCACGGCAAGGATCGACCCGCCGCCACCGACGAGCCCCAGCACGAGCCCGATCAGCGCACCGCTGCCAAGTGCGGCGAAAAGGGCCACGCCGGTCACGACCTCACGCGGCCGCGCGGCGGTTCCACGGCATCGCGCGCAGCAGCGTCGCCATGCCGCACCAGCCCGTGGCACCGGCAAACATCAGACCGGCGCCAACGAAGCCCGACAGGCCCAGAAAGCCGGGGCTCACGAGCAAGCCGAGCAGCACGCCGGTCAGCACCAGCCCCCCGGCCACGAGCTGCACCTGCCGCATGACCTCGATCGGCTGCTTGCGATTGACGATGGTCGCAAGTCCCGCCTTGCGCCACGCATCGATACCGCCGTCCACGATATGCGCGGGGGCGCCCTTTGCAGCAGCTGCGAGGCAGGCCGCGTTGGCCGCGGTGCGCATGCCCGAGCGGCAATGAAAGATCACCGGCCGGTCGGCGGCGGGCAGCGCGTCGATCTGCGGCAGCGGCAGGTTGATCGCGCCGGCGATCCGCTCACGCGCGAACTCGTCGGCCTCGCGGATGTCGACCAGCAGCGCGCCGGCGTCGATCGCCGCGCGCGCCTCGGCGGGCGACAGGGTGGTCATGGTCATCGTCATTCCTTGCAATAAAGTTGGTAGAGCGTGGCGAGCAGCGTCTCGATCCGGGTATCGGCGATCCGGTACCAGAGCGTCTGGCTCTCTCGGCGGAACGCCACCAGGCCTTCATCGCGCATCTTCGCGAGATGCTGCGAGCAGGCCGATTGCGACAGGCCGGCATCGCGTGCGAGATCGCCCGCCGTCGCTTCGCCATGCTCGACCAGCTTGCACAAAAGCATGAGCCGGCGCGCGTTGCCGATCGCCTTCAACACTTCCGCGACCGCGCCCGCCTTCTGCTCGAAGGTGGCGAGATCCATGGGCGGCTTGAACATCTTCGCTACTCCATTAGCGCTTGCTAATTTAGTCAGTGCTAATATATTGTCAAGCGATAACGGAGGACGACCATGTCTGCGCCTTTCATCGAGGCATTTTTCGACGAGCCGACCAACACGATCAGCTATCTGGTTGGCGATCCCGCGACGCGGACTGCGGCGGTGATCGATCCCGTACTCGATTTCGACCTCGCCAGCGGCGAGGCGGACATGGGCTCGGCCGGGCGCATCCTCGCCTTCGCGCGCGAGAAGGACTGGCGCATCGCCATGGTGCTCGAGACGCACGCCCATGCCGATCACCTGTCAGCGGCGCCGCTCATCAAGGCGCGCACGGACGCATGGATCGGGATCGGCGCGCATATCCGCGACGTGCAGCGCATCTTCCGTCCGGTCTTCGCGATGGACGACCTCAAAGCCGACGGTTCGGATTTCGACCGCCTGTTCGAGGACGGCGACAATATCGCCCTTGGCGACCTGACGATCGAGGTGATGCACGTCCCCGGCCACACGCCCGCCGATGTCGCCTATCGCATCGGCGACGTGGCCTTTGTCGGCGATACGCTGTTCATGCCCGATTATGGCACCGCGCGCGCCGATTTCCCGGGCGGCGACGCGCGCGCGCTCTATCGCTCGATCCGGCGCCTGCTCGCATTGCCTGGCTCGACGCGGCTGTTCCTGTGCCACGATTACAAGGCGCCCGGCCGCGAGGAGTATCGCTGGGAGACGACGGTGGATGCGCAGCGCCGGGGCAGCGTGCATGTGCATGACGGAGTGACCGAGGACGCGTTTGTCGCCATGCGCGAAGCGCGCGACGCCACGCTCGCCGCGCCGAAGCTGCTGCTGCCCTCGATTCAGGTCAATGTGCGCGCCGGGCGCCTGCCGCCCGCCGAGGCGAACGGCGTTTCCTATCTCAAGATTCCGGTGCGAATGCGCTCGACGCTATGAACCCGTTATCTTGCCGACCCAGAGGCTGTCGGGATTGAAAGGCAGGCGCGCGCCACGGTTGGCGAGCACCGTGCCGCTGTTGTTGATCGCGAAGGCAATGAAGCCGCCGGGGCCGCCATCGATCCATTCTTCGGTTTCCCAGCTCACGTCACCGACATCGTCGACCGCGCCAAAGCGATACCAGATCGTGGGGCCGAGATTTGTCTGGGCGTGCATCTCCAGCACCAGCCCGTTGCTGAGCATGCCTATCGGATGGCGACCATAATAATTGAGCGCCTTGCCGATCTTTTCGGACTCGCGCCACAGGATGTGGTGCGACTGAGGGTCAATCGTGCCGCCGCGGCAATACCAGCGGTGAGACAGTAGGAAATCGGTCTCGTGAACCTGCACCAGCCGATTGAGGTCGTTGATCGCGAGCGTCGGGAAGCCACCACCCTCGACCTCGTTCGCGATACCCCAATGGATGGCGAGCTCGCCACGGTCGAGCTCCCCCACCCGCGCCTTGATGCTCGACATCGCGGTCATGTGCCCGGACCAGACCGCCGCCACCATTCCCGTCCGGCGTGTGCTGCGAATTTCCCCTGCCATCGCTTCGGCATCGAGGCGCTCGGGCCTGTTCCAGGTGATGCGCCGGTCCCGCTCCACCCGCCCGACAATGTAGGATCCCGGCTGGCGATCGGATTTCTCGCTGTAGAAGAGGATCACGATGCCGAAATCGTCGATCGAGACCGAGTGCAGCGACGCCTTGGGCAGCCCTTCGAGCACGACGCCATGCGACAGCATCACCACGTCGTTTCTGTCCGGTACCACCTTGCCCAGCGACCAGAGGATCTTGCCGTCCTCCCGCCGGATGAAGATCGCCTGATGCGCCTCGTTCATGTCGAGGACATTGCCATAGGGGAATTCGTTGCTTGCAGGTCGGTCGGGCCAGGCAATGCGGTGCATGAAATGATCTCCGGCGGGATTTGTCTTACGCGGCCGATGTCCGTTTCCTGCAAACAGAAGCGTATCGGGCGACACGCACACCGGGAAACTCGTTCACACGCGTTACCGGCCACTTACCCGCTTGCCTAACCGCGCCGGAAGGGATGCGCGCTAACCATGCGAGACCGGAAGGGCCCTGCTCGCCCGGTCCGGGCGGCATGTCTCCGGCCGCAACGCCACGCCCATGCAGCGCGGCGGGAACCAGCCACGGGCGTGCCCGCGGAGGAGCGGAGCGCGAATATTTTGGTAGCGCGCTTTTTCGGCTTCAGAGGATGAAATCGGCCGCGGTGATCTGGGGTTGTCCCTGTAGCGTCAGCATCAACTCCGCAGTCGAATAGTCGCCATCCGTGTCGCCCAGCACGACGGTCGTGTTGCCACTCGTATACCAGATCAGGTCATGCCCGGCGCTAAACTGCGTCGCCTGCTCCGGTCCGCTGAAGTGATGCTGCACGTCGGACAGGTAATAGATGAGGGACAGATCGATACGATCGGTACCGGGGGTGAAATCCGTAATCATGTCGTTGGTGTCCCGGAGGTTCGAATAGCCGAAGACGTCCCGGCCATCGCCGCCGGTCAAGGTGTCGGCCCCCTGCCCTCCGATGATGATGTCGTCACCCTGACCGCCAAACACAAAATCATTGCCCGAACCGCCCCACAGGGAGTCAGAGTCCTCATTCCCGTCGATGATGTCATCGCCCGAGCCGCCGCGGATAAAGTCGCTACTCCGGCCTCCGGAAAGGATGTCGTTTCCGCCCCAGGCGTTGATGGAATCATAATCGTCACCCGAATCAATTATGTCCGGGCCGCTCGTGCCATGGAGATTGTTCCTGCCACTGAGCGCGGAGGGCGGCACCGTGCTGAACAGGACGCCGCCCATCGGATCGTTGTCGTAATCGTTCGGGTCACCTTCACCGCTGAAAGCGATTGGGAGCACGATCTGGTTGCCGGCACCGGCCAGGGGCGTCGCCTGGAGAGTCACCGTCTGGTCCGCAAACGCGACCGCCTCGAAGTTCTTGACGCCGAACCATCCGGTGTCGCCATTGCTGCGGTCGACATCGTTGACGATGAAGCCACCGTTGCCATCACTCTCGATCGCATAGCCGGCGCGAAGGAAAGGCACGGTGACGGTGTCGTAGCCGTCCCCTCCGTCCATCGAAAGCGAGCCGCCGATCCGGCTGTTCGAACCGGTACGCACGGTGCCGAAGTCGTCAGCCGCGCCGAAGACGAGATTCACCGCCTCGATATCGCGGAAAACCAGATCGACGAAATCGCCGCCGACACTGCCGTCAAAGCCTTTCTCGCCCACCGAAGTGATATTGAAGGAACCCGTATCCGGCACACTCTTCGCAAGATCGGCGTGAAGCGTATCGAACCCTCCCCCGCCCCTGACGAACTGCGTGCGTTCCTCGGTCACGGGATTGATGATCTCGAAGATGTCGTTTCCCACACCGGTCACAAGCGAGCAGGCTTCGACATTCACGAGTCTGGTTCCATTCGAGAGCATTGCGGACGTACCCTCCATCCGGAAGGTAAGACCGGTCCTGTTCGTGGCGTAATTTCCGGACCAGTCATCGACGCCCGAACCGCCATCGATGAAGTCGATTCCGGTCGAACTGATATGGTCGTCCCCATCCCCCGTCCGGACACGGTTCGTGCCCGCTCCGAGGGCGACGTTATAGCGTTCGAAATTGAGGAAGGTGCCGTATTGCGAAAGCACCGATCCTGACGCGTTCACTTCGAACAAGGCATTCCTGACGCCCGAAAGATCGATGCTGAGCTGATCCTCGTCGTTCATCGCCTCGCCAGCATCGAGAAACAGCGGGCCACGGTGCTCCAGCGCGGGGATCTTCACCCGTGCAAAATCCGACGATTGCGTCATGACGATGCCGAGGTTCGCAATATTTGCGAAGCTGCCCGCGCCGGCGACGTTGCCCGATACGGAACCGTAGAAGCCGCTGCGATCAGCGGCGATATCCACTTCGACAGGGTTTGGCTCACCCGAATAGTCGAGCGAAAGCGGTGTTCCGGCTTCGCCCGGGAGCAGTTGTTGCGGAAGGTTCGCCAACATCCCAGTGGATGTCCGGAGTCCGGAGGCGACAGTTTGCAAATAAGCCATCACGCTCTCCCAGTCGCTGGTGGAAAGATGTCTGCGCGGGATCGGGTAGTAACCGGACGATAGGAATCCTCCGGCAACCGGCAATACGCATTTGCCCTAGCCCCCGGGGTCGCGACACACCCACTAAAGGGCACCTGCCGCGAACCGTATTTCAAATCACCCCGACGGTCGCTGACCACTTTTGCTTCGGGAATCCCGTGCCTGAAACCGGCATACTATTACGATCGCCAGCTCATTTTCTGCCATCGCGCTCCGAAACCCTGCCGGAGCGCTGTTTTCCGGAGCAGGATCATTCGGGCAGAACGCCTGAAAGGATCAAGGCCTCGATACTCACGTCGAACGGCGTCAGGGGTTCGGCACCGCCGTCGCGCATCGAGCGCGACGGCGCTCGGGTCGCGGCTATGCAAAAGCTGCCCAAAGTCTCCTCCCCGGCACTCGAAGGCGGACCGGCCGTTATCGGCGGAGGACAATTTGCAGCAAGGGATGATGACGATGACGGTGCAGGATCGGCGCTCGGCAATCCTGTCGCTCGCGGGCGTCACCCTCGCGCTCAGCAGCTGTGCGGGAGGACATGACCGGAGACAGCATCACACCGGCCTGGCATCGGGAAATGTCCAACTGCCGTTAAGGATCGGGGCACGCGGCCGGTAGAGGCGCACGGTGTAATTCCAGCCGGGGGTGATCGGCAGGCAGTTGGCCACATGCCCGTCGCAGCCGCCGAACTGGATCGTATAGCTGCCATCGGCGCTGCGCTTCGCGGTCACGTTGTTGAGCGACCAGGCGTTCTGCGGGTTCGACGCGAAATAGCCGTCCTTGTCGTACACGGTGATCGACCAGAAGCCGTCGACCGGCACATCCCTGACGGTGAGGCGGTGCACGGTCTTGCCATCGTTCGCCTCGGGCTGGCCCGACACGTAGATCGCATCGCGCTGGGGATTGCCGCCCCAGCCGCGCGCGGTGCCGATCAGATGATCCCGCGGATCGACCGCATCGCGCGGCCCAAAGGCCTTGCGTGAGTCGAAGCCCGACATCTTGCCGATCTCCGCCCGGGTCGCCGCCAGCGAGGCCTCGTCCCAGTGCGGAATCTCGAACCTGCCTTGCGCAGACTGCTCTACCCGGATCGCGTCCTGCAGCGCGTGGACCTTTTCCAGATCGCCGGCCTGACTGGGGTCGACGAAAGTGCGCACCAGCAGGTTGACGTAACGCGTACCGATCTGATCGCGCGTGATGGTGTGCGGTCCCGGTCCGTAAAGGGTGGCCGGCGCGTAATGATCCTCGTTGATCAGCAGCAGCGACATGAAACGGCCGCCCGCGTCCGGCAGCGTGACCGTGACGGGTCCTGCATCAAGATCGAAGACGCCGCGCGAGTAAAGCGTATCGCGGTTGCTCCGGACCACGGTCTGGTGCGCGACATCGATCAGGTCACGGCTGTGCAGGAGCTTCCCGAACCCGCCTTCCCGGACAAAGCCGGCAAAATAGGAATCGGTTTCGGCGCGGACGAAATTGTCGAGCGTCACTTTCTGCACCGGCGATTCCTTCACCGCCGGATGGCAGGCTGCCAGCACGGCGAGGCCGGTCAGCACGAAGGCCCTCGCATTCATTGCGGTTGTTTTGCGCAGCATGGCATCGGACAGGGTTCCGCGCCGCATTGACCCGCATCGGCCGCAGGGCCTCGCCGGACACCGTCATCGCCGGGCGGCGCGGCATGCTCGCGAGCGACCTCCTGCTCGAACGCTGCGCGCTGGGCGGCGATATATTTGCGGTAGCCCTCCGGATCGACGTAAGCCCGCGCACCCTCGGTCGCGGCGCGGGCCCGCTTGGCATCGAGACCGAAGCGGTCGGTGTGCGATACCAGCCAGATATCCGGCTTGAGTGTCTCGAGCCGCGCGAGCGTGCGTCGATAATCGTCCCCGATGCCCGGATAGGAAGGGTTGGTGGTGACGCGGTAGCCGGGGTTGACGCTGGTACCGTCCGGCCAGACGACCTTGTAACTCCTGCCATGATCGGTGACGGTGGTGACCCAAGTCGTGTCGCCGCGCGTATGACCGGGCGTGTTGAGCGCGGTGAGAACGACGTCGCCGAGCTCTACGGTGTCGCCATCGTGGAGCACGCGATCGACCTTCACGGCTGGCCAGCCCATCGTCCGCCAGTCCCAGCCGTAATGGAAGTCGCTCTTGCCGCCATCTTCCATCGAGGCGACATCACCTTCCATCACCGCGAGTTGTGCGCCGGACAGCCTCTTCAGATAGGCGAGCGCCCCGGCGTGATCGGCGTGCGCATGCCAGGTTAGCAGGATGCGGATGTCCTCGGGTTTGAAGCCGAGCTTGCGGATCGACTGCGCGATCATCGGCCCTGACGAGGGCATGCCCGTGCCGAGCAGGATCAGCCCCTGCGGGGTGGCGAAGAGATAGGAGCCCAGGCCCTGCGTGCCGACGAAGTAGATCGGACCCGCGATATGGGTGGGCTCGGCGGGCTGCTCCCATTTGAGCGTTTTGATCGCTCCGGTCAGAAACAATTTGTTGTTGCGCGCGAGATCGTCGCGCGTCGGCGCAGTCTGGGAAGCCGTCAGCATAATACCGGCGGCGATTATCGAGATCGCGGTGATCCGGCGCTGTGTCTTCGACCCTGGAGAAATCATGCGACCCTCCGTCAGTTTTTCCGCACTATCGCGCCGCGTGACCGGAGCTGTATCCGCACTTCCCCGCACTTTGCCCGGAGTTCGATCCGCAAGGGCCGATCGCCGCCTCGCGCATAGCAAGATTCGGGGTTTCACCGGAGAGCGTCGCGACACCGGAATGGGCCTGGAGCGCGAGATGATCCGCGTCTACGCACGGGTCGCGCACTCTTTCGACACGCGAGGCGTGACCTGGCCTGCCCGCGCCAATCATGGCACCGTTGCCGACATTTCGGCGAACAGTCGCCCGACATCCGCAGCATGGGCAAGATGGGTGCCCGGCCGCATCAGGGCCGCCGCGCCCGCGACGATTCCGCGACGGACGGCCTCCTCTACCGGTCGCCCTCGCGAGAGCGCGAGCGTCAGCGCTCCAACCATCGAGTCGCCTGCGCCGATCGAGCTCAGAACCGGTACGGGTATCGCCGCAAAGCGCTGCGCCGTCGCTGGCGTTACCAGCAAGGCTCCCTCCGCACCGAGCGACACGAGCACCGACCGGGCTACGCCTTCGCGGATCAGCGCGCGGGCAGCCTCGGCGAGCTGCGCGTCGCCCGCGAGAGACTGCCCCGCGAAACCCTCGAGTTCGCGTCGGCTCGGCTTTGCCAGCAGCGCGTCCAGACCCGCGGCGAGTTTCAATCCCTCACTCGATGTGTCGAGAAGGATCTCCGCGCCAAGATCGTCCGCAATTTTTCGCAGCCGGCGCAAGAATTGCGCGGAAACACCTTGCGGGAGGCTGCCGCTCAGAACCAGATGGCCGGGCGAGGGCGCCAGGCCAAGGACACTCTCGAGGAGCCGCCACTGCTCCTGCGGCGATAGCTCCGGTCCCGGCAGAACGAAGCGATATTGCGCACCGCTGTCCTTCTCGGTCACCGCGAAGCTCTCCCGAGTCTCGCCTTCGATCCGGGTCGCGACAAAAGGCACACCGGCTGTCTTCAGCAAGCGGCAGATAATCTCCCCCGCGATGCCGCCTGCCGGGAAGAGGGCGGTGACGGTGCCACCAAGCCCGTGGACGACGCGTGCGACGTTCACCCCTCCTCCGCCCGCATGGCGCAGCGGAGCCGCGCAGCGCAACTTGTGTGTCGGCATGATCCGCGGCGTGCTCGTCGCAATATCGAGGGCCGGATTCAGCGTGATCGTCGCGATGGCGCTCACGTGGCGTCCCGTGTCGCGGCGCTCCTCGTCCCGATCTCAGCCTGGGCGAGATGGTGCAAGGTCGCAACGAAGCTGTCCGGATTGAGTGATATCGAGTCGATGCCCTGCCCGACCAGAAAACGGGCAAAGTCCGGATGGTCGCTCGGCGCCTGGCCGCAGATTCCGACCTTCGCGCCACAGGCATGCACCCGGCGGATGAAATCGGCGACGGCCCGCGTCACCGCCGGGTCGCGCGCATCGAAGATCGGCGCAAGCAGGTCCGAGTCCCGATCCACGCCGAGCATGAGCTGGGTGAGATCGTTCGTTCCGATCGAGAAGCCGTCGAACCGCGCGGCGAATTCTTCCGCCAGGACCACGTTCGCGGGAATCTCGCACATCATGTAAATGAGCAGACCGGGATCGCCGCGGGTGAGACCGTGGCGGGACATCTCCGCAAGGACCCGATCGGCTTCCGCCAACGTGCGGCAGAAAGGGACCATCACGATCACATTGTCGAGCCCGATTTCCTCCCGCACGCGGCGCAATGCGCGGCACTCCAGCGCGAAGCCTTCGCGGTAGCGCTCGTGATAATAGCGGGAGGCGCCCCGGAATCCGAGCATGGGGTTGGCTTCCTGCTGCTCGAAGTCGGCGCCGCCGGTCAGGTGCGCATATTCGTTGCTTTTGAAATCGCTGAAACGGACGATCGCCGGATGCGGATGATAGGCGGCAGCGATCCTGGCGATGCCCTGTGCCAGCAGATCGACGAAATAGTCACGCTTGTCGGCATAGCCGGCGGTGCACGCCTCGATCAGCTGCCGCGCGTCGACGTCGCGCACGCGCTCCGGATGCACCAGCGCCATCGGATGGATGCGGATCAGGCTGCTGATGATGAACTCGATGCGCGCCAGACCGACGCCCTTTGCGGGAAGCTGCCACCACCGGAACGCCGCGCCGGGGTTGGCAAGATTGACCATGAGTTCGGTCCGGGTCCGCGGTAGCGTGCCGATATCCGTCTCCTCGCTGTGGAACGCCAGCCTGCCGGGATAGACGCTTCCAACGTCGCCCTCGGCACAAGACAGCGTCACCTCCATTCCATCGGCGAGGGTCCGGGTCGCGTTGCCCGTTCCGACGACGGCGGGAAGCCCGAGCTCGCGTGCGACGATCGCCGCATGGCTGGTTGGACCGCCATGGTCGGTGACGATGCCACATGCCCTTCGCATCGCCGGCCCCCAGTCCGGATCGGTCGTTTCGGCGACGAGGATGGCGCCCTCCGGGAAAGAGGCCAGATCAGCGACGTCCCGGACGATCCGGACCGGCCCGGCCGCGATCGCCTCGCCGACTGCGGCGCCGGTGACGATCGGCGTCGCGCGGGCGTCCAGCCGCCATGTCCTGAGCATCATGGGCGCCCTGGCGGTATGAACCGTCTCGGGGCGTGCCTGAACGAGAAAGAGCGCTCCCGTCTCGCCGTCCTTGGCCCATTCCATGTCCATCGCCATGCCATAATGGTCCTCGACGGCCGTGGCCCAGCGCGCGAGCTCGAGAATCTCCTCATCCTCCAGAACGAAACGCCGCCGATCGTCCTCGCTGGTATCGCGCAGCATGGTGCCGCCGTTTGGGCCGGCGTCGTAGATCAGTTTATGCGCCTTGCTTCCGAGGCGCCGCTCGAGGATCGGACGCAAGCGCCCGTCGCAGAGCAGCGGCTTGAAAACCATGTAGCTGTCGGGATCGACGGTGCCCTGTACGACGGGCTCGCCCAGCCCCCAGGCGGCGCTGATCACCGCCACGCGTGGAAACCCGCTTTCGGGATCGAGCGAAAACATGACCCCCGCGCCGGCAAGATCGGAGCGCACCATGAGCTGGACGCCGATCGAAAGCGCCACCCGTTCGTGATCGAAGCCTTTGGCCTCGCGGTAGGAGATAGCGCGATCGGTGAAGAGCGACGCGAAGCAGTTGCGGCAGGCGTCCAGCAGCGCTCGCTCGCCTACGATATTGAGGTAGCTCTCCTGTTGGCCCGCGAAGCTGGCATCCGGCAGATCCTCGGCGGTTGCGCTCGAGCGCACCGCTACCGCCGCATCCGTCTTTCCGGCGCGGCGGGAAAGCGCGCGATAGGCAGTGACGATCGCCTCGCCGAGCGCGGGCGGAAGCGTCGCTTCGCGAAGCAGCTGTCGTATTGCGCTGCCCGTTTCCGCGAGTGACCGTTCCCCGCTGCGGAACGAACGGATCGCCGCCTTCAGCGGATCGGCAAGATCTGCCCCGGCGAGAAGCTCGCGGTAGCCCTGAGCCGTCGTCGCGAATCCGTCGGGCACCTGGATGCCGTGCGGGCGCAGTGCGTTCACCATCTCGCCGAGCGAGGCGTTCTTGCCGCCCACGCGCTGGACATCGCAGCTGCGGATGTCCTCGAACCAGAGGATGAGCTCGTCCGCGACGGGAGCGGATTGGGGGAGCGCTTGCTGTGCCATGCCCCCAAGCATGCGCACCGCGATGTCGCCGCAACATTGGGAAATATACGCATTCCGGAAGGATGCGGCAGGCCATGCATGTGGACAGCTGCTCCCGACCTGCGGGCTCCCCCACCGCCGGCACGCATTGCGCACCGATCCACGCAAAGGATCGAGGGCGCGCCGGGTCAGCGGGTTTGCCCGCGCGCGTCGCGTGCACGGGCACGGCCTCGTAGAATTGCGGATGGCGGTCGAAAGCCGAGCCCGTCACGACCTGGGGCCAAAAGGTGAAGGACTCCGCCCATGCCCACGCCACCCTGCCCCTTCCCGCCTCCCAACAAGATCGATCCGCACGCCCCTGCCGAAACGCCGGCTCCCGCATGGCCGGCAGAAGGTCCCGACCGCGGCGGGCCCGAATGCACGCCGATCCCACCGGACAGCGACAAGCCTTACGAGGCGCCACCGGAGCAGGAGCCGCCCGACTAGCCGCACGCAAGCGATTCAGGATTTCGGAGTTCCGACCGGCTAGGCCATCGTCGCCAGCAATCCGTCAATCGAGACGGTCGCGAAAGCCGCGAAATTATCCGCCACGCCGTAAGGCAGCAGCAGCGTGCGTCCCAGTGCGAGCGCGCCACAGCTGTAGACGACGTTGGGCACATAGCCGTCGCGCGTACCCTCCGAAGGGCGCATCAGCGGCTCGCGCGAGCGGGCGATCAGCCGGGAGGGGTCGTCGCGGTCGAGCAAACATGC
>Ga0065165_1002387_pt1 | contig 16136 bp, 2 predicted proteins | sample AraplaMF_Cvi_mMF_FD_63813 | JGI IMG/M metagenome (GOLD analysis project Ga0065165, IMG submission 63813) | Arabidopsis root microbial communities from the University of North Carolina, USA - plate scrape MF_Cvi_mMF (version 2) (version 3) | ecosystem: Host-associated > Plants > Roots > Endosphere...
TGCGGTGTGCCGGTCACCGTGACCGCCTCGCTGAAGGTCACCGTGGCGGTGACGGTATCGCCTTCGTTGAGCGTGTTGTTCAGGGCACCGCTGGCGCTGGTCAAGGCGACACTGGAGACACTGGCCGCCACCGTATCTACCGTGATGTTGCGCGTTCCCGCCGTGCTCACATTGCCGGCCGCATCGGTCTGGGTGACGGAAAGCGTCTCTGCGCCTTCGCCCATGGCGGTGATGTCAGCGGCCGTGAGGGCGTAGCTCCAGGTCGTGCCGGTGACAGTCGCTGCGCGGGTATTGCCACCCAGGCTCAGTGCCACCGTGGCGCCCGCTTCGTTCGTTCCCGTGATGGCTGCCGTCTGTTCGCTGGCGTTGACGATGTCGTCCGTGGCCACCAGGTTGATCACGGGTGCGACGGGTGCCAGCGTGTCGACCGTAATAGCATGCGTGCCCGCCGGGCTCACATTGCCGGCCGCATCGGTCTGGGTGGCCGACAGGGTCTCCGCGCCTTCGCCCATGGCGGTGATGTCGGCCGCTGTGAGCGTGTAACTCCAGGTCGTGCCCGTGACCGTTGCGGCACGGGTGTTGCCACCGATGCTCAACGCCACTGTAGCGCCCGCTTCGTTCGTGCCCGTGATGACTGCCGCCTGTTCGCTGGCGTTGAGGATGTCGTCCGTGGCGACCAGGTTGATCACGGGCGCAGCAGGTGCCGCCGTATCTACCGTGATGTTGTGCGTGCTTGCGGTGCTCACATTGCCGGCCACGTCGGTCTGGGTAACGGACAGCGTCTCCGCGCCCTGGCCCATGGCAGTGATGTCGGCGGCTGTGAGGCTGTAGCTCCAGGTGCTTCCTGTGACAGTGGCGGCTCGGGTGTTGCCGCCGATGCTCAGCGCCACCGTGGCGCCGGCTTCGTTCGTTCCCGTGATGGCCGCCGCCTGCTCGCTGCCGTTGACGACGTCGTCCGTGGCCACGGCATCCATGGTCGGCGCGATCGGGGCCACGGTGTCGAGTACATAGGCCTGCGAGAACACGGAGCTGGCATTGCCGGCTGTATCGCTGACCCGCACTTTCAGGGTATTGCTGGCGGCGAGGGTTCCCACCAGGGCCCAAATATCGGTTCCCACGGCGGTGGAAGCCGTCGTCCATGTTGCACCGTTGTTAAGCGAGACCTCCACAACCTCACCTGCCACCAGGTCGCTGCTGGTTGAGCCCGAAATAAACTGACTGGTTCTCTTGGTAATGAAATCGCTCGACGAGCTGCCGGTATCGTTCGAGAAGGCGGCGGTAGCGATGGTTGTCGTGGGCGCGATGGTATCCACCGCAATGGCGCGCGTGCCGGCCGTGCTCACGTTGCCGGCTGCATCGGTCTGGGTCACAGAGAATGTCTCCGCGCCTTCGCCCATGGCGGTGATGTCAGCGGCCGTGAGCGTGTAGCTCCAGGTCGTTCCCGTCACGGTCGCCGCATGGGTGTTGCCGCCCAGGCTTAGTGCCACTGTGGCGCCCGCTTCGTTGGTTCCCGTGATGACCGCCGCCTGTTCAGATGCATTGACGATGTCGTCTGTGGCCACTGCGTCTATGGTTGGCGCTGCCGGCGCCACGGCATCGACCAGAAAACCGGCGTTGTCAGCGACGGCGATGTGTGTGAGGACGGCGGCGTTGCCGACCGCGTCCTGGATGGTGCCGCCATTGAGTGCCAGGCTATTGAGGGTCACGGCGATGCCGTTGGCGTCGGTCTGGCCCGCCAGGACGGTGTAACTGAAAGTCAAGGCCGTGCTACCGCTTCCGCTGGCATAGTTGACCTGCACTGTGGCGCCACCGATATTCAGTGCCAGTTGAGGCGTTCCTGTCACAGTGACCGCCTCGCTGAAGGTGACCGTGGCCGTCACGGTGTCGCCCGCGTTGAGTGTGTTGTTGAGCGCGCCGGTGGCGCTGCTCAGGGCTACGCTGGACACCGTGGGCGAGAGCGTATCCACCGAAATGCCGTGCGTGGCCGCCGCACCGACGTTGCCAGCCGCGTCGGTCTGGGTCACAGAGAGAGTTTCCGCGCCCTGGCCCATGGCGGTGACATCAGCCGCCGTGAGGGCGTAGCTCCAGGTCGTTCCCGTGACGGTCGCCGCACGGGTGTTGCCGCCTATGCTCAGCGCCACCGCGGCACCTGCTTCGTTCGTTCCCGTGATGGCGGAGGCCTGTTCGCTGGCGTTGACGATATCGTCCGTCGCCACCGAATTAATCGCGGGTGCGGTCGGTGCCACGGTATCCAGCGTGAAATTGCCACCGGCGTTCACCGTCGCCGAGCCGCTGATTGCCGCCACGGTGCTTACCAGCCCCTCGCCCAGGGTTGCAACATCGGCCGCGCTGAGCACGATTGCTTGTGCTGCACCGGTTCCCGTAAGGTTTTTGGTCACCGCGCCAGCGGTACCCGTGAGCGTAACCGTGACACTGGCGCCGGCCAAGGCGGTAACTTCTACAACGCCAGCTGCTGCGGTCGATTCCGCCAGATTGACCAGCGCACCGGCGCTGGTGTTGGCCAGGCTCAGCAATCCCGGCGTTCCGCCCGAAGAGAGCCAGGGGGTTTGCAATTGCTGAAAAATACCGCTGCCGTCGACCAGCCTGGCATCGCTGATGCCGTTCAAGGTGATGTGGCCGTCGGCAAAGTACAGCACGTCGTCTTCATTGCCCAGCGTGACCTTCACGGTTTCGACACCGCCAGGAGTGTTGCGGGTGAAGGTATAGACGCCAGTGTCCTGGTCGATCGCCTGCGTGTAGTCGGCCAGCTTGCCGGCCAGGTAGACCTTGTCATTGCCGCCACCCAGTTCAGAGGCATCCACGAAGGTTCCCGCCTTGACATACACCGAATCGGCCCCGCCCGAGCCGTTCACCGTGACTGTCTGCCCCGTCTGGGGCAAGGCCGGCAGGTCAATACCGTTGGGATCGACGATGAAGACGCTGACCGGACTGCTGGCGGTGGTGGCGGTATCACGCTCGACAGGGCCGGTGGCGGGCGTACCGCCCGCGGTGAGCCAGCCCGCCTGTAGCGCCTGGAAGCTGGTGCCGTCGAACAGTCGGGAATCAGCCGCCGCATTGAGCGTGATATGGCCGTCGGCAAAATACAGCAAATCGTCGTCATTGCTGACGGTAATCTTGACGACTTCACTCTGGCCCACGGGAAGGCCGGCGATCCGGGTAAAGGTATAGACGCCGGTTTCCTGGTCCAGGGTCTGCGTGTAGTCCGCCAGGTTGCCCGTGAGGTAGACCTTGTCATTGCCCGCGCCCAAGGCGGACAAGTCGGCCGAGGTGCCGGCCTGCACGAAGGCAACATCCGCCCCGGCCGCCCCCATGATCTGTGCTTCCTTGCCCAGGATGCTTAAACCCGGGGCGCTCTGGTTCCAGTCAATGAAGTTGCCGTTGACATCGGTGATGAAATATTTTGCTGAGATGGTCATGATGATTCTTTTCGAAATAAAGTTTTTCGTCACCGCCATGGCTTGCCGGCGGCAGGGGATGCAAAGGTCTGGGGCTTACCCGTTTTAAAAATTCTTCTTGTTCTTCTTGTTCTTCCAGTACTTTTAGTTCTTTCGGCCAGGCCCTGTCAGGTATGGATGAAAGAAGAAGAGCAAGGAAGCAAAGGAGGCAAAAGGGAGAAGGAGGTAAAGGGAGCAAAGGATTCACCTCTGCCCCCCTCAAGCTCAAATGACGTTGGTCGTCAGCGCCGTGTTGATCAGCATGGTCGCCGTTTGCCCGCTGTGCTGATACTGGTACACGTCATAGACCGTACCGCCTATGGTCACATCGTTGGCCGCAGCGTTGCCGGCAGCAGACGCCACTACGTTATAGGTAGTGCCATCCACGTCGGTCAAGTTACCCGTGCCTGCGACGAGCGTGCTCAAGGTCTTGCCCAGGGCCTGCAGGTTCAGCACGTCGCCTGCGGTACCGGTGATCCGCAGGGTGTTGGCCACTGCGTTGCCACTGGTGAACTCCAGCACGTCGGCCAGGCTCAGGTTCAGCGTCTGGTTGCCCGCGGCCGCCATGCTGACGATCTCGAAGCCCTTCACGAAATTGCCCGCATTGGCCTGCGTGGCAAAGTTGAACGCCGTTGTGGTGTTCAAGGCCAGTGTGTCCACCCCCGTGCCGCCGATGTACTGGGCACCATGGACGAAGAAATTGGCCTGGGTGGTGCCTGTGTCCAGGGTGTCGTTGCCGGAGCCCAGATCAATGACGGTGTTGGTGCGGGATGCGACGCCGATGGTGACCGTGTCCGCCAGGTCGCCAGTGCTCAGGATGCTGCCCCCCAGGTAGCTTCCGCTGACGGTACCGGTCGTCAAGGTATCGGCCACGCCCACGGTTGTGGTGAAAGCATCGTCATCCAGCAAGGTGGCAGTGGCCGTGGCCGTTCCAGTGGTGAAACCACTGTCAGTGGCGCTTTGGCCAATGACGGTTTCATTGCCTTCGGCCACCGCGTCATTGGACAGGGCAACAGAAACCACCTTGACGGTCTCGCCCACACCCCAGCTCAGGGTCTGGCCGGCTACCGCGGTGAAATCCGTGCCGGCCGTGGCCGTGCCCCCATTGGTGCGGAAGTAGCTGGTGCTGCCAATGGTGAGATCGCCGCTTCGCGTCACCTGGAAATTGACGATACCGGTCGACTCATAGGCTAAAGACAACCCGGAAGTCGAGATCAGATAGCTGTTTGTACCGGTCGCCGCCGTGTCGTTGTCAAGGATGTTCACGGTCGCGGTGTCTGTGCCGGTGGTAAAGCCACTGTCGTTTGCGGTCTGGCCGATGATGGTTTCGGTCGACTCTGCGGACGCATCATCCGTCAAGTCCACCAGAACAACCTTGCTCGACTCGCCCGCCGCCCAACTCAGCGTCTGGGTGGCCAGGGCGACGTAGTCGGAATCCGCCGTGGCCGTGCCGCCATTGAGGCGGAAATAGCTGGTCGTTGCAAGACTCGCGTCGCCGCTACGGACGACAGTGAAAGCCGCCATGCCTTCCGTCTCATACACGCTGCCGCTGCTGGCCGTAAGGCTGTAGGTGTTGGCATCGACGGTGTCGTCGTCCAACAGCGTCACTGTCGCGGAGGTCGTGGAGATGGACCCGGCGGAAGCGTTGCGCAAACCCAGAATCAAGGTTTCGTCGCCTTCCACCGCGGCATCGGCCAGCAGGTCCACGTTCACAATCTTGTTGATTTCCCCCGCGGCAAAGGTCACGGTGACGATGCCGGGCGCCGTGTAGTCGGAGCCGGCGCTCGCGGTGCCGCCCGAAACGAAATATTCAATGGTTTGTGTACCGCTTACGTCGCCGCTTCGCGTGATGGTATAGACGGCTTGCGGGCCGTCTTCAAAGACACTGGTGACGGTCGCCCCAATGGTAAACGCGGTTCCAGACACGTCGTTGTCGAGGATCGTCGTGCTGTCATTCGTGGCACTGATGTTGCCGGTGCTGGCGTTGCTGAGGAATCCGATCACGGTTTCGCTGGCTTCGGCCACCGCATCGTCAGTCACGGCGACCGTCACCACCTTCGTGGACTCGCCCGCCGCAAAACTCAGGACCTGGCTGGTCGCCGTGTAGTCACTGCCTGCCATAGCGCTGCCGCCGGTGGTGCTGAAGGTGATGGTTGCGGCGCCCATGGCACCGGTGCGGCTCACCACGTAAGCAATGGCACCCGCGCCTTCATCTTGGGCGCTTGTGCTGGCCACACTCCAGAGCGACAGGTCGTTGTCCAGGATGGTGGTGGTAGCGGCCTCGGCCGCGATGTTGCCGGTGCTGGCATTGCTGATGACGGCCAATATCGTCTCGTTGCCTTCGGCCACCGCGTCGTCGTTGATCGCCACCAGGACGTTCTGGCTGGTCTCACCAGCCGCAAAGCTCAGCGTCTGGGTAGTCGCCGTGTAATCAGTGCCCGCCATGGCGCTGCCGCCAGCCGTGCTGAAGACGATGGTTGCGGCGCTGGCGCCGTTGAGGCGGCTCACCGTGTAAGCGATGAAGCCCGCGCCTTCATCGGCGCTGTTGCCCGAAAATGAGGGCGTGCCCACGCTCCAGTTCGATTGTTCGTCGTCCCTGATGAGGGGGGCATACGTAGCCGTGCCAATGCTGCCGGAGCTGGCATTGCTGATGGCGGCTCTCAAACTTTCGTCGTCTTCGGCCACCGCATCATTGGTCACCGCAACGGTGACGGTCTTGGTGGTCTCACCTGCTGCAAAGCTCAGAACCTGGCTGGTGGCCGTGTAGTCACTGCCCGCCGTGGTGCTGCCGCCCGCAGTCGCAAACTCGATCGTGGCCGCCGCCGTGGTGCCGGTACGGCTCACAATGTAGGTGATGGCGCCCGCACCTTCGCCAATGCTGGCGGCATTGAGACCAAAAACCACGCTCCAGAGCGACTGGTCGTTGTCCAGGATGCTGGCCGTGGCCGTCCCGGTGGCGATGTTGCCGGTGCTGGCGTTGTTGATGGCGGCCACAACCGACTCGTTGCCCTCGGCCACCGCGTCGTTGGTCACGGCCACCATGACGGTCTTGCTGGTCTCGCCGGCCGCAAAGCTCAGGATCTGGCTGTTGGCCGTGTAATCGCTACCGGCCGTGGCGGTACCGCCGGCGGTCGCGAACTGGATGGTGGCCGCCGCCGTGGCACCGGTGCGGCTGACGGTGTAGGCGATAAAGCCCGCGCCTTCACCAACGTTGCCTGCGCTCGCCACGACCCAGTTCGACTGGTCGTTGTCCAGGATATAAGCGGCGGCGGTACTTTGGCCGCCGTTGGAAGCGCCGTTACCTGCGCTGACGCTGCCGATCGACACTATCACTGTCTGGTTGTCTTCGGCCACCGCGTCGTCGGTCACGGCTACCGTCACGGTTTTGCTGGTCTCGCCGACCGCAAAACTCAGGTTCTGGCTGGTGGCCGTGTAATCAGTGCCCGCTACGGCGGTGCCACCGGCGGTCGTGAACTGGATCACGGCCGCTCCAAGGGCGCCGGTTCGGTTCACCACGTAGGTGAGGAAGCCCGCGCCTTCATCGACATTACCCGCGCTCACCACAGCCCAGTTCGACTGTTCGTTGTCAAAGATGACATCGCCCACGGTAGCAGTGCCTGGGGTAATAGTGGAACTGCCGGCGGCGATACTGCCGGTGCTGGCATTGCTGAGAATGCCCACCAGCGAGTCATCCCCTTCGGGCACCACGTCATCAATGATCGCGACCGAGACCGTCTTGGCCATTTCGCCGGCCGCAAAGCTCAGGGTCTGGCTCATAGGCGTGTAGTCAATGCCCGCAGTGGAACTGCCGCCGGCAATCGCGAATTGGATGGTGGCGGCTGCCGTGGCGCCGGTACGGCTGACGGTGTAGGTAATAAAGCCCGCGCCTTCACTGACATCACCAGTACTGTCAAAGCTCCAGATCGACTGGTCGTTGTCCAGGATGACGGCTGTGGCGGTATTGGTGGCAATGGTGCCGGCGCTGGTGCTGCTGATGGCGGCCACAACCGTCTCGTTGCTTTCGATCACCGCGTCGTTGGTCAGGGCCACCGTGACGGTTTTGCTGGTCTCGCCCGCGGCAAAGCTCAGGGTCTGGTTGGCAGCTGTGTAGTCGCTGGCGGCTATGGCGGTGCCACCGGCGGTCGCGAACTGGATGGTCGCCGCACCCGTGCTGCCGGTACGACTCACGGTGTAGGTGAGGAAGCCCGCACCTTCATCGACGTCGCCCGCGCTGGCCACGCTCCAGTTGGACTGGTCGTTGTCCAGAATGGCGGCCGTGGCGGTGTTGGTGGCGATGCTGCCGGCGCTGGCGTTCTTGATGGCGGCTACAACCGTCTCGTTGCGTTCGGCTATTGCATCATTGGTGACCGCCACCGTGACGGTCTTGCTGGTCTCACCCACGGCAAAGCTCAGGGTTTGGTTGGAAGCCGTGTAGTCGCTGCCGGCCGTGGCGTTGCCGCCGGCTGTCGCAAACTGGATGGTGGCTGCGGCCGTGGCGCCGGTGCGGTTCACGGTGTAGGTGAGGAAGCCCGCACCTTCATCAACGTTGCCTGCGCTGGCCACGCTCCAGATCGACTGGTCGTTGTCCAGGATGGTGGTTGTGGCGGTGCTGGTGGCAATGCTGCCGCTGCTGGCGTTGCTGATGGCAGCCAAAACCGTCTCATTGGCTTCGGCCACCGCGTCGTTGGTGACGGCCACCGTAACGGTCTTGGAGGTCTCGCCTGCCGCAAAGCTCAAGGTCTGGCTCGCGGCCGTGTAGTCGCTGCCGGCCGTGGCGGTACCGCCGGCGGTCGTGAACTGGATCGTCGCCGCGCCCGTGGTGCCGGTACGACTGACGGTGTAGGTGATGGAGCCAGCGCTCTCATCCACATCACCCGCACTGGCCACGCTCCAGATCGACTGCTCATTGTCCAGGATGGTGGCGGTAGCGGTGTTGGTGGCGATGCTGCCGGTGCTGGCGTTGCTGATGGCGGCCACAACCGTCTCGTTGCGTTCGGCTGCCACGTCGTTGGTCAGGGCCACCGTAACGGTCTTGCTGGTCTCGCCCACTGCAAAGCTCAGGGTCTGGCTGGCGGCCGTGTAGTCACTGCCTGCCGTGGCGGTGCCACCAGCGGTCGCGAACTGGATGGTGGCCGCTGCGGTGGCGCCGGTACGACTCACCGTGTAAGTGATGAAGCCCGCACCTTCATCCACGTCGCCAGCGCTGGCCACGCTCCAGTTCGACTGGTCGTTATCCAGGATGGTGGCTGTAGCGGTGTTGGTGGCGATGCTGCCGGTGCTGGCGCTGCTGATGGCGGCGGTGACGGTTTCGTTGCCCTCGGCCACCGCGTCGTTGGTCACGGCGACCGTGACGGTCTTGCTGGTTTCACCCGCGGCAAAGCTCAGGGTCTGGTTGCTGGCCGTGTAGTCGCTGCCGGCCGTGGCGGTGCCACCGGCGGTGGCGAACTGGATGGTGGCTACTGCCGTGGTGCCGGTGCGGCTGACGGTATAGGTGAGGAAGCCCGCACCTTCATCGGCATTGCCTGCGCTGGCCACACTCCAGATCGACTGCTCGTTGTCCAGGATGGTGGCTGTGGCAGTGTTGGTGGCAATGCTGCCGGTGCTGGCATTGCTGATGGCGGCGGTGACTGTTTCGTTGCCCTCGGCCACGGCATCGTTGGTAACGGCCACCGTCACAGTCTTGCTGGTTTCACCCGCAGCAAAGCTCAGGGTCTGGCTTGCGGCCGTGTAGTCGCTGCCTGGCGTGGCGGTGCCGCCGCCGGTCGCGAACTGGATGGTCGCGGCTGCTGTGGCACCGGTACGGCTGACGGTGTAGGTGATGGAGCCGGCACCCTCGTCCACGTCGCCTGCGCTGGCCACGCTCCAATTGGACTGGTCGTTGTCCAGGATGGTGGTGGTAGCGGTGTTGGTGGCGATGCTGCCGCTGCTGGCGTTGCTGATGGCGGCTACAACCGTCTCGTTGCCTTCAGCCACCGCATCGTTGGTGACGGCCACCGTGATGGTCTTGCTGGTCTCGCCCGCGGCAAAGCTCAAGGTCTGGCTTGCTGCCGTGTAGTCGCTGCCGGCCGTGGCGGTGCCACCAGCGGTCGCGAACTGGATGGTCGCCACTGCCGTGGCACCGGTACGGCTGACGGTGTAAGTAATGAAGCCTGCGCCTTCATCGACGTTTCCGGCGTTGGCCACGCTCCAATTGGATTGGTCATTGTCCAGGATGGTGGCGGTAACGGTATTCACGGCAATGCTGCCGGCACTGGCGTTGCTAATGGCGGCAACCACCGTTTCGTTGCCCTCGGCCACCGCGTCGTTGGTGACGGCCACCGTAACGGTCTTGGAGGTCTCGCCTGCCGCAAAGCTCAAGGTCTGGCTGTTGGCCGTGTAGTCACTGCCCGCCGTGGCGGTGCCGCCGGCGGTGGCGAACTGGATCGTGGCGGCTGCCGTGGCACCGGTGCGGCTGACGGTGTAAGTGAGGAAACCCGCGCCTTCATCGATGTCACCCGCGCTGGCTACGCTCCAATTGGACTGCTCATTGTCCAGAATGGTGGCCGTGGCGGTGTTGGTGGTGATGCTGCCGGCACTGGCGTTTTTGATGACAGCTACAACCGTCTCGTTGCCTTCGGCCACCGCGTCGTTGGTCAGAGCCACCGTGACGGTCTTGCTGGTCTCACCTGCGGCAAAGCTCAGGGTCTGGCTTGCTGCCGTGTAGTCGCTGCCGGCCGTGGCGGTGCCACCGGTGGTCGCGAATTGGATGGTAGCCGCTGCCGTGGCACTGGTGCGGCTGACGGTGTAAGTGATGAAGCCTGCGCCTTCATCGACGTCGCCGGCGCTGGCCACGCTCCAGTTGGACTGGTCATTGTCCAGGATGGTGGCTGAAGCGGTGTTCGTGGCAATGCTGCCGGTGCTGGCGTTGCTGATGGCGGCGGTGACGGTTTCGTTGCCCTCGGCCACCGCGTCGTTGGTGACGGCTACCGTGACGTTTTTGCTGGTCTCGCCTGCCGCAAAACTCAGGGTCTGGTTGCTGGCGGTGTAGTCGCTGCCCGCCGTGGCGGTGCCGCCGGCGGTCGCGAACTGGATAGTGGCGGCTGCCGTGGCGCCCGTGCGGCTGACGGTGTAGGTGATGAAACCTGCGCTTTCGTCCACATCGCCCGCGCTGGCCACGCTCCAGTTGGACTGGTCGTTGTCCAGGATGGTGGCCGTGGCGGTGTTGATGGCGATATTGCCGGTGCTGGCATTGCTGATGGCGGCGGTGACCGTCTCATTGCCCTCGGCCACCGCATCGTTGGTCACGGCCACCGTGATGTTTTTACTGGTCTCGGCCGCTGCGAAGCTCAAGGTCTGGCTGTTGGCCGTGTAGTCACTGCCTGCCGTGGCGGTGCCGCCGGCGGTCGCAAACTGGATCGTCGCCGCGCCCGTGGTGCCGGTTCGGCTGACGGTATAGGTGATGAAGCCCGCGCCCTCGCTCACATCGCCGGCACTGACCACGCTCCAGTTTGACTGGTCGTTGTCCAGGATGGCGGCAGCGGCGGTGTTGGTGTCAATGGTGCCGATGCTGGCGTTGCTGATGGCAACCACCACCATCTCGTTGGTTTCGGCCACCGCGTCATTGGTCACGGTCACCGTGACGGCTTTGCTGGTCTCACCCGCGGCAAAGCTCAAAGTCTGGTTGCTGGCCGTGTAGTCGCTGCCGGCCGTGGCGCTGCCGCCGGCCGTTGCGAACTGGAGCGTGGCTGCACCGGTGGAGCCCGTGCGGCTGACGGTGTAGGTGATCACTCCGGCGCTTTCGCTGACATCACCCGCGCTGATGACGTTCCAGTGCGATTGGACGGCTACGAGTTGCGCCGGGCTCAGGGCGGCCAGTTGCGCGGTAGTCAGCGCAGCTTGCTGTGCGTTATCAAGCGAAGTCAACTGGGCCACGCTCGTTCCCGCCAAGGCAGCCGGCGCGATGGCAACGATTTGCGTGGTGGTAATGACGTCCAGCTGGGTGGTGCTCAGGGCGCCTATCTGGGTGGCGTCCAGCGAAGCCACTTGCGTCGTTGTGAGCGCGGCCACGGCGGCCGGCACAATGGCGGCGATCTGCGTCGCGGTGACAGCATCCAGCTGAGTCGTTGTCAGAGCGGCTACCTGGGTGGCATCCAGCGAAGTCACCTGGGCCACTGTAAGCGCAGCCACGGCGGCTGGCGCAATGGCGGCGATCTGCGTCGCGGTGACGGCATCCAGTTGGGTGGTCGTCAAAGCGGCTACCTGGGTGGCATCCAGCGACGCCACCTGGGTCGCTGTAAGCGCGGCCACTGCAGCCGGCACAATGGCGGCGATCTGCGTCGCAGTGACGGCATCCAGCTGAGTGGTCGTCAAAGCAGCTACCTGGGTGGCATCCAGCGAAGCCACCTGAGCCACTGTAAGCGCGGCCACGGCGGCCGGCACAATGGCGGCGATCTGCGTCGCAGTGACGGCATCCAGCTGAGTCGTTGTCAGAGCGGCCACCTGGGTGGCACTCAGCGAGGCCACCTGAGCCGCCGTGAGCGCGGCCACAGCAACCGGCGTAAGCGCGGCGATCTGCGCTGCAGTAAAGACGTCCAGCTGGGTGGTCGTCAGGGCCGCGGTTTGTGCAGCAGTCAGTGCACCGATTTGCGTGGTGTCAAGCGAGGTCAACTGAGCGGCCGTGAGCGCGGCCGCTGCGGCCGGCACAATGGCGGCAATCTGCGTCGCGGTGAAAACATCCAGCTGGGTGGTCGTAAATGCGGCTACCTGGGTACCATCGAGCGAAGCGATCTGAGCCGCTGTGAGCGCGGCCACTGCGGCCAGTGAAAGCGCAGCGATCTGCGCCGCGGTGAAAGAATCCAACTGGGTGGTCGTCAGAGCGGCTACCTGGGCAGCAGTCAGTGCACCGATTTGCGTGGTGTCCAGCGAGGCCAGTTGAGTTGCTGTAAGCGCGGCCACCGCGGTCGGCACAATGGCTGCGATCTGCGTCGCGGTGAAAACATCCAGCTGAGTAGTCGTAAAAGCGGCTACCTGGGTGGCATTCAGCGAAGCGATCTGAGCCGCTGTGAGCGCGGCCACTGCAGCCGTTGACAGCGCAGCGATCTGCGCAGCAGTGAAAGCATCCAGCTGAGTTGTGCTCAACACGGCCACCTGGGCGGCGGTCAGCGCGCCAATTTGCGTGGCATCCAGCGAGGCCAATTGAGTGGCCGTGAGCGCAGCCACTGCAGTCGGCACAATGGCGGCGATCTGCGTCGCGGTGAAAACATCCAGCTGGGTGGTCGTAAAAGCGGCTACCTGGGTAGCATTCAGCGAAGCGATCTGAGTCGCTGTGAGCGCGGCCACTGCGGCCGGTGATAGCGCAGCGATTTGTGCTGCGGTGAACGTATCCAGCTGGGTGGTTGTCAGAGCGGCTGCCTGGGCAGCGGTCAGTGCACCAATCTGCGTGGTGTCCAGCGATGCCAACTGAGTCGCTGTAAGCGCGGCCACCGCCGCCGGCACAATGGCGGCAATCTGCGTCGCGGAGAAGACATCCAGCTGGGTAGTCGTAAAAGCGGCCACCTGGGTGGCATTCAGCGAGGCGATCTGAGCTGCTGTGAGCGCGGCCACTGCGGCCAAGGAAAGTGCAGCAATCTGCGCTGCCGTGAACGCATCCAGTTGCGTGGTTGTCAGAGCGGCTACCTGGGCAGCAGTCAGCGCACCGATCTGCGTGGTATCCAGTGAGGCCAATTGAGTTGCCGTGAGCGCCGCCACTGCGGTTGGTGTAATCGCGGCGATCTGCGTCGTGGTGAAAACATCCAGCTGGGTGGTCGTGAAGGCCGCCACCTGGGTGCCGTCAAGCGAGGCGATCTGAGCCGCCGTGAGCGCGGCCACTGCGGCCGGTGATAGCGCAGCGATCTGTGCGGCAGTGAAGGCATCCAGCTGAGTGGTGCTCAGCGCGGCCACCTGCGCAGCGGTCAATGCGCCGATCTGTGCGGTATCCAGCGATGCGATTTGCGCGGGGGTGAGTGCGGCAATCTGCGCCGGTGTCAGCGCGCTGATCTGGGCCGGGGTAATGGCATCGAGCTGGGTCGTGGTCAGTGCGGCCACTTGCGCGGGTGTCAGATCCTGTAGCACAGTGTGCCCGCTGGCATTTGTGGCGTTCAGCTGGGCGGTAGTGAGTGCCGCTACCTGTGAGGGCGACAAGGCCTGAATTTCGGCAGTGGTGAGTCCGGTGACGTCCACCGGCGTGCTTCCGCTGACCAGCGATGCGGCGGTCAACGCAGCGAAGGTTCCGGTATTCGGGTCGAAGAGATTGGGATTGGTCTCCGCATTGATGACGATGTGGCCATCCGCAAAGTACAGCACGTCGTCTTCGTTACTCAGCGTCACCTTGACGGTTTCGATACCACCGGGGGTGCTGCGGGTGAGAGTGTAGATGCCGGTGTCCTGGTCAATGCTCTGGCTGTAGTCGGCCAGTTTTCCCATGAGGTAAACCTTGTCATTGCCACCACCAAGGTCGGAGGCGTCGACGAAGGTTCCTGTATTGACATAAGCAGAATCAGCGCCGGCCGAGCCGCTCACCACGATTCTTTGCCCGGCCTGGGGCAAGCCTGGCAGGGCCAGTCCGGCAGGGTCGGTGACGAAAACACGCGCCGGGCTGATGGCGGTGGTAGTGGCATCGCGCTCGACAGGGCCGGTGGCGGGCGTGCCGCCTGCGGTAAGCCAGCCCGCCTGGAGCGACTGGAAGCTGGTGCCGTCGAACAACCGGGAATCGGTCTCCGCATTGAGTGTGATATGGCCGTTGGCAAAATACAGCAGATCGTTCTCATTGCTGACGGTGATCTTGACAACTTCGCTCTGCCCCCCAGACAGGCCGGCGATTCGGGTAAAGGTGTAGACACCTGTGTCCTGGTCTATGGTCTGCGCATAGTCGGCCAGGTTGCCGGTGAGGTAGACCTTGTCATTGCCCCCGCCCAGCACGGACAGGTCGGCCGAAGTGCCGGCCTGCACGAAGGCGACGTCCGCTCCTGCGGCCCCTGTGATCTGCGCTTCCTTGCCCAGGATGCTCAGGCCAGGAACGTTCTGGTTCCAGTCAATGAAGTTGCCGTTGACATCGGTGATGAAGTATTTTGCTGAGATGGCCATGAAGGATCCCCTTTAGGTTTAGGAATAGTGATTGCGAAAGATCAGCCGAAGATGACGACTTTGGTGTTGAGGCGAACGGTGTTTTCAACGCGGCTTGCGCCATTGAACAAGGTGATGCCCGCATCCAAATCGGTGCCGGCGAACGAAGACGAAAATGCAAGAGCAGGGAACGATGATTGCGGCATCTTTTGTTGGCCCAGATCGCTTGCCCGAGGCCTCACAAGCGGGCTCGGGTGACCGTGGTACGAGCGGCGCTTCACATCGCGAAAGACGCGCGAACGCTCCGTCTTTTCATCATGGTTTTGAACGCCAGCTACCCGGGCTATCGAACCGCAAAGAAAGGAGGTCATGAGGGCCTTGATACTTAGGATGTAAAGAGGAATGCGGAGGTATACATTCAGCTTATCTACATCCATCTCCAAGAAATCAGAGATAGTCTTTCTATGGACAATCCATGTTGGATTCTTCGACAAAATCTGATCGACCAACATGGAGAATGAAAGCCCATACTCGATCGAAGAGGGCCAAGACAGCTTCTAAAACGGCCTGAGTTTGGACGGCGCTGAGCCATGCCATTTGCTGTCGCTTGAGTGGTGCTGAAAAATCCTGGCCTCATGAAGAAAGGCCAGGGAAAGCGCAGTAGAAACCACGCTTGCCCTGGCCTTGTCTTTGCACAGCCCGGATGATTCGGGCAGTGACTACGGCTGTCAGCCGAAGATGACGACGTTGGCGTTGAAGTGCGTAGCGTTCTCCAGCGTGTTGTCTCCGCCGTTGAGCGACGTGATGTTGGTCCACGAACCATGCGCGCTCTGGAAGTCTGCGAATACCACTTCCTGGTTCAAACCACTGTCGCTGTTGTTCAGCGAACGCTTGAGGGTATTGAGCGCAATGGAACCAGTGTAGAGGGCCGTTTGCAGGCCCTCGGTGGAGGCCATGGCCATGTTGCCGGAGTTGTCGTTGTAGATCACGTCGTCGGTGCCCAGGCCCGACAGCAGCACGCGCCCGGCCATGGTGGAGGTCTTGGTGTTGGCTCCGTCCGACTGGATGTACAGCGCATGCGCGCCGCTGCTGAAGTCCAGCGCCAAGCCCGGCGCGGTGGAGTCCTGCACATGGCCGCTGTGCCAGGTGTACCCTGCCGACAACGCCGTGCTGACCCCCGTCAGGTCCATCTTCTGCGAAGCCGCACCCGCTGCCGCATCCACCGGCGTGACGGTGGTGAAGTTCAGCGTCGTGGCGTTGGCCAGCGCCGCATTGCCCAGCCCGTTGGCAACCACCACACCCGCATCCAGGTTGATGTGGTAGTTGGCGCCGAAGTCCCAGTCAAAGGCGATAGAGTCGCTGGCACCGGCCGTGCCGGCGTGCGAGCCGGTGGCCTGCAGCAAGTCGATCATCAGGTTGCTACCCACGACCTTGACAGAGTTGGCCAGGTCAAAGCGGCTGGTGTAGTCCACCCCGCCTACCGTGACGGCCGTGGCCACGCCGTTGGTCATGGTGATGTCCACGTCGTTGTCGAAGGTGTCCTGCTTGGTCTCGCCGGTGGTGGTGTTGGTGAGCGTCCAGCCGGAGGTGCCCATGTCGTCA
>Ga0065165_1002388_pt1 | contig 16135 bp, 9 predicted proteins | sample AraplaMF_Cvi_mMF_FD_63813 | JGI IMG/M metagenome (GOLD analysis project Ga0065165, IMG submission 63813) | Arabidopsis root microbial communities from the University of North Carolina, USA - plate scrape MF_Cvi_mMF (version 2) (version 3) | ecosystem: Host-associated > Plants > Roots > Endosphere...
GGCGGATGCCGAGCGCGAACAGCAGGCGCTCCAGCGGCGGCTTGCGGCTAGCGGCGATCGCAGCCAGCAGGTTGTCGGCCCATTTGGTCGCCACCTTGCCCTGCTTGACGGTTTCGGGCGTGGTGCCGTCGCGTTCGTCGGCCAGGCGCTTCATCGCCAGCAGGTCGTCCAGCGTCAGGCGGTAGAGGTCGGCCACGCCATGGATCAGGTTCGCTTCGACCAGGCTGTCGATATAGCGGTCGCCCAGGCCTTCGATGTCCATCATGCGGCGGCCGGCGAAGTGGCGGATCGCTTCCTTGCGCTGGGCGGCGCAGGTCAGGCCGCCGGAGCAGCGCGCCACCGCCTCGCCTTCTTCGCGTACCACATGCGAGCCGCACACCGGGCAGGTCTTCGGCAGTTCGTAGACGGCGGGCGCAGGCTCCGGGCGGCGCTCCAGCACCACCGCCAGCACCTCGGGGATGACGTCGCCGGCGCGGCGCACGATCACGGTGTCGCCCACGCGCACGTCCTTGCGGCGCACTTCGTCTTCGTTGTGCAGGGTCGCATTGGTGACGGTCACGCCGCCCACCGACACCGGCGTCAGGCGCGCCACCGGCGTGATGGCGCCGGTGCGGCCGACCTGTACGTCGATCGCCTGCACCGTCGTCAGCGCTTCCTCGGCCGGGAATTTATGGGCCAGCGCAAAGCGCGGCGCGCGCGAGACGAAGCCGAGTTCGGCCTGGTCGGCGATGCGGTCGACCTTGTAGACGACGCCGTCGATTTCGTAGGGCAGCGACTTGCGCTTTTCGCCAATGGCACGGAAGTAGCCGAGGATGCCCTGGCAGCCCTTCACCACTGCGCGTTCCTTCGAGACCGGCAGGCCGAGCTGCTCGAACCAGTCCAGCACTTTGGAATGCGAGTCCGGCATGTCCGCGCCTTCCAGCACGCCAATGCCGTAGGCGAAGAAGCGCAGCTTGCGCTGGGCCGTGATGCGCGCGTCGAGCTGGCGCAGGCTGCCTGCGGCGGCATTGCGCGGGTTCGCGAACTCCTTCGCACCTAGATCGCGCTGGCGCTGGTTCAGGCGCTCGAAGTCCTCCTTGAACATCAGGACTTCGCCGCGCACTTCCAGCACGGCAGGAATATGATCGCCATGCAGGCGCAGCGGAATCACCTTGACGGTGCGGATGTTGGCCGTGACGTCTTCGCCGGTATAGCCGTCGCCGCGGGTCGCGGCCTGCACGAACACGCCGTTCTCGTAGCGCAGGCTCATCGCCAGGCCGTCGAATTTCAGCTCGGCCGCGTACTCCACCTGGGCGCCATTCGACAGGTCCAGGCCTTCGCGCACGCGGCGGTCGAAGTTGTCGATATCCTCATCGCTGAAGCCGTTGTTCAGCGAGAGCATCGGCATCGCATGCGTCACCTGCTTGAACTCGGGGATCGGCGCGCCGCCGACGCGCGAGGTCGGCGTGTCGTTCGATACCGCTTCCGGGTGCGCCGCTTCCAGTTCCTGCAATTCGCGGAACAGCTTGTCGTACTCGGCGTCCGGGATGGTCGGGGCGTCGAGCACGTGGTAGTTATAGATGTGGCGGTTCAGTTCCTCGACCAGCCACGCCATCCGCGCCAGGTAGTCCTGCTGTTCGGCCATGGGCGCTCCTTCAGCTGAACAGGCGCAGCGCGCGGGTCGAGCCGGCCGGGATGTCGGCGGCTTCCATCTCCTGGTAGAACTCGCCCACCTGGCCGGCGATCTCGCCCAGGGCGGCGTCCGACAGCGGCTGGTCGAAGTCGTCGACGATGGCGGCGTCCAGGCGCTGCTCCAGCGACTTGGCGCAGGCCACCATCTTGCCGAAGCCGTCTTTCGAAGGCGCGACGCAGGGCACGTCGAGCAGCAGGGTCAGGCGCGAAGTGGTATCGGCGCCGAGATTGACGTTGGTCGACAGCGTGAACAGCGGCACAGCCGATCCACCAACTGCGGCGCCTTCTTCCTTGTCCAGCATGGCGAAGCGGCCGTCCGGACGCACGTCGAAGCCCTGGTTCTCGAGCGCGCCGATCAGGGTCGACATCGCCCACGGCGCGCCTTTGGATGCCAGGTTCACGCCCAGCTGGGCATCGTGGCCAGCGACGAAGCGGTGCAGGTTCTTCGCTTCGCTCATCACTTCGATCATGTCCGGCACTTCCGGCACCGCCGCGATTTCATCGGCCACCGCGTGCAGGCGGGTGACCATCTCGGAGTATTCGAGTTCGTTCAGGGCCGTGGTACGGGTGGCCAACTGGACGCCGGCCTGCAGGCGGGTGTACACGCCGCCATGCACGATCGGTTCCCAGTCGCCGTTCACGGCCAGGCCGACGAAGTGCACCGGCTTGTTGCCGACGCGGCGCAGCTTCAGCAGCGCGGGCAGGATCTTGTCGCCGCGCGCGGCGCCTTCCACGTTCAGCGGAATCAGGCAGTCGATCAGCGGATCGACCAGGTTCTCGGCCAGCTGGGCCGGCGGCGTGTCCGGCTTCGCGCCCGGCAGGCCGGCCAGCGGATCGAGGGCGGCGGCCATCGCGGCGCCGGCCCCTGCACCCGACACCGGCGCGCCCGGCGCACCGCCGCCGACGGCGACACCGCTCGGCGCGGCAGGAGGGGCAGATGAGGGCTCGCGTACCACCGGCTCGGCCAGAGCATCGCTGCCGGCCAGCTCGGCGTAAGGCTCGTCGGCATTCGCATCCAGCACCGGCTCCTGGCGGTCGGCCGGGAGGGCATCGTCGCCCGCTGGCGCGGCGCCGCTCTTCATCAGCACGTCGTCATGGTCCGTTGCAAATGCGCGTTCGACACTCTTGCGGGCCTTGTACTCCTGCCACTTGTTATAACTAATGACGCCGACGACGAAAACGCCGCCTGCCGCGATCAGGCTCATTTGGAAATCAGTCATGCTGCTTGTGCCTCAGTAGCGAAATTCGCGGCGGACTCCATGTCCACCGCCACGATGCGCGATACGCCCTGCTCCTGCATCGTCACACCGATCAGTTGGTTGGCCATCTCCATCGCAATCTTGTTGTGCGAAATGAAGAGGAATTGGGTATGGTCCGACATGCGCTTGACCATGCGGCAGAAGCGCTCGGTATTGGCGTCGTCCAGGGGCGCGTCCACCTCGTCCAGGAGACAGAACGGCGCGGGATTCAAACGGAACATCGAGAACACCAGCGCGGTCGCGGTCAGGGCCTTTTCGCCGCCGGACAGCAGGTGGATGGTGGCGTTCTTCTTGCCGGGCGGCTGGGCCATGACCTGCACGCCGGCATCGAGGATCTCTTCGCCGGTCATCACCAGCTTGGCGGTACCGCCGCCGAACAGGATCGGGAACAGCTCCGAGAAGTTGCCGTTCACGCGGTCGAAGGTGTCCTGCAGCAGGTCGCGCGATTCGCGGTCGATGCGGGCGATGGCGCCTTCCAGCGTGGCGATGGCTTCCTGCAAATCCGCATTCTGTGAATCGAGGAACTGCTTGCGCTCGGTGGCCTGGGCCAGTTCTTCGACCGCCGCCAGGTTCACCGCGCCCAGCGCCGAGATCGCATTCGTCAGGCGCGTCACCTCGCCCTGCAGGTATTGCGGCTTCATGTCCGGCTGCAGCTTTTCCGCGAGCTCGGATTCGACGGCGCCGGTGGCGCTCAGGGCTTCCGCAAACTGCTCCTGGTTCAGGCGCGCGGCCTGTTCCTTCAGCTGCATCTCGGTGATGCGGTCGCGCTGCGGCTGCAGGCTGCGTTCGGCGCCCATGCGGGACTCCTCGGCGGCGCGCAGTTGCTGCGTGAGCTGGTCGAGCTCATGGCGGGCGTCGCTCAGCGCCTGCTCCTGCGCGGTGCGGCGCGCCAGCAGTTCCTGCAGGCCCTCGGCGGCGGTGCCCGATTCCAGCGCTTCCAGCTCCAGCTTGCCGGCGGCGATGCTCTCCAGGACCTGGGCCGCCTGCTGGCTGGCGGTGGCGATGGTGCGGCGCAGTTCGTCGATGCGGCTGCGCTGGGTCTTCTCGGCGAACACGGCTTCCTGGGCCGCGCGTTCCAGCTCGCGCAGCTTTTCGCGGGCTTCGTTCAGGACGCGTTCCTTGTCGAGGAATTCGGTCTGGCCATCCTCGTGCGAACCCTGCAGCTCGGCCAGCTCCATGTCGAGCTCCTCGAACTGGGCCTCGGCTTCCATCTTGGCCTGGCGCTGCTCGGATTCCTGGGCCGCAATCTCGTCCAGGTCGGCGGAGATCTGGCCACTGCGCTGGTTGAAGCGGGCCTCGACTTCGGCCTGCTTCACCACCTCGATCTGCAGCGCATGCACTTCGCGCTGCAGGGTCGCGACCTTCTGGCGTCCTTCCTGCAGCCGGCGCTGCAGCTCGGTGGCGGCGGCATCGGCGCGGGTCGCGCGGGCGCGCGCTTCATCAAGCAGTAAAGCCTGGGCGCGCAGCTGTTTGCCGATGTTGTCGATCTCGTGCTGGCGCGCCAGCACGCCGTCCTGCTCGGCGTCGGCGGCGTAGAAGCGCACGCTGGAACGGCTGACGATGTGGCCATGCGGGGTGACGAAGCAGCCGCCTTCCGGCAGGCGCTCGCGCTGAGCCAGCGCGGTGCCCGGGTCGTCGGCCACGTAGACGTCGTGCAGCCAGTCATCCAGCAAACCGCGCAGGCCCGGGTCGTTCAGCTTCAACAGACTGGCGAAGGGTTTCAGGCCATGCGCCGCCGGCTGTGCGGACGCCGCCGCCGACGGCGTATAGACGGCCATGCGGGCCGGCGGGGCATCGCCGAAGAAGCCGCGCGCCCAGTCCAGGTTCGAGATCTCCAGCGCGCCGGTACGCTCGCGCAGCACAGATTCCAGCGCGGTCTCCCAGCCGGTTTCGATATCGAGCTTCTGCCACAGGCGCGGCAGCTTGTCGAGTTCGTGCTTCTGCAGCCAGGGCTGGACCTTGCCCTGGGTTTGCACGCGCTCCTGCAGCTGGCGCAAGGCCGACAGGCGCGCTTCCAGCTTGGCGTTGGCGGCGGTTTCCTGCTGGACCGCGGCATGGGCTTCGCGGCGTTCCTGTTCGCTCGACTCCTGGCGGCTGGCGGCTTCCTCCAGCATCAGGTTCTGCTCTTCCAGTTGCAGCTGCTTTTCTTCCAGCTGCATGCGCAGGTTGTCGAGGTGGCCGGCGTCCGGCAGGTTCAGGTTGCCGCGCTCCTGCTGCAGGCGCTCGCGGCGCGTGGCCAGGGTCGCCAGGATGTTCGAGGCATTGCGCTGGTGCGCCGACGACAGCTCGATGCGCTGCTGGATCTGCATGATGCGGGCGCGCGATTCGGTGGTCTTTTCCTGGGCCGCGCGCCAGGCCGCATCCAGCTCCGGCAGGCGTTCGTTCTGGGCTTCCACCGCGATCTGCGCCCCTTCGACGCGGGCCGCCAGTTCCTCGAGGCGGAATTCCGCTTCCTCGATCTGCTCCTGGGTTTCATTCGCCTGGTTCAGCCACTGCTCGCGCTGGGCGGTGAGCGTGCCGATCTGGTTCTGCAGGCGCGTGCGCGACTCCACCACGAACTTGATCTGCGCTTCCAGGCTGCCGATCTCGGAATTGGTCTGGTACAGCTCACCCTGGGCCGCGTGCAGGCGGTCGCCGGTGGCGTAGTGGGCCTGGCGCATGCGCTCCAGTTCCAGCTCCAGGTGGCGCATCTTCGCGTTCTGTTCTTCGAGGCCGGTCTGGGCCTGCTCCATCTCGAGGAACCAGCGCGCCTGCTCGGCCTTGGCCTCGTTCTTACGCAGCAGCCAGAGCAGCTTCTGCTTTTCTTCCTGGTCCGCCTGCAGCTGGTGGAAGCGGTTCGCCACCGCGGCCTGGGCTTCGAGCTTTTCCAGGTTGGCGTTCAGCTCGCGCAGGATGTCCTCGACGCGGGTCAGGTTCTCGCGCGTGTCGGACAGGCGGTTCTCGGTCTCGCGGCGGCGTTCCTTGTACTTCGAGACGCCGGCCGCCTCTTCGAGGAACACGCGTAGTTCTTCCGGACGCGATTCGATGATGCGCGAGATCATGCCCTGGCCGATGATGGCGTAGGCGCGCGGGCCGAGGCCGGTGCCGAGGAAGATGTCCTGGATGTCGCGCCGGCGCACCGGCTGGCCGTTGATGTAGTAGGTCGAGGTGCCGTCGCGCGTGAGGGTGCGCTTGACGGCGATCTCGGCGTACTGGCCCCACTGCCCGGCCGCCTTGCCGGCGCTGTTATCGAACACCAGTTCGACCGAGGCGCGCCCGGCCGGCTTGCGGTAGGTGGAGCCGTTGAAGATCACGTCCTGCATCGACTCGCCGCGCAGCTCGGACGCTTTCGATTCGCCCAGCACCCAGCGTACGGCATCGATGATGTTCGACTTGCCGCATCCGTTCGGGCCGACCACGCCGACCAGCTGTCCCGGCACCTGGAAATTGGTGGGATCGACGAAAGACTTAAATCCCGACAATTTGATGGAGGATAGACGCACGTTTGCTCAGGGTCGATGGGGATCTGTGAAAAACCGCATCATACCATCTGTTCCTTGCTTTAAGGCCAAGATTCAGCGTCGCTTTTCACTCTGGACCGCGACGTCGGGATCGGTTCAGGTACAGAGTACGTCGAAGCGGCGCTTTTGCGGCGCGCACGGCGGCACATAGGGGTTCCTGGCCGGCTGCCATTCCTTACGCAGCCAGACGCGGTCGCTGCCGGACAGCTTGAGCGCGGCGGCCGTCAGCCACTGGTGGGAATTCGGCGGGTCGGCGCGCGGCAGCAGCACCGTCGCCGCCAGCAAGCCAAGCAGCAGCGGCTGCGGCGAGCGGTCGCGCGCGGCGCGGGTGCGGGCAATGAACAATCCCGCGCAGGCCAGGCCCAGCACGCAGCCGGCCGCCGCCTCGCTGGGCGAGTGAGCGCCGACCTTGATCCGTGCGATGGCCACCGCCACCGCCAGTACCGCCCCGGCGAGTACGGCTGCACGCAGCCAGCCGCCGGAACGGCGATCCTGGACACCCGGCCGCGCTTGCTGGCGCCGGTCTTCGCGCCGCAGGCCGCGGCGTTCGAGCAGCAGGAACAGCGCGACCGGGAACACGGCGGCGGCGCGGGTGGCATGGCCGGAAAAGCCGGTGAATTCCAGCGCGCGCACGCCGATGCCCCAGCCGAGGAAGGCCATCTGGCTGCCCGCCGCGACCAGGATGGCCGCGCCGAACAGCAGGCACCATGCCAGGGCCAGCCGCCAGCAGTGCGCCCCGACCAGCCAGGCGGCAATGGCGGCGGCCAGCAGCGCGGTGACGTTCAGGCCGCCGAGGGCGGATAGGTGGTACCACCAGATCATGTCGGGATTGTTTGGGATGGGGGCGGCTCGACTATACCGCAGGTGGGGTGCGCACCCAAGCGTGCGCGGGGCCGAGGTTCAGGAGGCAGCCGCCACCTTCATCGAAGCATCATTCATGGCCCCGGCCGCCATCGCCTCCGACAGCACCTGCCCCACCACCCCATCGATGGCCAGCACGCGTGTCTTGCCTTCGTGCAGCATGGCGGCCAGCTTTTCGGCCGACAGCGAGAAAGCCTCTTTCCGGCCCGCGCCCGAGAAGATGAAGAGGGTGCGCAGTGGGCTGACCCAGGACAGCTTGAGCTTGCGCGCTCCCTCGGCGCCGCGGAATTCGAACCACATGCCGCGCTCCAGTCCATCCACCGGCGAGATCATCTGGCGGTGCGCCGCTTCCTGCTCGGCCGCCGCCTGCTCCAGCTCGACCCGGCGCAGCGCGTCCTGCTGGGCCGCTTCGACCGCCAGTTCCAGCTGGCGTTCCGGCGACAGCTCGATCGGCGCGCGCACGATCGAGGCATGGCATTCCGCCAGGTGGGCGAAGAATTGCAGGCGCTCGGCGTCCTGCCACTTGATGGCGTCCAGCCACTTGTTCAGCGTCGACAGCAGGCGCGGCAGCTTGCCGATCAGGGCCTTGCGCTGCTCCTGGGTCTGTTTCGGCTTGACGCTCCAGATCAGCTCGTCCATCGCGCGGGTGGCGTTGCCGACGGCACCCGGCTTCTCTTCCTCGATGCTGTAGGCGAAGGTCATGACCGTGGTCCAGCGCTGCTCGAGGAAGCCGCTGACGACCTGCTCGACGTCGCCGGCCTGCACGCGCAAGGCGACGGCATCGCGCGCGGCGCGGCTCGCGACCTGCAGCTTTTCCTGTTTCAGCGCGCTGGCGACGGGACCGGCGATCGCCTGTTCGTGGGCCGTTTCTTCAAGAGCGATGCCGGCTTCGAGTTCGGCCACCGCTTCGGCAAAGGCGTCAGCACGGGCTTCGCCGGCGCTGCCGACCCGTGCTACGCTGCGCTGCATGACCTGGAACAGCGGATCGTCCTGGTCCTTGCGCTGTTCCCAGCCCATGCGCGACAGCAGGTCGACAAGGCGGCGCGCCGGATGCGTTTCCTCGAAGAAGAAGGTCTTGTCGAGCAGGGCCGCCTTCAGCACCGGCACCTGCAGCAGGCGCAGCAGCTCGCGCGTCTGTGGCGGGATGGCGTCGTCCAGCAGCACGGTTTCGAACACGCGCGACAGCAGGCCGAGCGTGCTTTCGTCGCCGCGCGACAGGCTGCCTTTCGGCAGGCTCTGGGCAAAGCGCGGCAGGTAGAACACATTGTGCGGCAGCGCGCCGGCGCTCGCCGGGACGCTGCCGCCCGCTTGCGCCGGGGCCTGGGCCTGCAGCGCCGGCTCCATGCGTGACAGCAGCTCCAGCAGGGGCGCGGCCTGGCCCGGCATCATGAAGGCGGAAGCGTCGAAGGGCCCGGCGACGGCGCCCGGCGCGAAGCCGGCCGCAGCCACGGCCGGCGATCCGAGCATGGCGGGTCCAACTGCCGGCACACCGGCAAACGGCGATCCTGCGGCAGGCGATCCTGCGGCAGACGATCCTGCGGCCGGCGAACCGGCAAACTGCGCCCCGCCCGCAGCGACAAAGCCGCCCGCCGGCTGCGCGGCCTGAGGCACGGCAGCCGCAAAGCCCGGCGCCGGCTGGGTCTCGCCCTGCCCCGCCTGTGCAGGTGCCCCCGCCGGCGCCTGCTCCTGCGCAAACCCGGCCGCGGCGCTGGGCCGCCAGCCGCCGCTACCGGCCGGCATCTCGGGCAGTTCGGGAATCAGCGGCAGCGCCGGCACATCGCCCTCGTCGTCGCCGAACAGCTTGCGCAGCTGCTCGGCCAGCGCCGCCTTGCCGCTGGCACGTGCGGCGCGTGCGGCGGCGGCATCGTCGGTCTTCTGGATCCGGTAGGCCTCGACCGAGCCCGGCTGGCCTTCCTTGCGGGTCAGGCCCTCGACCAGGGCGTCGTACAGCGGCGCGAAATCGAACGCCAGGCCGGGCCGCAGCAGTTCCAGAATCAGGCCCTTCGATTCCTCGTCGGGCTCGAATTCGCGCCAGGCTTCTTCGAGGGCCTTCAGGAAGACTTCCGGGCGGAAGGGATTGGCCTCGGCGCGCAGCACGCCCCTGCCCAGCAACAGGCCAAGGCGGACCGACAGGGTCGCCAGCTGTTCCGAATGGGCGATGTCGAAGGGACGCGTGATGGCGCCGAACGCGACCTTGCTGTCCATGACTTCGAGCGGCACCAGGCTGAGCGCGCGGAGAGCCGGCTGGCTTGCCGCGCCCTTGGGCTGGAGGCCCTCGAGTTCCTGGCGCAGGGCCAGTTCGATGCCGGTGCTGGCCAGGTGGAAGAAAGCGTAGCTGTTGTCCTTCAGCAGTTTGCTCGAGCGTACGCGGCGGTAGACCTCGCGCGTGTCGAGACCGGGCTGGTCGACGTCTGCCAGGGCGGCGGCAAAGCGCTCGACCATGGGCGTGAGCTGGTCCTTGAGCTGGGCGGCCGCGATACCGACGAGCGATTCCAGCGTCGCCTGCTGCTGGGAGGCGGCCTGGCGCGCTGCCGGACTCTGGACTCGGCTCGATGACATGGTGGACGGTGAAGGGATGATGGCTAGCTTCCTTCTATTGTGGCACAAAATTTCCACATGGCAATCACTATCTGTTTAGCTGTTGTAGGAATATCAGCAAGCTTATGCAAAGAACAAACATGCTAAGGTCGAGGTCACTCGGCAGTAATTCGGTATGCATGAGCTCGAATCGCCGAGTTTACGAAAATAAATTCTGCAATGCAGCAAACTTTGTAGAAAATTATTTTCTGAGAGTAGGACGATCTCCTACAAGCCCGCACGCCGTGATCCGATACCCGATCTACTGACGGGCTCGCATTATTGCATTACCGGAAACGTTAATTCGGTAAGCAGGACATTTCCCCATTTTAGAAAGGAATGATCATGGCTAACAGCAAATCCACCCGCGGCGGCACTCCTCAGCAACACGCAGAGGCCGGCCGTCAAAGCCACAAGAACGATGCCAACAAGCAGTCGGGTTCGGGCTCCGGCTCGCGTTCGGGCGGTTCGGGCGGCACACGCGGCGGCACCCCGGAGCAGCATGCGGAAGCAGGCCGCCAGAGCCACAAGAACGACGGCAACAAGCAGTCGGCATCGGGCTCGGGCTCGCGCTCCGGCGGCAGCCGCGGCAGCAGCAACCGCTAAGTTCGCCTGAGCGAACGCCATCAAGGCCTGGACGGGCGACCGTTCCAGGCCATTATTTTTTGTGTTCAGATGTTGCGCAGGCTGGCGCCCTTGGGTGCGGCGAAGTCCTTGACGTCGTTGACCAGGCCGGCGATCTTGGCATCGCGGCCGTTCAGGTGCAGGTCGCCGTACTGGTGGATGCCCCACTGCTCCGGCGTCAATTCGATATGCTTGCGCAGGATCGCCTCGGTGCGGGCATCGTCGGCACGCAGGCCCTCGACGATGATGTTGAGGGCGTCCGGACGCGAGCCCGGCGAGGCCGTCGCATGCGACTTGTGGATCATGAAGCGCGCCGTCTCGCTGGCGTAGCGGCGGGTGCCAGACAGGAACAGGATCACCGCGATCGAGGCCACCGCGCCGCCGTTGTACATCACGAACTCGATCGGGGCATTGGCCAGGAAGTTATACAGGCACAGGCCATCGCTCACGTAGCCGCCGTTCGACTGCACCAGCACGTGGGCAGTCTCGATGCCATCCTCGGTCATCATCGACACGGCTTCGAATACGCGGTGCACCATGTCGCTGTTGACGTCGCCGGACAGGGTGAACCACGCCTCCTTTTGCTGTTTTGCTTGATCTTCGCTCATAGTCGGTCTCATGTGTCACAAGGGTCATGGAGCAAGTGTAACAAAACACGCTGTTTTCCCTATGTGGACGCACTGCAATAGTGCGAGCCCCCGCGTCTTCCTAGGATGAGCCGCTTTCGAATTGACTTCCCATCACGCCTCGCATATCCTTCGCAGTCTTGACCGGGAGAGCGCAGCGCAAGGCTGCCGCCGAAGGGGCATCACCCGAAAACTCTCAGGCAACCGGACCGGTCGGGGGACGCGCGCATTGCACGACGCAAGCGGCGCGACCAACTCTGGAGAGCGGCCCAGCGGGCCCACCGAAGGGGCAGGCGGTTTCAAACCGCTATCTCTCAGGTACCGAGGACAGAGGGGTGCGAACGGCATGCGCAGGCATGCCGTAACCCTATTTAACTGTCCGAGGATTTCACGCCATGACGCTCAAAGCGACCCCGCTCAACTCCGTACACCGCGCATCCGGCGCCAAGATGGTCGACTTTGGCGGCTGGGACATGCCCGTCAACTACGGTTCCCAGATCGAAGAGCACAATGCCGTGCGCACCGACGCCGGCATGTTCGACGTCTCCCACATGTGCGTGGTCGACCTGCAGGGCGACAAGGTCCGCCCCTTCCTGCGCGGCCTGCTGGCGAATAACGTCGACAAGCTGCAGGCGGCCGGCAAGGCCCTCTACTCCTGCATGCTGAATCCGGAAGGCGGCGTGATCGACGACCTGATCGTCTACTTCTTCCGCGAAGACTGGTTCCGCCTGGTCGTCAACGCCGGCACCGCCGAGAAGGACATCGCCTGGCTCCGCCAGCAGAACGAGGCCACCGGCAGCGGTATCGCCATCACCCCGCGCCGCGCGGATCTGTCGGATGACGGCATCGCCCTGATCGCCGTGCAGGGCCCGAACGCCCGCGCCAAGGTCTGGGAAGTCCTGCCGGCTACCCGCGCGGCGTCGGAAGCCATGAAACCCTTCAACGTCGTGATCGTCAAAGGCACCCCGTTCGGCGAAGTGATGGTGGCGCGCACCGGCTACACCGGCGAAGACGGCTTCGAAATCGGCGTCCCGGCCGGCCAGGCCGAAGCCCTGTGGACCGCGCTGGCCAAGGCCGGCGTGAAGCCGGCCGGCCTGGGCGCGCGCGACACCCTGCGCCTGGAAGCCGGCATGAACCTGTACGGCCAGGACATGGACGATACGGTCTCCCCGCTCGACGCCGGCCTGGCCTGGACCGTCGACCTGGTCGCCGACCGCGACTTCATCGGCAAGGCGGCCCTGCAGCAGAAGGGTCAGCAGCAGAACTTCGTCGGCCTGATCCTGCGCGAAAAAGGCGGCATCCTGCGCGCCCACCAGAAAGTGGTGGCAGCCTCCGGCAATGCCGGCGAGATCACCAGCGGCACCTTCAGCCCGAGCATGCAGCAGGCGATCGCGCTGGCGCGCGTGCCGGTCGAGGTGCAGGTGGGCGACACCGTGCACGTCGAAATCCGCGACAAGAAACTGGCCGCTTCCGTGGTCAAGCTGCCGTTCGTGCGCAACGGCAAAGTGCTGGCATCCTGATTCGCTGCCTGCGACAAGAACAACGTATACTTACCGCCTCACCTCTTTATTAGGAGCTCTGCATGAACATCCCAGCCGACCTGAAATACACCGAGTCCCACGAGTGGGTCCGTCAAGAAGCTGACGGCACCCTGACCGTCGGCATCACCGAATACGCACAGGACGCGCTGGGCGACATCGTGTTCGTCGAGCTGCCGCAGGTCGGCAAGACCTTCACCGCCGGCGACGACGCCGCCGTGGTCGAGTCGGTCAAGGCCGCCAGCGACATCTACGCCCCGGTCTCGGGCACCGTCACCGCCGTCAACCAGGCCACCGCCGACGCCCCGGACTCGATCAACGCCGACGCCTACGGCGCCTGGCTGTTCAAGCTGCAGCCGAGCGACCCGGCCGCGGTCAATGGGCTGCTGGATGCCGCGGCTTATGGCAAGACCACTGAAGGCTAATCTGTTCCGATAAGAGCGCGCCCCGCGGGGCGCGCTTGTCGTTTGTCCCTCTACCTCATCAAATCATCATGACCCGCACCAGCCTGACCCAACTCGAAGCACGCGATGGCTTCATCCCGCGCCACATCGGTCCGTCCGACGCCGAACAGGCAGCCATGCTGTCCGTCCTCGGCTACCAGAGCCGCGCCGCCCTGATCGATGCCGTCGTTCCCGCCAACATCCGCCGCAAGGACAAGCTGGACCTGGGCCAGTTCTTCGATCCGCTGCCCGAGCAGGCCGCGCTGGCCAAGCTGAAGGGCATCGCCTCGCAGAACAAGGTCATGAAGTCGATGATCGGCCAGGGCTACTACGGCACCTTCACCCCGCCTGTCATCCTGCGCAACATCTTCGAAAACCCGGCCTGGTACACCGCCTACACGCCCTACCAGCCGGAGATCTCGCAGGGCCGCCTGGAAGCGATCCTGAACTTCCAGCAGGTGATCACCGACCTCACCGGCATGGGCATCGCGAATGCCTCGATGCTGGACGAAGGCACCGCCGCCGCCGAAGCGATGACGCTGATCCAGCGCGTCGGCAAGTCGGCCTCGAAAGTCTTCTACGTCGCCGACGACGTGCTGCCGCAGACCCTGGAAGTGGTGCGCACCCGTGCGAACCCGATCGGCGTCGAAGTGCGCACCATTGCCGCGGCCGACATCGACAACCTGACCGAGACCTGCTTCGGCGTGCTGCTGCAGTACCCGGGCGTGAACGGCGACGTGCGCGACTACCGCAACGCCTGCGAGAAGCTGCATGCAATGGGCGCGATGGTGGTGGTGGCAGCCGACCTGCTGGCCCTGACCGTACTGACCCCGCCGGGCGAATGGGGCGCCGACGTCGTGGTCGGCAACAGCCAGCGCTTTGGCGTGCCGCTCGGTTTTGGCGGCCCGCACGCCGGCTACCTGGCCACCCGCGACGACTTCAAGCGCAGCATGGCTGGCCGCCTGGCCGGCGTCACCGTCGACGCCCAGGGCAACAAGGCATTCCGCCTGGCGCTGCAGACCCGCGAACAGCACATCCGCCGCGAAAAGGCGACCTCGAACATCTGTACCGCCCAGGTGCTGCTGGCCGTGATGGCCTCGATGTACGCCATCTACCACGGTCCGAAAGGCCTGGAGCAGATCGCCCGCCGCGTGCACCGCTACACCGGCATCCTGGCCGCCGCGCTGAAAGAGCAAGGCTACCAGCTGGCCAACGAGACCTTCTTCGATACGCTCACCGTCATCGCGGATAACGCCGATGAGCTGCACCGTATCGCCGTCGAGAACGGCGTCAACCTGCGCCGCATCGACGCCCGCCACGTCGGTCTGTCGCTGGACGAGACCACCGGCCGCGACGAGATCGCCCTGCTGGCCATGATCTTCGGCGAAGCCGCCGGCAAGGCGTCGACGGTCGCTTTCGACACGCTGGACAGCGACGTCCAGGACGCCTTCCCGGCCGCCCTGTCGCGCACCAGCGCCTATCTGACCCACCCGACCTTCCACCGCTACCACGCCGAGCACGAGATGCTGCGCTACCTGCGCTCGCTGGCCGACAAGGACCTGGCGCTGGACCGCACCATGATCCCGCTGGGTTCGTGCACGATGAAGCTGAACTCGACCTCGGAAATGATCCCGGTCACCTGGCCCGAGTTCTCGAACATCCACCCGTTCGCACCGGACGACCAGACCGTCGGCTACCGCGAAATGATCGGCCAGCTCGAGCAGATGCTGTGCGCCGTGACCGGCTACGCCGGCGTCTCGCTGCAGCCGAACGCCGGTTCGCAGGGCGAATACGCGGGCCTGCTGATCATCAAGAAGTACCACGAGTCGCGCGGCGAAGGCCACCGTAACATCTGCCTGATCCCGTCCTCGGCCCACGGCACCAACCCGGCATCGGCCAGCATGGTCGGCATGCAGGTGGTCGTCACCGCCTGCGACGAGAACGGCAACGTCGACCTCGAAGACCTGAAGAAGAAGGCCGAACAGCACAGCGCCAACCTGGCCTGCGTGATGGTCACCTACCCGTCGACCCACGGCGTGTTCGAGGAAGGCATCAAGGAACTGTGCGAGATCGTGCACGCGCACGGCGGCCAGGTGTACGTGGACGGCGCCAACATGAACGCGCTGGTCGGCGTGGCCGGTCCGGGCATCTTCGGCGGCGACGTCAGCCACCTGAACCTGCACAAGACCTTCTGCATCCCGCACGGCGGCGGCGGTCCGGGCGTCGGTCCGGTGGCGGTGGGCGCGCACCTCGTGCCCTTCCTGCCGAACCAGATGTCGACCGGCTACCAGCGCGACGAGCAGGGCATCGGCGCCGTCAGCGCCGCGCCTTACGGCTCGGCCTCGATCCTGCCGATCTCGTGGATGTACATCGCGATGATGGGCGCCGAAGGCCTGACCGCGGCCACCGAGACGGCGATCCTGAACGCCAACTACATCGCGCGCCGCCTGGCCCCGCACTATCCGGTGCTGTACACCGGCCACGACGGCCTGGTCGCGCACGAGTGCATCATCGACCTGCGCCCGCTGCAGGACAAGACCGGCATCAGCAACGAAGACGTGGCCAAGCGCCTGATGGACTTCGGCTTCCACGCCCCGACCATGAGCTTCCCGGTGCCCGGCACGCTGATGATCGAGCCGACCGAATCGGAGTCGAAGGCGGAGCTGGACCGCTTCATCGAGGCGATGATCACCATCCACGCCGAGATCGTGAAGGTCGAGCGCGGCGAGTACGACCGCATGGACAACCCGCTGAAAGGCGCGCCGCACACCGCCGAGGTAGTGACCGCCGACGACTGGCAGCACACCTACTCGCGCGAAGTGGCCGCCTTCCCGGTGCCGTCGCTGCGCAAGCGCAAGTACTGGCCGCCGGTCGGCCGCGCGGACAACGTCTACGGCGACCGTAACCTGTTCTGCGGCTGCGCCCCGATCGAGGATTACGAATAGTCCTTAGCCTCAAGGGGCCTCGAGAAACCGTAGCGAGCAGGGCTCAGTTCTGGCCGAGAAGCGCAGCCGTACATCCGGTACGGCGAGCATC
>Ga0065165_1002393_pt1 | contig 16097 bp, 10 predicted proteins | sample AraplaMF_Cvi_mMF_FD_63813 | JGI IMG/M metagenome (GOLD analysis project Ga0065165, IMG submission 63813) | Arabidopsis root microbial communities from the University of North Carolina, USA - plate scrape MF_Cvi_mMF (version 2) (version 3) | ecosystem: Host-associated > Plants > Roots >...
CAAGGCGCTGCGGATGTGCGGCTCCACCGCCTGGTAGGCCGTCTCGCCCAGCACCGCGCGCACGGTCTGGCCATGGAGTTCGTGGCGCGGCCGCCCGAAGCCGCGCTCGTAGGCCAGGTTGTTGAAGCGGTAGCGCTCGCCGGCGTCGATGTACGCCACGCGCATCGGCAGTGCGTCGGCCACGGTGCGCAGGCGCGCCTCGCTCTCCTGGAGCGCTCGTTGCGACTCGCGGTACGACGTGACGTCGTTGATGAGCGTGTACAGGCCGAAGACGCTGCCCTGCTCGTCGCGATCCGGGACGACCGTGACCTGCACATGGCGACGGCCTTCGGGGCGCATCATTTCCCGGTCGACGGCGACGTCCTGTCCGTCCAGGGCGGCTCGCAGCCAGGGGCCGATCTCCAGCCGGGCCTGCTCGCCGAAGAAGTCCTCAGCGCTCATCCCGGCCTGGGGCGCCGCTTCGCTGCCGAACCATTGCTGGTACGTCCGGTTGACGAAGCGAAAACGCAGGTCGCGGTCGAGGTAGGAAATCAGGGCCGGCATGTTGTCGGTCACCAGGCGCAGGCGATGTTCGCTGTCGCGCACGGCCTGCTCGGCCGCCTTGGCCGCGGAGATGTCGCGCATCAGCGCGGAGAAGTATTCGACCTTGCCCTGTGCGTCGCGGTGGCAGATGACGATGTGGCTGACCGGAAATTCACGCCGCTCGGCGTCCCAGACCAGCGACTCGCCGACCCAGACGCCGGTGGCCGCCGCGCTGGGCCCGACCTCCGCATTGAACTTCGCGAGCGTCTGCGGAGGATTGAAATGCGCCAGCGTCAACTGCTCGATCGGCGCATCTGGCGCCAATCCGACGCGGCGTCGTGCGGCAGGGTTCATGTAGATCAGCCGACCCTGTGCGTCGTTCTGTATGACGTAGTCGGTCGTCGCGTCGAAGATCGCGGCCAGTGTGCGCAGTGCGCGCTCGGCCAGCACGCGCTCGGTCACGTCGCGGCCGACGGAATGAAGCGTCGGCCGACCCGAAGGATCGCTCAGCAAGCGGTTGGTCCAGGCGACCCAGCGCTGGGCGCCCTGGGCGGACGTCACCCGGTTCTCGTTGGTGGCGGTGGTGCCGGTCGACAGGACGTCCGCAACCACTTTCCTGACGGCGGTGTGATCCGCAGGCTCGATGTAGTCGTACATGCTGTCGCCCAGCATGTCCGCGGGGGTTCGTCCGAAGTGCCTGGCATACGCCGGGTTCACGTAGGTCAGTTCGCCGTCCGGCGTCGCGAGCGACACGAGCTCGGACTGGTTTTCGACGATGGCTTTCACCATCTGTTCGCTGGCGACCAATTGCTTCAGAACCGGCCTCACCTGGTGCTGCTGGGCATAGATGGCCAGCGCGACGATGGCGACGAGCGCCACGGCCAGGATGTTCAGGCGCGACTTCATCGGCGCATAGAGCGTGTCGACATTGGTCCGCACGGCCAGCCCGAGTCCGAAATCCTTGATCGGCGTGAAGGCCGAGAGGACGTTGGTGCCCCGCCGGTCCTTGAGGAACTGCACGCCGTGTTCGCCGAGCAGTGCCCGCGCCACGGGAAGCGCGGCAGCGCCGGTCGCGTCGAACATCGGCAGTTCGAGTCCGGACGGCCGGTACCGGTTGGGTGCACAGACCATCTTGTCGTTGTCGCGACCGCAGATCGCCGCGTCGGACGTGTCGCTGGAGGCGCGGATCTCGGCGAGCAGGCGATCGAACAGCGGCATGCGCTGCTCGGTGAACACCCGCCCGACGATGCGCCCGTCGATCCGGACCTCGGCTTCTGCCAGGAGCAGGTAGCCGTCCTTCCAAGCCAGGAAGGTCGTCTGCTCCGTATTCGCCAGGCGCTGAATGACCTGCGACTTCGGAGGCACGGGACCCGCCTGTGCCACGCGTGCGCCGTTCGCGGCGTAGATCTCCACGCGCGTCAGGTCGGCGGTGAGGGCACTCTCGGCGACCCTTTGCAGGAAGTCCATCGCATCCGTGTCGGCGGGGGTCTTGCTCAGCTTGTCCAGCGCCTGCCGCGCGGCGGGTCGCGTGGCAACGTTTTTCGGGAACAGCAGGCTCACCTCGATGGTGTGGGCCAGCGAGGTCGCGTTCGTCGTGGCGATCAGCAGCATGTCTTTCGACACCGATCGCTCGAAGGTGCCGCGCATCACCGAGAAGCCCGCGACGCCGCCCGCCAGCGCGACCAGCGTGATGACCGCGATCGAGCGGCGCTTGATGCGCTGCTCGGTCGTTTGCAACCTCTTGGGATCGAAGACGTGGGCTGCTTCGTGCAGCATCCACAGGCCCGCCCCGACGACGGAGAGTCCGAACGCGGTCGTCGGCAGCAGCGGGTTGTAGCTCGCCACCTGGTACAGCGCCTCGAGGCCCACGAAGTGTCCGACGATTCCGCCGATGCCGATGGCGGAAACCGCCAGGGCCAACAGCGAGAAGACGAGCGGGCCGAGCCGGGTGGAGCGTCGTTCGTTCAGCCACAACGCGACGCCGGCGAGCAGGAACGCCAGGCTCGCGTTCGGCGACAGTCGGCCGGGATAAGGATGGGTCGCCGTGGGAACCGCACCGGCGTGGGCGATGTCGATGCCCAGGCCGATGCCCGACGCGTTCTCGAACAGGTAGGCCAATGGCAGCGCGACCAGCGCGCCGACGCAGAGGGCCGCGAGCCGGGTGAGCCAGGTGGCCGACGTCGACGGGCGCGAGGCGTTGAAGAGGCACAGGCCTGCCGCAACGAAGAGCAGTGGACCGACGATGCCCGCGTGCTCGAGGCCGGGGACGAGGTGGGCGACGGCGTCGACGGGAAACACCCAGTGCGTGGCCATGGCCGCGCCGAACAGGCCGACGACGACGCCTCCCACGCGCGCGGTTGAAAGGGCCGATTCCCTCATGGCTGTATCCAGTTTCGGTGGTGTCGCGGCGTCGAGTCCGCGTGGCAAGCCTTCGATGGGCTGGCGATACTGAGCCAGAACGCCAGCGCAGCGTACGCGCTGACGACGGTGATGTACACCGGAAATGAGCCCGTGCGGGTGTCATTTTCGGTGAATCGGCTGGCGTCGTGCGTTGGGTGTGTGGGCCGGTCCTGGGGCGCACTGGTCGCTCATCGGCGCCCAAACGACAAAGGGCCCGCATCGCTGCGGGCCCCGTCAATACTGGCTCCTCGACCTGGGCTCGAACCAGGGACCTACGGATTGACTGGCGTTCGCGCAACTGATGGATTGGCCGCGCCAGCATTGACGCGGGCATCTTTCGGCGTCTCATTGATGCTGTCCGGCCAGCAGGCCGCCCCCAGGCCTGCACGAGACGAAGTGCCGCATATGTGACGGGGGTTGGGCCCGGCCCATGGAGGTCTTGCAGCAATAGCGGTCGTTGAAGAGCCGAGCAGGACTGACTCAGTTCAGTCTTCAGTAGCCAGGCTCTCAAAAGATCTGATCTGGTGGCAGTGCTGAAACGCGCCTGACTCGCGCGCCGGCCGCTGCACAGCGGCTCCGTCAAGGACATCCTCAGGTCAAAGTCTTCGATCGCGCACGGGGATCGTGACGACGAAGCGGCTGCCGAGCCCGAGTCCGCCGCTGCTCGCCTCGACGCTGCCGCCGTGGGCTTCGGCGAGTTCGCGCACGACCGCCAGGCCGAGCCCCAAGCCGACTCCGTTGAACTTCAGCGCATGCTGCTCCTGCACGAACGGGTCGAAGACCTCGAGCAAGGCCTGCGGCGTGATGCCGATGCCGTTGTCGCTGACGGTGAACGCCACGGCGTCCGGCGTGCGCTGCACGACGAGGGCGATGTCGCCCCCGGCTGGTGTGTACTTGGACGCGTTGCCCAACAGGTTGCTCAGGATCTGGGTGAGGCGGACTGCGTCACCGCGCATGCCGCCCGGTAAGGACGGCATGTCGAGTCGGAGCGATTGCGTGCGCAGTGCCATCGCATGACGGCAACTGACAAGCGAGTCCTCGATCACGTCTGCGATGTCGACATCGCAGAGTTCCAGCCGCAGCTTGCCGGTGTTGATACGCGACACATCCAGCAGGTCGCTGATCACGCGCGACATGCGTCCGGCCTGCCGCTCGATGATTTCCTGCAGGCGAGGCACATTGTCGGCGGCCACGCGCGGCAGCAGCGTGGCCGTGGTGCACAAGGTCATCAGCGGGTTGCGCAATTCGTGGGCCACGACAGCCAACATTTGGGTCTGGCGGCTCAGCATCAGCTCTGCCTGGCGCTGGCCGCGTTGCGACAACAGCGTCGCCTGCAACAGCTGCTCGTTGACCTTGCGCAGTCGCGCCAACGTTGTCCGGGCTCTCCGGCCGTTTGCGGCTGCCCGGGTAGCGGCATGATGACCGAACATGGGGACACGTGACGCCGCGCGGCCGAGAGCAGCTGCCGCGCTGTAGCTTGGCGTGGAGAGCTTCTTCGTGAAAGGCAGCCCAACGGGCACGTCGCACGGGTGAAGGGTGACAGGCATTGCAGCGTCCTTCCGATACGGAGCGCATGTGGATCAGGCGGGAAGTCCTGTCGCCCCTTCGAGGAGACGAATCGCCACCCTCGGAATGCGAAGGCTTCCGTTTTTGAGATGGGGAGCGCTCCGTCAGCGATTCTGCCGGGCCGTCCCGGCCCGGTCTGTTCGCTGGCGAACACAGGGGCGCAACGTTGCTTACCGCACAGACGCTCTGTCGACCCGCGGCTAACGTGCCGCTGTACTCCGAACGCGGAAGGGCACACCATGGTCAGGAAGCACCGATTGCAGCCGGTCGAGACCGAGCCGCCAGTGGTCGCCGCACCCCCCAGGGCGGACGATCTGCCGTTGATGGCCTCGCTGGGCATACGCTTCGAGGACGGCGCGTATCGTTTCGCTTGCATCCTGTACGACAACCTGCACGATGCGGCCAATTTTGCACGTCTTGTCGGGGCCGGTCGCAACAAAGGCATGCGACAGGCCGCGGCGACTCGGGCTACACGAACGTAGCCAAGCGAGAAGAGATCGTCCAGGCGCAAGCCGACGGGCTCATCCGCGATGACATCGCCGCGATGGCCGACGGCGTGCACAAGCGAACCTTGTGATCGCCAAGAGGCCCCTGTTGCTGCCGAAGGTCAAGACGGGCTCGCCAATCGTTCGAAGCCGGCGCAAACGCACGCTCGTCGCGATGCACTGCGATCGCAGAGAAACTGTCGGCTCCAGACATTCAATTGATCAACTCATCCCTGGCGAGCAGGGCTTCGGGTCTGGGTAAAGAGAGCTCAGCGCCGCCACTTGCCCGCAGAAGGTGCGGCTTCAGGCAGCTGAGTCAACCTGTCAATTGCCGTCTTGAATTGCGTCAGAGTTGTTTCGTTTCGCCAACCTTGCCACTCAGGTACGCGTTCGTGCACAGGGGCCATTGCCAGATCGACAAAGTCCGACGCCAACGCGTAAGCACCGATCTCAGCTGCGTCAATTGCGGCACAGACATGCACAGCCTCCCAGGCATCAGGTTCTCTTCGCTCGCTATCCACAATCGTCCACAGCCCGTGGAGATAGTTCTCAAAGTGTTTGCGCGCGGATGAAGATCGGCTGTCAATTGTCTTGACGGCTTGCCGCATGTCGCGCCGAAGTTCGAGCGGTGTCATGTACCTCAGATCGGAGAAGCCATCGTCAATGGTGGCCCCCGAACTTGGCCCAGCTTTGCGCACCGGGATTCGACGGCCGGGAGGCCGGGGCCGCCATCGGAGTTCAAGGCTGCACCTTCCAGCGAAAGTAATCTGTGCGGTAGCAGACGCAACAGCGAAGTCTGCGTCCTACACAACGGCGGTCCAAGGGACGACTCTCCGGACTGACTGGACTCGCCGCCCTGATCGATGTGTGCGGTCATTTCGAGAGGCGGACCACCCCAATGTCAGCCTGACGGCGAGGGCCGGGCTGTCAATCCGCAGGCCCTTCACCGAATGTTCGCTAGCGAACATACTGGCCGCCGCCGAGAGTCTATAGTCGCCATCATCGATGGCTTGGAAGGCACGCGTTCCTTGCCGGCTCCGACAATTTGACGGAGCTTTGCTACATGGTTCTTTCCCCCGATCCGAAGCAGAACCAGCTGCTCGCTGCGCTGCCCGACGGAGAGTGGCAGCGCTGGCTTCCCCAGCTTGAGTGGGTGGAGTTGCCGCTGGGGCAGGTGCTCTACGAGCCCGGGCGCACCCTCAGTCACGTCTACTTCCCGACCACCGCCATCGTCTCCCTGCTGTACGTGATGGAGAACGGCTCGTCGGCCGAGATCGCCGTGGTAGGCAACGAGGGCATCGTCGGGATCTCGCTGTTCATGGGCGGTGAATCGACGCCGAGCCGCGCCGTGGTGCAAAGCGCCGGTTCCGGCTTTCGGCTCAAGGCGTCGACGATCAAGGACGAGTTCAACCGCGCGCCGGTGCTGCACCTGCTGCTGCGCTACGCGCAGGCGCTGATCACCCAGATGGCGCAGACGGCGGTGTGCAACCGCCACCACTCGCTCGATCAACAGTTGTGCCGTTGGCTGCTGCTGAGCCTGGATCGCTTGAGCAGCGCCGAGCTGGTGATGACGCAGGAACTGATTGCCAACATGCTGGGCGTGCGCCGCGAAGGCGTTACCGAGGCTGCGCTGAAGCTGCAAAAGGCCGGACTGATCAGTTATGCACGCGGGCGCATCACGGTGCTCGATCGGCCGGGCCTGGAGCAGCGCACCTGCGAATGCTATGCGGTCGTGAAGAAGGAATACGACCGGCTGCTGCCCGAGCGGATGGCCCGCTGAGCAATCTTGTGTGCGCTGGCAGACGGTGACGCGGCCGCGCAGGCCCCAGACTGCTTGCGCCATGAAAAACATCGAGAACGGCCTGATCGAACTGCTTCCGCGCACAGACCGCCAACGCCTGCTCGCTGCGGGAGGGGCGGTCGACGTGACGCTCGCCGAGGTTCTCAGCCAGGCGGGCGAGCCAACGCGTCACGTCTATTTCCCGATGGATGGTTTCGTATCGCTGATCTCTCGGGTAGACGACCACCCCGGGCTGGAGGTCGGCATGGTAGGCCGCGAGGGCATGCTGGGGGTGCATGTGGCGCTGGGCGTGCCGGTCGCCCCGCTGCACGCGGTGGTCCAAGGACCGGGCACGGCCTTTCGTATCGCCGTCTCGCCGTTCCGACGCGAGTTGGCACGCAGCGCCGCGCTTCAGCGCAGTCTGGCCCGCTACGTCAACGTGCTGATGGCGCAACTGGCCGGCTCGGCCGCTTGCCTGCGATTCCACCAGATCGGCCCGCGCCTGGCGCGTTGGCTGCTGATGAGCCAGGATCGTGCGCAGTGCGACCACTTCCACATGACCCACGAGTTCCTGGCCTACATGCTGGGCGTGCGACGCGTCGGCGTGACGGCCGCGGCGGGCGTTCTGCAGGCCGGAGGCCTGATTGAATACCACCGTGGCGAGTTGCGGGTGGTGAACCGGGCCGGCCTGGAGGCAGCAGCCTGCAGCTGCTACCTCGCAGACCGGCGCATCTACGGCCTGTCGATCGGCCGTGCACCGGGGCCGGCGATCGACGCGGTCTGATCACCGCTTGCGCTGGCGATCCGGTGTCGCCGGCGCAATCGCCGGAATCGCCTGCGCTGGCGTTCCCGGCTTCGCCACCGGTGCCTGCGCCTGCTTGGGCTTCTTCACTTCCTTGTTGCCGTGCTTGCGTTCTTTGGACATGGTGGCTTCCTGGTCTCAGCGCGGCTTGGACACGCCGTTCTCATCCGAAAGAATGATCTCGACGCGGCGGTTCATCTGCCGGCCAGCGGCGCTGTCGTTGCTGGCGACTGGGTGGAGTTCGCCGTAGCCGCGCGTGCGCAGCCGGTCGGCCATGACGCCCTGGTCGATCAAGGCCATGCGCAAGGTTTCAGCACGGCGCGTCGACAGGTCGGCGTTGCCACGTTCGGTCCCCTGGCTGTCAGTGAACCCCTCGATCATCGCGGTGCGCTTCGGGTGGTTCTTCATGAACTCGACCAGCTTGCCCATGTCGCGGACGCCACCAGCGCGCAACTGCGCGCGGTTGGAATCGAACAGCACGTCGCCCAGTGTGATCACGTCGCCGCGGTCGGTCTGCTTGGAGCCCAGGGCCTTCAGCTGCACCTCCAACTCGGCTGCACGCTCCTTGTCCTGCTGCGCGCCAGCGGTGGCGACAGCCAGTTCCGCGCCCTTTGCCTGGGTCGCTGTGCGGGCCGCGGCGACATCGCGCGCCGCTTTGTCGCTGACGCTGCCTGCCTTCGCATCGGCGGCAGCCTTGTCCCAGGTCTTGGCGTTCGCGGCCTCGCGCGCGATGGCCACGCGCTGCTGGGCCAAGTAAGCGAAATGGTCGACGCTGCGCAGGGTGTCGCCGCGCGCGCGGGCCGCGTCGCCAGCTGCGAGAGCTTCGCGCGCCTGTGTCATCTCCGGCCCTGCGTACTCAACGGCCTTCGGATCGCCTTGCAGCATCTCGTAGCTGGCGTGGGCGCGGTCGAGGCCGGCGTTGGGCTGAGGCACGGTGCCGCAGGCCATCAGCGCGGCAGACAGTGCGGTGACGGTGAAGATCGAAAGCGTGTTCATTGGGTACCTCCGGTGGTTGCGGCCTTGCGAGCCTCATCGGCTGCCTTGCTGGACTTGGCGGTCTGCATCTTGCGCACCGAGAGCTGGGCATCGAGCTGGCTCTCTTCTGCCAGTTGCCTCGCGAGCACGTAGTCCTTCGTCGCCGCGGCCTTCTGCGCAGCGGCAAGCTTGTCGGTGGCCAGGCGCGTCTCCGTGGGCGCATATGCCGGCGCGCCGTCGACGGCCGCGCTGTCGACAGCGGCCTTGGCGCTGGCCAGTTGCTCGGTCGGAGGCGGTGCGGTGGCGCAGCCGCCGACAACGATGACCATCAGCCCGGCCAGGACGATGGAACGGGGGGCCTGCGGAAACGACAGGCGATGCACATGCATGAGTCTCATGAAGGGACTCCTTTTCGATGGGAGGGAAACAGGGGAGGACGGTGGGGTGGTCTGCGGCTGCACCCCTTGACGCATACGTAGCTCGGCGTGCGATGTCACATTGGCGCCGCCGATACCCGACCATGGCAGCTATCGGCGCTGCAGTCTGTTTGCTAACGCACACAGGGTTTGCGGAGAGACGACGGACTCGGCGGCTTCCTGGCGGCCCGTCGCTCCCGAGGGAGCGGGCCTGTCCGGATTTCTGTGTGCGAGGCGGTTGAGATGGAATGGATTGTTGGCTGAACCGCCTATCGACTGCCGTGCGCCGGCAGAGTGAATCGCTCCTCGCAGACCACGGCGAACTGGTTCATCGCGGAGCGCCACTCCTTGGCTGCGCGGCCCCAGTCGGCCGTGATGGTGCGCAACGCCAGCCAGATCAACTTGGTGGCCGCGTCGTCGCTGGGGAAGTGCCCGCGCGTCTTGATGATCTTGCGCAGCTGGCTGTTGACGCTCGCCGGCGGAGGCGGAGCAGTTGATTCGTCAGTGGCCTGCTGAGCAGATCAGGGCGACGCCGATGCCGAAGGTCAAGTGAGCGTCCCGACCCAAGGCACCTCCGGCTGCAACGCCTGATCCGCAGGCAGACCTGTTCTAGGCGTCTCCGTTCTCACGGCGCGTGTGCATCGCCTGGTCAACCACTGGTGGGGCGTGCGATCCACAGGCGGCAGGAAAACGTCGACCAGCGATGAGGCGTTGGCGGGCCGCTCCGACCCAAAGACGGACTCGATGACGCAGTCGGGAATGCCCAACCACAACTGCGCGGCGTCGAACTCCACATTGGAGGGCATCTGCTCTGGAGGAAATCCCGCGCGGTCCCAGCTCTCCAGTTTGTGCGCGGACCGGGCCGCGAAAGCAGGTGAGACCTCGGCGGCCTCGAACATCGCGTGAACGGCAGCGTGCGCCCGTTCGATCTGCTGGGGCGACGCGCCCGCCACGCTGATCACCACGTTCTCGCGAGGAAGCACGGGAGTCTCGTCGTTTCCATCAGTCACGTGGATCGCGAAGGCCTTGCGCACGAGGCGCTCGAATCGGTACTCGAAGGCGGCCCAGGGCACGCCGAGTTCGTCCTTCGCGGGCGTTCTGATGTCATTCGTGAAGGCCTCGTGGGCGTCGTGCAGCAGCGCGGCGAACTGGCCGTGCACGTCGAGGTGGAACTCGCGCACGGCGATCTCGCAGACCAGCAGCGAGTGCTCGGCGACGCTGTACGGACGGCAGGTACCTGAAGAACAACGTGCCGGTGAACTACGGATCAGTGTCGATATCGGGCGTAACGACCGGCTATGCCGGCATTCAGTTCGCCGACACCGCGAAGCTGTACACGTTGATGGTCAATACAAACGACGGCGCGGCACCTACAGCAGCCAGCGACAGGAACTCGTCGAGCAGTGGGTGCACTACGCCTGCCTGACCGACGACTTCGTCAGCATGTGCGTGCGACCGACGGTCGAGAACTTCATCTTTGCAGCGAGCTACTCGGGTGACCCAGCAGTTCGCCAACGGCCTGCGCGACGCTCACCAGTTCGAGTTCGGATCGAGCCGCGGCTCGGCTGAGAAGACGGAGCTGTTGGCCCGTGCGCCGGCAGTCAAGTAGGGATGGAGATGCGGCAGTGCAGACGTTTGGACGCGACCGGCGGTGACCTTGGTGCCGGATTGTTTCAATGCGGAAATGGGAGCGTGCAGGCCCATAGAATCTGCGCCGCCAGCCGCCCCTCCTCCTCCCAAACCTTGCGGCTGGCTTTCCTCGGCGTCAGCCCTCGCGGGTTGGCGCCGATTTCTCATTGAGGATGTCGGCTATCCACGCCTCTTAGTGCGCGGCTGCGAAATCCGAGGTCCTTGACCAGGGGCTGGCACAGTCGCAGCGCGGCGCCCCTCAACTTCCGGGTAGCGGTTCCGTCATCTTTGATCCAAGCCTGCAGTTGTCGGCACGGGGCCACTTCGCATAGACTGGTCATCGATAAGAGCGCATAGCGCCAAAGTCGAATTCAACTGCGGCTCCAGGGAGGAATGCGTCAGGCGCCATGCATGGCGTTCGCCGAACCAAACCACACTCGAATGACGCAACTGGCCTAGTCAATCTTTGGCTCCAGCCCAGGTGTGTTTCGCTGACTTCTTCTGATTCGCAATAGAAGCCGCGCGCATTGCCGCGTGAGGTTCCGTTGCGCTCCACTGAACCACATTCGCTAAGCAGCCATGCAACAGATCTCTTCCTCGACACCGTTGAATCGGATGTACCTTGCGGTCTTGGCAGTACGCAGGCGCCTCAAGTCATGTGCGCTGCACCTTGCGACATTGGCAATTCTTCTATTCCCTCTTACGCATGAAGCGCACGCGAGTGGCACGGTGACGCCGCTCCGGGCCAGCAATGCGGGCTGCTACACGACCAACTGGACGACTTCCGAGTTCTCCGGTGATTGCCGCAGCAGTGTGGGAGCGACGATGGCGGCTCTCAAGGCGTACTGGACCGGCCACGACCACTGCTTGTCCATCGAAATGATCGTGGAGCCGGATCCTGCCGTGAAACCAAGCCGAAGCACTGGGTTCAGCGCATGGTGCCAGCTAAGCAACGAGCGCTATGTCGTCCAGGGACTCATCTCGCGCGGCGATGCGGCGCAGTGCCCCGGCAACGCATCCGCGACGCCCGATCAGTGTGAGTGCAACAGTGGGTTCAGGCCCTATCTCAAGGGGTCGCTTTGCAAACCGCCGGTCGACCCGAACCCGCCGCACAATCCTCCACCATGTGATCCGGCGAAAGGCAATCCGATCTATCCGCTGCGAGGGGTGAAACGCGAGTTCATTGACACCGGCGTGCGCGTGGGCGAGCTGAAGCTGCGGTTGACATACGACACCACGAGCAAGTCGCCGATGCAAGACGGGGCGCAGCTGGAAGTCGGTACCGGAGCCCTCGGCGCGTTGTGGTTCAGCAGCTTGCATCGCAAACTGGAGGCGCAGGCCGGAGGGCAGTCGATTCTCGCTCATCGCGGCGACGGGCGCATCGCAAGCTTTGCTTCCAATGGCAATGGCGGCTTTACGACGCCGGCGGATGGACAGGACAAGCTGCTCCCTGCCAACGGTGGCTACCGCTACGTGAACATGGTTGACGGCAGTCAGGAGATCTATGACGCGAGCGGCTTGCTCACGTCGATCACCTGGGCCACGGGTCGAAGTGTCAACCTCACCTACAGCACCGAGACTTGGTCGACCGTGGCTTCGGAAGGGCAATCGTTCAGCGTGACCGGCACGCAGACCATTCGTTTCGGCGCGGACACGCGCTGGCTCGTCCTGTCTGTGAGCGGGGCCGCTGCGTGCACCAACGCATACTTTGGTTTGGACCCCGCGCCCAACACCGCCAAATCCTGCCAGCAGTTGGCGGTTCAGCCTTCCACGGTGCCCAAGGGTGGGCTGTTGCTGACTGCTCAGGACAACGACGGACGCCAGATCGGCTTCGGCTACAACAGTGCTGGCCGATTGGTTCAAGCGACAGACGCTGCGGGTCAGGCAATTGCGATTGGCTACGACGCACAAGACAACCTGAGCAGCGTCGCCTGGCCCGATGGCCGCAGCCGTACGTATGTGTACGAGAACTCGGCCTTTCCGTGGGCGTTGACCGGTATGGTGGACGAGCGCGCGGTGCGCAAGTCGACATTCGGCTACGACGCCGCGGGCCGCGCGATCAGCACCGAGTACGCCGGTGGTGTCAACAAATACATCGCCAGTTACGCGACCCCACCGAGCGTCGCCATGACGGAAGTGGACGACACCACCCGGCAACTGGTGGTGCGCACGCACGCCTGGGTGGCTCCTCTGGGCACCGCTGTTGCTGAGCCCAATGGCTCCAGTGCGAGCCTGAGCGCCACCACGGTCAATGGCAAGAGCTACCTGTCGGGCCAAAGCCAGGCAGCCGGCGCAGGCTGCGCGGCGAGCAGCAAAGCGCAAACCTACGATGCGAACGGCAATGTCGCGAGCCGGAATGACTTTAACGGTACGAGGAGTTGCTCGGCCTACGACTTGAACCGCAACCTGGAGACGAGCCGGGCAGAGGGACTTGGCCTGTCGCAGGCCTGCAGCGCGGTGATCGCTGCCAATGCAAGCCTGCCTGCCGGTGCACGCAAGACCAGCACGCAATGGCATCCCGATTGGCACTTGAGCGTCAAGGTGGCAGGGCCTGGCCGCATCACGACGAGCGTCTACAACGGCCAGCCTGACCCGTTCAATGGCAACTCCGTCGCCAGCTGTGCACCCGCTACCGCTCTGCTGCCCGACGGTAAGCCGATCGCGGTGCTGTGCAAGAAGGTCGAGCAGAGCACGACAGACACCGACGGGCACCTGGGCTTCAGTGCGGCACTGCAGAGCGGCGTGACCAACCGCGTGTCGACGTGGACCTACAACCAGTTTGGCCAGATGTTGACCGCCAAGGGCCCGCGCACGGCGGTGAACGACACGACGACCAATACCTACTATGCTGACACCACGGTCGATCACATGGTGGGTGACCTCAAGACGGTCACTAACTCGGCCGGTAAGGTGACTAGCTACAACAAGTACAACAAGCTGGGCCAGCTGCTGCAAAGCACTGATTCGAACGGCAACGTCACGATCAACACCTACGACGCGCGGCAACATCTGCTGACCAGCAGCTTGGCCGGCGAGACGACCACCTATGCGTATGACGCGGTGGGGCAACTTGTGCAGGTGACGCAGTTCGATGGCAGCTGGGTTGCCTACGAATACGACGACGCACAACGCCAGAAGGCAGTGAAGGACAACCTGGGTAACCGCATCGAGTACCAACTGGACAACGCGGGTAACAAAACTGGCCAGAGCCTGAAGGATCCAACGGGCAACCTGAAGCGAGGCCTCGCGCGCATCATGGACGCGATCGGGCGCGCACAACAAAGCACTGGCAGGGAGTGAGGACCATGAAGCATTTGCAAAGGCTGCCGCTCCGCGGCACGGTCACGTTGTTCTCGGCGCTGCTGGCCCACGCTGCGCTAGCTCAAACCCTACCGTCACCCCCGGTGTCGCCAGCGCCAGTGACGACCTACGAATACGACGCGCAAGGCAATCGGACCAAGGTCACGAAGGCTCCCGGTGTCATCGGCCTGAATCTGGAGACCAAGGCGACCTACGACCCGCTGAACCGCGTGAAGGACAGCACAGACCCGAGGAACGGCAAGACGCAGTTCCAGTACGACGGTGGGGACCGGACGATACAGGTCACCGACCCTCGCAATCTCATCACGCAGTACCAGCGCAATGGGTTCGGTAGTGCGACCCAATTGGTCAGTCCGGATACCGGTACCGCCACTCAGACCTACGACGAGGAAGGCAATCTCAAGACGCGCGTCGACAGCCGAGGCGTTACCGAGACCTACACCTACGACGCGCTGAACCGGCTGACCACGATTGCCTACACTCAGGCAGGGCAGGCGACGCAGACGGTGAGTTGGGGCTACGACATGACAGGCACCGGCTACGCCAACGGCATCGGGCGGCTGAGTCGCACGGATCACCCGAATGGCGCGTCGCGCTTCATGTACGACCCGCAGGGCCGAGTGACAGATGCGATCCAGGCAATCTACGCTGCCGGCGGAGGCAACAGTGCGACCGTCACGACCACTGTCAAGTACGGCTATACGCTGGGGCGACTGACAAGCATCACGTATCCGTCCGGGCGCAAGCTGGTGTTGACCTACACCGGCGGGCAGGTGACGGCGCTGAGCCTGGCCAAGGATGCAAGCAGTACCGCAGCGCCGTTGATCAGCCAGTTGAAGTGGGAGCCCTTCGGCCCTGTGAGCAGTTGGCAGTGGCAAATGACGAGCGGGCCGGTGCCGCACGAGCGCTTCTACGATCAGCATGGGCGCATCGTGCGCTACCGCTTGGGGAGCGTATTCAGAGACATTACCTATGACGCAGCCGACCGGATCGTCAGCTATACGCACTTGCTGGTCAGCAATGGCACGGCGCAGCCGGGGCTGGACCAGAGCTTCGGGTATGACGAGAACGGCCGTGTGATCAGTGTCACGACGGCCACCGCGAGCTGGGCGATCGCGTATGACTCCAACGGCAACCGCACGAGCGTGAGCCTGAACGGCAGTCCGAGCGTGTACACCACCTCGGCCACGAGCAACCAGCTGACCAGCATCACCAATCCTGCGCGCAGCTTCGGCTATGACAACGCCGGCAACACCATCAGCGACAGCACGAACTACACGGCAACCTATGGACTCACGGGAATGCTGGCGACGCTTACCAAGGCTGGCGTGACGAGCACCTTCAGCTACGACGCAGACAAGCGGCGTATTCGCAAATTCACGACCTCTGGAACGAGCAGCACGCGCATTTTCGTGTACGACCTAGACGGGCAACTTCTGGGTGAGTACGACTCTGCGGGCGTGGCGCTGAAAGAGTACGTGTGGCTGGGCGCTACGCCGATCGCCATGTTCACCGCCGATCCGAACAACGCCAGTAACCCGCCTTGGGTATATTTCATCCATGCCGACCACCTCGACACACCTCGGCTTGTTTTTGACCAGAACGGCGGCCGTCGATGGCGCTGGCTGGCTGAGCCTTTTGGGACGACGGCACCTGATACCAACCCGGACAACCTCGGAGCCTTCACACTGAATATGCGGTTCCCGGGTCAATATGCGGATGCGGAGACGGGGTTGTTTTATAACTACTTCCGAAGCTACGACAATTCGCGAGGGAGCTACACTACCTCGGATCCGATAGGGCTGGCTGGGGGAATTAACACGTACACCTATGCGAATGGAAACCCATTGAGCCTGACAGATCCGAAGGGCTTAGATGCAGTGTCGTGCTCAATGGGGGGCGAGTGCGATCCAGGAGATCTTCCATCGGAGCCGGAGAAGTATCCACCGTCCAACAATCCGATCAATTGCGAACTGGCGTGCAATATCGCATATGGACCCGTCTGTGCTGCACTTTCCGCGGGTGCAGGAAGGCTGGGCGGACCTGGTGCTTCCCTTGAGGTTGGTGGTGCTTGCCAGATAATGAAGTTTCGGATGTGCGAAAAGAAGTGTGAGCCTGAGAAGCCTTGCTCCTGAAGGATGGTGTGCCGATGAAATGCCCACGTTGCGGAACGCTCTTGTCGATCTGGCAAATCTTGCAGC
>Ga0065165_1002394_pt1 | contig 16083 bp, 17 predicted proteins | sample AraplaMF_Cvi_mMF_FD_63813 | JGI IMG/M metagenome (GOLD analysis project Ga0065165, IMG submission 63813) | Arabidopsis root microbial communities from the University of North Carolina, USA - plate scrape MF_Cvi_mMF (version 2) (version 3) | ecosystem: Host-associated > Plants > Roots >...
CACCTGATCGTGCACCGTCTTGTTGAGGATCGGTAACATGAACTCGACGCGGCGATCGAAGTTGCGCGGCATCCAGTCGGCCGAGGAGATGAAGACCTTGGCGCCGTCGCCCGGCAGTCCCTTGCCGCTGCCGAACGCCCAGATCCGGCTGTGCTCGAGGAAGCGGCCGACGATCGACTTGACCCGGATGTTTTCCGAGAGCCCGGGCACCCCGGGGCGCAGGCAGCAGATGCCGCGGATGATCAGGTCGATCTCGACGCCGGCGGCGCTCGCCTCGTAGAGCTTCTCGATCACCGCGGGATCGACCACCGAGTTCATCTTGGCCCAGATCGCGCCGGGCCGTCCGGCATGGGCATGCGCGATCTCGGCGTCGATCAGCGCGACCAGGTCGTTCCGCAATCCCCGCGGGCTGAGATGGAGCAGTTCGAGCGCCGCGGGTTCGACATAGCCGGTCACGTAGTTGAACAATTGCGCCGCATCGCGCCCGACGCGCGGATCGGCGGTGAAGAAGCTCAGGTCGGTGTAGATGCGCGCAGTGATCGGGTGGTAGTTGCCCGTCCCGAAGTGGCAATAGGTGCGATACTGCCCGCTCTCCCGGCGAACGACCATCGAGACCTTGGCGTGGGTCTTCCAGTCGATGAAGCCATAGACCACCTGCACGCCGGCGCGCTCCAGCGCGGTCGCCCAATAGAGGTTCTGCTCCTCGTCGAACCGCGCCTTCAATTCGACCACCGCAGTGACCGACTTGCCCGCCTCGGCGGCGGCGATCAGCGCGTTGATCACCGCGGGCTGCTTGCCGGCGCGGTAGAGCGTCTGCTTGATCGCGACCACGTCGGGGTCGCTCGCCGCCTGGCCTAGGAACGAGAGCACCACGTCGAAGCTCTCATAGGGGTGGTGGACAAGGATGTCCTTGGCCCGGATCGCGGCGAAGCAGTCGCCGCCATATTCGCGGATCCGCTCGGGGAAGCGCGCCGAATAGGGCGTGAACTTGAGGTCGGGCCGATCCTCGTCGACCAGCATCGACAGGTCGCCGATCCCGATAAAGCCGCCGGTCTCGGTGAGCAGGGCCTCCGAACCGCCCAGTTCCTCCTTGAGCACCGCCTCGAGATCGGGGGCGATGCCCTCCTCCATCTCGAGACGAATCACCCGTCCCCGCCGCCGGCGCTTGATCGCCGAGCGGAAGGTCATGACGAGATCCTCTGCCTCTTCCTCAATCTCGATATCGCTGTCGCGCAGCACCCGGAACGCTGCTGATCCGAGCACGTCGTAGCCGGGGAACAGCAAATGCGAGAAGCGCTTGAGCAGCACCTCGACCGCGACATAGCGCGCCGGATCGCCCGGCAGCCTGACGAAACGCGGCATCGTCGTCGGCAGCAGGACCAGCTCGCGGATCGGCTCGCGATCGGAGCGGCGGACGAGATCGAAGATCACGCTCGATCCCTGGTTGGGGATGAACGGGAACGGATGCGCCGGATCGAGCGCCTGCGGCGTCAGGATCGGGAAGATCTGCTCGCGGAAATGGTTCTGCAGCCATTCCTCGGTCTCGTCCTCGATCTCGCCGGGCTCTAGGACGTGGATACCGATCTCGGCGAGCTGGACGCGGATGTCGTGCCACACGCTCTGCTGGCTGTCGGCGAGGATCTCGGCCTCGTCGGAGATCGCCGCGAGCTGCTGCCCCGGGGTGCGGCCGTCGGCCGAGCGCGCCTCGACGCGCTGGAGCTGCTGCCCCATCAGTCCGGCGACGCGGACCATGAAGAACTCGTCGAAGTTCGATCCCGAGATCGACAGGAACCGCAGCCGCTCGAGCAGCGGGTGCGCGGGGTTGCACGCCTCTTCCATCACGCGGCGATTGAAGGCGAGCCAGCTCAGCTCGCGGTTGAAATAGCGCTTTACCGGCTCACCTGGGAGATCGGTCATCAAGGGTCCCTCTTCGGCCCGCTTTCTTGCTGCCTTGGTCATGGCCCTAGGGTTCGTCCGTTTCGGTTATGAGACCATTTGCCGCGAGCACCGCGCGCATCGACGGGATCGACAGCCGATTGTCCGCCGCCTCCATCTCCAGCACGTCGGCAACGCGCAGGATCGCGACATGGCTGCGCTCGATTCGCTTCGCCAGCCAGGCGATCACCTCGGGCTTGGCATGGAGCAGGTGCCGCGCGAACGCATGCTCGATCAGCAAGGGGATCAGCGCGTCGTCGGGCGGCCCGAGTTCGAGCAGCGGCGACGCAGCGAGCCGCGAACGCAGGTCCGGCAGCCGGACGTCCCACACCGGCGGCGCGGCCTCGGCGACGATCAGCAGGGGCCGGCGCTCCTGCTGCGCCTGGTTCCAGGCATGGAAGATCTCGGTCTCGCTCGCCCGGTCGGCATCGTCGAGGATCCGCCCGCCGCTCTTGGCCGCGAAGATCCGCGCGAGCAGGCTGCGCCCGGACTTGCGCGGGCCGGTCAGCAGCGCCGACATCACCGGCCAGGTCGCCCAATGTTCGAGCTGGTGGACGGCGCGCGCGTTCGATTCGCCGACAAGGAATTCCGTCTCGCACGTCTCGGGCAGTCCGAGCGGCAGGCGCAATTGGCTCATTTGGCCGCCGGGCTGCTCGTCGCCTGCGGCGTCGGCGTGGCAGCCGGTCGCGCGGTCCCGCCGCGGCGGATGAGCAGCACGCCCGGCCCTTCCTGCACTTGCCAGCCGCGCGCCTCGAGCGCGGCGCGCAGCCCGCCGATCGCGCCGTCATAGCCGACGCGCATCACCGAGATTCCGCCCAGCGCGAGGCTGGTGGTCACTGCCGAGCGCACGCCGGGTACCCCGCGCACTGCCGATTCGGACGCGGTCAGCGCCCCGGCATTGGGCGTGTCGACCTGCACGGTGAAGCTCGCGGTGGCGCCGCCGCTGGCGCTCGGCGTCGGCGTGGGTTCGGCTTCCGCCGCGGCGGCCGCAGCGGCTTCCGCGGCCAGTTCCTCGGCGGTCTTGACCCGTGGCGGCCGCGCCGCGAGCAGCGCATCGGGGCGCAGCAGTCCGGAGGCGAGCGCTTTCTGATAGGCCTGGTCGAGCCGCTGGATGCCGGCGTCGAGCAGCGCATCGAGCGAATCGCCATTGTCGACGCGCAGCGCGAAGCTGGTGACCGGGCGGCGATCGGGCCCATGGGTGGCGGCGAACACGCCGACGACCGGCCCGCCGGGATATTCGCGACGCAATTGCACTTCGGCGACGAGTACGTCCGATGCGCCATATTGGTCGAGCACCGTCCGCCACCAGTTGCGGCCACGGCGCAGCGTCTGGCCCTCGTTGATCAGCATCGCATCGGGGCCGGTGCCGCGCAGCCGGACATAGTCGATCGTGCTGCCGCCGGCGCGGAAGCGATTCCAGGCGCGCGACCAGGCGGTTTCGCGCTCGAACACGCGACCGACGCCGCCGGAGAATTCGAGGGGGACGAGCAGCATCGGCGCCGAACGCGACACCGCGGTCGACACCCCCAGGATCGCGCCCGCCTTGTTACGATCGAACAGCACGCCCAGCCGCGCGATATAGCGTCCCGGCCCGATCTGCTCGCGCTCGACGACGATGCCGGTGACCAATGCGTCGAGCGCCGAATCGCCCATCGACGATTTCTTGCCGGTGAGCCGCTGCGAGAGCATCTCCCAGCCCTTGCGCTGCGCGAGCCGCCAGCCGCCCTGCCGCGCCGCGTCGGCATCCTTGCCCTTCACGTCTACCTGGACGCCCGAAACCTCGAAGCTGCCCGAGGCGTCGATCGGCACCGCACTCGCCCCGCCGCCCTCGCCTTGCGCCATCACCATGCCCGATCCCGCTAGAGCGAGCGCGCCGGCCAGACCGATGGTGAGCGAAATGCGGGACAACTGCATGCGCGGCCCTTTTGGCGAAGCGGGCGCGGGAAGCCAAGAAGTATCCTCACCGTGTCCTTTTCTCGTCACCCCGGCCTAGTGCCGGGGTCCACCGTGCCGCTGCACGAGAGGCCAGCGCTTTCAAGCGACGCCCCTGCGCCGATCGAGGCTACGGTCGCATTCCCTTTATCGGTGCGGTCAATTCCCTCGGGCTTCTCCGGTGCGGATCGGTGGACCCCGGCACAAGGCCGGGGTGACGGAAGAAGAAGTCGGCGCTAAGCGCATCCCATGACCGACCCCAAAGCCTACACCTACGCCCAGGCGGGCGTCTCGATCGCGGCCGGCAACGCGCTGGTGCGCGCCATCGGCCCGCTGGCCAAATCCACCCGCCGTCCCGGCGCCGACGCCGCGCTGGGCGGGTTCGGCGGGGTATTCGATCCCAAGGCGGCGGGGTTCAAGGATCCGCTGCTCGTCGCCGCGAACGACGGTGTCGGCACCAAGCTCAAGCTCGCGATCGAACATGACGCGCATGACGGCGTCGGCGTCGATCTCGTCGCGATGTGCGCCAACGACCTGATCGTCCAGGGCGCCGAACCCCTGTTCTTCCTCGACTATTACGCCAGCGGCAAGCTGGTGCCCGAGACCGCCGAGCGCGTGATCGCTTCGATCGCCGAGGGCTGCCGTCAGGCCGGCTGCGCGCTGATCGGCGGCGAGACCGCCGAGATGCCCGGCATGTATGCCGAGGGCGATTACGACCTTGCCGGCTTCTGCGTCGGCGCGGTCGAGCGCGACCAGTTGCTCGACGGCAGCGCGATCCGCCCCGGCGACGTGCTGCTCGGGCTGGCCTCCACGGGCATCCACTCGAACGGCTTCTCGCTGGTCCGCCGACTCGCCGCCGACAAGGGCTGGAAGCTCGATCGCCCGGCGGTGTTCGATCAGGATGTGATCCTGCTCGACGCGCTTATGGCGCCGACGCGGATCTATGTCGCGAGCCTGCTTCCCCAACTGCGCAAGGGCGCGATCCGTGGGCTCGCCCACATCACCGGCGGCGGCCTGCTCGAGAACGTCCCGCGCGTTCTCCCCGAAAATTGCCACGCTCGCATCGATGCGGCAGCCTGGCCCCTTCCCCGCCTGATGGCGTTCCTCCAGGCGCAGGGGAATATCGAGCCCGAGGAGATGGCGCGCACCTTCAATTGCGGAATCGGCATGGTCGCGGCGGTTCGGCCGGAGGATGCCGATACGGTCGCCGCGGAGCTGACCGCGGCCGGCGAGACGGTCTTCCGCATCGGTGCGGTCGAGCAGGGCCAGCGCGGCTGCACGGTGTCCGGCCCCGCCGAGACGTGGAGCGCCCGCGCCGACTGGACCGCGACACATGGCGAATAGTCTCCCCTCCCGCTTGCGGGAGGGGTCGGGGGAGGGCCGGACGTGCGCGAGTCGCGTAAGCCTCCCCGTCGCACCCGCCCCTAGCCTCTCCCGCAAACGGGAGGGGGATTGATGCGCAAGAAGCTCGGCATCCTGATCTCCGGCCGTGGCTCGAACATGGCGGCGCTGGTCGAGGCCGCGCGCGATCCGGCCTGCCCCTATGAAGTCGCGCTCGTCGCCAGCGACCGGCCTGACGCCGCCGGCCTCGTTTGGGCCGCCGAACAAGGCATCGCCATCTTCGCGCACAGCCCCAAGGGTATGCCCAAGGCCGAATACGAAGCCCGGATCGACGCCGCGCTCCGCGACGCCGGGGTCGAGGCGATCGCGCTCGCGGGCTATATGCGCCTGCTCTCCGACGATTTCGTCCAAGCCTGGCACGGCAGGATCGTAAACGTTCACCCCTCGCTGCTGCCCAAATACAAGGGGCTCGACACGCACGCCCGCGCAATCGCGGCGGGCGACCGCCATGGCGGCGTCTCGGTCCATATCGTCACCGAGGAGCTCGATGCCGGCGAAGTGCTCGGCCAGGCCGAAGTCGCGATCCTTCCCGGCGACACGCCCGAAAGCCTTGCCGAACGCGTGCTGGCGGCGGAACATCGGCTTTATCCAAGGGTAGTAGCCGAGTTCCTATGTCCCAAGAATCCGCAAAGCTGAGCCCCGCGCCCGTGTCCGCGCTCGACCAGGTCCGTGCGCTCGCGCTCGATCTTCCCGAGGTCGAGGAGCGCCCGAGCCACGGCCAGCCGACCTTCTTCGTCGCCGGCAAGCAGTTCGCCCAGTTCCGCCACGATCATCACGGCGACGGCCGCACCATCGTCGCGGTCAAGACCGCCGATGACGAGGAGGGACCGAACCTGATTGCGCTCGCGCCCGAGACCTATTCGCGCGTCGCGTATTTCGGCGTCGGCTGGGTCGGCCTCGCCATCGGCCAGGACGATACGGACTGGGCGCATGTCGGCGATCGCATCGCGCGCAGTTGGGAACTCGCCGCCCCGCGCCGCCTTCTCGAAGCTGGCGGCCGCTGACGGAACGCGCCCGGCGCTGCCGAGTTCTCTTCCCCAGGTCGCATCACGCGCGTTGGCGCGAAAGGGAGAGCCCGAACCATGAGCGAGGCATCGCCGCAAGAGCCCGAAACCAAGCCCGGCGTTGCCACCGCTGAACAGGGCGTCGTGCTGCTCGACGGCCCGGACGGAGTCGCGATCTCGATGACTGCGGAAGCGGCCGACGCGACCGGCCGCAGCCTGATCGCGGCCGCCGAGGAGGCCAAGGGGCAGCGCGGCGAGGCGCATCCGAGCTAAGCCCTTGTCCTATCCCCATCAGCCCCGCGATAAGGGGCGCACATGATCAAGGTCGCCAGCTACAACATGCGCAAGTCGATCGGCACCGATCGTCGGCGTCGGCCCGAGCGCACGCTCCAGGTGCTGTGCGAAGTGAATGCCGACGTGATCGCGCTGCAGGAGGCCGATCGCCGCTTCGGCACGCGCGAGGCGGTGCTCACCAGCCACCTGCTCGCCGAACATGGCGACTGGAAGCCGATCACCTTCGGGATGCGCGCGCGCTCGATGGGCTGGCACGGTAACGCGCTGCTGGTGCGCAAGGACGCGCAGATCCTCGGCTGCGAGGCGATCCACTTGCCCGCGCTCGAGCCGCGCGGCGCAGTGATGGCCGAAGTTCGGGTGCGCGGCCAGGTGCTGCGCGTCGTCGGCATGCATCTCGATCTGTCGGGGCTATGGCGCCGGCGTCAGGCGCATGCGATCATCGCGCATGTCGAATCGTGCGCCGAGCGCTATCCCACGGTGCTGATGGGCGATCTCAACGAATGGACGCCGCAGAGCGGCTGCCTGCGCGACTTCGCTCAGCATTTCCAGTTCGCCCCAACCGGGAAGAGCTTCCATGCCCGCCGCCCGATGGCGCGGCTCGACCGGATCATGACCAGCCGCGACCTCGAGATACGGGCGGCCGGCGTCCATGAGAGCCTCAATTCGCGTACCGCTTCGGACCATCTCCCGATCTGGGCCGAGATCCAGCCCGCCTGATGCCCGAGACACGCGACAAGGAATTGCGGCTCGCGCTCGTCTGCTATGGCGGGATAAGCCTCGCCGTCTACATGCACGGGATCACCAAGGAGATCTGGCGGCTCGCCAGCGCCAGTTGCGCGGCGCGCGAGGGCGATGACGGCAACGGCATCTACCGCCAGCTGATCGAGGAAATCCGCGAGACTTCGGGGATCAACCTGCGCGTCCTCGTCGACATCTTGTCGGGCGCCAGCGCGGGCGGGATCAACGCGGTGTTCCTCGCCCAGGCGATCGCCACCGGCCAGTCGCTCGATCCGCTCACCGACATGTGGATGGACCATGCCGATGTCGAGGCGCTGATCGAGCCGCGCCAGGCGCCGGCGCATCGCTTCGCCAAGATGTGGGCGATCCCGATCGCTTGGCTGGTCGCCAATCGCAGCAAGACGATCGACGAGACCGTCGAGGCGAGCGCGCGCAACGAAGTCCGTCTCAAGCTCGAAAGCTTCGTCCGCTCGCGCTGGTTCGAGCCTCCGTTCGGCGGGAAGCGGCTGCTCGGCACCTTGATGGATGCGTTCGAGGCGATGGCGAAGGGCCCAGCCTATCGCCGCCTGCTGCCCCAGGGGCAGCCGCTGGATTTGTTCATCACCGTCACCGATTTCCGCGGCCATGCCGAGGAGCTGCGGCTCAATTCGCCGCCGCGCGTGGTCGAGACCGAGCACCGCCTCGTCTTCTCGTTCACCGATCACGGCGACACCGCGCCGTTCGCGCAGGTTCCCGAACTCGCCTTCGCCGCCCGCGCCACGTCGAGCTTTCCCGGCGCCTTCCCGCCTTTCACGCTCGGCGAGATGGACACGCTGATCGAGGAACGCGGTGCCGAATGGCCCGGCCGCGATGCCTTTCTCGAGCATGTCATGCCCGAGCAATGGGCCGACAATCGCGCCAGGAAGGCGGTGCTGATCGACGGTTCGGTGCTCGCCAATGCCCCCTTCCGCCCCGCGATCGACGCGCTCCGCGAGCGTCCCGCGCGTCGTCAGGTCGACCGCCGCTTCGTCTATATCGATCCCTTCCCCAACTTCCGATTCGACTTCTACGGCGACGCCGGCGAGGTGCCCGGCTTCTTCCAGACGATCATCGGCGCGCTCTCGGAACTGCCGCGCGAGCAGCCGATCCGCGACAATCTGGAGGCGATCACCGAGCGTTCGGAAAAGATCGAGCGGATGCTCTCGATCATCGGCGAGATCCGCACCGAGGTCGAGATGCAGGTCGAGGCCCTGTTCGGCTACACGCTGTGGCTCGATTACCCGACGCCCAAGCGGCTCGCGACATGGCGTCGCCGCGCGCAGGTCGCGGCCGCCGCCAAGGCGGGCTATGGCCACACCGCTTACGGGCTGCTCAAGGTCCAGGGCGCGATCGACCGCACTGCCCGGCTGCTCCACACGATCGGCGACCGCCACGAGCCCGAGCGGCTGCGCGAGATCCGCGAGGCGATTGCGCATGCGGTGCAGGCGCGCGAGGGCGACCGCTTCGGCGCCACTCTGTCGAACGGCGCCAGCCCGCAGACGCTCGAATTTCTGCGCACCCACGATCTCGGCTTCCGCATCCGCCGGCTGCGGCTGCTCGCGAGGCGGCTGACCGAAATCGACTTGCCGAGTTCGCACGCCGAATTGCTGCCGATGCGCGAGGCGATCTACGAATCGCTCGCCGCCTATCTCGAGCTCAAACGCTCGGATACCTATGCCGATCTGCGCGGCGCGATCCGCGACATGACCGACGATGCCGGGCCGATCCTCGACCTGCTCGCCGAGCGGATGCAGCTGAAGGCACTCGACCACGCGACCGACGCGCGGCTCTCGGACGGGTTCAGCGCGCTATCGAAGGAGCTGCGCCGGCCGATGCTGCTCGCGCATCTCGGCTTCCCGTTCTTCGACATCGCCACTTTGCCCCTGCTCCAGGGCGAGGGGATGGACGAGTTCGATCCGATCCGCGTCGACCGGATCTCGCCCGACGATGCCACCACGATCCGCACCGGCGGTGCCGAGGCAACGCTCAAGGGGATCCAGTTCAACAGTTTCGGCGCCTTCTTCAGCCGCGCCTATCGCGAGAACGATTATCTCTGGGGCCGCCTCCACGGCGCCGACAGGCTTATCGACATTGTCCTCTCTACCCTCCCCTTCGACGACCGGCTTCCCGAAGCGCGCATCGCCGAGATCAAGCGCAAAGCGTTCCACGCGATCCTCGACGAGGAGGAAGCGCGCCTGACGGCGATCCCCGGCCTGTTCGCCGAACTTCGAACGGAGATCGGCTGACTCCCTCTAGCATCGAGTGAGGGTGAGCGGGCCCGTTCCCGTTGGGAGCGGGAGTTGGCAACGTCGCCCACCCGGCCTAGAGTTGCCCGGTCGCCATAAGGAAAGGAAAGGCATGCGGTTTCTGAAGGTGCTGTTCTGGCTATTGCTGGGCGGCCTCGTCGCGGCCTTCGTGATCTACAATGGCGACGAGCGCGTCGATATCCGCCTGTGGGGCGGTCTCGTCGCCGATTTCAGCCTGCCTCTGCTGATGGTCATCGTCTTCCTTATCGGCCTGCTGCCAGCGCTCGTCGCCTATCAGACGCTGCGTTGGCGCTCGCGCCAGCGGCTCGCCGGGCTGGAGCGCGCGCTCGCCGATCTGCGCGCCGTCGCGCCGGAGCCCATGGTCATCGCCTCCCCCACGCCACCGCTGATCGCGGATACGCAGGCGTGAGCTCTCCGATCTATGTTGCGCTCGACACGCCCGATATCGAGCGCGCGCGAACGATCGCCCAGCGCGTCCGCAACCATGTCGGCGGGATCAAGCTCGGGCTCGAATTCTTCATGGCCAATGGCCGGCATGGCGTCCACGAAATGGCCGAGATCGGGCTGCCGATCTTCCTCGACCTCAAATTCCACGACATTCCCAACACCGTCGCCAAGGCAGTGCAGGCGCTTCGCCCGCTCGAACCGGCGATCATCACGGTGCACGCCGCCGGCGGACGGGCGATGCTGGAAGACGCCAAGGCTGCGGCACCGACCGGCACCAAGGTGGTCGCGGTGACGATGCTCACCAGCCTCGACGATCGCGACCTCGTTTCGATCGGGCTCGCCCCGGATCCGCACGAGCAGGTGGTCCGCCTCGCCGAGCTGGCCAAGAGCGCGGGCGTCGACGGCATCGTCTGCTCGGGCGAGGAAGTCGGCGCGGCGAAGAAGCTTTGGCATGACGGGTTCTTCGTCGTCCCCGGCGTGCGTCCGGCCAACGGCGCCGTCGGCGACCAGAAGCGCGTGGTCACCCCGCGTGCCGCACTCGACGCCGGCGCGTCGATCCTCGTCGTCGGCCGCCCCATCACCCAGGCGCAGGACCCCGACATGGCGGCGCGCGAGATCGAGGCAACCTTATAGCGGAGAGCAGGATGCGGATTGCGGCTTTCGGACTCTTTGCCTGTCTGCTCGCCTGGTTCGGCCTCTCCGCCGCGACTCCGTTTCAATCCGCCAGCTTCGATTGCGCCAAGGCGAGCCATCCGCTGGAGAAGACGATCTGCGCGAGCCCCAAGCTGTCGCGGCTCGATGGCGAGGTAGCGGCGCTCTATCGCGCGCGTCTCGCGCAGATGTTCGACAAGCAGGCATTCCACGGCCAGCAGCGCGACTGGCAGCAGATCCTGCGCACCCGCTGCGCGAAGAAGTGCGATCCCGCCACGGTCGAGGCCGAGTACACCCAGCAGCGCGATTCGCTTCGCGCGCCGCTCCCCGAAACCTGGGAAGCGAGCTACAAGACCGCCGACGTCGCGACGCTGACGATCAACCATCTTGCCGCGAACCAGTTCGACTTCGCCATCACGCGCGATCTCGATGGCGACACGCTGTGCAGATTGCCGGCGAACGACGGCGAGGCGGGCGCCGTCGCCACCCTCGCTGCGCCAGGCAAGGCAAGCTGGAGCGGCGGGGCGTGCAGGATCGAGTTCGCCCTGTCGCGCGACGCCACCGGTCACGTCACGCGGATCGACACGGTCGCGTCCCCGGGCTGCAAGCGCTATTGCAAGGCCAATCACGGGCTGAGCGATGTCTTCCTGCCCGCCAACAACTGGGTCGCCGGCAACCAATAGGCCCCTTGCCAAAGCGCCGGCGCGGTCCGACAGAGCGCGCCATGCCCGACACGCTCACGATCCGTCCCGCGACGCGCGGCGATCTGCCTGCGCTCCATCCGGTGATCGAGCGCGCCTATCGCGGCGAGACCGCGCGCGGCGGCTGGACCCATGAGGCCGACCTGATCGAAGGCGCGCGTACCGACATCCCGACCCTGGCCGCGATCGTTGACGACCCGGCGCAGCGGCTGCTCGTCGCGTTCAGGGACAATGTTACCGTCGGCTGCGTGCAGGTGAGCGATCGCGGCGACGGGCTCGCATATCTCGGGCTGCTCTGCATCGATCCGACGCTCCAGGCGGGCGGCTACGGCAAGCAGCTCGTCACCGCCGCGGAGACGACAGCACGCGCAGTCTTCGGCGCGAGCGCCATGGAAATGACGGTGATCGACGTCCGCCGCAAGCTGATCGAATTCTACGAGCGCCGCGGCTATCGCGTCTCGGGTGAGAAGCGCGATTTCCCGATCGCGCTCGACCCGCCGCTATGCATGGACGTGCTCGTCAAGCCGCTCGCCTGACAGGAAGCGTGCGATCTCGCGTGGCGTGCCTAGCCAGACGAACTCGCCCTGATAGCCTGCCAGCTTTGCCTCGACCCGCGGCAGCACGTGCAGCCGGAAGCTGAGCACGTACCAGAAAAAGCCGAGGTCGAAGCGCTCGGGGCAGCCCTCAGCCATGTCGGGACGGACCTTGCCACGATAAGCGAGGACGCGCTTGAGGATCCGCCAGGTGCAGCGCAGCGGCGAGAGGTCGAGCAGGATGACCTGGTCGGCGCGCGCCAGCGGCGTCTCCAAGGTTCCCGAATAATTGCCGTCGATGATCCAGCGCGGCGCGCGCGCCACCGCTTCGACCTCGGCGCGAAACGCCTCGCGCTCGCTCTCGACCCAGCCGGCACGCCAATAGAGCTGGTCGAGATGGTGGATCGGCAGCCCGCTCTGCTCGCCCAATCGGCGGGCGAAGGTCGATTTGCCGCTGCCAGGCGATCCGATGACGAGAATGCGTTCGGCCATAGTTTTTCTTAGCGCCGCCGACGGGTGACGTCGCCGGGGAATGCACCTAAGGGCATGACGATGCCCGTCACTGCGAAGATCTGCGGCCTTACGACGCCCGAGACGCTCGATGCGGCGATTGCCGGGGGAGCGAGCCATGTCGGCTTCGTCTTTTTCCCCAAGAGCCCCCGCAATGTTGCGCCCGCCCAAGCGGCCGCGCTAGCGGAACGCGCCGGTCGGCGGGTGAAGATCGTGGGATTGTTCGTCGATCCTAATCCGGCAGAGATCGATGCGGTTCGAGCGCAGGTACGCCTGGACGCGCTTCAGCTTCACGGCAGCGAGCATCCCGCGCTGGTCAGCCGGCTCCGTATGGCGCACGGCGTCGAAGTATGGAAAGCGATTCCGGTTCGCGTAAACGACGATGTCAATTCGTCTCGCAAATATCTCGGAGCGGCCACTCGTATCCTGTTCGACGCCAAGCCTCCCGCTGGAGCTGAACTTCCTGGCGGCACCGGCATGCGGTTCGATTGGTCTCTGCTCAGCGGCTTCCAGCACAGTTTGCCTTGGGTGCTTTCGGGCGGGCTAGACTCCCGCAATGTGCGCGAGGCGGCGCGGGTCACCGGCGCGGAGCTGGTCGACGTCTCCTCGGGAGTCGAGACCGCGCCCGGCGTCAAGGATGTTGCCAAGATCGCCGCGTTCCTCCAAGCGGTGGCGCAATGTTGAGGCTGCCCGCTCCTGTCCGCATCGGCTCTCGATGGCGTTGATCGCTCGCCCCCAAGCCAGCGCACGCCATCCGAACCCGTGAGAGACGCATGACCGACACTGCCACCCTCCCCAATTCCCTGCGCAACCTCCCCGATGATCGCGGGCATTTCGGCCAGTTCGGCGGCCGCTTCGTCGCCGAGACGCTGATGCCGCTGATCCTCGACCTCGAGGCGCACTATCGCGCGGCCAAGGCGGACCCCGCCTTCCAGGCGCAGTTCGACGACCTGCTCGAACATTATGTCGGCCGCCCCAGCCCGCTTTACTATGCCGAGCGGCTGACCGAAGCCCTGCGCGATGGCGCGCCCGACGGCCACGGCGCCAAGATCTATTTCAAGCGCGAAGAGCTCAACCACACCGGCGCGCACAAGATCAACAATTGCATCGGCCAGATCCTGCTCGCGATCCGCATGGGCAAGACCCGGATCATCGCCGAGACCGGCGCGGGCCAGCACGGCGTCGCCACCGCCACCGTCGCCGCGCGCTTCGGCCTGCCCTGCACGATCTTCATGGGCGCCAAGGACATCGAGCGGCAGAAGCCCAACGTCTTTCGCATGCGGCTGCTCGGCGCCGAGGTCCAGCCGGTGACCAGCGGTTCGCAGTCGCTCAAGGATGCGATGAACGAGGCGCTGCGCGACTGGGTCGCCAACGTCCACGACACCTTCTACATCATCGGCACCGCCGCTGGCCCGCACCCCTATCCCGAGCTGGTCCGCGACTTCCAGTCGGTGATCGGCACCGAGACGCGCGTGCAGATCCAGAAGGCCGAGGGTCGCCTGCCCGATCTGCTGATCGCCGCGGTCGGCGGCGGATCGAACGCGATCGGGTTGTTCCACCCGTTCCTAGACGACGCCGATGTCGCGATGATCGGCGTCGAGGCCGCAGGCAAGGGCATCGACACCGGCGAACATGCCGCGAGCCTGACCGGCGGCGCGCCGGGCATCCTCCATGGCAACCGCACCTATCTGCTCCAGGACGAGGACGGCCAGATCACCGAGGCGCATTCGATCTCGGCGGGCCTTGATTATCCCGGCATCGGCCCCGAGCATAGCTGGCTGCACGAGAGCGGCCGGGTCCAGTACGTCCCGATCACCGATCAGGAGGCGCTAGACGCGTTCCAGCTTTGCTGCCGCCTCGAAGGGATCATCCCGGCGCTGGAAAGCTCGCACGCGCTCGCAGCGTTGCCGGCCAAGGCACGCGCGATGCGGCAGGATCAGATTATCGTCGTCAATGTCTCGGGCCGCGGCGACAAGGACATCTTCACGGTCGCCGACGCGTTGGGGTTCGAGCTGTGACCAGGCATCGCAAGTTCGCCTTGATGCTGTTGCCGTTTCCCATCCTGCTCTTTGGATTGAGCTTCACGGGTTTGTATGCCAGCGACTATGCTTTTTACGGCGGCCTGGCGCTTCTGGTCGCACTCAAAATCGCAATGATCGTCAGCCGCCATCTTGATGACAGCCATGAAGCGTAACCGCCTTACCGCTGCTTTCGCCAAGGGCACGCCCGCGCTCGTCTGCTTCATCACGGCGGGCGACGGCGATACCGCGGCCAATCTCGATGCCCTGGTCGAGGGCGGCGCCGACGTGATCGAGCTGGGCATGCCGTTCACCGATCCGATGGCCGACGGCCCGGCGATCCAGGCCGCCAATTTGCGCAGCCTCGGCGCCGGCACCCGCACCACCGACGTGCTCGCGATCGCCTGCGCGTTCCGCGGCCGCCATCCCGGCGTGCCGTTGGTGCTGATGGGCTATGCCAACACGATGACCTGTCCCGATCCGGCGACCTTCGCCGCGATGGCAGTCAATGCCGGAGTCGACGGGATCATCTGCGTCGACATCCCGCCCGAGGAAGCCGACACGCTCGCGCCGTTCCGCGATTACGGTCTCGACGTCATCCGCCTCGCCACCCCGACCACCGATGCCGCCCGCCTGCCCGCAGTGCTCGAAGGCGCGAGCGGCTTCCTCTATTACGTCTCGGTCGCCGGGATCACCGGGCTCCAGCAGGCCGCGCAGGCCTCGATCGAGGACGCCGTGGGCAAGCTCAAGGCCGCCACCGATCTCCCCATCGCGGTCGGTTTCGGCGTCCGCACCCCCGAACAGGCGGCGCAGATCGCCCGCGTCGCCGACGGCGTCGTGGTCGGCTCGGCGATCGTCGAACTGGTCGGCAAGCACGGCATGGATGCGCCGGGCCATGTCCGCGCCTATATCCAATCCCTATCCGCGGCGCTCGACGCCGCCCGCAAGGAAGTCGCATGAGCTGGATCAGCCGCGTCCGCAACGCCCTCGCCTATGTCACCACCAAGGCGAGCGACACCCCCGACAACCTCTGGCACAAGTGCAAGGGCTGCGGCACGATGGTCTTCTCCAAGGAACTGGAGGAGAACCAATATGTCTGCCCGACCTGCGACCATCACGAGCGCATCGGGCCGGCATTGCGCTTTCAGTACCTGTTCGACCAGGGCAGCTACACCGTCCTGCCGAGCCCCAGGGTGGCCGAGGATCCGCTCAAGTTCCGCGACCAGAAGCCCTATCCGGCCCGGATCAAGGCCGCGCGTGCCGCGACCGGCGAGCCCGACGCGTTCCTCAACGCGCGCGGCATGATCCAGGGCCGCGAGGCAGTGGTCGGCGTGCAGGACTTTGCCTTCATGGGCGGATCGATGGGCCAGGCGGTCGGCGAGGCGTTCATCGCCGGCGTCGAGGCGGCGATCGCGGTCCGCGCCCCCTATATCGTGTTCACGGCCTCAGGCGGCGCACGCATGCAGGAGGGCATCCTCAGCCTGATGCAGATGCCGCGCACCACCGTCGCGATCGAGATGCTCCACGATGCCGGGCTGCCCTATATCGTCGTGCTCACCGACCCGACTTCGGGCGGCGTGATGGCGGCCTATGCGATGCTCGGCGACGTCCAGATCGCCGAGCCGCGCGCGACG
>Ga0065165_1002397_pt1 | contig 16015 bp, 11 predicted proteins | sample AraplaMF_Cvi_mMF_FD_63813 | JGI IMG/M metagenome (GOLD analysis project Ga0065165, IMG submission 63813) | Arabidopsis root microbial communities from the University of North Carolina, USA - plate scrape MF_Cvi_mMF (version 2) (version 3) | ecosystem: Host-associated > Plants > Roots >...
GAGCCCTGGGGTATCCGTTCGGCACCCCTATACCACGAACACGCAGCGTCGGCTGCAACCTTTCCACGCCACGTACTACAATACATTCGAAACCCATACGCGACAGAAGGTCACGGCGATCGGCCGCAGCCCGACAGTCGTTATATCTTAACAGCCGAAAGGCGGCCATTTATTGAACCCCACTAACCCGTATATCTACTATGAAGCATCTTTTACTCGCGGTTTGCCTGATCGTGCCGTTAACCCGGGGAGTCTCGCAGACACTCACCGATGGCCTGATGATGGGCCGGAAAGCGCTCTGCACAGGCTTCCTCTACACACACGATCAGTGGCGAAACTACTGGGAAGGCGACCTGAAACGCGACAACGAAAACATAGGCACCGTAACCACCCAAAGCCTCATGTGGATGGGCACCTACGGCATAACCGACCGGCTCAACATAATCGGTATGCTACCCTATGTAAAAACCAGGGCAAGCCAGGGGACCATCACCGGCCTCGACGGCATACAAGACATAACCCTCGGTGCCAAATACAACTTCTACCGGAAAGATTATGCCAGGGCCGTATTCAAAGCATTTGCCACCGGTTCATACGGTCGCCCCATAACCGACTATACATTCGACTTGCTGCCACTCTCCATCGGCATGGGGTCACAACGCGTGTCCGGCCGGCTCACACTAAACTACCGGATGCTGGCCGGCTTCTATGTAAATGGCTCTGCAGGCTACACCTGGCGCAGTAACGTTACACTCGATCGCCCCGCATACTATACCGGCGGGCAATTGTATCTCACAGACGAAGTACGCATGCCCAACCTGTTCGACTACATGGTAAGCTTCGGCTATGTAACCAGAACGATACAGGGCATACTATCCTATAGCCAGCAGAACACCCTTGGTGGTGCAGATATACGCCGCCAGGATATGCCGTTCGTATCAAACCGCATGAACTTTTCCAAAGTCGACGCACTCGTCATGTGGTACCTGCCTAAATCCAGAAACCTGGCCCTACGCGCATCTGCCGGCTATACCGTGGCCGGACGCAACGTAGGCCAGTCCACCACATGGATGGGCGGTGTACTGTATACCTTTCACTTCGACAAACAATCTGCTTCGACGCTATGAAAACCAATACCTGTATAACCCTTCGTTTAGCCTCCATACTAATAGGCCTTACATTGCTTAGTGGCTGCGATAAAGAAGTTGAAAGCACAGAGCAATATACACAGCTACAGCCCGTAAGCCAGGATGCCAATGCCGGCGCATGGCATATGATCGTAATGACCAGCGCCGACCAGGTACCCGTGGCCGCTCCTGCCGACGTTAACGCCGATCCCTATAAAGCCGAATTGGCCACGTTAAAAGATCAGCAACGCCACCTCACACGCAGTCAGCGCGAAGCCATTGCATACTGGAGTGGCGGTGGTGTATTACGGTGGAACCAGATACTACGGCAGCTCGTAGCGCGGTATAACCTGCCTCCCGCACCCCGATCAGACGGCAGCTACCCCGCACCCGATGCGGAGAACCCGTTTGCCGATCCCAACTTCCCCTTCGCTAACCCACCCTATGCCGCCCGCGCATATAGTTATGTAAGCGTAGCACAATACGATGCACTGAAAGCAGCATGGTATTATAAAGCATTATACAAACGACCCGCTCCGCACCAGGTCGATGCCGAAATAGAATCACTCATGCCAGACACCGGTCTACCGGCATATCCCTCAGAAGATGCAGTGCTCTCCGGCGTATCAGCCGAAATGCTTAAAGCATTGTTCCCGGCAGCAGTGGAAGAAATAACCCTTAAAGCCGCTGAGCAACGCAATGCCGCAGTATGGTCTGGAAGAGCAACCACTAGCGACATTGCCGCCGGCCTTGCCCTGGGCAAAGCAGTAGCCGCGTTATGCATGGCTCGTGCGGGCACCGACGGTATGCGAAACGCCGGAGGAACAAAAACCGACTGGAAAAAATTTGAAGACGACTGCACAGTCCGTGGTGAACTACCCTGGTTTAGCCGCGACCTGCCCGCCCGGCCACCCATGCTGCCCCTGTTCGGCAAAGTAAAAGCCTGGAACATGACGCCCGAAGACCTCGTAAAAGAACGCCCCGTAGCCCCACCGTCGACAGGATCGGCCGAGATGAAAAAAGATGTCGACGAAGTAAAATGGTATGCCGATAACCTTACGCGCGAGCGCATCGCCATCGTACACAAATGGGCCGACGGCGTAGGTACCTATACGCCTCCAGGACATTGGAACGACATCGGCGCCGAATATATACGCGATGCCCGCTTCAGCGAAGTCCGCGCCGCACGCGCCTTTGCACTGCTCAACATGGCCATGCACGACGCCGCAGTAGGATGCTGGGAAACAAAATACTTCTACTTCAACCCACGCCCGTCACAGATCGACCCGCGTATCAAAACCGCTACCGGTGTCCCCAACTTCCCCGCATTTACCTCCGGCCATTCCACCTTCTCAGGTGCGGCTGAGTCCGTCCTTGCCTACCTGTTCCCCAACCACGCCGAATACTTTAATCACGAAGCTTCTGAAGCATCACTCTCCCGCCTCTATGGTGGCATCCACTATCGCACAGATATCGACGCTGGCATGAATCACGGCCACACCATCGGCAACTACACCATCCGATACGCCCTCACCGATGGGGCCGATTAATGGACATAGGGAGGAGCCGGTCGTTCTGGCAAGTCGTCGGTCTCGCGTTAGCCGAAACCAATGACTTGCCGCTATTGGCCCATGCCCGTGATAGCGTTAGCGACGGCAGATGTCATTAGCAAAGGAGGGGCCGCTACACATGCCAATGATCCCATGATAGATCGAAAATCATCCCTGCTGCTTTAGGTACCTAAAGCAGCATAACCTGTCGATGCGTGTATCCAGTCAGGCATTTCTGCGCGCAAACATGAACAACATCACCGATAAACAAGACTTCACCAGGCGACCTGCATTTACCCCGGTCCCGGAGTATGGTCGTCTGACGGACGCGTGGTAAACATTACCGTTGCCGTAAAAGTTAAAAGCTGTTTAAACGCCAACGGCCTGCATTGCCCGTTTAAACGGACATCCGCAGGCATTTAAAACAACGACCTGGCATTTAATTTTTCCGGACTTCCCGCCGCTCAAATCTATTGTGTTGTGATTTCTAGGCGGAATTGACTTTCTTACAGAGCTGATGTAGTATAACGTGTTTGTGTGTTACTGTTTTTTAGAGACACGGGAAGAGGATACAGAACAAGAACAATTGACAACAGACCAGGTTGAGAAACCGCATATTACGATATTGGACTGAAGCCGTTTCATTCGGGGTAACGCCTGAAATGGACATTGCCGAACGTGCACGCATCATGGTAACAAACTCCTTTTGCGTAATCGTTATCGGCCTCGTTTTTATACTCAGCATTCTGTTCTCGGCCGTAGGTTCTTACAGCATCCTTGAGTCGCTTACCATCGTTCCACTACTTGTTACCGTACTGTACTTTAACCGCAAAGGATACTATCCCTTCGTTCGGTTCGTGTTCTCCTTCGGTATGCTCTTCCTCATCTTCCTGCTCGCGCTTTCCGATCGGCGCACCGGTACCGAATATGCGCTCATTGCCGTTGCCTGCTCTGCCACATTCGCCTTCAAAGAAACCAGGTGGGTGATTCTTTCCTACGCCACCGCATTGGCGTTATATGTCGTTTACCTGTTGCTCGACGCGAACCTGTACTTCGAACCCGATCCTACGATGGACTATCCCGTTATGCGTACCTCCATGGTCATCGTATCGGCATTCGTCGTGTTCTTCGAAATGTTCCACTTCCGAGTAATCGTAAAGCGTTACGCCGATGCCCTCTACGACACCAACGAAAAATTAACTGCCAGTAACAGCAAGCTCAACATAACCAACAGTCGCCTCGACTTGCTGGTCGCCGAACGTACACTGGCATTAGAAAATAAAAACGAAGAACTGGTACAGAAAAACCGCTACCTCGATACATTGGCGGCTGAACTTAAACAGCGCAACGCTGAGCTTGATCAGATTGTATACCGGCTCTCGCACAACATCCGCGCGCCACTGCATAGCATTGCCGGCCTCGTGCACCTTATGCGTGTAGACAACGATCCGGCCAACACAAGTGAAGTGCTCACGCGTATAGACAATCAGCTCGATGAAATGGGCTCTGTATTCCGTTCCATGAATGGATTCATATCTGTCGTGATGAACGAAGTATCCGTGACCCGCGTCAACCTCAATAAAATACTCATGGAAGCCATCGGCACCCAGGAGGGAACTCCCGGATTTGCCGATGTTATGATCGCGCTCGATGCCGCCGGGCACGACGAAATCTATTCCGACAGTTGCCTCTTGCTCACGCTATTCGAAAGCATCATCAGCAATGCCGTCGTCTTCCGGTCACGTAGCCGCAGAGCAAACCTGCGCATCGCCGTACAGCGTAGGGGCATGCAATACCTCTTTACCTTCTCCGACAACGGCATCGGTATAGACGACCGCGTACGAAACAATATATACGACATGTTCTACCGTGGCTCCGAATACTCGCAAGGCCCCGGCCTTGGGTTGTACATCTCCCGCGAAATTGTGCGCAAGCTCAAGGGGGCGATGCACATCACTTCAGGGCCCGAAGGAACATCCGTAATGATCACCATTCCGACACTCGGCAACATTCCTCCGGTATATTCGCCCGCACAACGCGAAGGCGGTTTCCGGGAGTGATTCAGTTACGTACAGGTTACTTATAGTCGTATTGCGTCTATTTTTTTTTCACCCGGACATATACCGTATCGTGGTGGCGCTTTATTTTTGAACCTTGAAAAGACCGTAACGAAGTCCGGTAGTTGTTGTTCGTATCGTGGGCGCCTGAGCCAGACCGGAAAAACAGAAACTTTTAATTAACTAAATAAACTATGATCAATCGGATTTTATCGATCGCAGCGGTCGTTGCTATGGGCGTATTCGCCGTAGCCTGCGGAAAGAAAGAAACGTCCGCCCCAGCGGCTGACAGCACGGCTACCGTAGCCATCAAAGAAGAAGTCGTTAACTACACTGCCGACACCGTAGCCTCCATCGGTTACGTGGCATACGATGCCAACAAAACAGAAAAGCTCCCAGTAGTACTCGTTGTACCCGAGTGGTGGGGTGTAACAGACTATACCAAAAGCCGCGTAAAACAACTGGCTGAGCTGGGCTACCTGGCACTTGCCGTAGACATGTATGGCCACGGTAAAATTGCAAGCAACCCACAGGAAGCCGGTGCAATGGCAACGCCGTTCTATCAGAACCCTGCCCTTACCAAGGCGCGTTTTAGCGCTGCGCTGGCACAGGCTAAAACCTATCCTCAGGCCGATACCAGCAGAATCGCGGCAATAGGCTACTGCTTCGGCGGCGCCGTAGTATTGAACATCGCCCGCATGGGCGTACCGCTCAAAGGGGTAGTAAGCTTCCACGGTAACCTCGTTGGCGTTCCGCCTACCAAAGGTGGTATCACTGCCGACGTACTGGTTTGCCACGGTGCCGCTGATGGTTTTGTACCCGCTGCCGAAGTAACCAAATTCAAAACTCAGATGGACTCCGTAGGAGCGAAGTATACATTCAAAGAATATGCTGACGCTACCCACGCCTTTACCAACCCTGGCGCTACTGAACTTGGTAAAAAATTCAGCCTGCCCCTGGCATACAACGAAGCGGCAGACAAAGGTTCATGGGCCGACATGAAAGACTTCTTCGCGAAGATCTTCTGAGACCTATACACCATCCCTCAAAAACAAAGAACCCGGCCACGCTATGTGCCGGGTTCATTTTTATTTATAACAAAGTGTTATGCCTTAGGTGCACCGTTCTTGAGAATAAGCTCCTTCATCCGGTCGAACGTTTGTTGCTTTAATGTGGCAACATCGTCGGCGGTAAGCCCTACCGTTTCAATCGCTTGGTCCACAACAATCGTAATACGTCCAGGCCGAAGATTGATCGTACCCGGCGGCATAAGACGACCCGCGCCAATAACCACCATCGGTATAATAGGCTGCTGTGTATCTACAGCAATACGGAATGCGCCATCGTGAAAAGGTTGCAATATTTCCGTACTCCGGTTCTGCGTACCCTCCGCAAACAACAAAATCGAAATACCCTCAGCCAATGCTATTTTAAGCCGGTCTATACTTTTCTTACGACTCTGGCTGCTCGACCTGTCCACAATAATAGTCGCGTTGCGTGCAATCCACCCGAAGATCGGGATCTTGAGAAGCTCCTTCTTGGCCAATGGCCGGAACTGTCCGGGTATCGTCATACGTATACCAGGCAGATCGAGAAAAGAAGTATGATTACTTACATAGATATACGCCTTACCCGGCGTCAGATTCTCGCGCCCCCGGAAGTCGTACCGGATAAACGTGAGCATACTGAAAATCCAGCTCCACAGGTACAGAAAGAAATAGCCTACAGACCCCAGCCCAACCAGAAACGGTAAGGTGAGCCCGGGCAGAAAAAGAATCATAAAAAGGGTAAAAACAATGCCTACCCAGATAATGTAAAGTTTGTGCAGTAGTGATCGAATGAACTTCAAAGCCGTACTAATTTTCCGGGCGCAAGTTGGGAAAGTTTACGAAACATACAAGCCAATCCCTGCCCACCGCAGCAGGGGCAGGACAGGCGTCAACAGCTGCCCGTGGCAGATCAGGCAATCGCTGCGCGCTGCCAGAAGTACTTTTCCAGTACGGGTAGAAAGTTTTCGAGCTTGAAAGGTTTTACCAGGTGCTCGTTAAGACCCGCTTGCAGAATTTCGCGGGTATGATCGGCCGAACAATACGTTGTCAGCGCAAAAATCGGAATATCCTTATCGACACCGTTAACCTCGCGGATCCAACGGGTGGCATTCAAACCATCCTGTTCCGGCATATTGATATCCATCATAATAAAGTCGAAATGATGGGTTCGCAATGCTTCGATTGCCTCAATACCGTTCCCGGCAAGCACGGCGCCAATGCCAATGTGCGCAAGGTTTATCCGAATAATAGACTGCGTGGTTGCGTCATCTTCCACCACCAACGCCTTGAGTCCTTGAAGATTTTTCATACCGATAGGTTTTTTCCCCGGGTTTGGGGTGAACTTCCGATACAAAATTAACGAAACCCAACGCTCGGCGTTTAAACGCCGACAGCGTTTTAACGTTTTACGGCGACCAAAATGAAGCCAGCAGCCATTACAGGTTATCAGTGAACGATTTCCGCCGTTCAAGCTTCAAATCCTGGAGAACAGCTGCTTTTACGTTGATCGTAAAGTTGAATGACTGGAAACGACCAAACGGAATCCAGTTCAGGTGCATCGTCCAGCAATGCAAATCACGCGAAATACCCAAACTCGTCTGTGTGAAATCGCTCATCTTAAAGTCGTAACCCGTACTGTACGTTACCTTCCACTTCTCCGTTACCGACAAGTCGCCGGAACCCTGCAGTGTTTGTGTAACCGTAGGAGCCGAGTTCGTGCCGTGCGAATAGTTCAGGTTATAGCTCAGGTTCAAACTCCACGGTATATCGAAGTCGATGTAAGCGTTCGGATTCTTCATCAGGTATTGCTTCTCCTGTTCCGGCATATCCGACTTGCCGATCTTCTCGCGACTGCTCGTTTCCTTGTTACGCGCTTTCGGGTTAAGGTTCGAGCTTAACGCAAGCCCCGCGTTGGTAATACGACCAAGTTGTTGGTTCCTCCACGCCAGTGTTTTCTGACGAACTTCAACATAAGCACCGGTTTCACGGCTTTGAACATTGTTATAGCTGTACGGGTCCAGCGTAGCAGAGAAGTTCATGTTAAGCAGATTGTTCAGAATATTCGTGTTGGCCGCGATAGAAATCGGAGCCAGGTTAAACGAATCTGCTATCAGGTTATAGCTGGAACTGATCGAAAGGTTGTTCAACAGCATAACCTTTCGCGCTACAGAATCTTCCTTCCCCTGCACCTTCATCTCAAGGTTGTTACCCAGACTGAAACCAATCGAGCTGCTGTGGCCCGTAGTAGATCCGCCGTACACATTACTCTCATGGCGAGATATGAATTGCCGTTTGGTTGAATCTCGGACGCCATTAACTACGGTGGGCAGGTTATCAAAGTAAGACGTGTTGTAGCGGTAGTCCGGCACGTAACCCCACGATACCGAAGGGTTCATCACGTGACGAATAGCCTTTACTTTTTTATTCGGATTTTTAGAAATGTATGTACCGTATATACGGGTAGTCATACCCATACTGAAAGATCCGTTGCCTACACGGCTGAAGCCAGGCTTTTTCTCCTTCACTAACAAATTATTTTCGTCGAGGGTCGTCTCGAATGATTCAGTATACCACTTTTCTTCCCAGTTAACCGAAGGCGAAAGCGTGAAGTGACGGAACGCCTTGAATGAATACGAAAGAGGTATAGTATGGCGAATACCCTTCTTCGCATTCTCAAGCAGGTAAGGCAGGTTCTCACTATTGAAGAGCGCAATACTGTCGCGTGTGGCGGTGGATGGTATACGGCCTAAGTTGTTCGTAATGCGGTTCGATGCCGCCATCGAGTAACCAATCGAGAAGTTATCCAACGGACCAGTTTCGCCCGATTTCTTCTGGAACGGATAAAGGTTAGACATGTTCACGCTTAACGAAGGCAACTGAAGGTCTACCAGCTTCGTCTGCAGGTTCTGGCTGTGGTTCATGTTCACACCCATCGAGAAGGGAGTGCCGGAAAATGTTTTGTTATACGAAATGTTCGAACCGATAGTACTCGTAATCTGATTGAGTCCCCCTGTAGAAAGCTCATTCGGGTTACCATACATCATATTGTTGTTCTGCGTAAACGAGTTCGTGGCAGCGTTAACAGATGCCGCAAAGCGACCCGTACCCTTCGACTGCGGCGAGTGGCTCCACGTTAACCGGAAGTCTTTCGTGAAAGACTGCGTCTCGATCTTATCGTCGTTGTCCGGGTTACGTGAGTATGTGAAGTTGAAATTACCATTGTAGTGGTACCGCTTCATATACGACGAGTTGAGATACAAAGCATGGCCGCCACGCGAATAGATATCGCCCGTTACAGCAAGCTTTACATACTCATTGATATCGAAGAAATATCCCCCGCGACGAAGGTTGAAACCACGACGGGCTTCTTCACCATACGACGGGAAGATGATACCCGAAGAACTTTCACGTTGCGCCGGGAACATCCCGAACAGAAACCCGAGTGGCAGCGGAATATCGTTAAATTCCATATAGAACGGCCCCGCCACAATCTTGTCGTTCGGAATAGCCTTCGTCTTCGTAGCACGGATGCGGAAGTGGGGGTGTTCCAGGTTACACGTTGTATAGCTGTTACGGATACTGAGAATTTCGTTCTTTTCGTTCTTAAACGCTGCCTCACTGCTCAGGTAGCCTTCGCCCTGTTGTGTCACCACTTCGCTGATGCGCGCCCGCTTCGTCTTGAAATTATAAACAATGTCTTTCGTTTCGTACAACTCAGCCCCGTTCTTGAAAATCGGCCAGCCTACACGTTGGCCCAGCGAGTCCCGTTTGCCGTGGGCCGTAAGCGTATTATTGCCGTAGTCTATCGTAATTTCTTCAGCCTCAAGTTCAATTTCGCCATATTTTATCTTGGCATCCCCATACAGCCAGATCATTTTGCCATCCATCGTAGCCTGTATTGAATCTCTGGCAGAGTATTGGATAGTAGTTTCAATATCACCTTTCGCAGCAGGTATGGAATCATTTTTTACGCCTGTGCTGTCGGGAGGCAGGCTAACAGAGTCTTGAACAATGGCAACCGAGTCAGGCCGCAGGGTGTCCGCCTTTACCGGCAAAGCGTTTGCCGGAGGCTTAATTCGTTGTTCTACCTGGGCCTGAACAGACTGGCTAACGAATATGAATGCTACAAAAACAAAAATAAAATACCGCACACGTGCTGAGTTGAAGGTCAGTTCTTTAGCTTTTAGTGAAAAATTCACACTTTTGCGTAAAGTTATTGCAAATACTCTGAACATTGTAAGGCCAGTGAGGAATATCGGATTAACAGCGCTACTAATAGCAATAACCTTGCTAAATTCTTCCAGCAGCTTCGTGCCGCGGGATTTTAAGGTAGATGTCGTCGTGATAGATGCCGGTCATGGCGGCAAAGACCCCGGTACTAAGGGATCTTTCACAAAAGAAAAAGACATTGTACTGGCCATCTCCCTCAAGGTAGGAAGTTATATCGAAAAGAATATTCCCGGCGTGAAAGTTATCTATACCCGTAAAGATGACCGCTACCTCGCCCTCGACGAACGCGCCGATATAGCCAACAAACACAAGGCAGACCTCTTCATCTGTATCCACGCCAACGCTAATCCTAATGCAAGAGCTTTTGGAACAGAGACTTATACCATGGGGCTTCACAAAGACGAAGGCAACCTGTCCGTGGCTAAACGCGAAAACTCCGTAATCTTATACGACGAAAACTATCAGGAACGATATGAAGGCTTCGACAATACGCCCGAATCGTACATCCTGTTTACCTTAACACAAAGCGCCTATCAGGAAAGCAGCCTCCGGTTCGCACAGGCAGTCGAAACACAATTCAAAAGTCGCGCGGGCCGGGTTAGCCGGGGCGTAAAACAAGCAGGCTTTGTGGTCCTCTGGCGTACAACCATGCCAGGCGTACTCGTCGAAACCGGTTTTCTCTCTAACTCCCCCGAAGAAAAGTTCTTAGCCAGCGAAGAAGGCCAGGAATTGATAGCCTCAGGCATATACCGTGCCTTTAAAGAATATAAAAATGAAGTGGAATCCATAAATTAACGCCGATATTGCGCCTCCCCATGGCAATACCGCATGGAAACCCAACAATGACCACGAAAAGATGAAAATATCCCGGGAATTCAAGGTCGGCCTGTTCATGGTCGTAGCCATTACGATGCTGTACTTTGGTTTTAGCTTTCTGAAAGGAAGTGATATCCTTTCGTCAAGCCAACGCTATTATGTTTTCTATGAGAATGTCGATGGCCTCACAGAATCCAACCAGATCACACTTAACGGTTATGCTGTAGGCCGCGTGCGCCACATCGAAATCCAGCAGGATAAAAACCGTGTATTGGTAGAACTTGACATCAACTCAGATATCGTTGTCACCAAATCTACGGTAGCTCTGCTCAACGGCGAACTACTCGGCGGCCGGTTCATCCAGCTCATGATAAACAAAGGCCCCGTACTCAGCCCCGAAGATACACTACGGTCAGAAGTAGTAAAAGGCCTTATGGATTACGCCGAGCCTGTAGCCTCTAACCTCCAGACAACACTCAACAAAGCCAACAAAGTGCTCGAAGGCCTTACCGTAGACATTGCACGGATGGACACCATCTTTAAACGCATGCAGTCCACACCGCTACTCCTCAACCAAACCCTGCGCACAGCAAACAACAGCATCGGTGACATGTCCAGCAACTTCGGCAAAGTAGCAACCAACCTCAATGGTTCGCTCGAAGAACTGAAACCCACGCTGGCTAACTTCCACACCCTGTCCGACTCCCTCAAACGCCTCCAACTCGGACAAACCCTGACCAAAGTCCAGGCTACCCTGGGCAAACTCAACGAAACACTCACGCGCTTCAACCAAGGCGACAACACCATGAGCAAACTCATGACGGAAGACACACTGTATGTTAACCTCAACAAACTGCTGCTATCGGTCGACTCACTATCCAAACACTTTAACCAGAACCCCCGCCACTTCCTGGCACCACTGGGCAAAAGCAAACGCAAAATAGAACGCGAGCAAAAAGAAGCAGCCAAAAAACAACAGCAAAAGGCTGCCGATAAAAAATAGAACGCTTCAGAATAGATCTTCAAACGTCTGTCTCCCTCCCCGGTGACAGACGTTTTTCGTTTAAGGCAACCGATATATTCACAGCCGGAATCGGTTGAACCTTGCAGGTGTTAGGTAAAGTTGCAATCTTTAGGGATGCCCGTGGCAACGTAGTGGCGTAATCGCACCCGCCGGGCGGCAGATTAAACGAATCCGATCATGAATCAGGACCTTGCTTTCAATAAAAACGAAGATCAATATAAGCAGCTTGTCGACAAGCTCCGGAACAAGCAAAAGAAAACCATGCTGGGCGGTGGCGAAAAAAAAGCCGAAGAACAACACCAGCGCGGCAAGCTCACAGCCCGTGAGCGCATAGAATACCTCCTTGATAAAGGCGCCGAATTTACCGAAGTCGGCCTCTTTGCCGGCGACGGCATGTATGCCGAACAGGGCGGATGCCCCAGCGGAGGCGTTGTTACCGGCCTCGGCTACGTTAAAGGCCGCCTCTGTGTAGTCGTCGCCAACGACGCCACCGTAAAAGCCGGAGCATGGTTCCCCATAACCGCCAAAAAGAACCTCCGCGCCCAGGAAATTGCCATGGAAAACCACCTGCCCATCATCTACCTCGTAGACAGCGCCGGCGTATTCCTGCCCATGCAAGACGAAATCTTCCCCGATAAAGAACACTTCGGCCGTCAGTTCCGTAACAACGCCCGTATGTCGGCCATGGGCATCGTACAGATCGCCGCCATCATGGGCAGCTGTGTAGCCGGCGGCGCATACCTGCCCATCATGTCAGACGAAGCAATGATCGTCGATAAAACAGGCTCCATATTCCTCGCCGGCTCATACCTCGTAAAAGCAGCCATCGGCGAAGACATAGACAACGAAACACTCGGCGGCGCCACAACACACTGCGAAATATCCGGCGTAACCGATAACAAATTTCCCAACGACCAGGCCTGCCTCGACTACATACGGTCACTGTTCGATAAAATTGGCGACCCCGCCACCGCAGGCTTCAGCCGTATCACGGCTCATCCACCAAAAGAAGAACCCAAAGAACTCTACGGCCTTATGCCCGTAGACCGTGTAAAGCCCTACGATACACTCGACATCATCCGCCGCCTCGTCGATAATTCCGAGTTCGACGAATACAAAGCACTGTATGGCAAAAGCATCGTCTGCGGCACCGCCCGTATCGACGGTTGGGCTATTGGCATTGTAGCCAATCAGCGCAAAGTCGTAAAAACCAAAAAAGGCGAAATGCAAATGGGCGGCGTCATCTACTCCGACTCAGCCGACAAAGCAGCACGCTTCATCATGAACTGCAACCAACGCAAAATACCCCTCCTCTTCATACAGGACGTAAGCGGCTTCATGGTAGGAAGCAAAGCAGAACATGGCGGTATCATAAAAGACGGCGCAAAAATGGTAAACGCCATGGCCAACTCAACCGTGCCCAAGTTCACCATCATCACCGGCAACTCGTATGGCGCAGGCAACTACGCGATGTGTGGCAAAGCATACGACCCACGACTCATCTACGCCTGGCCTACTGCGCAGATTGCCGTAATGAGCGGAGCCTCCGCCGCCAAAACACTCCTGCAAATACGCGTTAGCACGCTTAAAGCACAGGGCAAACAACTCGCGAAAGAAGAAGAAGAAAAACTATTGTCCGAAATCACCGATCGGTATAACGAACAACTCAGTCCCTACTACGCCGCATCGCGTCTATGGGTAGACGGTGTAATCGATCCGCTTGAGACCCGTAAAGTAATATCCATGGGTATCGCCGCCGCCAACCATGCCCCTGTGGAAAAATTTGCCACTGGCGTCTTACAAACCTGAAATTCATAAACGCACAACCGTAATTTGTCCGCTGCCGCAATATGCACAGACAGAATTCGGAAGTTCGTTTTGGATATTCGTCAGTGAATGCCTTAGTTTGATGATTCAATCACAGCTGTTTTGGAAGATAACGAATTAAAAGCCCTAGTTTCCCTCCTCGACGATGAGGATACCCAGATCGTTTCACACGTAGAAGAAAAGATCCGTTCACTGGGTACCAGCATCATACCGTTTCTTGAACAGGAGTGGGAGAGCAATTTCAACCCCCAGGTACAGCGCAGAATTGAAGAACTCATCCACACCCTACAGTACGAGTTACTCAAAGAGCGTATTCGCGACTGGTATCAGACCGAAGATCAGGATCTGCTCACAGGCATGTGGCTCGTAGCAACCTATCAATATCCCGACCTCGAACTCGTTAAACTCCGCCAGGATCTCGAACAGATCTACTACGACACATGGCTCGAATTCAAACCCGACCTCTATCCGTTCGATCAGGTAAAAGTTATCAACAGCGTACTGTTTAATAAACTTAAGTTCGGAGCCAATACCAAAAACTTCCACTCCCCCGGCAACTCCATGATCAACGTCGTGCTCGAAACCCACAAGGGTAACCCGATCACACTATGTGTTATTTTCATGATGGTTGCACAAAAACTTAAGCTCCCCGTATACGGCGTAAACCTGCCCAATCTCTTCGTATTAACGTATAAAGACGAAAAACACGACGCCTTTTACATTAATGCCTTCAACAAAGGACTCATCTTCTCACGCCAGGACATTGAGAACTATATAAACGAGTTGCACCTCGCACCGCAGACATCTTTCTTCGAACCCTGCTCCAACCTGGAGATCATCCGGCGAACATTTCGTAATCTCATCATGTCTTTCGATAAAATGGGCGAACACGCCAAGGCCGAAGAAGTAAAAGAGCTACTGCTGCTCATTGCCAGTGGCTCAGACCTCGGCGTATAAACGGTGCGGATGTAAGAAGCAGACCGTTTTACTCCTTTTCGCGCGCATTTATCTCATTACCTTTGGCCCTTTACACATAAGTTATGAGGATACTGCTACTATTGTTTGTGTTGCTCCCAGGCCTGATCCAGGCGCAACAGTTTTCGTCGCGTTATGAATTGGTGAAGATGGATAAAACGGTGAATACATTTCGCCACGAAGCCGCCCCCGTCGTATCGTCCGACGGTAGCACACTTTACTTCTTCGTTCAGGATCACCCCGACAACACACTCGGTAGCGATGATACCCAGGACATTTGGCGCTCAGTAAAAGACGCCAGCGGCGTATGGGGCCCTGCCGAACACCTTAGAAGCCCCTACAACATACACCGCTCAAACCAGGTATTCACCGTGTTCGACGACGGTACACTCTTCATCAAAGGCGGCCGCTCAAAAGGCGAAAAAGGCTTCTCCATCGTAAGCAACGGATCGCTCAAAGAACTCAACGTAAAAGACTTCAAGGCCATGAACAAAGGCCGCTTCTATGGCGCCAGCATGTCGGCCGATATGAAGCACATGATAATCTACTTCAGCGAAAAAGAGAACAGCCCCGATAGTGACCTCTACGGCAGCCATCTATTGCCCGATGGCTCATGGTCACGACCAACCAAACTCAAACTCAGCACCAATACCGACGACGTTGGCCCCTTCATCGGCCCCGATCAAAAAACACTCTACTTCTCAAGCGCGCGCCAGTCGCCCGGTCGCCAGGGCGGTACAGACATCTACCGCACCACGCGCACAGACGATACGTGGAACAACTGGTCCGAGCCCATCAACATGGGTAAGCCCATCAACACAAACGCACTCGACTACTACTTCACCATAGATGCCGCCGGTAACGCATTCACCAGCCGCGCCAACAAAGCCCTCGAAGGTGCACAACTCGACCTGTACGTGCTCGTGCCCAAAACTTTCAAGATCAACCTCACCGGTGTAGTGCTCAATGAAAAAACACAACAACCTATTCCCGGCGCAGCGGTAGAAGTACGCGTAAAAGACAAAGAACCGGTAAAGCTTCGTGCCGCGGCCAACACCGCGAAGTTCGAAACCAAAATGCCCGAAGTAACCGAGTATACAATAGCCACCACCGCCGAAGGCTACCTGCCTAAAGAGCAGAAGTTCACACTGCCCGTATTGGAGAAAGACACTACCGTAATGCTGGATATATTACTTCGCCCCGTAGCAAAGAAGCTCCTCATCACCGGTACCGTATTCAATAAGAAAACCGACGAGCAGATTGCCGGTGCCAAAGTAGGCATCGTATACAAGCGCGATCGTAAAGTCAACTACAACGTAGTGGCAGAGAAAGGAAGCTTCGAAAAAGAAATCCCTAAAAC
>Ga0065165_1002399_pt1 | contig 16013 bp, 13 predicted proteins | sample AraplaMF_Cvi_mMF_FD_63813 | JGI IMG/M metagenome (GOLD analysis project Ga0065165, IMG submission 63813) | Arabidopsis root microbial communities from the University of North Carolina, USA - plate scrape MF_Cvi_mMF (version 2) (version 3) | ecosystem: Host-associated > Plants > Roots >...
GGAGTGAAATTATTAAAAAATCGACAGTACACACTACACACAGCCCAACAGCACAGCATTATATACCGGCAAAATGGGGAAGGTCACAGGGGGAGTGGTAGGTAGGCATAAAAAAGCCTCTTTGAAGAGGCTGGCGATAGATTTATGGAAGGAAACGTGTGGAGTACGGCAATACATCACTTTGATCCGGAAGAATTTTGCGATTCAGCGTTCTCCAGCCGGCTAGACAACAGCGCTTTGGTATCGAGCACCGGAAGAATAACGCCCTTGAGAGCTGTGCCCTGAGTGCGACTCAACACGATTCCTCGCGAAGTGGAATAGGCTATACCAAGAAGCGCGTGCATTAAAGCTTCGTGAATTTCTAAATCTTCAGGCGCATCTCCGTGCTCGACACGATAATCCTCCAGATTTTCAATAAAGAACATATACTCTATACTATAGTCACCAACTAAACCTATCGGCTGACCTTCTGTATTCAATGCACGAATACCGATTGATAGGACAAGACGAAGAAGCCGCTCTTCAGGGCTCACTTCGTCACGAACACCATAATGCACCTCAAAAGCATCCAACATGGTAGCCCAGTTGGTAGGATCGGTTGCAATACGTTCGTCCAGTATTCGGATACTGCGAATATGAATTTTATTGGCAATAACGTATATAGAATCGCTCATGCCGCTACCTCGTAGTTAGAGTCTCCCGATGGCTTTGTATTGATCTTACCAGTAACCGTTACTGGAATCGCCTGCACGTTTACAGATGCCCGATATACGTGAGTGGTATACTGAAATAGATTATTCTGTACAGTATTCGGAGTAACGATAATCTCACGCCCCAATGCAGACTCTATTAAAGCCAACGTACGGACGGTAAAGTTGTGTGTGCCCGACAACCATTTGCTTATTTCGGGTTCAGACTTGTTGAGCTTCTCCGCCAACGCTCGCTGATTGATCCCCTGCTCTTTTAAGATGAGCAAAATTTGATCAACAATTTCTACCGTTTTGGATACGAATCTTTTACTTTCAGCAGGTGTAGCCGTCAACACTGTATCGATCTCAGGAATTTGAACAGACGCTACTTTCTTTAGTTTTTTCATAAATTCTATTATTTACAACACCATCACACTAACCGCCATTTCATGAAATTAATCACCGCTTTATTAAAAACCGAACAACACCTCTTAAGCAACCACGCATTTATAATTGAATTGGAAAATTTTCATCCATTAGAACATCATTACCTTCAAAGGCTAAATACTCATCTTTACACGCCGCATCTATTTTACGAGTTACGTTCAACGCAAAGTTAAAATGCCTTGACACGGCCGGGCAGTCATCAGGAAGCTGCGCAGTCTTTAAATCGCCATTGTAAAGGAAAACAATTTGAGGCGTAAATTTGCAGCAGTAAAGCCGCAAACCAAACTTACTGCCTTCTTCCGAATCGTCGTCACATAGGTGTATGTAATGCGGAGGTAACGCATGCGCATTTCGTTCATGACGGAAGTAGTTCTCCTGTACACGATGCTTATGACCGATTTCGTCAATAAATTGAAGAAGCTCTCCCAACTTAGCAGGACACCGTACTGACATCCGCGTAACGAAATCAGAAAACTCCGAGCGAAGCCTTCCCTTCACATGGACCGTGTAAAAACGTACGTTTTGGAACTTTAAATTTCCAATTTCAATGATATCACACCTCAAGTTAACTTAAAAGTTAAGATTTCCCAAAGCCCTCTTCAATTTTAACACAACTAACTCGCCAACAACGCATTAGCGAAAAGCATTTTGCATTATTGATGGGTTTCATTGGCAGAAATCGGCAGATTTCACCGCCGCAACATTAACATGCTTAATCACTGGCAAATTTCCGCTTCAAGCAGGAACGACAATAACGTTACCTACAAAGAACACATGACACAGACACATATGACCACAATTAACATTTATAACTATCAACTATATATATCGATCAACGTAGAGCATACCGCTCACTGCAATGATTTCGCGATGAATATAACCTGAACAAATGATTTCTAAAAGAACGTAACAGAAAAGACATAAAAAAGCAGACGATGAAATATACTCATCATCTGCTTATATATATACTATCGAATAATACCTAAGGCTTGCGCCCTAAGCCCGCACCTGTTTCGCCAGATGTATCAAATTCCGAACCTTCTCCTCCAGCGCGACCCAGTTGCCCGAATCGATCAACTCTTTCTGGAACAACTGTGATCCCAAGCCTACACACATGGCTCCTGAATGGAACCAGTCGTTCAGGCTTTTCTCGGTAGGCTCAACGCCACCGGTAATCATCAGGTTGAGATCGGGAACGACCGGCATGATAGACGATACAAAGCCAGGCCCAAGTACTGAACCGGGAAACACTTTAATGACTTGCGCACCGTGATCTTTCGCGGTAACAATTTCAGTAAGCGTGGCACAGCCCGGTATCCACAGCTTGTCGTAAGCGTGGCAAACCTCGGCCATCTCAGGCTTCATAATCGGCGATATGATAAAGTGCGCACCGGCATCGATAAACTTCTTTGTGGTGGCACCATCCATTATGGTGCCTATACCCAGCATCAGGTCAGGGTACTTCTTCGCATAGTTCAGCAGATGACTGAATATCTCGAACGAGTTCTTTTTGCGGTTGGTAAATTCAAAGGCACGAATGCCTCCTTTATACGCGGCTTCGATAACGTTTTGCGCCACGGTCGCGTCGTCGTGTGTGAACAGCGGCACAATACCTGTGCGCTTCATTTCATCCAGGATCTGTTTCTTTTCAAATGCCATAGTCTTTACTATCGGGTTAGCGTAATAACTTTCCTACATTCTCGCCACGCTGCAGCTGTTCGATTTCCTGAACACTGGCCAGGTTGGCGTCACCCCAGATGGAGTGCTTCCAGGCACAGGCAGCGGTGGCGAACTCCAGCGTATCGGCATCGCTCTTGCCGTGAAGCCAGCCATAGATAAGGCCTGCCATGTACGCATCGCCGGTACCCACACGGTCCACAATGTGTGTAAGGTCGTAGGTAGACGATGTTACTTCCTGCTGGCCGTCCCACAGGTGCGCGGAGATACGGTTGTGCGATGAGCTTACCGACTCGCGGTTTGTACTGGTAATTTTACGGATGTTGCCGTATGCCGACATGGCTTTGCTGCATGCCGTTTTATAATCGGCGCCACCAATACCCATACAGTTTTCAAGATCGGTAATGCCCGCTACAACGTAATGGGTATGGCGAATAAGCGCCGGCATAACATCGGCGGCTCCTTTGCCATACTGCCACAGGTTCCGACGGTAGTTTATATCGCCCGAAACCGACAGGCCGAGGCGGGTAGCTTCTTCAAGCGCTTCGAGGCAGGCATCGGCGGCGCCTTGCGAGATAGCCGGAGTAATACCTGTCCAGTGAAACCAGTCTGCGTCTTTCAATACCGCCTTCCAGTCGATCATACCGGGGCGGATATGCGCAAATGCGGAATCGAAGCGGTCGTATATAATACGCGACGAGCGCTGCATGGAGCCGTTCTCCAGCAGGTATATGCCCATGCGTTCGTCGCCAAACGCGATGTGCGACGTATCCAACCCGTGGCGGCGTAGTGACTGAACAGCGGCCTCGCCCAGATCGTTCTTGGGGAACCGCGTTACGTGCGCGGCGTCAACGCCAAACTGAACCAGCGAAAGCGCAACGTTGGCTTCCGAACCACCATACGTGGCATCGAAGCTGTCGGCCTGTACAAACCGTGTAAAACCGGGGGTAGAGAGCCGCAGCATGATCTCGCCGAACGTTACTACCCGCTTTTTTGTGGTGTTAGATCCCATTCTTTAATCTATAATAATCTTTTATAATCTGAATAATACATGGCCATTCTTGCTGGATTTAGACTGCGTCTATGCAAATTTGCGCAACAACTCTGTTTCGCCGCACCAGACAAGACCGATGACGTTGTAGTCTTTCCCTGGACGCATTTTTCGTGAGCCAACCCTACACGGAACGCGTTATAAAATTTATCGACAAACACGCTCGAAATATCAAAAATGATGTAAATTGCGCAATCGATTGCGCAAGATAAGCCTTTTATCATCATGTCAAACAGATTTCTTAAAATTCATCCCAGCGATAACGTATGGGTAGCCCTCTCCGACCTTAATGCCGGAGAAACCGTAACCATCAACAACCAACCTCTCGTGCTCGCCGATAATATTCCGGCTAAACACAAGTTTGTTGAAAGAGAACTCAACGTCGACGATGAGATCCTTATGTATGGTATACTCGTAGGTAAAGCCATACAGCCTATTAAGGCTGGCGGCGTTATCGGTACACACAACGTGAAACACAAAGCCTCTCCCTACTCAGGCAAAACCAAAAACTATACCTGGACTCCGCCCGACGTGTCTGCCTGGAAAGACAGAACCTTTAACGGATACCACCGCGCAGACGGCCAGGTAGGTACTGCCAACTACTGGCTTGTAATACCCCTCGTATTCTGCGAAAACAGAAACGTACAGGTAATCCACCAGGCGTTTGAAGAAGCCCTCGGCTTTGCTAAACCCGAAGTATACAAGAACTACGTGCAAGACCTGGTTCAATTGTATAAAGACGGCAAAACAGACACCATCTCTACACTAACGTTCCAGCCTGAACACCAGAATGGAAAATCGCGTGTATTCAAAAACATAGACGGCATCAAGTTCCTCACCCACCAGGGTGGTTGCGGCGGTACACGCCAGGATGCCGATACATTATGCGCGCTGCTCGCCGGGTATATACACAACCCCAACGTAGCCGGTGCTACCGTACTCAGCCTTGGTTGCCAGAACGCCGAAATCAAGACCCTCCAGAAGCGCCTGGAATTCCTCGACCCTAAAGGCAGCAAGCCCGTATTCATCTTAGACCAGCAGCAAACAGGCACCGAGCAGGAGCTTCTGTCGCAAGCTATCCGCAAAACATTCCTCGCACTTATTGAAGCCGATAAAATTACCCGTAAGCCCGCTCCGCTGAGCAAGCTTACCGTAGGCCTCAAGTGTGGTGGTTCAGACGGTTTCTCCGGTATCTCGGCAAACCCCGCCATCGGGCATACATCCGACTTGCTTGTAGCACTCGGGGGTAGCACCATCCTTTCTGAATTCCCTGAGCTGTGTGGTGTAGAACAGGAACTTATCAACCGTTGCGAAGAAGAAGCCGCCGGCGACCTCTTCATCCGCCTCATGCGCACTTACTCAAGCGCTGCCGAAGCAGTAGGCTCAGGCTTCGATATGAACCCTTCACCCGGTAATATTAAAGACGGCCTTATCACCGACGCCATCAAATCTGCCGGCGCTGCTAAAAAAGGTGGTACAGCGCCCGTAGCCGACGTATTGAACTACGCCGAGTACCTCAAGAAACCCGGACTCAACTTACTCTGTACTCCCGGCAATGACGTAGAAAGCACAACCGGTACTACCGGCTCTGGTGCGCAGATCATCCTGTTTACTACCGGCCTGGGTACGCCTACAGGCAACCCGGTATCGCAAGTACTCAAGATATCGACCAACACCAAACTCGCTGAGAAAATGCCCGACATCATCGACTTCAACACCGGCCCTATCATTGCCGGCGAGAAGAGCATCGAGCAAACCGGCGAAGACATCCTTGAGTTTATTGTTAAGGTGGCCAGCGGCGAAATAACGGCCAAAGCCGTAGACCTTAATCAGGATGACTTCATCCCCTGGAAACGCGGTGTATCGCTGTAATACAACATCTATAGAAATCGACAACGGTCCCGACTATCGGGACCGTTTTTGTTTATCGACTTTCCAAAAGATTCTTCGATACAGTATACAATAGCCATACACATCACGCGTTTTATAATCGCATAGCAGCACCTGCCTTTTGATTTAAAAATGTACACGACACCGTTGTGTACATTTTTTATTTTGAAGAATAGACAATATCAAAGTCAGAACGTCGTTATAAACATTCAGGTTTAAAGGTATAGTACACACCGACGCGGAAAATACCAGTTGCTCATTTTGGTACTTCTGAAAAAGTGTACCGGTTTTTTGACAGGGAAACAGCTCCGATAATATTGGAGCTGTTTTTTTGCATTATTCCGTAAGCGTTATACAATACCCCACAGCATCGCCGTTATATACAATGAGAAACAATCATAAAGTTAGGAATGTCACCGTTTCCAGAGATAATCCGATTAGACGAGTCGGTGTTCCTGGAAACTGTGTACAACGCAGCCGGTATTCAACAGATACCGGCTGTTTTTTTTTAGGAACAGCTATACGGTACAGCCCGGGCCATACGTTATACTCTAGCATAGTATCCGATTTAGTACTTGTACACGCCGTTCCGGGAGAAACAGAGACGCAGGGATTAGTAGTACACTCCCGGAACCGTGTACATCGGAACACCCCGTTAGCACGACCGATCACAAGACTACTTCTTGCCGCAACTTCTGCCGGAACTCTTTCGGCGCAACACCTTTGTGTTTTTGGAAAAATTTATTGAAGTGACTCAGGTCTGTAAACCCAAGCGCATAACTTATTTCTTTTATCGTAAACGAGCTGTTTTTTAAACGGCTCTCGATCAGGCTCAGCTTATAGCGACTCACATAATCGCGCAACGTCATACCCAGGTGCTCTTTAAAGAAAACACCGAGGTAGTTTTTGGAACACCCGAACATCGCGGCCAGGTGCTCGGCCTGCAGGCGTTCAACCGAGTTGATATTGGCATGGATATAATGCACCAACGCCAGCACGCGTTCATCTGTTGGCGGCGTAACACCGGGAACAAACAAACCACACAGCCGCCGTTTTACAAGCGACATGACTGACTGAATTAGAAAAAAGATCGTATCGTTTGGCTCTTTACGGTTATGCTCCCACTCCCCCACAATCAGCGCCATAACGCGATCGGCCAGGTCGCTGCTATACTCCGAATCCAGAATCGCCACATCGCTTCTGCCGGCGTTTACCAGGATGCCGTCAATACACTGTATCCAGGTTCCTTCGCCTTCGGGCGCCGGCATACTGCGCAGATACGTGTTGGTAAACTTTAGGAATGTAAAATCCGTCTCGGTATCGATCCTGAAAAAATGATAATCCGAAGGTCCGAGCAGGAACAGCGTTCTGCCGGAATAGGCGTGCTCGATGCCGTTCAGAATATGCACACCAGAGCCGCGCCGTATAAAAACAAGCTCGAAGTGATTGTGATTATGCTCCGGATGGCGCCATACATCCGTGGTAAAGTGCGAGATCTTCAGAAAATCGTGCTGAACGTAACGCTTCATAACTCATCTAAAAATACCATTTATCCATTAAATTGTACAAGCCCATACTTTTCGACCCGCCTACCTTTGTCTTAAACAACAACCCACCGCGCAAACGTTCAACATTATCCGCAAAACCATTCACCCTATGAACTCAACCGTCAGCACCACGCCGCAGCCGCTTCCGTACCTGCTTGCCCGCCTCGTAATAGCCGCCAGCATGTTTGGCCATGGGCTCGTGCGCCTTCCCAAGCTACAGGGCTTCAGCAACTGGATGCTCGAAAACTTCAGCACCTCCATCATGCCCACCGCCCTTGTAAAACCATTCAGTATGGCGCTGCCCATACTGGAATTCATTGTAGGCATACTCCTTATCGTCGGGCTCTTTACGCGCACGGCTCTGGTAGCCGGAGCATTCATCATGATAAGCCTCATCGTCGGCTCATGCCTTATTGAAAAATGGGAATGGGTAACCTTCCAGATGTTCTATGGGCTGTACTTCGCGCTGCTGCTCGCACACATAAAACACAATACATATTCGCTGGATGCACGGCTCGGAAAAATAGAATAACACCTTATAATAATTAACAGTATTACAACATAACAACTGTATGAATCTTCAACTCGCTTCCAAAACAGCGCTCGTAACCGGTTCCACCGCAGGCATTGGACTTGCCATAGCGCGCCAGCTCCTGCAAGAAGGAGCCACTGTATACATTAACGGACGCACCAGTCAACGTGTAGATGCCGCGTTGACAGAGCTACGCCAGGCGGTTCCAAACGCTAACGTTCAAGGTCTCGTTGCCGACTTTGCCTCGACAGCGGATATCGACGCGCTGCTCAAAGCACTACCCACGGTCGACATACTCATCAACAACGTGGGCATCTTTAAACCTCAACCCTTTACCGAAATAACCGACGCCGACTGGATACGCTTTTACGAAATAAACGTACTCAGCGGGGTACGCCTGAGCCGTCATTACCTGCCTAAAATGCTTGCCGCCAACTGGGGCCGCATCATCTTTATATCGAGCGAATCGGCCGTTAATATTCCTGAAGAGATGATTCATTATGGCATGACTAAAACCGCACAGCTTGCCGTAAGCAGGGGTCTGGCCGAGCTAACCAAAGGCACCAACGTAACCGTAAACACCATCATGCCCGGCCCCACCCGCACCGAAGGTGTGGGCGAAATGCTTCAACAAATCTCGAGAGATCAGAACATACCCGTTGCCGAAGCCGAAAGCTGGTTCTTTAAAAACGGACGCCCTACATCACTCCTGCAACGTTTTGCATCGGTAGAAGAAATTGCATCACTCACAACCTATATTGCCAGCCCGCTGGCCTCTGCCACAAACGGCTCTGCGCTTAAAGCAGACGGCGGCGTAGCCAAGTTCATCATTTAACACACACCGTAAAAAAAGGAATGGCCCGCTTCCTGAAAAGAAGCGGGCCGTTTTTATTGCTCTTTGTCAAACCAGTTTTCAACAGGAAGATCGTTATCCAGATTTACCACCTCGCCAATTCGGGGTGTGGTAATCTTTACACCCAACTCCTGTGCTCGCTTCCCGGCTCTGCGAATGGGTTCGCGCCACGGATGCAGTGCCAACGTAAACTTGCCCCAGTGCACCGGCATCAGCACCTTTGCATTCAGGTCCTTACTGGCCTGAACCGTTTGCTCGGGTTGCATGTGTATATCGGGCCACTTCTCATTATACTGTCCGCACTCCAGCAAGGCAAGGTCAAAAGACCCGAACACCTCACCGATCTTTTGAAAGGCTGCGGCATCGTAACCCGAATCACCACCCAGGTAGAGCGTGTAGCCTGCCGCTTGTAGTACAAAAGAAGTCCATAATGTCTGGTTGCGTGTAAGGCCACGGCCTGAGAAATGTCGGGCTGGAGTAGCCGTTAGTTTAAAGCCGGGTAGAATCTCGGCTCCATCCCACCAGTCGAACTCATGAATGCGGTCGGCCGCAATCCCCCAGTGCTCCAGGTGCGAGCCTACTCCGAGCGCCGTTACAAATACACCGGCTTTCGTTTTCAGTTTCTGAATAGAACCATAGTCGAGATGGTCGTAATGATCGTGTGTAATAATCACCATATCGATATCGGGAAAGTCATCTACCGCATACGGCGTAGTCATGTCATAGGCTTTTACACCGGCAAATTGCACCGGCGACGAACGCTTACTAAACACCGGATCGATTAAGATACGCTTACCACCAAGCGTAAGCAGGTACGATGAATGCCCGAACCATACCAATGAGGCACGGTCGGCCGGCAATGCTTTAAGATCTGTTTTAACCGTATGCAGCGGTGCCGCTGGAGTGCGATCTATACCCTCCGAAAACATCTCACGCATGATCTGAAAGTATGAAACACCTTCGGCCATCATAACCGTCTTCGTTAAATTTTGAAAACCACCGTCACGGTAGTGAGGCGATTGTTTGATCCGCTCGAGGCGCTTACCCGAAGGAAGCTTGCCAAACGACTTTTGTTGCATAAAGAGGTAGGTAAGTAATGCCAGTCCAAAAACACTGGCCAGTAGAATTGTAATCACTTTTCGTAGAATCCGCATACGCTTGATACCGTATCAGTCGCATAACCCTTGCCGATTATTGTACTGACTACCGTTTTATTCGTCAACGCGGGCGCTTGCTGGCAAACAACTCCTGCGCGCGTTCTAAAAAGGGAAGCTGCTGCTCCTTGATTATGCTGGCTCCGGCCTCGAACGTAAACCAGCCCGCACGGTCGTTCTCCGGAACAACGATCCGCTTACCCGACGATGGCGGCCACTCCAGCTCGAACGTGTTACTCACAATACCATCGGCCGGGTTCCAGGCCCCCATAAAGGCCCAGGCATGGATTGTCTTACCGCTTTTAAGCCGTGCACTGCCCAGGGCATGAAAAGGCCCTTGCGGCACAATACCCGTTTCTTCTTCAAACTCGCGCCGGGCAGTAGTTTCCAGATCCTCCCCATCTTCGGGTAGCCCTTTCGGAATGCTCCATACGCCCGCATCCTTACGTGCATAAAATGGACCGCCTGGGTGAACCAGAAAGAATTCCAGCGTACCGCCATGCTTGCGGCACATCAACAAACCGGCCGATACGATTGCCATAAAAGGAAAATTGTATGCTAAAAATAACAAATGCCATACCCGCTACCACCGGCATGACTTAAACATACATGTAAACGAAGTGAAAAACCTACGCCTTCAGAATGATGCGCTTCATCATATCCATCGTAACGGGCTTCTGGAAGTAGGCGGTAACAGACGACAGTGACTCGGCCCGATCAATATCCTTCGGGTGATTCGAGGAACTGATCATATAGATCTGAGTCTTCTTAACAAGCTGATCCTTAATCTTATCGAACTCGTTCAGAAATCCCCAGCCGTCCAGTTCGGGCATATAAATATCCAACAAAATAATATCGGGTAAGTGCTCCGGGGTCTCCCGGTGATAAAGCAGGTAATCAATAGCGCCCATCGCCTTATCATAAATCGTGATAATATTTGCCAGCTCCCCCAATTCTGCTAACCTCTTGATATAGAAAGATGACATCGGATCATCATCTATAATCCATAGGTTGGGTATTTTTTTTGACATAGAGGTTACTTTACAATTCGAATCCTAACTAACGCAAAGATAGATTCAGCACGAATATACAGTCAAAGAATTTGCACCATAATGCCCGTTCAACCTGTTACCCGTATGTTTCAGGCTTCCATTGGCACTTTTTCAATCGATAAACCGGGGTAAACCGCCAGAAGCCACACGCGCAAACCCCTTAACACGGTCCCAGCCCACTTCGCAATACACCTATTTCGGGTTAAAACAGCCATTCAACACCAAAATATAACAGTAAAAAACCCTTACCGTAGCCTGTTTAAATCTTGTCACGAAAGAATTGACATCAGGTAGGTTTTTCTCAAAAATGATCGCCTACCGTTAAATATCATTTTTGCCCGCCTCAACTCCGTTTTTGCCTGTCCAAACGTTCGTTATGACCAATTTCGTCGTAAGCCGTAGCACCTCGCCGTAACGACCACGCCAGACAAAACTCTTCGTTTTTCTTTTATGAGTGTAGAGTTTCGCACAATGAAACTTTTGGTCTGACGCCCCATTTCACACACGCATCGCATAGGCATCTACAATCTTTTCGTTATCTTAATTGTAGCCTTTACGAATGAAGTGAAATACGATGCCTCGATCCCTGTGCTTATACTGCCTCGTCGTTCTAACATCGTGCTTCATCGGCACCGCCGCTGTGGGTCAGGATCTGCCCCAGCAACTGTTTTTTAAGCGTATATCGTCCGACATAGGCCTGTCGCAACCCACGGTGAACTGCATCTACCGCGACTCCAAAGGGTTTACATGGTTTGCCACGGAAGACGGCCTTAACCGATACGACGGCAACGAATTCAGGGTATACCGCCATATCCCCGGCGATACCACATCCATAAGCCACAACGTAATTCACTTCATAACCGAAGACGACAGCAGCAACCTCTGGATAGGAACCGTAGATGGCCTCAACCACTTTAACCGCGCCACGGAACGGTTCACAACATTCAACGCCACACACCGGCGCCCCGGAACCATATACCTCGAAGCGTGCAACGACAAAAAGCGAAACCGGCTCTGGCTGGCCGCCGGCATTGGCGGACTGCGCTACTTTGACCATATCAGCAAAACCATAAGAGATGTTGTGCAGCAAAAGCTCATCAACAAAAGCGTTTGGAGTATTGAACAGACCGGCGATACACTATTCATCGGCACCCTGGGCAAAGGCCTGCTCATGCTCGACCTCAACAACAACACCGTTACCCAACTTGCCGACAGCACGGCAAATATCCGCTCTCTGCTCGTTACCCCTGCAACACTTTGGTTTGGCACGGAAGGAGATGGACTGGGAAAGCTGGACCGCCGTACACTGCAAACCCGGTATTATACCCGACAAAACTCAGCGATAAGCAGCAACAACGTGTGGGCACTCGCAGAAGACCCCATGCAGAACCTTTGGATCGGTACTGACGGCGGCGGACTCAACATACTTTCACCCACCCAGGAATTCAAAACAGTACTACACTCAGAATTCAACGAACGTACCATCAGCGCCAACACCATACGCTCCCTGCACATAGAGCCCAATGGGCAAACCTGGGTAGGAACCTATAACGGCGGCGCCTGCCTCTATGGCATCCCGCCGGTATCGTTCATGCTCTACAAAAAAGAATTCGACAACGAACACTCCCTGCTCAACAATTCTGTATCGGCCCTGGCCGAAGACACCAACGGCACACTCTGGATCGGCACCGACGGCGGTGGCCTTCACTACCTCAAAGACAACATCATTCAACGCTACCCGCTGCCACCAACCTACCACGACATAAAGGTAATTATATCACTCTGGGTAGATCATTCAGGCATGTGGATCGGCACATTCCAGCACGGCCTGCTGCACCGCGACACCAACGGCCGCTGGAAACAATACCGCCACATGGCCAACGATAAAACGTCGCTCTCCAACAACATTGTATGGTCCATCACACGCGATTATAAAGGATACCTCTGGGTAGGCACCGACCACGGCATAAACCGCCTCGACCCGGCCACCGGAGTATTCAACAACCTCACCAACCCCTTGCCGGGAAAGGCACACGATATCTTCCACAGAGCACAGGTACAAAGCATCTGCGAAGCAGACGACCACACACTATGGATCGGCTCTTACGGCACGCTGGTAGCCTGGTATCCTGAGCGAGACTCGGTAGGTGAAGTACGATCGCACCTTCCGGGCATACACAATCTGCGTGTAAAAACACTACGCGACGATGCCCCCTACCTGTGGATTGGCACGTACGGAAACGGTCTGTGCCGCTACGATACACGCACGCAAACACTCGTGGCATTCGACGAGCCCGACGGCCTGCCCAACAACGTAGTACTTGCTATCGAAAAAGAAGCCGATGGCAACCTCTGGCTTAGCACCAATAAAGGCCTCGTACACTTCGATACAAAAGATACTTTGTTCACCGTGTTCGACGATAGCTATGGCGTGCAGGGCGTAATATTCAACCGCGGAGCATCGCTGCGCACACACGACGACCACTTCGTGTTTGGCGGCACAAAAGGATTCAACATCTTTAAACCCGATACATTCCGGTACGACCTCGAAGCGCTCACGGTAGCCTTCACCGATTTTCAGATCGCGAACAAATCAGTCACGCCCGGCACACCACTGCTGCCTCGAAGCATATCGTTAACCCGTGCCATAGACCTGCCCTATAAAGACTCGCGGCTTATATCGCTCCAGTTCTCGTCGTTCGAGTTCCTGGCCCCGCAACGCATACACTACAGCTATCGACTCAATGGATTCGATACCACATGGCTCCCCGCCGACAAAGCCCACAACATTACGTTTACAAACCTCGACCCCGGCCACTATACGCTCGAAGTTCGCGCCTCGTACAACGGGCACACCTGGGCCAAACCAACTGCCTTGAGCATAACCATACATGCGCCGTGGTGGCTATCGCTGTATTTTAAAATAGGATTAATCATTGTCATTATAACCGGCACCGTATCGTTCTACCGCTACCGTCTGCACTGGCTGCAAACCAAGAAGAAAGAACTCGAAGACATTGTCAACGAGCAAAGCATCGAGATCAAACAGCAAAACCAACACCTTGCCGCACAAAACGAAGAGCTGATCCAGCAGAACGAAGAAGTGATGACGCAAAAAGAAATGATAAACGAACAGAACATACTGCTGTTCGAAACCAAACAGAAACTTCAGGACGCCAACGAATCGCTCGAACAACAGGTACAGCAACGCACCGAAACACTCAACGAAACCATTGCCCAGCTTAATAAAACCATAAAAGAACTCGATGCCTTTGTATACAGCGCCTCACACGACCTCGTGGCGCCGCTCAAATCCGTGCTTGGCCTGGTAGACCTTGCACAACGCGAAAAACCGCCGGAGTTACTCGCCCTTTACCTCGGGCACATCGACATGAGCATACGCAAACTTGAGAACGTGATTCTGAACATGATCCAGTACTCGCGCAACACGCGCCTGCAGGTAGAACACGAAGAAATAAACATAAACGCCCTGCTCCAGGAGTGTATTGCCGATGTAAAGTTTATGCCCGGCGCAAGCGAAGTAACCATACACACACAGATCCCGTCAGACCACATTATACACAGCGATGCCACCCGGCTTAAAATCGTATTCGGCAACCTCATCAGCAACGCCATAAAATACCGCGACGTACGAAAAGAGGCCTGCCTCATCCAGATTCGTTTTGAAAAAGGGAAAACGTCGTGGCGATTGGAGATAACAGACAACGGTATCGGTATAGACAAAAAATACCTGAGCCGCGTATTCGAAATGTTCTTCCGCGCCACAGATCGCGCGCAGGGCTCCGGCCTCGGCCTCTACATTGTAGAAGAAACCGTTAACCGACTATACGGCGAAATACACGTAGACTCTGAACTGGGTGAATGGACGAAATTTATAGTGACGGTACCCAACGAAGAAGGATACCGCCGGCATAAGTAATACCTTACTCTTCTACCACCGCCGAGGCCACACGAATCGTTACCGACTTGGTATTGGTCAGAATATCCAGCAATCGTTTCTGGAACCGAATGCTCTCGCCTGCGCGTACTGTACCGCTAACCGATATACTCGCCGTGCCGGTGCTACCGTTAGGCCGTGTATACGTTACCTTCAACACCACGTGGCTATAGTTGGCCAGGCTTGCCGTGTTGTTTAGCACACCGGCAATAACAGACTGATTGATGGTATTCTTGTGCCAGGTATAGTTAGTGGCCAGGTATGTACCCGGATTACGCTTCTCGATATCAAAAACCGGATTGTGCTCATAGCGCCAGGCTGCAAAGGCCGGAGTGATCTGACGTGACTTCGTAACCACACCATTCGCGTTTACCGATGCCCGCTCATTCGCACGCACCAGTACACCCGCACGGGTAGAATCGTCCGATGCAAAATGAACCGTGCCTTCCGAAACCGTAAGAACAACCGAGCTTGTATCGCCACGCAGGTTGAACGACGTTCCTTTAACGGTAGCCAGCGCATGGCCTACACTTACGATAAACGGGTGCGCGGCATCGCGCGTAACATCGAAGTATCCTTCACCGGTCAGCACCACCCGACGCTCCTGTTCACCAAAGGCAGGCAGGTACGAAAGTGTACTCTTACGATTAAGCCACACCCGGGTGCTATCGGGCAGATAAACGGTAGTAACACGGTTGCCAGATGTATATACAACAGGAATAGCCGCTGCGGTCTCCGCCGAAGCGTCATCAACAACCGGCGCATCAGTCGACGATCCGGTAGCAGAAAGATCGCGCGTCTCCGCGCTGTTACCTCCCATACGGTACAGACCATAGCTTAGCGCGCAAAGCAGCAGTATACCGGCCGCCACCCGAAACCATACCGCTTCGTGCCATGCAACGACCTTGGCGGCAGGTTCGGCCGCTTCTTTATCCATACGATGTTTAAGCCGGTTCCACAGCGCAATATCGTCTACATCACCGGCCTGTAACTTCAATCCCGAATTACGCCACACGGCCTGGGCCTCGGCAAACAGCCTGGCATTTTCTGGCGTAGCCTGGCGCCAGGCCTCTACCTCCGCACGTTGCCCATCGCTCACGTCGCCCGAAAAATAGGCCGCTAAAATATCCCAAGGTTGTTTTCCGGAATTCATCGCATCATCA